>WBZL01000323.1_pt1 | contig 52827 bp, 35 predicted proteins | sample 5204291 | NCBI WGS metagenome assembly WBZL01 (sample SAMN12344345, study PRJNA552823) | activated sludge metagenome | biome: Activated sludge suspended growth; feature: Nitrification reactor; material: Wastewater; isolation source: activated sludge from nitrification reactor of wastewater... | reverse complement strand
GCGCCCACCAGGAAGGGGACCTCACACAACGCGCCCGCCGCCGCCGAGCCCACGAACTGCAAGGTGTCCAACAACGTGTCCTGGTTCCGGCACGACCAATTCGACAAGCGGTCCAGACCCAACCACGCCGGCCCCCACGTCCCACAATCCGACGGCCGCAACCCCAACGGGTCGACCCGGTTCACCGGGTCGTTGTCGGAGTAGTGGTACACGTTCGCCACCGTCGGCGCCCCATCCACCCCGTCGAGCGGGTCCGGGCTCGTGAACGTCCCCGTCACCGGGTCATAATCCCGGTTCCGCAAGTGCACCAACCCGTCGATGTGCACCTCGCCCCGGTACCCGAACCACACGTTCTGGCCCGTCGTCGCCGCCACATCAGTCGACGGCACCCCGAACGGGTCGTAGTCCGCCGACGTCACCACCGACTCGCCGTTCGGGATCACCGACCCCAACGCGTCGTACGGATAGTGCCCAAACGCCACCTGGCTGTTGTTGTCGAAGAACTGGAACGCGATCCGCTCCCGCCCGTACGCCAACCGCGTCCACGTATCACCATCCACATCACCCTCGAGCAACTGCGGCACATCACCCGTCGGGTCCCACACCAGGTTCGACGGCGTGCCACCGACCCCCAAACGGGTCAAGGTGGCGTCCCCGTCGTAGCCACGGGTCACCGTCAACCCGGGCCGCTGCGTCTGCGCCAACAGGCCCCGAGCGTCGTAGGAGTAGCTCGTCGTGACCGCACCCGCCCCGGTACCCCGGGTCGAGCTCGAGCGGCGCCCATCGCCGTCATAGCTGAACGACAGGTCGTTCGCGGAGCCTGACGCGTCCACCCCGACGAGCCGATCAGACGCATCGTAGGTGTAGCTGGACCCTTGGCTTCCCTCGGACGAGGCCACGCGCTCACCCGTCGGCCCGTTGTAGTACACGAAGTCCGGCCCAGTGCTCGAATCACGCCCCGCCACCTGCCCCGACCCGTCGTAGGAGTAGGTACGCGACTCACCACCCGTCGTCTCCACACCCAACCGGCCATCCGGGCGCCACACCAGGCTCGTCGAACGATCCGCCGACGTGCTCGGGTCTGTCAGGAACTTTGTGTAAGTGGCGTGATCTGAGGGTCCCTCGCTGAGCGCGGGGGGCTGGAGAGGATCATGCTCATGACGAAGCGAACGACAGGAGACGGCGGGTTGACGCCGGCGTCGTTGGTGCCTGCTAGTGGTGACCCGGCGTCGATGGACGCGTGGGCGGCCGATCTGGTGGAGCGGGCCCGCGCGGAGGGGGTGGCGTTGACCGGCGACGGTGGGCTGCTCACCGACTTGATGCGCCACGTGCTCCAGCGGGGCCTCGAGGTCGAGATGACCGAGCACCTGGGCTACGAGCGCCACGCCGCCGATGGTAGAGGGACCGGGAACTCGCGGAACGGGACCTACGCCAAGACGGTGACCACCGAGATCGGCGACGTCGACCTCGACGTCCCGAGGGACCGGCTCGGGACGTTCGACCCGGCCACGGTCCCGAAGCACCAGCGGCGCCTCGATGGCCTGTCCGGGAACGTGATCTCGCTCTACGCGAAGGGGATGACCACCTGCGACATCCAGGCGCATCTGGCCGAGATCTATGGGACCGAGGTGTCCCGGGAGACGATCTCGAAGATCACCGACGAGGTCGTCGACGACATGGTGGCGTGGCAGAACCGGCCCCTCGACCCGCTCTACCCGGTGTTGCTGATCGACGCGATCGTGATCAAGGTGCGGGGCGCCCAGGTCGCCAGCCGGCCCGTGTACGTGGCGATCGGCGTCAACCTGGACGGCGAACGCGACGTGCTCGGATTGTGGTTGGGCCCGGCCGGCGGGGAGGGCGCGAAGGCGTGGGCGACCATGTTGGCCGAGCTCCGCAACCGAGGGCTCGCCGACGCCTTGGTGGTGTGCTGCGACGGGCTCAAGGGGCTGCCGGAGTCGATCCGGGCGACGTGGCCCGACGCGACCGTGCAAACCTGTGTCGTGCACATGGTGCGCAACTCGCTGCGCTTCGCGTCGAAGAAGGACTGGCCGGCCATCACCCGAGCGATGCGCGCGGTCTACACCGCTCCGACTGTCGAGGCCGCCCGGCGAACTTCGACGAGTTCGCCGAGCAGTGGCGCGAGACCTACCCGGCGATGATCCGTTCGTGGGAGCAGGCCTGGGACGAGTTCGTCCCGTTCCTCGACTTCCCGCCCGAGCTCCGCAAGGTCGTCTACACCACCAACGCGATCGAGAGCTTGAACGCCCAGTTCCGCCGGGGCGTCCGTCACCGAGGGCACTTCCCGAACGAGCAGGCGGCCATGAAGGTCCTCTACCTGATCGCCACGAGACGACGACCGAACCGCCAGGACCTGACCGGGCGGATCAACGGCTGGAAAGCCATCTTGAACACCCTGACCATCCACTACGGCGACCGCATCGCAGCCGCCGGCTACTGATGACCATCACGACCACTTACACAAAGAATCTGACAGACCCGATCCCGAGCTCGTCGGCGAGGTGCTCACCGTGATCCGCGACGTCGCCGCCGGCGGCATGACGATGGTGCTGGCCACCCACGAGATGGGCTTCGCCCGCGACGTGGCCGACCAGGTGTGCTTCCTGCACGAGGGCCGCGTCCTCGAGGCCGGTCCCCCGTCCCAGATCCTGAAGGACCCGAAGGAGGCGAGGACCCGCCAGTTCCTGGCGAGGGTCATCGCCGCCGGCCGCCTCTGACGGGACGTGCCGCTGCGGCCCCGGTCCAACGTCGTCAGTGACGATGCGGCCGGGGAGCGACGTCCAACAGCGCGACCCAGGACTCCTCCTGCGGACCTCCGAGGGTTGGGAGCTCGACGATCGGTTGATCAGCCATCCGCGCGCACGAGGTGCTCGGCTGCCGACCAGTGCCGGGGATCGTCAGATGCCATCAGGTCGACGGCCACGGCACCGGGAGGGACCAGCCGATGCGATCGGCTGCCGGCCTCGGGAGGCGACACGAGGGGCCAGACGGAGTCATCGACGACGGCCAGGACCACCGGGCCAAGCCCGTCCTCGACGAACGCAACCGACTCCGAGACGATCGCTTGGACGCTCGCCGGCAGGTACAGCACAGCGCTCGCGGGATCGTCGACGAGCGGTTCGCCGTAGCCGACGGCGGCGGCCACTCCACTGACCCGCACGCTCGGATGGTCAGCGACGAACGCCAGATCACCTCGTGGCAGACGCCCTCGGTGAATCGAGGCCCGGTTCCGGTAGCGGCTCACGGCACCGAGGTCGACCGGCCCAGCGCGCAGCTCGTCCCAGGCGCGGCGGGGTCCGAGCGGTCGGCCTCGTCGGTTCGTCTGGTGGCGACGAGCGGCGACCGCCTTGCCCGGAACGGCCCACGCATCGCCCAGACGGACGCCCGGAAGGTCCCCGGCGATGACGAGTTGACGCACGCGTTCGGCGGAGACCCCGAGCAACTCGGCGGCCCGCGCCAACGGCAGCAGATCGTGGTCCATCGAGAGTAAATATCGGACTAGTCCAAGGTTTATGACCAGCTCGCCTTGGCCGAGCGGCATCACCATGGTGCTGGCCACCTCGAGATGCGCTTCGCCTGCGACGTGGCTGACGAGGTCTGCTTTCTCCACCAGGGTCGCGTGCTCGAGCTCCACGGAGAGACGTGCGTACGAGAGCTGCGGTCATCAGCCGCGCCCGCACAAGGTTCGCACCATCGAGGCGCGCCGCGGACAGCTCAGATCCTCGAAGGTCGGCACCCTCAGCATTGGCGCCCGTCAGGTCGACGCCTTCCAGGACGGCGCGGTGCAGCAACTGACCGCTGAGGTCGGCTCCCACCAACGACGGAACGTCCAGCTCGACGACGCGTCCATCGGCACACGCGATCCGATGCATCAGCGACCCCTGTCCGTCATGCTGATCGACGGGTCCGCCGCACCCGCTTGGGCAGGGCCTGGTCGGCGCGGGCGCGGCCGAAGGCGGTCTCGTAGGGGTCGGTGATGCGCACCACCTCGTCGAGCAGGCCGAGGGCCCGGCTCACCTCGAGGAAGATGTCCAGGCCGACGCCCAGGTCGCCCCGCTCGAGGCGGCCGACCGTCTGGCGGGTCGTCCCGGCCCGCTCGGCCACCTGCTGCGCCGTGAGCCCCTGGAGTTTGCGCCAGGTCGCGAGGTTCCCGCCGATCTCCTCCGCCGCCTGGCGGGTACGGAACGCCGGGGGCCGTGCCACCGCTTTAGGTTATACAGAACGAACGTAAACGTCGTTCTTGTTCTGTGAGTAGAACACGACGCGGGCCCGGGATCGGTGATCCCGGGCCCTCGATCGTCAGCGTCTCCCACCGGCCGGCTCAGGCCTCCTTGCGGCGGCCGTAGCGGCGCAGGGTGAACCCGGCGAGCACCAGCAGGACGCCGGTGGCCACGAGGCCGGCGATGTCCGAGCCGGTCCGGGGCAGGGTGCCCGGGATGGTCGGCTGGATCACGCCCTGTGCGTCCACGTCGACGGTGGCGTCGTCGGTGTTGTTGTCCGCATTGGTGTCCTCGATGCCGTCCACCCGGGCCACGTTGGTGACCGTGGTGTCCGGATCGGCCTCGACGTAGGTCTCGACCGTGAAGCTCGTGGCGCCGCCGGGGAGGAGGTCCGTGTCGGTCACGCACACCAGCGTCGGGTCGACGAACTCGCAGATCCAGCCGTCGCCGCCGGCGTCACGGTAGGACAGGCCCGCCGCGAGGTCGTCGGTCACCACGATCGGCTCGGTCGCCTCGATGTCCCCGACGTTGGTCACGGTGACCCGCCACGTGGCGATGGCGTTGGTCTCGTCGATGCCGACCAGGTCCTTGGTGATGGCCAGGTCGGTCACCGGCGGGGCCTCGACCGCGACGGTCGCCGGATCCTCGGCGGTCACGTCGACGCCCACGGGGTCGCCGGCCTCGTCGACCGGGGTGGCGGTGGCCACCGCGGTGTTGACGAAGCCCTCGTCCACCTCGGGCACGACGCAGGTGTAGGCGGCGAACGAGTCACCCGGGTCGAGGGTGTCGCCGATCTCCCGGGCGCAGTCCGGCCCGAGCTCGTCGGTCACCACCACGTCCGCCAGCGGGACCTCGCCGTCGTTCGTGACGACGATCCGGAAGGTGACGTCGGCGCCGGGCTCGACGGTCGCCGAGTCGACGAAGTCGCCGGTGGTCGGGTCCTCCACCGTCTTCTCGAGGGCGATCGACGCCACCTGCACGTCGGCCACCTCGTGGGCGCCGGAACCGGCCGGCGGGCCGTCGACCGTGTCGGCGGTGGCGCTGGCGTCCATGGTGAAGCCGGCGCTCACGTCGCCGACGTTGCACGTCAGCACCCACACCTCGCCCACGTCGAGGACGCCGGCGTTGATGGTGTCACCGCCGGTCAGCGTCGGCGTCGAGGTGCAGGCCGGGGCGTCCAGCAGCACGTCCGAGATGCCGGCGTCGCCGGTGTTGGTGAGGGTGAAGCGGAAGGTGGCGGTGTCGCCGGCCCGGAGGGTGGCGGCCACGCCGTCGTTGCTGCCGAGGGTGGCCCCGTCGGCGTCGGCGTCGTACCAGTCACCGCTGAGCGGGTCCTGGACCTCGGTGAGCACGGTCATCGACGGGTCGATCTCGTTCACCGACGCCGTGTCGGTGTCCGTGACGGGCTCGAGGCCCGGCAGCGGCGTCGACGTGTCGTCCACCGGCGTGCCGGTGGCGGTGGCGTGGTTGGTCAGGTCCCCGTCGATGGTGGTCTCCCAGTAGAGGGTGGCCGTGTCGCCGGGTGCCATCGGGGACCGGTCCCCGTCGAGCAGCGTCATGGTGGCCTGGTCGACGCCGAGGTCGAGGTCGTCCACGGTCACCGGCGCCAGGATGGTGTCACCGTCGTTGGTCACCGTGAAGCAGTAGGTGACCGCCCGACCGGCCTTGCCGGTCACCGACTCGGCGCCGGCGCAGCCCGCACCGTCGTCGTGGCCGGCGTAGACCGTCTTGGCCACCGAGACCGACGGACTGACCTCGTCCACCTGGGCGGTGTCGCTGTCGGTCACGTCCCGGATGCCGAGGGGCTGGCCCTGGCCGTCGGTCGGGGTGCCGGTGGCCGTCGCCGTGTTGGTGAGGTCACCGTCGACCGTGGTCTGCAGGAACAGGGTCACCGAGTCACCGGGGTCGAGGCGGCTCAGCGACCCGGTCCCGACCACGTCCATGTCCTCGTCGGTCACACCGAGGTCGTCGTCGACCACGGCGACCGGCGCCAGCGGGGTGTCCCCGTTGTTGGTCACCACGAAGCAGTACGTGACGGCGTCACCGGACAGGGCCGAGACGAGCTCGGTGCCCTCGCAGGAGGCGCCGCCGTCGGTGCCGGCGTAGACGGTCTTTGCGATCGTCACGGCCGGGCCCACCGAGTCCACCAGGGCGTCGTCGGTGTCGACCACGTTCTCGACGCCGTCGAGCGGGTCGCCGTCGCCGTCGACCGGATGGCCGGTCACCGACGCCGTGTTGTGCACGTCGCCACCGGTGACGGTGGTCTCGTAGTACACGGTCACGGTGTCACCCGGGTCGATCGAGTCGAGCGAGCCACCGCCGACCACGGCGACGTCGGCCCCGGTGATGCCGAGGGTCGGGTCGCTGAAGTCGACCGGCGCCAGCACCGTGTCCCCGTCGTTGGAGACGGTGAAGCAGTAGGTGATGGCGTCACCGGGCTCGCCGGCGATCAGGTCCGAGCCGGGGCAGTCCGCCCCGGCGTCGGTGCCACGGACCACGGTCTTCTCGATCGAGATCGCCGGTGCCACCTCGTACACGTTCGCGGTGTCGTCGGCGGTCACGTCGGGCAGGCCGGGCAGGGGGTCGCCCTGGCCATCGGCCGGGGTGCCCGTCACCGTGGCGGTGTTCGGCAGGTCCCCGTCGATGGTGGTCTCGAAGTAGAGGACCACCGTCTCGGACGGGTCGATCCGGCCGAGCGAGCCACTGCCGACGACCGAGACGCCGGTCTCGTCGATGCCGAGGGCCGGGTCGTCGAAGGCCACGTCGACCAGCGGCGTGTCCCCGGTGTTGGTGACGGCGAAGCAGTAGGTGATGGCCTCGCCGTTCAGGCCGGCGAGCACGTCGGTGCCGTTGCAGCCGGCGCCGCCGTCCTCGCCGCGGTACACGGTCTTGGCGATGGAGACGGCCGGGGCCACCTCGTCCACCCGGGCCGTGTCGCTGTCGGTCACGGGATCCAGACCGGGCAGCGGGTCGCCCTGGTCGTCGACCGGGGTACCGGTGACCGTGACGTGGTTGGTCAGGTCGCCGTCGACGATGGCGTCGGCGTAGAGGGTGACCGAGTCACCCGGCGCCAGCGGCAGCAGGTCGGCGAGGGTGCCGCCGCCCACGATGCCGACGTCGGTCTCGTCGACGCCGAGGTCGGCGTCGTCGAGGGCGACCGGGTCGAGCCCGGTGTCACCCTCGTTGGTGACGAGGAAGCAGTAGGTGACCTCGTCGCCGTACTCGGCCGCCACGGCGCCGCCGGCGGTGTCGCAACCGGCGCCGCCGTCCTTGCCGAGGTAGACGCCCTTGACCACCGAGACGGCCGGGGCCACGAGGTCCACGCTGGCGGTGTCCTCCGCGCCGACGTTCGGCACGTGGGGCAGCGGGTCACCGTTGCCGTCCACGGGTGTGCCGCTCACCGAGACGGTGTTGAGCAGGTCCTCCGTGATCGTGCTCTCGGCGAAGACCACGACCGTCTGGCCGGGGTCGAGCGAGTCGAGCGAGCCGCCACCGACGACCTGGACGTCGGCCTCGGTGATGCCGAGGTCGCCGTCGAGGAGGGCGAGCGGGGCGAGCGGGGTGTCCCCGTCGTTGTGGAGGGCGAAGCAGTAGGTGACGGCGTCACCGTCCTCGCCGCTCACGAGCTCGTGGGAGGCGGCGCAGCCCTGGCCACCGTCGGTGCCGCGGTACACGGTCTTGTCGACCGAGAGGTGCGGCGCCACGACGTCGACCGTGGCGGTGTCCTCGTCCTGCACGGCCTGGCCGCCGGGCAGGGGGTCGCCCTGGTCGTCCGACGGGGTGCCGGTGGCGAAGGCGGTGTTGGTGACGTCGTCCTCGCCGGCGGTCGTCTCGTAGTACAGGGTCACGGTGTCACCCGGGGCGAGCAGGTCCAGCGACCCGCTCAGCACCGTCATGTCCCCGTCGTCCTTCCCGAGGGTCGGGTCGACCACGGTGACCGGCGAGAGGTACGACTCGCCGTCGTTGGTCACGGTGAAGCAGTAGGTCAGGTCGGCGCCCTTGCGGACGGCGACCGAGCCGGCGCCGGGGCAGTCCGCCCCGCCGTCGTGCCCGTAGTACACGCCCTTGTCGACGGTGACGTGCGGGGCCTGGTCGTCCACCGAGGCGGTGTCCTCGTCGGTCACGTCCTCGACGCCCGGCAGCGGGTCGCCGCCGTCGTCGACCGGCGTGCCGGTGACGGCCCCCACGTTGTCGAGGTCGCCGTCGATGACGCCCTCGAAGTAGAGGCTGATGGTCTGACCGGGGTTCAGCGAGGTCGGCATGGCGCCGCCGCCGACCACGGTCAGGTCCGTCCCGTCGACGCCCAGGAGGTCGTCCTGGAGGGTCACCGGGTCGAGGACGGTGTCCCCGTCGTTGGTCACGACGAAGCACCACGTGACCTCGCCGCCGGTCACGCCGGCGACGGTCTCACCACCGGGGCAGCCGGCCCCGGCGTCCTGGCCCGCGTAGACGGTCTTGGCCACCGAGATCGACGGCGCGACCTCGCGGACCTCGGCGTCGTCGGTGGCGGTCGCCGGGTCGAGGCCCGGGTACGCGTCGCCGCCGGCGTCGGCCGGGGTGCCCTCGGCGGTCACCGTGTTGACGAGGTCGCCGCCGATGCGGGTCTCGACGTACAGCACCGCCGAGTCGCCCGGGGCGAGGTCGGCCAGCGAGCCGCTGGCGAGGACCATGTCGCCGTCGCCCACACCGAGGTCGGCGTCGTCGAGGGTCACCGGGGTGAGGTGGGTGTCACCGGTGTTGGTCACCGTGAAGCAGTAGGTGACATCGTCGTCGAGCAGGCCGTGGACGAGGTCGCCGGCGCCGGCGCAACCGGCGCCGTCGTCGATGCCGCGGTAGACGGTCTTCTCCACCGTCAGGGCCGGCGCCACGGCGTCGACCTCGGCGGTGTCGTCCGCGGTCGGCGGCTGGCCGCCGGGCAGCGGGTCGTCGCCGTCGCGCGGCGTGCCGCTGGCGGTGGCGGTGTTCACCAGATCGGCTCCGACGGTGGTCTCGTAGAACAGGACCACGGTCTGGCCGGGGGCCACCGAGGAGGGGTCGCCGCTGGCGACGTCCATGTCGGCCTCGGTGATGCCGAGGTCGTCGTCGGTCACCGTGATCGGCGCCAGGGTGGCGCCGCCGTTGTTGGTGACCGAGAAGCAGTAGGTGACCGCGTCACCGCTGCGGGCCACGACCGTCTCGTCGCCCTCGCAGGAGGTGCCGCCGTCGTGACCGGCGTAGACCGTCTTGGCGATGGCGACCGACGGGGTCACCAGCTGCACCTCGGCGGTGTCCGACGCGGTTGGCGGGTCGGTGTCGATCGGGTCGCCGTTGCCGTCGACCGGGGTGCCGCTCACGTCGACGGTGTTGACGAGGTCCGCGTGGAGCACGGTCTCGACGTAGACCACGACGGTGTCACCCGGGGCGAGCGAGGCGAGGTCGCCGCTGACGACGGACACCTCGCTCTCGTCGATGCCGAGGTCGGCGTCGGCGAGGCGCAGGTCGGCGAGGGTCACGTCACCGTCGTTGGTGATGGCGAAGCAGTAGGTGACGGCCGCGCCGTCGGCGCCGCGCTGGAGCTCGGCGCCGGGGCAGCCCGCGCCGCCGTCGTGGCCGGCGTAGACGGTCTTGGCCACCGAGACGGCCGGGCCGACCTCGTCCACCTCGGCGGTGTCGCCACCGGTCGGGGGGTCGATGCCGGGCAGCGGGGTGCCGCCCGGGTCGGTCGGCACGCCGCTCACGGAAGCGGTGTTGAGCAGGTCGCCGTCGATCGTGCCCTCGAGGTAGAGGGTCGCCGAGTCGCCGGGGGCGAGCGGGCTGATCGAGCCCGACGCCACGGTCAGGTCGCCCTGATCGATGCCCAGGTCGCCGTCGTCGATCGACACCGGGTTCAGCGGCACGTCGCCGTCGTTGGTGACGGTGAAGCACCACGTGACCGGGGTGCCGTTGACGTTGCGGACCACGTCACCCGCGGTGTCGCAGCCGGCGCCGGCGTCGTGGCCCTGGTAGACCGACTTGACCAGCGAGACGGCCGGGTCGACCACGTCGACCTGCGCGGTGTCGGTGTCGTGGATGGGGTCGATGCCCGGCAACGGGTCGCCGCTGCCGTCGACCGGGGTGCCGACCACGTCGGCGGTGTTGGTGAGGTCACCGTCGGCGGTGGTCTCGTAGTAGAAGCCGGCACTGCCGCCGGCGGCGAGCGACTCGAGGGTGCCGCCGCCGACGAGCACCATGTCGTCCTCGCCGATCCCGAGGTCGGGGTCGGTGAGCATGACCTGGTCGAGGTCGGCGTCACCGCTGTTGGCGACGGTGAAGCAGTAGGTGACGTCGGCGCCGTCGAGCACCGGCAGGGTCTCGACGCCGTCGCACCCGGCGCCGGCGTCGTGGCCCGCGTAGACGGTCTTCTGGACCGTGATGGCCGGACCGACGGAGTCCACGATCGCCGAGTCCTCGGCGGTCACCGGCGAGGTGCCGGGCAGCGGGTCGTCGCCGGCATCGGCGGGCACGCCGGTGGCCTGCACCGTGTTGGTGAGGTCGCCGGCCACGATCGACTGGAGGTAGAGCGTGGCGGACTGACCCGGGTCGAGGCCGGTGAGGCCGCCCCCGCCGACCACCGTCATGTCGGTCTCGTCGGCGCCGAGGTCGCCGTCGACCAGGGTCACGGGCGCGAGGCGCGTGTCACCGGTGTTCGTGACCGTGAAGCAGTAGGTGACGGTCTGGCCGTCGACCGTGGTGATGCCGTCGCCGGCGGTGGCGCAGGAGGCACCGGCGTCGGCACCGTGGTAGACGCTCTTGGTCACGGCGAGCTGCGGGTGCAGCTCCGTGGACCGCGCCGAGTCGTCGTCGGTGGGCGGGTCGACGCCCGGCAGGGGGTCGCCGTTGGGGTCGGTCGGCGGGCCGGTCACGGTGGCGGTGTTGACCAGATCGCCGTCGAGGGTGGTGTCGTAGGAGAAGGTCACCGTGTCGCCGGGGGCGAGGAGGGCGGGGTCACCGTCGACGACGGTCATGTCGGCGTCCGTGATGCCCAGGCTCGGGTCGTCGACCGTGATCGGTCCGACGTGGGTGTCACCGGTGTTGGTGGCGGTGAAGCAGTAGGTCACGGGCGTGCCGTTCTCGGCGGACACCTCGTCGAGGCCGGGGCAGAGGGCGCCGTCGTCGTGACCGAGGTACACGGTCTTCGCGAGGCTGAGCGCCGGGCTCACGACGTCCACCGCCGCGGTGTCGCTGGCGGTCACCGGGTCGACGTCGGGGATGGGGTCGCCGTTGGTGTCGACGGCGGTGCCGGTGACCGAGGCCGTGTTGGTGAGGTCGCCGGACGCCAGGTCGACGTAGGTCAGGGTCACGCTCTCGCCGATGGCGAGGGTGTCGAGGTCGCCCACCGGGCCCGACAGGTCACCCAGGCCGATGCCGAGGGCCGGGTCGGAGAAGGTCACCGGGGACAGCGCCGTGCTGCCGTCGTTGGTGAGGGTGAAGCAGTAGGTGACGGCGTCGTCGGGGGCGCGGTAGACGAGGTCACCGCCCTCGCAGGACACGCCGCCGTCGTCGCCGGCGTAGACGGTCTTGGCGATGGCGATCGAGGGCTCCGGCGGGGCCGTCTTCTGGACGTCGACCGCGGTGTAGGTGCCGTAGCTCGTCTGGAGCGTGGCCTCGTTGACGATCTGGGTGACGCTCGGGTCGAGCGGCTTGTCCACCTTCACGTCGAAGCTGACGGTGCGGGTCTGGCCCACCGACAGCGCCGGCGGCAGGATCGTGCCACCGTCGTCGAGCGGGAACGGCGTGCCCGAGGCGTCGTCGGCGATGGGGCTGCCGTTGTGGATCGTCGAGCCGGGGACGTAGGCGGTGTGGTCGGGGATGGTGTCGGTCACAAGCAGGTTGTCCACCGGGGTGATGCCGGCGTTCGTGGCGGTGATGGTGTAGCGGATGGTCTCGCCCGGGTCGGCGAGGCCGTCGCCGTCGTCGTCGACGATGTCCGAGGTCTTGTTCAGGTCGACCGTCGGGAAGGGCAGCACGGTGGTGCCCATGTCGATGGCGGGGTTGTTCTGGTTGAGTCCGGCGATCTGGCCCCAGGCCGCGGCGAGCGGGGTGCCGTCGAGGGTGTAGATGCGGGCGCCGGTCATGTCCGCGTCGCCGGTGCCCTTCCCTCCGGCGTACGCGCTCGGCAGGTAGCAGTTGCTGGTGCCGTCGTCGTCGATGATCCTCGGGACCAGGGCGTCGATGGTGCACGAGAAGTCGTACTTGTTGCCGTTGGCGTCGGTGTTCGCGCCGGTTGAGGTGTTGCCGTCCCGGTCGACGTAGACGGTGGTGTTCGCCTCGGGGGCGATCCAGACGCCGCTGTAGTTCTGGGTGAGGTCGGACGAGCCGGGGGCGTAGCCGAGGACGACCATCGGCGTGAGGTAGGCCTGCGGGATCAGGGAGAAGCCCCAGTTGTACTGAGCGCTGTTGTCGTTGCCCGGCTCCGGGGTGGTGATGGCCTGCAGGGCGTAGAACGGGTGGCCGGTGCTCTCGAACTTCGCGCCGACGTCCTGCGGGAAGACGTAGTTGTTCTGGCCGCCGGCCGGCACGTTGACGGTCGTGCTGGTGCCGTTCGAGCGGGTCACGTTCACCGTGATGGCCGACGAGGCCGGGTTGTAGAGGAAGACGCGGGTGATCTCGTTGGTCGTGTTGGTCGAGGTCACCGGCGAGAAGTAGGTGTCGGTCCAGCGCTCCGTCGGCGTCAGCTCGAACATGCGGCCCTCGTACTGGTGGTCGACGTCACCGGTGGCGAGGTACACGGCGATGGGCTTGTCGGCGGTGATGTCGTCGCCGACCTCGATGCCACCGTCGACCAGGTGGACATCGCCCTCGTCGAGGGTGATGGGGGCCTCGCCCGTGACGTTCACCGTGGTCCCGTCCTCCGACGCCGCGATGATGAGGCCCGTGTACTCCCACGGCGAGGCGGTCGGCGTGCCGCTGGGGTAGGGCGTGTTCTCGCCCACCGGGCTCTCGAACGCGTACCCGTAGCGCGACACCTCGGGCACCGCCGACGACCCGGCGTGGACCGAGCCGGTCGTGTTGCCCCACCCACCCATGGTGACGACGGTGGGCGAGGTCGAGACGATCTTGTCCCGCCCGTCGTAGTACGGCTGGCTCGAGCCCCCGGGGGTGATGTCCCCGATGTTGGCGAGGACGATGACGTTGTTCAGCACCCGGACCTGACCCTCACCCATGGTCGCGACCTCGGTCGTGGCGCTCGGGCTGTTGATCGGGTCGGCGTCGTAGCCGTCCTCCCAGTGGTCGATGGCCACGGTGTTGCCCGCCCGGGAAGAGACGATCGAGCTGATGAGCCGCACGTCCTGCGCCGCCAGCGTCGTGTACTCGCTCTTCAGGGTGTCGTAGAACTGCTGGGCGTCGAGGGGCAGGTAGTGCACCTGCTGGCCCGGGGCCGCCACCAGCTCGGGTGGGGCGCTGAACGGCGACCGGTTCGGCGACGTCGCCAGCGCCGCTCCCAGGATCGCCACGATGGCCAGGGGCGCCAGCCACTGGCCCTTGCCGAAGCGGCGCGGCCCGCCGGCCGCCGCCTGCTTCATCTTCGTCAACTGCTCCGCCACTGCACGCATCGCCGTGTGCTCTCCAAGGGTGAGGGGTTCCGCAACCCTTCGGCCCCCGCGCGCCCGCCATAAGGGGGTGCGCGCACATTCACTGACCAATGAGTCAGCGGACCCAGGACGCCCGATCCCTCGAGCGCTGGTCGAGGGCGCCGCGTTCGGCCACGAAAAGTGGCGGCCTGACCTCGACCTGCGGTCGAGGGTTCACGTAGGGCGCTAGCCGCGCCAACGGCGCGCGCCGGTCCCCCGCCGGGGAGTCAGCGGGTGCGCGACGGTGCGCTACGAGGGGGCGGCGGCGCCGAGGGCCGCGTCGGAGAGGGCCGTGATGTCCGCGAAGGTCAGGCCGTCACCGGACCAGAGCCGCTCGAAGCTGGCGTCGGCGCGGTCGGTGAAGCCGTGGCGGTTGCGGAAGTGGTAGAGCCGGCGCTGGCGCTGGTCGTAGTGGCGGTAGCCGAGCTGGTCGAGGCGGCCGGCGCAGTAGATCTGCCAGGCGTTGGCCAGCGGGAGGTCGAGAGGCTCGTCGAGCGGCGGCGCCCCGAAGGCCGGGTCGAGGCGGTCGGACGCCTCGAGCAGCAGGCGGCCGAGGATGTTCTGCGTGCCCTCGGGCGAGAGCTGGCGGGGCCGCTTCGGGTCCTCCAGGGCGCCACTCTCCAGGTAGATCGTCAGCGGGTCGAGCGAGGCGATCTGGGTGAAGCCGAGCGGCGAGGTCTCGTTGACCTCGATGCGCACGTCGGCGTCGGGGTCGAGCCCCACCTTGGCCACGAGGTCCTCGGCGAGCTCGGCGATCTGGGCCGAGTCGAAGTCGATCAGCGTGAAGCGCTCGGGGGTGACGGTGACGGGCACGTGGGTCGCGGGGAGCCGGTCGGCGGGTGGTGGTCCGGCGGTCAGCCGGCCGCGGTCGCGTCGGCGGCGAGGCGGTCCCGGCGGTCCTGCGCCTCGCGCAGGGCCTCGTGGGCGACCTCGGCGATCTCGTCGATCTCGGCGTCGTCGAAGCCCGCGAGCTCGCGGAAGCGCCGGGCCAGCTTCACCGGGCTCTCGTCGTCCTCGCCGCGGAAGCCGCCGAGGGAGAAGAGCTTGTCGACCACCCGCTGGAACTCGAGTGCGTTCTTGCGGCGCTCGGGGTCGTCGGCGGTGAGCCGGCGCAGCCAGTCCGAGCCCATCTTCACGTGGGTGACCTCGTCGGCGAGCATCCAGTCCTCGCAGAACTCGAGCACGGGGTCGCCGGCGGCGTCACCGAAGTCGCGCATGGTGTTGAACACGTCGATGGCCAGGCCCTCGAGGGCTCGGTTGACCCCGGTGAGGCGCAGGACCGGGTCGGGGTTGCAGGCGGCCTCGTAGAGGAAGGTGCCCTCGGAGAACTCGCCGATCTCGGTGCCCATCCAGTCGCTGAGCTTCACCGAGATCTCGCAGTGGCGGGCCTCGTCCCAGCACTGGCGGGCCATGTCCAGCTTGAGGGCGAACGGCGCCTGGTCGCGGCCGTCGCCGGTCTCGAAGTCCCAGCAGGTGCGGCCGGCGCCCTCGAGGGCCTGGATCTCGCCCACGAAGATGCCGTGCATCAGCGAGCGGGCCGCGTCCGAGGCGTCGGGGCGCTTCGGCGTGAGCTTGGCCTGCGAGCGCATGCGGGTGTTCTCGACCGACCGCGGGTCGTTGATGCGATCGGTGATGGGCACGCGGACGAAGCGCTCGTCGCGGGCCAGGTCCTCGACGGGAAGGCTCTTCCTCATGGCACCTGCTCGCTTTCTGCGGTGGCGGGGTCGCCCAGCGCCGGCGTGCCGATCGAGCCGGGGCCGGCGATGCCCCCGGCGGCGAGGAGGAGCTTCTCGAGCTCCGCCTGGCGATCGGCCGCCCGCTGGACCTCCTCGGGCGTCTCGATGAGCGACTGGAGCAGCATCTCGCCGTCCCGCCAGTCCTCGAACTCGTCCGCCAGGGCGAAGTTGAGCGAGCGGACGGTCGGGGCGTCGGTGATGGTGCTCGTGTTGTTGAGGTGGAACGTGTAGGCGGCGATCTTGTGCGGGATCAGCACCCGGTAGACGCCGACGAGCTTCTCGATGGTGAGCTCGGGCGCCTCGGGCTCGGTCATGGCGTCGACGAAGGCGACGAGCTCGTCGTTGGGCGGCGCGTTGAGCCGCTCCTGGTTCATCTCCCGCAGCTCGGGCAGGCGCTTGTGCCAGAGCTCGGCGTGCCACGCGTGGTGGTACGTGTGGGTGCCGAGGCGCAGCTTCACGTCGAGCTCGGGCACGGTGGCGACCCACCCGCCGAGCACCTCGAAGGTGCGCATCTCGATCCACTTGTAGTGGCCGACGCGCTTGGCGCTCTCCTCGACGGAGAAGGAACCGGGCAGCTCGCGGCGATCCCACGGTGTGAAGGCGGCCCGAGGCCGGTTCGGATCTGCCACTCGTCCCCCTGACGTGCGCGATGCGAGGCACCGTCAGTCTACGGGGCCGTACCGCCCGTTGTTGACCGATCGGTCAAGTCGCCCGTCGGTTACGCCGCAGGACGCGCCGCCAGCAGGGCGTCGAGGTCGGCGATGGCGTCGTCGACGTCGTCGACGAGCAGCGCCTGCATCCCGACGGCCTCGGCGCCGGCGACGTTGCCCGGGTGGTCGTCGAGGAACACCGCCCGGGCGGGATCGATGCCGCCGAGCTGCTCGAGGGCGAGCAGGAAGATGGCGGGGTTGGGCTTGCGCAGCCCCACCGCGGAGGAGTCGATGACCACGTCGAACAGCTCGTCGAGCGGCACCTTCGACCGCCACTGGTCGCCGGCCTCGCGGATGTTGTTGGTGATCAGGGCGGTGCGCAGGCCCGCGGCCCGCAGCGCCCGGATCCGCTCGACCATCTGGTCGTAGACGGGCAGGTCCGACATCAAGGTGCGCAGGCGGTCGAAGTCGAGCTCGAGGCCCGCGGCCTCGGCCCGCGCCTGCACGTCGGTGACATAGGCCATGAGCTCGATCTCCCCCCGCTCGAGCTGGTGCATGGGGTGGTCGGTGTCCTGGTCGTAGGGGCCGAGCATGAACTCGAGCACCTCGTCGTGCGAGAGCCCGTCCTTGTCCCCGATGCCCCCGATGGCCGCCCACGGCGACCCCGTGAGCACCCCGGTGAAGTCGAACAGCACGGCGTCGAACGCCGCCGACGCCTGGTCACCCGTCTCGTCCATGGCGGCAGAGCCTCGCGTCCCCCACCCCGCCGGCGCACGTCGGCGCCTGGGTGGGCCGCCGAGAAGGCGCCGACCGAGGTCTAGAAGAGGATGGCCGTGATGTTCCGGGCGGTGGTCGTCGGGGCGTTGCCGGCGGCGTCGAGCAGCGCCGGGTCGAGCAGCACCGAGACCGGGGCGGCGGTGGTCACCGTGCGCAGGCGGTTGCAGCTGCCCCCGGCGCACGTCGGCCCGACCGTGACCGTGAGGGTCTTGCGGTCCGCCGACAACGTGAAGGTCGACCCGGCGAAGCTGACGCTCGAGTTGTTGCGGCCGAGGTAGCCGTCGCTGCCGGTGGAGCGGGCCCCGTTGAACAGGCTCGGCACCGTCAGCTGGTCGGACGGGAGCGTGCTCGGGTCGGCCATCGTCAGCGTGACCGTGCCGGGAAGGGTCACACCGGCCGCGACGGCCTCGCTGAAGGTGACCGAGAGCTTGTCGCCGGCCTGCAGGCGACCCGGCGTGGTGCCCGTCCCCCCGGCGCTCGAGAGGGCCACCGGGGCGATGCCGGCGACGTCGGCCGGTGCGGTGGCGGCGAACGAGGACAGGTTGCCGGCCGCGTCGCGGATGCCGTTGGCGTCGGCGGCCAGGGCCACGGTGAAGGACCCGACCGCGGTGTCGGCCGCGCCGGCACCCTCCGCCAGCGTCAGCGTGGCGGCCGCCCCGCTCACCGACACCGACGAGAGCGAGCCGCCGGAGGGCACGTTGGCCAACGTCCACGGCGTGGTGCCGGCGGTGTAGGCCGCCAGCGCATTGTCGAAGGTGGCGACCACCCGGTCGACCTTCCCGTTGCCGTTCACGTCGAACATCTCGAGGGCGGACAGCACCGGCGGCGCCATCACCGTGACGGTGTTGCTGTAGGCGCTCGCGGTGCCGGTCCACGACCCGTGGACCGGGGTGACGGTGTAGCGCCAGCTCCCGACCGGCACGGCGGTCTCGGTGCAGCTGAGCCCGGCCAGGACGCCCGAGCAGCTGGTGAGGCTCTCGGCGGTGGTCCCGCTCGCCGGGTAGCGGGCGAGGCGGTAGCCGGCCACCGGGGTACCCCCGGACAGCTGCACGGCGGACCAGGAGACGGTCACGTCCCGGACGGCGACGAAGGCGACCGGGGTGCTGCCCTGCGGCACCGTCTGGCTCGAGACCCGGCCGGCACCGCTCGCCGACGACGACCAGCCGGCCCACGCGGTGCCCGCGGCGAGCGCGACGACGAGGAAGACGGCGAGCGCCGCCACCGGGCCCGCTCCCGTGAGGAGGAGGCGGCGGTGGCGGCGCTCGGGCGTAGCCATGGAAGGCCGGGCGGGAGCCGGCGGCCCGGAGGCCGTCCGGCCTCAGCCGGTCGTCAGCTCTGCGAACCCGTCAGGGTCAGGGCGATGGTGAAGGTCACGCCCTGGCAGCCGTCGGGAGCGGTCGACTGCATCGAGACGACGTTGGCGATGGACTGGGCACCGCTGGTCGCGTTCGCACCCACGGGCAGCGAGAGGCCGGTCGCACCGGTCGCGCTGACGTTGGAGGCGGGACAGGAGCCCGGGTTCGACGAGGTGATGGCGCCCGCGGTCATCGTGTCGAAGGTCACCGGGTACGGGTTGGGGTTGGTGAGGGTGAAGTGCACGTCACCACCGGTGAACCCGGGGTAGAGGTCGGCGGCGCCGGTGGTGGCGTTCACCGTCACCGTCTGGGCGGTGAGGGCACGGGCGTTGCCGCTACCGGAACCGTTGGCCGTCCACAGGGCGACGGCCACGCCGGCGGTCAGCAGCACCGTCAGGGCGATGACCCCGGCGGCCATCTTGTTGCGGGTGCGAACACGCATGAATCGGACCTTCCGTTGGAGGGGGAGACGCCGACGGGTGCCGGCCCGTAACCATCGGGTGCCCAGCTGCTGTTTGTGAGCTCCTGACTGACCAATGAGTCAGCAGACCCATTGGTGACACTGACTGACCAGTCAGCCGAGTGGGCCGAACGGCCCAGTCCCGCCCTGACTTGGGGGTCAGGTCCGGTCAGGCGGCGCCCGATCACCTGTCAGACTGTCCGCTGGCGGGCAGGACGGCAGACCAGACAAAGGGGGGCGGCGTGCCTGCAACCGCCGAACGGACCGGGGCCGACACCCGGAAGGCCATCGTCCGCGAGGCCGCCCGCGTGTTCCGGGAGAAGGGCTACGAGACCGCGACGCTGGCCGAGATCGCCGCGACGCTCGACATCACGCCGTCCGCGGTGCTGCACCACTTCACGTCGAAGCAGACCGTGCTCGAGGAGGTGATCGCCCCGCTGATCGACGCGATCGATGATCTGCTCGACCGACGGGAGGCGGCCGGACGGCTCACCGCCCGCACCCGACGCCCCTTCCTCGTGGAGCTGGTCGACATCATCTGCGACCACCCTGACGCCACCGCCATCGCCGCCTTCGACGCCAGCATCGGCGACCGGCTCCCCCCGCACCTGCAGATCTACGAGCGGGCCCTGCGCTTCGCGCGGCTGGCCACGGTCAACCAGGACGACCCGCAGGCCGCGGTCCGGGGCTTCAGCGCCATCGGCGCCATGCTGCGCCCGGCGTACGTGCCCCGGGGCCTCCTCGACCTCGACGACCCCGAGCTCCGCCGCACGATCGTGGACTGCGCCATGGCGGTGTACGCCACGGCGCCGCGCGCCGCCAGCAGCTGACCCGACCCGTCTCGCTCCGCCCCCCGGCGCGGCGGGGGTAGGTTGCGCGCCATGGCCGTGCCGCCCACGCCGCGAGTCCCCGGGCTCGAGGCGCGCCTCGTGCGCCACGACGACGCCGACGTCCCCTGGTTCGCGGTCCGCAGCCAGCGCAACGCCGACGGCTCGGAGTCCCACGTGTGGGAGCGCTGGGTGGCGTTCTCGGTCGAGCCCCTCTACCTCGCCCTCCAGGCCCGCTGGGACCCCGGCATGATCGTGCGCCGCCACGGGCACCACAGCCCCCACACCCTCACGGTGCTGGCGGGCTCGTTCACGTGCGACGGGGTCGAGCTCGGTCCCGGGGACCACCTCGAGCTGCCGCTCGGCGCCGCCTTCGGCCCGTTCGTGGCGGGCCCCGACGGCGTGGAGCTCTACGAGGTGATGATCGGCGATCCTCGCTCGTGGAGCGACGAGCCCGAGGCCCTCGCCGCCGTGCTGGCCGAGCACGGCGTGACCCAGCTCCCCGACCCACCCATCGAGCTGCCCGCTGGTCTCGAGGACCTGCGTGCGGTCTTCTCCACCCCCACCGCGCAAGGATGAACCCCATGGCCCGTACCCCCGACGAAGCCGACCTGCCGCTCATCATCTCGGTCGACGACCACGTGATGGAGCCGAAGGACCTCTGGCAGCGCGAGCTGCCAGCGTCGCTCCGGGAACGGGGCCCGAAGGTCGTGCGTGAGCGGGTGAAGCTCGAGTTCGTGGGCGGCCACTACGGCTTCGCCCGCGACGTCCCCGACGGCGACTGGTGCGACCTCTGGCTCTTCGACGACCTCGTCACGCCGACCGGCCTGCTCCACGCCCCCGCTGGCATGCCTCGCGACGAGCAGCGCAACGTGCCGGCCACCTACGAGGACTTCCGGCCCGGCACCTACGACCAGGCCGCCCGCCTCGCCGACATGGACCTCAACCACGTCGAGGCCGCCATCAACTATCCGAACATCTTCCCGCGCTTCGCCGGCCAGGGGTTCCTCGAGCGTGAGGACAAGGACCTCGCCCTCGCGTGCCTGCGGATCTACAACGACTGGATGATCGACGAGTGGTGCGGCGGCGCCGGTCGAGGGCGGCTCGTCCCCCTCACGCTCGTCCCCCTCTGGGACCCGCAGCTCGCCGCCGAGGAGCTGCGGCGCTGCGCCGACAAGGGCAGCCACGCCATCGCCTTCAGCGAGAACCCCTCCAAGCTCGGCCTCCCGTCGATGTACTCGGGCGACTGGGACGTCCTGTGGGCCGCGGCCGAGGAGACCGACACCACCGTGTCGATGCACATCGGCTCGTCGTCGTCGATGCCGTCGACCTCACCCGACGCCCCGCTCGCCACCTCCATGTCCCTCTACGCGCAGAACGCCCAGGGGTCGCTCGCGGACTGGGTGTTCTCGGGCACGCTCCAACGCTTCAGCGACCTCAAGATCGCCTACGCCGAGAGCCAGGTCGGCTGGATGCCGTTCCAGCTCGAGCGCATGGACGCAGTCTGGGCGGACGGGCGCGGCGGCGTGGCCGGGCCGGTGCTGCCGAGCGAGCAGGTGCGGGGCCGGGTCTACGGGTGCGTGTTCGACGACCTGCACGGCCTGAAGTGCCGCGACGACGTGGGCATCGACATGATCCTGTTCGAGACGGACTACCCGCACTCGGACGGCACGTTCCCCCACTCCCGCAAGGTCGCCCACGAGCTGTTCGTCGCGGCCGGCATGGACGCCGACGAGTGCCGCAAGGTGCTCCGCGACAACGCGATCGCCGCCTACGGCCTGGGGCGCTTCGGGATCAGCTGACGGCGTCGCGCCGGGCCCGGCGCCCCGCCTCGAGGGCGCCGGCACCGTCCGGGCAGGCGCGGAGCACCAGCAGGGCGATGTCGTCCTCTCGCCGCGGGATCGGGAGGACGGCGCCGAGTCGCTGGTGGATCTGGTCGGCGGTGCCGTCGGCGTCGAGCGCCGCCCGAGCCGACTCCCCGACGAGGGCGAGCACGCCGTCGTCGTCGAGGTCGTGCGGCGGGGCCACGTCGGTCACGCCGTCGGTGTAGAGGACGAGGGTGTCGCCGGGGGCGACGTGCACCCGCACGGGGTGCACGCGGACGTCGTCGAAGACGCCCACGAGGGTGCCGGGCCGGCCCACGAACCGTGCCTCGTCCCCCTCCGGCACCAGGATCGGCAGCGGGTGGCCGGCGCTCGTGACCTCGACCTCGAAGCCGCCGCCGGCCTGCGGGCGGACCTCGAGGTAGGCGGCGGTCAGGAAGCCGTCGGTCGACGACTCGAGCATGGCCCGGTTGAGCCAGCCGAAGATCGTGGCGGGGTCGTCGCCGCGCCACGCCGACTGGCGGATGTTGTGGCGCGCCATGCTCGTCAGCGCCGCCGCCGTCGGCCCCGTGCCGCAGACGTCGCCCACCACCGCGGCCCACACGTCGTCCTCGGTCTCGAACAGGTCGTAGAAGTCGCCCCCGACCTCGGTGCCCTCGCCGACCGCCCAGTACCGGACCGAGGAGGCCAGGCCCGGTATCGTCGGCAGTCGATCGGGCAGGAGGCTCTCCTGGAGCGTCGTGGCGATGAGGTGCTGCTGCTCGGCCAGGCGACGGTTCTCGACGCCGGAGGCGACGCGGGCGGCGACGGCCTCGGCGAGGGCGAGGTCGGCCTCGGTGTAGTGGCGGCGTGAGTGGGTCATCACGAACTGGAGGGCACCGATCGTGCGGCCGCGCTTGATCAGGGGCACGCCGATGGCGCTGCGCAGCGCGAGCTCCTCGACCACGGAGCGGGCGTCGGCATCGACCTGGAGCGCCTCCAGCAGCGCGCCGTCGATGTCGGGGAAGAACTGGGACTGGCCCGTGCGGATGATGGCCGGCACGCCGGTGGGCGCCTCGGGGTCGTAGGGGTAGCGCTCGGCCAGGTCGCGGGCGTAGCTGAGCAGGTTCGGGTCCTCGTGGAACGTCTCCACCTCGGGCACCCGGGCGGTGTGGTCGGCCAGGACGTGGATCGAGCACCAGTCCGCCAGGCGGGGCACGACGGCGCGCACCACGCCCGCCATGATCTCCTGCACGGTCCCGGCCCCTCCGATGGCCTCGTTCACGCCGGCCAGCAGCTCGAGGCGCTCCCGGTGGAGGCGCTCCTGTTCGGCCGCCAGCCGGGCCGCGTCGGCGGCGGCCTCCTGCTCCAGGCGGCGCCGCACGGTCTCGGTGTTGTCGCGGCTGCACCCGATCGCCCCGCACGGCGCGCCGGCATCGTCCACGATCGGCTTGCCCGCGCCGGAGATCCAGCGCACGGTGCCGTCCGGCAGCACGACCCGGTGCTCGACGCGGTACGACTCGCCCGTGCGCAGCGCGGCCTGGACGGTCGCCAGGGTGGCCTCGCGGTCGTCCGGGTGGATCGCCGAGAGGTAGGACTCGAACGAGCCGTCGAAGGTGCCCGGCCCGAAGCCGAACAGCTCCTCCATGCGGTCGTCCCAGACGACATCGCCGGTGCGCTGGTCCCAGCGGAAGGTGCCGAGGCCGGCGGCATCCAGGGCCAGGCGGAGGTGCTCGGCGAGCTCCCCGACCGAGGGTGAACGGCTGAGGTCGGTCATGAGGGCCGCCGGTGGGAAGCGGAGGTGATCGAACAACCCTAACGGGAGCAGCGACGGTTGGTCGATAGGTGTCGCTTTGCCACCACCGGGTTACGTCGGGTCGTGGGTCAGGGTGGTGGGCATTCGATCGGGTTCCGGGTCGACCCCGGTGCCGGACCGGCCTCGTCGAGCGACGGCGGGGGCGCGGCGGCGTCCGCGGTCGTGGCGCCGAGGTAGCAGGAGACGAGCTCGGCCAGCGCCTCCTGGCCGCTCCGGCTCGGGTGGAACGACCCGTCGCCGCCGAGGGGCTTCACCGCGTTGGTGAACTGTCCGGCGTCGCCGCACGGCTCGTGGCCGGCCCAGATGGCGACCGGCGAGACGTACTCGAGGCCGGCGGCGAGCGCCTGGTCCCGCACCAGCTCGTTGAAGCGGTCGGTGTGCCGGCGGATGGCGGCGCGCTCGTCCTGGTCCACCCGGCGCAGGACGCTGGCGCAGTCGCTCGGGCCGAGCGGCGGCGGCCCGCCGGGGAAGAGGTAGGGGTAGCCGATGACGAGGATCCGGGCGTTGGGGTACTCGCGGTCGAGGCGTTCGAACAGCACCCGGTGCCGGGCCACGACCAGGTCCACGGTCTCGGTGATCCAGGCGTCGAGCGGCCCGGCACCCGGGTAGTCGACGAAGCGCCCCCCGCCCTCGATGCCCTCGCCGAAGGTCGCCGTCATGCAGTGGGGCTCGATGACGCAGAACGTCACCATCTTCGAGAACTGCATGTCGTTGCCGCCGATGGTCAGCGTGACGAGGCGGGCCTCCGGGTGCACCTCCCCGTCGGCCTGGGGGGCGACGAAGGTCACCGCCTCGTCGCCGCGCTGGTCGTGGCCCTCGTACACGTCGGCGATGACGGCACCCGAGCACGCGGTGAACACCGAGGGCGGCGTCGGCGCGGCGAACCGCAGCAGCCGGGGGTAGCCCCGCGACGAGCGGTGGCACCGGTCGGCGCCGGCGGCGCTCACCTTGGCCGTCCACCGGTCGAACGGCGGGAGCCCCTCGCCGGCCGAGTACGAGTCGCCGAACGCGTAGTACGTGCCGTCGATGCCCTCGATCGCCGGCAATTGCGCCTCGAAGTCGTCGTCGAGGCGCGCGTTGCGGACGACCGCGCCGCCGGCGAAGACGATCGCCATGGCCACGACCCCGAGGCCGACGCCGCCCGTGAGGGGGACGAGGAGGTCCCACCGGCCGGGGCCGGCGGGCCCGCCCCGGTCGACCCGCCGCACCCAGCGGACCAGGTAGGCCGCCTCGAAGGCCGCACCGGCGAGCACGCCCAGCGCCACCGAGAGCCGATAGCCGCCGTCGTAGCCCTCGGTCAACGCCGCGAGGATGAGGCGGTCGAAGCGCACGGCCGCCACCGTCGCGAGCGCGGCCACCGCCAGCATCAGGACGGTGAGGGCCCGACGGCGGCGGGCGAGCACCGGCCACAGGCCGAGCTCGAACCCCCACCGCACGTACAGCGCCGCGAGGGTGGCGTGGACCAGTCCGCCCAGCGCGACGCCGGTCCAGATCACCGGCGGGTTCGACGCGAACGGCCCCCAGGCGAAGGCGATGGCGAGGACGAGCCCGGCACCCACCACCCAGCCGCCGGCGACCACGATCGCCGTCCGGGCCTGCTGCGACAGTGCGAACCGCGGCGTCCCCATGCTGCCTGCCCCCTCGCGTCGACCGGAGCGTAACCCTCCCCGCGCCGCCGACGGAGGTGGCGCCGCGGTAGACACTCGGCGTGCACGAGGGCCCGGCAGCGCCGACGACCGTGGCCCGGAACCGGGCCGTCTGGGCGGAGGTCAACGCCGGCGTCACCGACCCCGCGGCCGAGGCCATGTGGGCGCGTCCCGAGGCGGTCTGGGGCCTCTTCGCCCGTCCCGAACGGGACCTCCGGCTGCTCGGTGACCTCGCCGGGACCCGGGTGGTGGAGCTGGGTTGTGGCACGGCCTACGTCTCGGCCTGGTTGGCCCGGGCGGGGGCACGGCCCGTGGCGGTGGACCTGAGCCGGGGCCAACTCGCCACCGCGGCGCGCTGCCAGGCGCGGTTCGGTGTGCGCTTCCCACTCGTGGAGGCGGACGGCGCGGCGGTGCCCCTGCGCAGCCGAGTGTTCGACCTGGTGGTCAGCGAGTACGGCGCGGCCCCGTGGTGCGAGCCGAGCGCGTTCGTGGCCGAGGCGGCCCGCCTGCTGCGCCCCGGCGGCCGGCTCGTGTTCCTGACCAACAGCGTGCTCGCCGCCCTCTGCGTCCCCGCGGAGGGCGGCTACGCGACCGACCGCCTCCAGCGGCCCGTCGCCGCGCTGTCACCCGTGACCTGGCCCGGCGGCGGCGTCGAGCACCACCCCGGTCACGGCGAGTGGATCCGGCTGCTGACCGGTGCCGGCCTCGTGGTCGACGCGCTCCACGAGCTGCACCCGCCCGCCGACGCGACCACCCACCCCGACTACGAGATCGTCACCGCCGAGTGGGCCGCTCAGTGGCCCGCCGAGGACGTCTGGGTCGCCCACAAGCCGACCTGAGCGGGCACGGCGCCGCCGACCCGCCGGCGGCGAGCGCGCGGGGGATCAGCGCCGCTCCACCGCTCGTCCGGCCCCGCCGACCGGCCGACCCGGTGCGGGCCGCGGTGCGCCGGTCAGCGGCGGACGCCGATGGGACGGGCCGTACTGGGCCCCGGACCGGCCCCGAGCTGACCGAGGTCGTTGGCGCCGGTGCACATGACCTCGGCGGTGGGGAGCAGGGCGCAGGTGTGGCCCTGGCCCGCCGCCACCGCGGTGACCCCCGTCACCGGGCCGGTGCCGGCGGTGTTCACCATCCCGACCGGCCGGTTGCGGAACGTCGTCGTGAGGTCGCCCAGTTGCCCGACGTCGTTCTTGCCCAGGCAGCGGACACGACCGGTCGAGAGGCGGAAGCACACGTGGCCGTAGCCGGCGGACAGCGACGCGATCCCCGTCAGGGGACCACCGCCCGCGGTGAGGACGCCGGCGGGCAGCGTGCTCGACCCGCTCGGGACGTTGCCCCAGCACCGCGCCTGGCCCGAGGTGAGCAGCGCGCAGGCGAAGAAGTCGCCGACCACGATGCGGCGCACACCCGTGAGGGGGCCGGTGTTGGCCGGGTTGCGGACGAAGACCGGGCGGTTCCGTTGCGAGTTGGTCCCGTCGCCGAGCTGGTAGTTGGCGTTGTTGCCCCAGCAGACCGCCTGGCCGGTGTTCAGGCGGGCGCACGAGGTGTAGATGCCCGTGGCGATCTGCGTCGCGCCGGTCAGCGGCCCGGATCCGGTCGGCGCGAGGACCACCGTGGGGGCACTGCGCAGCGAGATGCTGTCGTCACCGATCTGGCCCTTGTTGTTGGCGCCCCAGCAGCGCACCTGGCCGCCCCCGACCCGGGCACACGCGTGGTTCCAGCCGCTCGAGACCTCGGCGACGTCGGTCAGGCGCCCGGTGCCGCCGACGCCCCTCACCGCCGCGGGGAAGGTCCGGGGGGCCTGGTCGCCGACACCGAGCTCGCCGTCCTGGTTGTAGCCCCAACAGCGGGCCTGGCCGTTCGAGAGGCGGGCACAGGTGAAGCTCGAACCCGCGCTGATGCGGGTGATGCCCGTCAACGGGCCGCTCCCGGTGGCGTTCAGCACCGTGTTCGGGATGCCGGGGCTCGAGGTCAGCCCGTTGCCGAGCTGCCGCCACCCGCCGTAGCCCCAGCACCGCGCCTCCTGCGACGTGAGCACGGCGCACGTGTGGTCCTCGCCGGCCTCGAGCTGGGTGACCCCGGTCAGCGCCGCCTCCGGTCCCGCCTCGCCGGCCCCCGCCGACGATGCCGGTCCGAGCAGCGGGACCAGGGCCACGAGGCTGAGCGCGATCAACGAGACGGTGCGGCGCATTCGGGCGAGGGTAACCATCCGGATCAGCGCGGTGGGCATCACCCTCAGGACCGGGGCGCCGCCCTTCCGGGCTGCGCCTCGGCGCGGCTCGATGGCCGATGAACCGGGACCGACGCGCCTGCCGCCACGCCGATCACGCCGATCACACCGCCGGCATCAGCCCTGGTAGCGGTTCGTGATCGGGAGGCGGCGGTCCTTGCCGAAGGCCTTGGGGGTGACCCGGGGCCCGGGGGGTGACTGACGGCGCTTGTACTCGGCCCGGTCGACGAGGCGGGCGACCTTGGCCACGAGGTCGGCGTCGAGGCCGTCGGCGACGAGCTGCGCCGCGGTGCGGTCCTGCTCGACGTAGGCCTCGAGCACCGGGTCGAGCTCGTCGTAGGGCGGCAGGCTCTGGTCGTCGCGCTGGCCGGGGCGGAGCTCGGCCGACGGCGGCTTGGTGAGGACGTTCTCGGGGATCACCGGTCCCTTGCCCTGCGCCGCGGCGTGCTCGTTGCGCCAGTGGCAGAGCTCGTACACGAGCAGCTTGGGCACGTCCTTGATGACCGAGTAGCCGCCGACGGTGTCGCCGTAGAGGGTGGCGTAGCCGACCGCGGCCTCGCTCTTGTTGCTGGTCGAGAGCACGAGCCACCCGAACTTGTTCGACAGGGCCATGAGCACGGTGCCCCGGATGCGGGACTGGAGGTTCTCCTCGGTGAGGTCGGGCTCGCGGCCGGCGAACGACTCGGCCAGCATCGCCTCGAAGCCCTTGTGGGCGTCCTCGATCGGGATGATCCGGTGCTCGATCCCGAGCGCGTCGGCGAGAGCCTCGGCGTCGGACACCGAGTGCTCGCTCGAGTAGCGCGACGGCATGAGCACGCCGTGCACCCGCTCGGGGCCGAGGGCGTCGGCGGCGATGGCGGCGACGAGGGTGGAGTCGATGCCGCCCGAGAGGCCGATGACCACGTCACCGAAGCCGTTCTTGGTGACGTAGTCGTGGGTGCCGAGCACGAGGGCCCGGTAGACCTCCTCGGCCCGACCGAGGGACGGGAGGACCTCGGGCGCGCGGGGAGGACCGTCGACTGGGCGGGCGCCGGTCACCGGCACGACCCGCAGCGGCTCGGTGCCCTCGCGGGTGGGCACGTCCAGGTCGACGACCCGGACCTCCTCGACGAACTGCGGGCCCCGGGCCACGAGCCGCCCGGCGCCGTCGAGCACCAGCGAGCCGCCGTCGAAGACGAGCTCGTCCTGGCCGCCCACCTGGTTCACGTAGACGATGGGGCAGTCGGCGCCGGCGGCCCGGCCGGCGAGCATCTGCTCCCGCTGGGCCAGGCGCCCCTCGTAGAAGGGTGAGCCGTTGAGGTTCGCGATGAGCTCGGCGCCGCCGGCGGCGAGGCGGGGGATGGGCCCGCTGGCGCTCCAGGCGTCCTCGCAGATGGTGACCCCCACCTTCACCCCGCCGATCTCGTGCAGCACGAGGGTGTCGGTGCCGGGGGCGAAGTAGCGCTCCTCGTCGAAGACCGCGTAGTTGGGCAGCAGGCGCTTGCGGTAGACGTCGACCACCTGCCCGTTCGCGCACACGGCCACGGCGTTGTGGAGCGGGCGCTCGCCGGGCTCGTCGGGCCGGTCCTGCTCGGCGACCTGGTCGACGAAGCCCACGAGGGCCACGCAGTCGCCCGTCTCGGCGGCGACGCGGTCGAGGGCGGCACGGTTGTCGGCGACGAACCGGGGCTTCAACAGCAGGTCCTCGGGCGGGTAGCCCGTGATCACCAGCTCGCCGTAGACGGCCACGTGGCACCCGGCGGCCTCGGCCTCCCGGAGGGCGGCGAGCACCTTGGCGGCGTTGCCCTCGAGGTCGCCGACCACGGGGTTGAGCTGGCACAGCGCCACCCGCAACGTCGTCACCGCCCCAGCCTACGACCGACCACGACCCCCTCCCTTCCCCACCCACGCCCCCGTTCCTCCAGCAGAAACGCGCGGTCCCACCGCGCGTTTCTGCTGGAGGAACGAGCGACGTCGGGGTGGAGGGGGCCTGGCAGACTCGCGGCGTGACCGGGGGGAGCGCCGCCGCGGCGTGGGACGACGCCGTCGAGGCGGCGGTCGAGGCCAGTCCCCTCCCCGACGTCGCCCGCAACGGCCTGGAGCGCGCCCTCGCCGCCCACGCCGACGCCGCGGAGCGCCTCGCCGCGGACCCCGCCGCCCTCGCCACCCTGCTGGCGGTGGTCTCGGCCAGCCGGTCGCTCACCCGCCACGTCGAGGCCGACGCCGCCGCGCTCGACGTGCTCGCCGACCTCGACACCCCCGTGGTGATCAGCGCCGGGTCGCCCGAGCGACTCGTCGCCACGAAGCGCCTCGAGTACCTGCGCATCGCGGCCCGGGACCTCACCGGAGTGGACGCGCTGGAGCAGACCGGCGCCGCCCTGGCCGCCCTCGGCCGCGACGTCCTCGCCGCCTCGTGCGCCCTGGCCGAGGCCGAGCACCTGGCGGTCATCGGCATGGGAAAGCTCGGGGGCGACGAGCTCAACTACGCCAGCGACATCGACGTGATGTTCGTCGGCGAGGGCGAGCACGGGGCCATGGTCCGGGCCGCCCGCAACGTGCTCGAGCACGCCCGACGCTGCTTCCGGGTCGACGCCAACCTCCGCCCCGAGGGCCGTGACGGGCCGCTGGCACGGTCGGTGACCTCGTACGAGGCCTACTGGGACAAGTGGGCGCAGCCGTGGGAGTTCCAGGCCCTGCTCAAGGCCCGCCCCGTCGCCGGCGACGCCGAGCTCGGCGCCGCCTACCACGCGGCCGCCGGCGAGCGCCTCTGGTCCCGCCACTTCAGCGCCGACGACCTGCGGTCGGTTCGCGCCATGAAGGAGCGGGCCGAGAGCGAGGTGGCCAAGAAGGGCCTCGCCGAGCGCGAGGTCAAACGGGGCCGGGGCGGCATCCGCGACATCGAGTTCTCGGTGCAGCTCCTCCAGCTCGTCCACGGTCGGCTCGACCCCGAGCTGCGCTCCCCCACCACCCTCGTGGCGCTCGCGGAGATGGCCGGCGCCGGCTACGTCGATCCCGACGACGCCCAGGGCTTCGCCGACGCCTACCGCTTCCTCCGCGGGGTCGAGCACCGCCTGCAGCTCGTGGACGAGCAGCAGGTCCACGCCGTGCCGACCGGGGAGGCGGAGCGCAGCCACCTCGCCCGCAACCTCGGCTACCGCAGCACCGTCGAGGAGAGCGACGTCGCCCAACTCGACCGAGAGCTCGCCGCCCACCAGGCCACCGCCCGGGCCATCCACGAGCGGGTCTACTTCCGCCCGCTCCTCGAGGCCTTCGCCGCGGCGGAGGGCGCGCTCACCGACGAGGCCGTCGAGGCCCGCCTGGCCGCCTTCGGGTTCACCGACGCCGCCCGCACCCGACAGGCGGTGTCGGAGCTGACCAAGGGCCTCACCCGGTCCTCCCGGCTCATGCAGCAGGTGCTGCCCCTGCTGCTCGACTGGCTGTCGGCGTCGCCGGACCCGGACCTCGGCCTGCTCGGCCTCCGCAACCTGGCGTCGGACTCGGCCCGCACCGGCCGGCTGGCCGCCACCTTCCGGGAGTCGCCCGAGGTGGCGCAGCGGCTCTGCGCCCTGCTCGGCACGAGCCGCCTGCTGGGCGAGGTCCTCGGGCGCGAGCCGGACCTCGTGGGCCGCCTGTCCGAGCCCGCTGCGCTGCGCACCCGGCCCCGAGACGAGCTGGTGGCGAGCGCGGCCAAGGCCCTCGAGTGGCGACCCGACGTCGACGAACGCCAGCAGGCCCTGCGGCGCTGGCGCCGCCGCCACCTCCTCGGCGTCGCCGCCCGCGACGTGATGGACGTGGACGACGTCCGCACCGTGGGCCGCGACCTGACCGCCATCGCCGAGGCCACCATCGAGGCCGCCCTCGGTGCGATGCACCCGAGCATCCCGTTCGCGGTGCTCGCCCTCGGGCGCTTCGGGGGCGGGGAGCTCTCCTACGCCAGCGACCTCGACGTGGCCTTCGTCTTCGACGGCTCCAGCGCGGCGGCCATCGAGGAGGCCGACCGCCTGGCGACCCGGCTCATGAAGTTCCTCAAGGGCCACACCCCCGCGGCGCGCATCTACGACGTCGACGCCGACCTGCGGCCCGAGGGCAAGCAGGGCCCGCTCGCCCGCAGCCTCAACGGCTACGCCGCCTACTTCGAGCACTGGCTCCAGACCTGGGAGCGCCAGGCCTGGTCGCGGGCCCGCTTCGTCGCCGGCGACGCCCACCTGGGGCGCACCCTGATCAGGCTGCTCGACCCCTTCATCTGGGCCGACGGCCTCGACGCCGAGGGCGTGCGCGAGATCCGGCGCATGAAGGCGCGGGTCGAGCAGGAACGCATCCCCCCGAGCGAGGACCCGACGTTCCACCTCAAGCTCGGGCGGGGCTCGCTGTCGGACGTGGAGTGGACCGCGCAGCTGCTCCAGTTGCAGCACGGGCTCCACGCGCCGGGGACCATGGCCGCGCTCGACACCCTCGAGGCGAGCGAGGTGCTCCACGGCGAGGACGCGGACGTGCTCCGGACCGCGTACGCGTTCTGCGAGCGCACCCGGAACCGCTGGTTCCTCGTCCACGGCCAGCCGGGCGACGCCCTCCCCCAGCAGGCCGACCGCCTGGCGGTGCTGGCCCGATCGCTGGGCACGACGGGCGCCGACCTGCGCAACGAGTACCGCCGGGTCACGCGCAAGTCGCGCGCCGTCGTCGAGCGCGTGTTCTACGGCCGGAGCTGAGCGCGACCACCCACGGGCTGCCACCCGACCCGAGGGTGTGGCACCACCACCTCGCGGCCTCGTGCTGGGAGGGTGGGCCGATCGGACGGGCGGCGCGATGATGCGCACCATGGGCGGGGCGCGGGCGTGGGCGAGGGCCATCGGGCGGCGACGTTGGGGCGGTCTGGTGCTGCTGGCAGTGCTCGGCGGCCTCGGCCTCGGACTGGTCCTGGTGGCCGCCACCGGGGCGCAGCGCTCCCGCACCGCCTACGACCGCCTCGACGCCGCGACCCTCGGCCCCGATGCCTTCGGCGACGCCACCGGCCTCGATGACGCGACGGTCGAACGGCTCGCCGCGCTTCCCGGGGTCGAGGGCCTCGCCCGCTTCGCGTTCGTCCCGATCGCCCCCGCACCGCAGGCGCCCGGGGACGGCGGTGTCGGCTTCGGCGCGGTCGATCCCGACTTCCTCGACCGGGTCGCGCGCCCGCACGTCATCGAGGGACGACTCGCCGATCCCGCCGTCACCGACGAGATCGTCATCAACGAGGCCATGGCCGAGACCACCGGCTACGGACCGGGCGACCGGGTCACCCTGCGAGCCGGCTTCGACGACCCCCAGGAGGTCGGCGAGGCCACCGTGGTCGGCGTCGTGCGGACGACGCTGGATGTGGGCCCGGCTGCGGGCACCTCCGCGCTCCTGCTCACGAACGCCGCCTTCGAGGCGCTCCCCGAGGACCTCCTCCAGACGGTGCAGCCGACGGGTGCGGTCGTGCGCCTCGCCGACGGTCCCGACGGTCTGGACGAGTTCGCCGCCGCGGCATCCGACGCACTCGGCCAGCCGGTGCAGGTCCAGCCCGCCTCCGACGGGGAGGGCATCATCGAGGACTCGCTGGGTGTCCAGGCCACGGGCTACTGGCTGCTGGCGGCGGTCGCCGCGCTCGCCACCGCCCTCGCCCTGGCGCAGGGCCTGGCTCGCCTGCTCGGCCAGGCCTTCGTGGACCTTCCGACCCTGCGCGCCCTGGGCCTGCGACCCCGGGACCGGGTGACCACCGGCGTGCTCCTCGTCCTGCCGGTCACCGTCGCCGGGCTCGCCGTCGCGCTCCTGGCCGCATGGCTCGTCTCGGACCGGGCGCTCACCGCCTTCACCCGCGCGGTCGACCCCATCCTCGGCCGCCACCTCGACCCGGCCCGCTCCGCGGCGCTGGCCGTCGGGTGGATCGTGCTCCTCCTCGGGACCAGTGCGCTGCTGGCGTGGCACCAAGGGCGCGGTCGGTCGGCCGCGCCCCTCCCCCGGCGGTCGTGGCTGCCACGGCCCAGCGGGCTGTTCACCCGGCTCGGCGTGGACGCCGCACTGCGCTCCCCCGGTCAGCCCGGCGGTGCCGCCGCCCGCTCGGCGCTGATCACCGCGTCGGTGGGGGTCACCGGCCTCGTCGCCGTGCTGGTCTTCGGTGCCTCGCTGTCCCACCTCTTCGCCACGCCGCGTCTGCAGGGCTGGTCGTTCGACGCCGTGATCCAGGACTTCGAGCCGGTCACCGACCGCCAGTTCCGGGAGCAGACGGCGGCCCTGGCCGACGACCCTGCGGTCGACGACGTGGCCTACGCCGACCTCACGCAGTTGACCTTCGCCGGCCAGCCCGCCGAGACCGTGGTGCTCGCGAGCGGTTCACCGTCCCTCCAGCCGACGATCCGCTCCGGACGGGCGCCGGCGGCGGCGGACGAGGTCGTCCTCGGCACCCAGGCCCTGTCCCGGGCCGGCGCATCGCTCGGCGACACCATCACCGCCGAGGGACCGGCCGGCACGGTCGAGATGACGGTGGTGGGCACCGCCGCCTACCCGATGTTCGGCAACGACACGCAGACGACCCGGCTCGTGACGGTCACCCGCGACGGCGCCAGGCGCCTCGGCGCCGAGAACCTCTCCAACATGGCCCTCGTCGACCTGGCCCCGGGTCACGGCGCCGACGAGCTCGCCGCGGTGGCCGAGGCCGCGAGCAGCGAGGTCATCGGCCCCTTCGAGAACGTGTCCATCAAGAACGTCCGGGAGGTGCGCGCGTTCCCGTGGTGGGTCGGCGCCTTCTTCGCCCTCGTCGCGCTGGTGACCGTCGCCCACGGGATCCTCCGGTCGGTGTCGATCCGCCGGCGGGAGTTCGCCGAGCTCGCCGCCCTCGGGCTCACCCGCCGCGATCGCCGGCGCATCGTCGCCGCGCAGGGACTGACCGTCGCGGTCGTCGCCGTCGCGCTCGGCCTGGTCTTCGGCGTGGTCGGCGGCCAGTGGGGCTGGTCGCTGCTCGCCGACGCCCTCGGCGTCGTGGACGAGCCCGCCATCCCGGTGGCCCCCCTCGCCACGGTCTCGGTCGCCGCGGTGGTGGTGTGCCTCACGACGGCGCTCGCCGCGCCCCGCCTCGTCCGCCTCCGCGCCGCCGGGGACCTCCGCACCGCCGAGTAGGCCCCGGGCATGGGCCGCGCGACCCGTTCCCTCGTCGCCAGCGCCCTCGTGCGCGCCCGGTACACCGAGGAGCTCCTCGCCCTCAGCCGTCTCGATCCGCTGACCGGCCTCGGCCACCAGCGCGCCTTCCAGGACCGGCTCGCGGCCCTCGCCCGGGGCGGGTTCGCTGGGTTCTGCTGCCTCGGGCCCTCGGGTAGGTCGCCACGCCATGGACGCCATCACCCTGCTGAAGGACGACCACAAGACCGTCGAGAAGCTCTTCAAGCGCTTCGAGAAGGCGGGCGACGGGGCCTACAAGGAGAAGCGCACCGTCGCCGAGAAGATCCGCGAGGAGCTCTCGCGCCACGCCGCGATCGAGGAGCAGCTCTTCTACCCGGTGGTGCGTGCCACCGTCGACGGCGTGGAGGACGTGACCCTCGAGAGCCTGGAGGAGCACCACATCGTCAAGTGGGTGCTCTCCGAGCTCGACGACATGGACCCGAAGGACGAGCGCTTCACCGCCAAGATGACGGTGCTCATCGAGAACGTCCGCCACCACGTGGACGAGGAGGAGGACGAGCTGTTCCCGAAGGTCCGTGACCAGCTCGGCCGCAAGGACCTCCGCGAGCTCGGTGACGCGATGGAGGCGGCCCGCCGGATCGCTCCGACCCACCCGCACCCGCGCCAGCCGGACACCCCCCCGGGCAACATCGTCGGCGGCGCCGCCGCCGGCATCGCCGACCGCGTGGGCGACGGCGCCAAGGCCGCGGCCCAGGGTGCGGTGTCCTCCGCCCAGGACCTGATCGGCCGGTTCCTCGGCAACCGCTCGTCGGACGACGCGCGCCGATCGGGCAACGGTCGTTCCAGCAACGGGCGTTCCAGCCGCGGGCGTACCGCCTCGAGCACGGCCCGCACGGCCGCCTCCCGGAGCACCAGGACCGCCTCGTCGACCGCGAAGAAGGCGTCGTCGTCGGCCAGGAAGACCGCCGGCGCCGCCAAGCGCACGGCCAAGGCCTCCGCCTCGAGCACCCGCAAGGCGGCGTCGAGCACCCGCAAGGCCGCCTCGGGCAGCACGAAGAAGGCCGCCGGCTCCGCCCGCAAGGCCTCGGGCTCCGCCAAGAAGCGGGCCACCGCCGCCTCGCGCTGAACCGCCCCGCCTCGTCGCGTCCCGCCCCGCCCCGCGACGAGCGGTTGACGGGCCCGCCGGGTCCTACCGCCCGGCGGGCCCGTCCGCGTCCGGGGTCCCGAGCGTCCCCCTACTCGACGCGGTGGCCGAGCCGGCGACCGGCGATCACGAAGGCGAGGCCGATCGCGGCGTAGAGCGGCTGGAAGAACGAGAAGCTCTGGAGGAACGCGAGCTGCACGACGATCCAGCCGATCAGCAGCAGCCCGACGAGGACGGCGACCGCCGGGGCACGGGGGTCACCTCGCCAGGCGAGCACGGCGAGCACCGTGGAGGGCAAGGCCACCACGGCGGCGAGAGCGAGGCCGGCGAGCACGAGGCTGTCGAAGGGCAGGCGAGCGTCCAGCTCGGCGCCGAACGAGAGCCCGCCGCCGACGAGCCCGAGCACGCCGAACCAGGCGGACAGCGCGTTGACCCCGGCGCAGGCGGCCAGCAGCCGGTGGTGACCACCGGCCGCCCGGTCGACCGGGTGGGAGGGGGAGGCGAGATGCGTGGTCACGCTTCGATGATCGACACCCCGGCGTCCGCCCGCCAGTGCCGGAGGTCCCCGGACGCGGTCGGGCACCGGCCCCGCCGCCGTGCTGGCGGGAGGGCCGGTGCCCGGTGTGCGGCTCGTGCGGTGTCGCCGCCGCTCCGGGGCCTACAGGACGAAGAGCATCTCCTGGTAGGTCGGGAGCGGCCACAGGTCGTCGGCCACGACGTGCTCGAGGCCGTCGGCGGCCTCCCGCACCGTGGCCATGGCCGGCAGGAACGTGTCGCAGGCGTAGCGGGCCTCGTCCAGGGTGGACTCGGCGCCGTGGGCGCCGGCGATGCCCGCCTCGAGGGCGGCGATGCCGGACCGCAGGTCGGCGACCAGGCCGGACACCTCGTCGAGCAGGCTCGAGTCGAAGTCCATGCCCACGGCCTTGAGGTTGGCGCCCTGGCCGGCCAGCTCACCCTGGTACCGGAGGCCGGCGGGCAGGATCAGCGTCTTGGCCATCTCCAGGGTCTGCTTGGCCTCGACGGCCAGGCTCAGCACGTACTGCTCGAGGTAGACCTCGTAGCGGCTGGCCAGCTCCCGGTCGTTGAGCACCTCGTACGTGGCGAACAGCTCCTTGACCTCGGGGGTGTCGAACTGCGGCAGTGCGTCGACCGTGGTGCGGAGGTTGAGCAGGCCCCGGGCCTCGGCCTCGACCTGCCACTCCTCGCCGTAGCCGTCACCGTTGAAGATCACGTTGCCGTGGTCGGCGATGATCCCCTGCAACACGATCTGGACCGCGGCGTTGAAGTCGGTGCCGGCCCCGACCGCCTCCTCCAGCTCGGTGGCGATGAAGTCGAGCGACTCGGCGATCGCGGTGTTCAGCGCCGTCAGCGGACCGGCGATCGACTGCGACGAGCCCGGCGCCCGGAACTCGAACCGGTTACCGGTGAAGGCGAACGGGCTGGTGCGGTTGCGGTCGCCCGGGTCGCTCGGCAGGTCCGGGATGGTGTCCACGCCCACGATGAGCGTGCCCTTCTCCTTGGACTGGGTGGCGCCGCCCTTGGCGATCTGGTCGAAGACGTCCATCAACTGCTCGCCGAGGAAGATCGAGATGATCGCGGGCGGGGCCTCGTTGGCGCCGAGGCGGTGGTCGTTGCGGGACGACGCCACCACGGCACGGAGCAGGCCGCCGTAGCGGTGCACGGCCCGGATGACCGCGGCGCAGAACACGAGGAACTGGGCGTTGTCGTGCGGGGTGTGCCCCGGGTCGAGGAGGTTGCCCGCGGTGGTGCTGCCGATCGAGAAGTTGACGTGCTTGCCCGAGCCGTTGACGCCGGCGAAGGGCTTCTCGTGCAGCAGGCACTCCATGCCGTACTTCTCCGCCACGCGGCGCAGCGTCACCATGAGGAGTTGCTGGTGGTCGGTGGCCAGGTTGGCCTTCTCGAACACCGGCGCGATCTCGAACTGGCCGGGGGCGACCTCGTTGTGGCGGGTCTTGGCGGGGATGCCGAGCTTGAACAGCTCCCGCTCGGTCTCGAGCATGAAGGCGAGCACCCGCTCGGGGATGGCGCCGAAGTAGTGGTCGTCGAACTCCTGGCCCTTGGGCGACGGGGCGCCGAAGAGGGTGCGGCCGGCCGACACGAGGTCGGGGCGGCTGAAGTAGAAGTGGCGGTCGATCAGGAAGTACTCCTGCTCGGCGCCGGCGAAGCTCGACACCGAGCCGGGGTTCTCGTGCCCGAACAGCCTCAGGACCCGCTGGGCCTGCTTGGCCAGGGCCTGCTGCGAGCGCAGGATCGGGGTCTTCTTGTCGAGGGCCTCACCGGTCCACGAGATGAACACGGTGGGGATGCACAGCGTGCTGCCCGTCGGGGTCTCCATGACGTAGGCCGGGCTGGTGACGTCCCAGCCGGTGTAGCCCCGGGCCTCGAAGGTCTGGCGCAGGCCGCCGTTGGGGAAGCTCGAGGCGTCGGGCTCGCCCTGGACGAGGGTCTTGCCGGCGAACTCGGCGATCGAGGCGCCGGTGCCGTCGGGCTCGAGGAAGCTGTCGTGCTTCTCGGCGGTGAGCCCCGTCAGGGGGTAGAAGACGTGGGCGTAGTGCGAGGCGCCCCGCTCGATCGCCCAGTCCTTCATGGCGGTGGCGACCACGTCGGCGACCTCGGGATCGAGGCGCTCGCCGTGCTCGATGGTGGCCATGACCGACTTGTAGACGGCCTTGGGCAGGCGGGCCTTCATGACCGACTGCGAGAAGACGTTCCTGCCGAACAGGTCGCCGGGCGCCTCCTGCGGGCCGTCGCCGACCGCCGGCGGGGTGTACGAGGTGACCGAGTCGATTGCTCGGCGGCGGGCAGCGGCGTCGCTCATCAGGGGGTGCTCCTGTTCGAAAAGGGGGGAAGGCGTCGCGAGCAGCGACCCGGCGACCCTAGAGGGGTCGTGTTTCGGGCATGTTTCCGGTCGGGGTCGCCCCGAGGAATCTGACGCGAGCATGACGCCACCCCCGACCCCTCAGGGGAGGGGGCGGACCGCGAACACCGGGAACCCGGGGGCGATGGCGGCGAGCTCGTCGTCGGTGCTCCCCTTGTCGACGCCCTCGAAGAACTGGCCGACCTCCCAGCCCCACCGCTGCAGGTAGGCGCGCAGGACGGGCAGCTTGTCGGCGTCGGCCAGCTCGGTGCCGGCGAAGGCCTCGACCCGCCGGCCCAGGCGCAGCTCGCCCCGGCCGGCGGCGCGGAGGTTGCGGACCCACTCGGTCGTGCCCCGGGGGGCGACGAGGTAGCGCGTGCCGTCGAGCTCGAGCAGGTTCACGACGTTCGACCGGACCTGGCCGCTGCGACGGCCCACGATGCGCAGCTCGCGGGCCCCGGCGACGCCGATGCCCCGGCGGACGCACCAGCGCACGAACGGGTTCATGACCTTCTCGGTGAAGCGGTCGGGACGGACGTAGCGGGCGGCCGTGCTGCCGATCGTCGTGGTGGTGGCGGTGGCGGCGGGGTTGGTGGTCATGGTTTCCTCCTCAGAAGCGAGAGCAGTGCTCTCTGTTTGCAGTGACCGCATCATGACGACTTCTCGCCCTCATGTCAAGAGCACTGCTCTCGTTTCGGTACACTGCTCACATGGTCACCGCCAGGGAACGGGCCCGAGCCGAGCTGACGCAGGAGATCAAGGCGTCGGCGAGGCGCCAGATCGCCGAGGTCGGCCCGTCGGCCCTGTCGCTGCGCGCCGTGTCCCGCGAGCTCGGCATGGTGTCCTCCGCCCTCTACCGCTACTTCCCCAGCCGGGATGCGCTCCTCACCGCGCTGATCGTCGACGCCTTCGACGCCGTGGGCGAGGTGGCCGAGCAGGTGGAGCGCGATCTGCCCGCTGGCCGGGGCTTCGCCACCCGGTGGATCGCCCTCGGCGGCGCGGTCCGAGCGTGGGCGGTGGCGAACCCCCACGACTACGCGCTCATCTACGGCAGCCCCGTTCCCGGCTACGAGGCGCCGACCGCCACGGTGGACCCGGCGGCCCGGGTGAGCCTCGTGGCCCTGCGCCTCGTCGCCGACGGCGTCGCCGCCGGCGAGATCGACCCCACCGACGACCTCTCGACGCCCCGCGTGACCCACGGCGAGCTGGCGGCGCTGCGCGACGGCGTCGGGCTGGCCATCCCGGACGAGGTGCTGGCCCGCACCCTGCTGGCCTGGTCGGCCGTGCTCGGCGCCATCAGCTACGAGCTCTTCGGCCACCTGCACGGCATCGTGGCCGACCACGAGGCGTACTTCGGGCACCAGCTCGAGCGCACCGCCCGACTCGTCAGCCGCCCCTGAAGCGCGGCGAGACGCCAGGTGGGAGCATCGGGCCGTGCGCTTCTCGCTCTGGACCAACCTCAGCCAGCCGTGGGCGGAGGCGGTCGACCTCGTCCGCCACGCCGACGCCACGGGGTGGGACGGCGTCTACGTCGCCGACCACTTCATGCCCGACGCCGGCGGCCCGTTCCCGATCGACCAGCCCATGTTCGAGGCCACCGCCGCCCTCGCCGCGCTGGCGGCCCTCACCGAGCGGGTGCGGCTGTCCGCCCTCGTGTTCGGCATCACCTACCGCCACCCCGCGGTGCTGGCGAAGTGGGCGGCCACGACCGACCACATCAGCGACGGCCGCCTGCTGCTCGGCGTCGGCGCCGGCTGGCAGGAGAACGAGCACGAGCAGTACGGCATCCGCCTCGGCCCGCCCGGCGAGCGCGTCGACCGCTTCGAGGAGGCGCTGCGCGTCCTGCGGGGGCTGCTCGACGAGGAGACGACCACCGTCGAAGGTGACCACTACACCGTGCGCGACGCGGTCGCGTACCCGAAGCCGGTCCAGGACCACCTCCCCCTGCTCATCGGCGCCAAGGGCCCGCGCATGCTCGGCGTCGTCGCCCGCCACGCCGACGAGTGGAACATGTGGTCGCTGCCGCCCGAGCTCGCGGCGAAGCGGGCCGAGCTCGATCGGGCCTGCGAGGCGAACGACCGCGATCCGGCGAGCATCGCCACGTCCACCCAGGCCCTGTTCGTGGTGCTCGACAGCAACGACGAGGCCCAGACGTGGCTCGACATGCTGAAGGCCCGACCGTGCGTGGCCGGCACGCCGGACCGCATCGCCGAGAGCGTGGCCGCCTGGCGCGACGCCGGCGTCGACGAGCTGATCGTCCCCGACCGCACCCTCGGCGCCGGCACCCAGCGCACCGAGGCCCTCGACAAGCTCATCGAGCAGGTGGCACCCCACTTCCGCTGAGCCGGCCGCGGCCGGAAATCCCCGGCCAGCGGTCGGGCGGCCGCGGGTAGGTTCGCGTCCCCTGTCGCCGACCGGCCGCCTCGGCGGCCAGGAGCACCTCCGCATGTCGCCCGACGGCGCCGTCGTCAGCCTGGAGCAGGAGCGCCGCGCGCTCGCGCGCGCCCGGCGGGCGGTCGACGCCAAGCTCGCCACCTTCGAGGCCATCCGGGCCGACGACAGCGGCGCCGACGCGCTGAGCGACGAGTACATCGCCGCCGTCGTGCGGGGCGCGGTGGAGAAGCTCCAGCAGGACCTCGTCGTGTTCGGCCGGGTCGACGACGACCACGCCTGGCGGGTCGGCCTCTACGGCATCGACGAGGGCGGCGAGCAGCTGGTGATCGACTGGCGGGCGCCCTTCGCCACCCGCTTCTACCAGGCCACCTTCGACGAGCCCGACGGCCTCGAGCGGCGGGTCAGCTACGTCGGGTGCATCGACGACCTCTTCGTCGAGGAGTTCACCACCGGGCTGGTCGCCGGCTCGTCGCCGCTGCTCACCGAGCTGTCGCGCGAGCGCGGCACGACGATGCGGGCGGCGGTGGCGACCCTGCAGTCCGAGCAGGACGCCCTCGTCCGCCTCGACCCCCGCGAGCGCCTGGTACTGCGGGGCGGGCCGGGTACCGGCAAGACCGTGGTCGGCCTCCACCGGGCGGCGTGGCTCGTCTACAACGACAACCGCATCGCCGCCGAGCGCATCCTCGTGATCGGCCCGAGCGACAAGTTCCTCCGCTTCGTGGCCACGGTGCTGCCCACGCTCGGCGAGGCCCGGGTCACCCAGACCACCTTCGACCGCCTCCTCGGCCCGTCGACGCCGGCGGGCAGCGATCCCCGCTGGGTCGACGTGCTCGACGCGCTGGAGGACCACCTGCTGCGCCCACAGGAGGTCCGGGTCGGCCACCTCGGCGTGCCCGTGGCGGAGGTCGAGGCGCTGGTCGAGCGGCTGCGGGACCGCCCGCTCCCCTGGCGGGACAAGCGCAAGGTGTTCGTCGACAACCTCACCAGCCGCCTCCAGCAGCGCCGCAAGACGATCACCCGCTCGGAGGTGAACGCCGCCGCCGGCGAGGTGTGGCCGGCGATGACCGCCAAGGCGGCGTGGGCCAAGCTCCGCAGCCGGGCCACCCTTGCCGAGCTCGGCGCGCCGGCCGACCTGGTCGACGCCTGGTTCGCCGACGGCCGTGAGGACGGCGCCCTCCACGACGAGGTGCGGGCCCGCTTCGAGGGTGTGCCCCTGCGCTACGGCCACGTGATCGTGGACGAGGCCCAGGACCTCACCTTCTTCCAGTTGCGGGCGGTGCTGCGCCGCGGCGACGGCCTCACCCTGGTCGGCGACGACGCCCAGCGCTCGAACCCGGCGGGCATCGGCCTGGTGGCCGCGGCCGCCGCCCTCGACACCCCGCTGGCCACCATGGACACCGCCTACCGCATGTCCGCCGAGATCGCCGACTGGCTCAACGCCCACGCCGACCGGGAGGGCATCGAGGCCGTCCGTCTGGTCGGCATCCGCCCCACCGACACCCCGGTCCGGGAGCTGCGACGGGCCGCCGGCGCCGATCCCGAGGCCCTCGCCGCGGAGCTCGGCGAGCGCTGGCACAACGTGGCGGTCATCCGGGCGGGCCCGAGCCCGAGCGGCTCCGCAGAGCGGGAAGGTGTGTGGGAGCACAAGGGCGTCGAGTACGACGCCGTCGTCGTCGACGCCGCCGGCCTCACCCCCGCCGAGGTCTACCTCGCCGCCAGCCGCGCCGCCCACGAGCTCGTCGTGGTGCACTGAGCCCGGGGGCCGCCGAGCCGCCCGAGCAGTAGTGTCGGGCCCCGGAGGTCACGACCATGGTGGGTCCGTCGCGCCGGGGCGGCGACACTCGGCAGTTCCGTCGCGCGTCGGTCGCCTTCGCCACCCTCGCCGTGGTCGCGGCGACGCTGGTGGCGGCCGCGCCGGAGGCCACCGCCGCTCCACCGGCGCTCGTGCGCACGTACGGCGCCACCACCCTCGCGCCGGGCGACCTCCGTGACCCCTCTGGCGTCGCCGTGGGCACCGACGGGCTGGTCTACGTGGCCGACCTGGGCCTCGACGCCGTCGTGGTGTTCGACCGCGACGGCGTCTACCAGCGCCAGTGGTCGGTGACCGACCCGAACGCCATCGCGATCGCGCCGACGAGCGGCCACGTCCTCACCCTGCGCACCTCGAACTGCACCACGACCGAGTTCGACGCCACGGGCACACCCGTCGGGTCGTTCGGGGCCTGCGGCTCCACGAGCGGCACGCTGAGCGCACCGACCGGGATCGCGGTCGGGGTCGACGGGACGGTCTACGTCCTCGACTCGGGCCACGACAAGGTCCAGCAGTACACCTCGACCGGCACCTTCGTCCGCACGTGGGGATCGAGCGGCACGGCCGACGGCCAGTTCCGCAGCCCGCTCGCCATCGCCCGGGGCGCGGACGGGTCCATCGTCGTGACCGACCGGACGCGCAACGACGTCCAGGTCTTCACCGCCGACGGCACCTTCGTGCGCAAGTGGGGCACGAGCGGGAGCGGTGACAGCCAGTTCGAGGAGCCGAGCGGCGTCGCGGTCGCGCCGGACGGCACCATCGCCACCGTCGACCTGGGCACCACGACGGCACCGCCACAGGTCCAGCGGTTCGGTGCCGACGGCACCTTCCTCGCCCGCTGGGGCAGCCGGGGCTCGCTCGCCGGCGAGCTGGACGCACCACGGGGGGTCGCCATCGGCGCGGACGGGGCCGTCTTCGTCGTCGAGGCCGCGAACCTACGGGTGCAGCGCTTCGCCCCCGACGGGACCCCGTCGGCGCGGTGGGGGTCCTACGAGGTGGCGGGCCGGCTGCGTGCCCCCCGCGGCACCTCCGTGGACGCCGGGGATCGGGTCATCGTCGTCGACGAGGGCGCCGAGCGGGTCCAGGTCTTCGCCCCCGATGGTCCCCTCGTCGACACCTGGACCGCCACCGACGGTCCCGGTGGCCACCTGCTCGATCCGTTCGACACCGCCATCGGGATCGACGGAACCGTGTTCGTGGTCGATCGCGGCCACGACTGGATCCAGCGGTACGACGCCGACGGCACCCCGATCGGCGGCTGGGGCGGCACCGGCACCGGCGACGGCCAGTTCAGCGATCCCATCGGCATCGCCGTCACCCCCGACGGTGACGTGCTCGTCTCGGACGCCGCCGCGAAGCGGGTGCAGCAGTTCAGTTCCGACGGGTCGTTCGTGCGGGTGTGGAGCACGGTGACGAGTGGCGGCACGACCTTCACCCCCGCCGGCCTCGACCTCGACGCCGACGGCGAGGTGTACGTCGCCAACACGGCGAGCCAGCGCGTCGAGGTCTTCTCCCCGACCGGCTCCTACCTGCGACGGTGGGCGGCGAGCAACGTCCAGAGCATCGCCGTCGACCGCGCCACCGACGTCGTCTACGCGACGAACTGCTCGGGCAACCGTCTCTACCGCACCGACCTCAGCGGCGCCGCGGGCCTGAACGTCGCGGTCACGAGTTGCCCCGTCGACGTGGCCGTGCACGGCGACGACCTCGTCACCGCCGGGCAACCCGCCTTCCCCGGTGCCCGGGTCGAGCGATACGCGTACCCGGCCGGCGGCGACCTCACCATCAGCCTGGCCGTCACCGCGAGCACGCCGGTCGTGGGCGGCTCGATCCAGTACCAGGTGACGTTGGTGAACACGGGAACCGTCGCACTCACCGGCGTGGCCCTCAGCTCGAGCGTGCTGCCCGACTGCACCCGCCCCGTCACCGACCTCCCCCCGCGGGCCACCCGGGTGGTCGACTGCTCCTACGTGCCCGTCGCGGCCGACGTCGGCGTCTTCCCCGCCACCGTCACTGTGGACACCGACCAGACCGATCCTGCGACCTCGAACGCCGTCTCGGTCCAGGTGAACGGCGCCGCCACCGCCACGGCCCTGCGGCAGTGGCACGCCTCGCCCACAGGGCTCCCCGACGGCGACCCGATCGGCGGCACGACGACCGCCACCACCCCCGGTCTCGACGTCGGCCCGACCGGTGACGTCATCGCGTCCGGTACCCGGGCCTATCCCGCGGCGGCGCGGGTCATGCGCTTCGACCGCGACGGCCGGTTCCAGGACCAGTTCGGCGAGCCGGGCACCGGCGCCGGCGAGCTCGGGCGGCCGAACCGCGTCGCCGTGGGCCTGGACGGCGAGGTGTACGTCGCCGACTGCGACAACGCCCGGATCCAGCGCTTCACCGCGATCGGCACGTTCGACCACGGCTGGGCGGAAGAGCGCACCCCGTCGAGTCGGACCACGGTCTGCTCGCCGGCCGACGTGGACGTGGCCACCGACGGAACCGCCTACGTGGCCGACGCCGCCAACGACCGCATCGCGGTGATCAGCGGCGACTCCCTCGGCCCCGGGTGGGGGTCGACCGGCACCGCCGAGGGCCAGTTCCAGCGACCCGTGGGCGTCGCGGTGGCGCCCGACGGGTCGGTCTACGTGCTCGATGCCGGCAACAAGCGCGTGCAGCGCTTCTCCGCCGAGGGGACGTTCCTCGCCAGTTTCGGCTCGTCGGGCTCGGCCCTCGGGCAGTTCTCGAACCCCGCCGCCATCGACGTCGACGACGACGGCAACGTCTACGTGGCCGACCAGGGCTCCTCGTCCACCACCCGCCGCATCCAGGTCTTCACCGCCGACGGCCAGCTCCTGGTCTCGCTGCCGATCTCCACCACCGAGCTCGCAGTCGGCCTCGACGCCGGCGGCTCCGCCCACCTCTACACCTACCCCTCGACGAGCCCGTCCTCGAGCACGCCCCTCGGCTACGTGCGGGAGTTCGTCCTGGCCGCCGGGCCGGTCGCGCGAGTAGCGCTGACCGCCGATGCCACGCAGCTCGGGGTGGGCCGGACGGTGAACTTCACGGTGACGATCGACAACGTCGGCACCGTGCCCCTCACCGAGGTCAGCGTCGACGCCGGCGGGTTGACCGGCTGCACCGGTGCCGTGGCCGACCTCGCCGTGGGCGCCAGCCGCACGGTGACCTGCTCGACGACCGCCACCCTGGACCACGTCGGCCGCCACCACCTCCACGCCAGCGTCGACTCCGCCGAGACCCCGCCGACCACGAGCACCGCGCTGGCCGTCCAGGTGCTCCGCCCGACCATCGCCCACTTCGGCGGCGCCGGGTCGGGCGACGGGCAGCTGCGCGACCCGGCGGGCATGACCGCCAACTGGCGGGGCGACCTCTACGTGGCCGACTGCGGCAACGACCGGGTCGTCCACTACGGGACGGACGGCACCGTGCTCGGCACCATCGGCAGCTCCGGGCCGGCGATCCCCGGCCGCTTCGACTGCCCGGTCGACGTCGCCTTCAACGCCGACGGCAACCTGCTCGTCCTCGACCAGGGGCACCACAACGTGCAGGAGATCCAGCCCGACGGCACCTTCGTGCGCTGGTTCGACACCCGCACCACGTCGCCCGGGCTGCCATGGGCGGTCGACGTGGACGAGACCGGCACCGTCTACGTGGCCGACGCCGAGGGCGAGACCTACACCTACGAGGAGTACTTCGACGGCTGGGGCTACACCTGCTGCATCACGATCACCCACCCGCCGCTCGGCAACAACTTCGTCCGTCGCTTCGACCCCGACGGGACCTTCCTCGGCGAGTGGGGCGGCTACTCGGACCGGTACCTCCTCCAGGGCCTGTGGATCACCGGTGGCGACCTGTTCCTGGTCGACGGCGGCCGCGTCCGGGTGAACAGCCTGCTGGGGCAGGAGGCGGCGAGCCTGTCCGGCGCGTCCAGCGTGCGCGACGTCGCCGTCGACCGCTTCGGCCACATCTGGGCGGCGGGGAACGGCCGCGTGCGCGAGCTCACCGAGGGGGGCCGCCTCCTGGCCGACTACACGGTCCCCGGCGCCACCGGCATCACCGTGGACCGGGACAACGTCTACGTTACGAACGGCGACCGCGTCACCAAGATCGGCATCGGGCCCCCGCTGACGGCGCTGGCAGGCACGGTCACCCGGTCGAACACGTCCACGCCGGTCGCCGGCGCCTACGTGGCCGCGCTGCGCTCCAGCGACCTCGCCTTCGTGCGCGGGGCGGTCGCCGACGACGACGGCTTCTACCGGATGGACGTGCCCGCGGGGACGTACCTGCTGGAGTTCTTCGACCCGACGGACCGCCACCGCTTCGAGTGGTACGACAACAGGGTCGACCCGGCCTCGCTCGACCTCGTCACCCGGGTCACCGTCGCCCCGAGCGAGGAGAAGCGGGCCGACGCCGCCCTCGACTCGACGAGGGGCGCGTTCACCGGCTCGATCAGCCGCTCGACGAACACGCCAAATGCCACCACGTGGGCCATCGCGATGCGCAACGGGACACCGGTCGGGATGGGCACCACGACCGGCAACGGCTCGTACACGATCCCCGACCTGAAGGCCGGGGCCCACACGCTCGTCTTCCTCGATCCGACGGGCCGCGCCCGACCCGAGTTCTACAACGACGCGCCGACGCCGGCCGGCGCCATCTCCCTGGCGATCACCGGCACGGGCGACACCAATTCGGCGAACGCCTCGCTCGCCGCCGTGACCGCGCCGAACCTGGCCGGCACCGCCACCGGCACGGTCACCGACGAGCGCACGGGCGACCCGCTGTCGGGCGCCCTGATCGTGGCGATGCGGGCGAGCGACCTGAGCTTCGTTCAGGCGACCACGACCGGGATCGACGGCACCTGGACACTGCCCCTCCCCGCCGGCGAGCACTACCTCCAGATCGTCGACCCCACCGGCGAGCACCGGTCCGAGTGGTATGCCGACCAGCCCGCGCCGGCGAGCTTCGGCGTGTTGACGACCGTGCACCTCGGCGGCACCTACGACGCCGCGCTCGCCCCGACCACCGGCCGGATCGCGGGCCGGGTCACCGAGACGGGAAGCGGCACGCCGATCGGCGACGCCTGGGTGGTCGCCTTCGGCCCCGGCGGGACCGTCGCCACCACGACGTCGGGCGACGGCCGCTACACCATCGAGGGCCTGGCCCCGGGCACCTACAACGTCATCGTGGTCGACCCCGCGGGTGCCCACCGACCCGAGTACCACGAGGACCGACCCGGCCCCGACGGCGCCACGCCGGTCCCGGTCCAGGCGGCGACCTCGGCCACCGTCGACGTCGCCCTCGACCCGAACTGAGGGGCCGCTGGTCGTGGACGAGACCCGCGTCGACCGCTGGCTGTGGGCGGTGCGCGTGCACAAGACCCGCTCCGCCGCCACCGACGCCTGCCGGGGCGGACACGTGCGGGTGAACGGACGGCCGGCGAAGCCCGCCACGCCCGTGCGCGTCGGTGACCGGGTCGAGGCGACGGTCGGTCCGCGCCGCCGCGTCCTCGAGGTGGCGCGGGTGATCGACAAGCGCGTGGGCGCACCGATCGCGGCCGAGTGCCTGGTCGACCACACCCCGCCCGACGAGCGCCCTGCCGAGCTCACTGGCGGCGTCCCCGTCCGCGACCGCGGCGCCGGCCGTCCCACCAAGCGGGACCGCCGGCAGATGGAGCGCCACCGCCCCCGATGACCCCGGGGCCCCGGCCCCGTCACCACCTCGGGCGGACGGACGAGAGGAGATCTTGATGGGCAAGGTGCAGACCCACATGACGATGTCACTGGACGGGTTCATCGCCCAGCCCGACGACGACCCCGCCGAGCTGTTCGAGTGGTACGACGCCGGCGAGGTCGAGCTGCCCACCGACGCTCCGGGGATGTCGTTCCACGTCGACGCCGCCTCGGCGGAGATGCTCCAGGGCCTGCTCGACCGGACCGGCGCCATGATCTCCGGCCGGCGCCTGTTCGACCAGACCGACGGCTGGGACGACCGCCACCCCGTCGGTGCCCCTGTCGTGGTGGTCACCCACCGCCCGCCCCCCGACGACGCCGCCACCCGCTTCCCCCGCACGACCTTCGTGGGCGGCGTCGAGGAGGCGGTGGCCACGGCCAAGGAGATCGCCGGCGACCTCGACGTCACCATCGCCAGCCCAGACATCATCCAGCAGGCCCTCAAGCTCGGCCTGGTGGACGACGTGTGCATCACCCTCGTGCCCGCCCTGTTCGGCGAGGGCATCCCCTACTTCGCCGCCCTCGCCCAGGGCCACGTGCTCCTCGACGACCCCGAGGTCGTCCAGGGCCGCCGGGCCCTCCACCTCCGCTACCCCGTCCGCCGCTGATCGGCGTCCGCCGGCGCCTGCGCCGACCTCAACCCAGCGCATACAAACGCATCCCAGGCAGCTCGATGCGCTCGGTACGGCCCAGCGCAGGAACGAGCCCAGCGCAGGCCTGCGGCCTCGCCCCGCTCCTGCGCCGGCCCGAGCTCAGCGCCACTGACCGCACCGGGTGCGGGGCGAAGCTCCGGGTCGGGGTCGACCCAGACGCGGACGAGCCGCGCCCGCCGCCGCCGGAGCGGGGCGAGCGCGGCTCGTCGCGTAGGACCGGGAGCCGGGTGGCTCAGATGTCGTAGTAGAGGTGGAACTCCCACGGGTGCGGGCGGAGGCGGAGCGGGTCCACCTCGTGCTGGCGCTTGTAGGCGATGTGGGTCTCGATGAGGTCGTCGGTGAACACGCCGCCGGCCTTCAGGAAGTCCTGGTCGGCCTCCAGCGCCTCGAGGGCCTCGGGCAGCGAGCCCGGCACCTGCGGCACCTTGGCGAGCTCCTCCGGCGGGAGGTCGTAGAGATCGCGGTCGACCGGGTCGGGCGGCTCGATCTTGTTCTGGATGCCGTCGAGGCCCGCCATGAGCATGGCCGAGAAGGCCAGGTACGGGTTCGAGGACGGGTCGGGGCACCGGAACTCGAGGCGCTTGGCCTTCGGGCTCTTCGAGTAGAGCGGGATGCGGACCGACGCCGACCGGTTCCGCTGGCTGTAGACCAGGTTCACCGGCGCCTCGTAGCCCGGCACCAGGCGCTTGTAGCTGTTGGTGGTCGGGTTGGTGAAGGCGATCACCGAGCGGGCGTGCTTGAGCAGGCCGCCGATGTACCACCGGCCCATGTCCGACAGGCCCGCGTAGCCGGCCTCGTCGTAGAACAGGGGCTCGCCGTTCTTCCAGAGCGACTGGTGCACGTGCATGCCCGAGCCGTTGTCCTCGAACACGGGCTTGGGCATGAAGGTGGCGGTCTTGCCGTTGCGCCACGCCACGTTCTTGATGACGTACTTGAACAGCATCAGCTGGTCGGCCATGTCGGCGAGCGGCGAGAAGCGGATGTCGATCTCGGCCTGGCCGGCGGTGCCCACCTCGTGGTGCTGCACCTCGACGTCGATGCCGACCGCCTGGAGGGCCAGGGTCATCTCCGACCGCAGGTCCTGGTAGTGGTCCATCGGCGGGACCGGGAAGTAGCCCTCCTTGTAGCGGGGCTTGTAGCCCAGGTTCGGGCCCTCGTCCTTGCCGGTGTTCCAGGAGGCCTCGACCGAGTCCACCGAGTAGCTCGCCGAGTGCGAGTCCTGGTGGTAGCGCACGTCGTCGAAGATGAAGAACTCGGCCTCGGGCCCGACGTAGCAGGTGTCGGCGATGCCGGTGCTCTGGAGGTACTCCTCGGCCTTCTTCGCCACGTACCGCGGGTCACGGCTGTAGTGCTCGAGCGTGATCGGGTCGTGCACGAAGCAGTTGATGTTCATCGTCTTGTGCTGCGTGAACGGGTCGATCACCGCGGTGTTCGGGTCCGGGATCAGGATCATGTCCGACTCCTGGATCTCCTGGAACCCCCGGATCGACGAGCCGTCGAAGCCGAGGCCCTCCTCGAAGGTGTCCTCCTCGAGCTGGGAGACCGGGATCGAGAAGTGCTGCATGAGGCCGGGCAGGTCGCAGAACCGGATGTCGACGATCTCGACGCCCTCGTCCTTGGCCAGCGCCAAAACTTCGGATGGTGTGCGTTCCTGCACGGTTCCTCCTGCGGGTTCACGGGGTCGGGACACGCGGGTGCGCCCCCGGGTGGGGATCCCGCCCGACCGGACGGGGCCGAGCCTCGCGGCATGCGGTTTCCCACCCGTTGCCCGATTGTGAACGCTATGTGAACGCGCGGACGCCTGCCACGGGGCTCGGGGGTGCCGTGGTTGACTGGCCCCATGGAGCGTCAACAGGACTACGTGCTGCGCACCGTCGAGGAGCGGGGCGTGCGCCTCATCCGCCTCTGGTTCACCGACGTCCTGGGCCAGTTGAAGTCCGTCGCCATCACCCCTGCGGAGCTCGAGAACGGCTTCGAGGAGGGCATGTGGTTCGACGGCTCGGCCATCGACGGCTTCAGCCGCGTGCAGGAGAGCGACGTGCTCGCCCGGCCGGATCCGAACACCTTCGAGCTGCTGCCGTGGGCCGAGGACGACGAGAACTCCGCCCGCATGTTCTGCGACATCGAGAACCTCGACGGCACCCCCTTCGAGGGCGATCCCCGTCAGGTCCTGAAGCGCAACCTCGACCGGGCCCACGAGCGCGGCTACACGTTCTTCTGCGCCCCCGAGATGGAGTTCTTCTACTTCGGCCACGGCGACCCCACCCAGCCCCTGGTCCCCCTCGACAGCGGCTCGTACTTCGACCTCACCACCGCCGACGTGGCCAGCGACCTCCGCAAGCGCACGATCCACATGCTCGAGGGCATGGGCATCCCGGTCGAGTACTCGTTCCACGAGGACAGCCCGAGCCAGCACGAGATCGACCTGCGCTACACCGACGCGCTGTCCATGGCCGACAACGTCATGACCTTCCGCCTGGTCGTCCGCGAGATCGCCCTCGAGCGGGGCGCCTACGCCACCTTCATGCCGAAGCCGCTCCAGGGCGTGCAGGGCTCGGGGATGCACACCCACCTGTCGCTGTTCGAGGGCGACGCCAACGCCTTCCACGATCCCGACGACGAGTACCGGCTCTCGAAGGTCGGCCGCAGCTTCATCGCCGGCCTGCTGGTCCACGCCCGGGAGATCACCGCGGTCACCAACCAGCTCGTGAACTCCTACAAGCGGCTCATCCCGGGCTCCGAGGCGCCGGTGCACGTGTCGTGGGCCCGCAACAACCGCTCGGCGCTCGTCCGGGTGCCGCTGGCCAAGTCCGGCAAGGAGTCCTCGACCCGCATCGAGTACCGCTCGCCAGACCCGGCATGCAACCCCTACCTGGCCTTCTCGGTGATGCTCGCCGCCGGCCTGAAGGGCCTCGAGGAGGGCTACGAGCTCGGCCCCGAGGCGGCCGCCAACGTGTTCGAGCTGACCGACGAGGAGCGCGCCGCCGAGGGCATCACCGGCCTGCCGCAGTCGCTGGCCGAGGCGCTCGACGAGATGGAGAAGTCCGAGCTGGTGGCCGAGGCACTGGGCGAGCACATCTTCGAGTGGTTCCTGCGCAACAAGCGGTCCGAGTGGACCGACTACAAGGCGCAGGTGACACCGTTCGAGCTGGCCCGGTACCTTCCCAGCTGGTAGCGCTCGGGTTTCGAGACAGATGATCGAGGGCGTGCACATGCAACCACTGCTGCTGTTCCCGGACCCGGCGCCGCCGGAGCTGGCGCAGTGCCTCGACCTCGCGGGCTACCCCTGGAAGGCGGTCGCCGACGAGCTCGCAGCCGAACGGGCCGAGCCCGACGGCGGGTGGGACGGCGCCATCATCTGCGCGTACGACGACCCGGAGCGGGCGTTCGCCGTGGCCCGCACCCTGCGCAAGCGCGATCAGCCCCTCGAGCCGGTGCTCCTGCTCATCAGCGGCACCCAGCTGGGCGACCTCGAGCTGCGCGACGACCTCTTCGACGACTTCTGCCTCAACCCCTTCCACCCCCGCGAGCTCGAGGCGCGCCTGAAGCACCTCTTCTTCGCCACGGGACGGGGCACCCGCCCCGAGATGGTCGAGTACGGCGAGCTCGTCCTGAACCTCGAGACCTACCAGGCCGCGGTGGCGGGCCGGCCCCTCGACCTCACCTACATGGAGTACGAGCTGCTGACCTTCCTCGCCTCCAACCCGGGCAAGGTCTTCACCCGCGAGACGCTGCTCAGCCGGGTCTGGGGCTACGAGTACTACGGCGGGGCGAGGACGGTCGACGTCCACGTCCGCCGCCTCCGGGCCAAGCTCGGCGAGGAGCACGCCGGCCTCATCTCCACGGTGCGCTCGGTCGGCTACCGCTTCGGCCAGTCCCGGTGGGGCTCGTGAGGCGAGCCCTCGCCGGCGCGCTCCTGGCCACGGCCGCAGCGGCGCTCCTGCTCGTCGGGGGAGCCGGGCCG
>WBZL01000322.1_pt1 | contig 52838 bp, 50 predicted proteins | sample 5204291 | NCBI WGS metagenome assembly WBZL01 (sample SAMN12344345, study PRJNA552823) | activated sludge metagenome | biome: Activated sludge suspended growth; feature: Nitrification reactor; material: Wastewater; isolation source: activated sludge from nitrification reactor of wastewater... | reverse complement strand
GCGATCTCCGCGAATGGCTGCGATTCCAGCGGGAAGTCGCGCTGGAATTCGTTGATCAGGCGGAAGTCGAGGTTATCCATGAAAGAACCAACACCCTTAACCACAGAGGCACAGAGACACAGAGAAGAACAAGAAAAAGCATTTGGTCATGCGCCTTTCTCTGTGCCTCTGTGCCTCTGTGCCTCTGTGTCTCTGTGGTGAATGGTTCTAAGCCGCGAAGCGGCGCGTGAAGTTAACAAATTCGTCGAGCTTGGCGCGCGCGGCGCCGCTGGCGATGGCTTCGCGCGCCCGCGCGATGCCGTCGGCGACCGAGTCGGCAACATTCGCGGCATAGAGCGCGGCGCCGGCATTCAGGGTGACGATCTCGCGCGGCGTGCCGGGCGTGTCGGCGAGCGCCTCCAGCACCATCTCCTTCGATTCGGCGGCATCGGCGACGCGCAGGCCGCGGTTGGAGACCATCTGCAGGCCGTAGTCCTCGGGATGGATCTCGTACTCGGTGATCTCGCCATTCTTCAGCTCGCCGACCATGGTCGCCGCGCCAAGCGAGATCTCGTCCATGCCGTCCTTGCCCCACACCACCATGACGTGGTCGGCGCCGAGCTCGCGCATGACGCGCACCTGGATGCCGACGAGGTCGGGATGGAAGACGCCCATCAGGGTATTGGGCGCGCCGGCCGGATTGGTGAGCGGGCCGAGGATGTTGAAGATGGTGCGCACGCCCATCTCGCGGCGGATCGGCGCGACGTTCTTCATGGCCGGGTGGTGGTTGGGCGCGAACATGAAGCCGATGCCGGTGGTCTGGATGCACTCCGCCACCTGCGGCGCAGACAGGTCGATCTTCGCGCCGAGCGCCTCGAGCACGTCGGCCGAGCCGGACTTCGACGAGACGCCGCGGTTGCCATGCTTGGCGACGGTGGCGCCGGCCGCGGCGGCGACGAAGGCCGAGGCGGTGGAGATGTTGAAGGTGTGGGAGGCATCGCCACCGGTGCCGACGACGTCCACGAAATGCGGGTTGTGCGGCGTGTCGACGCGGGTGCACAGGTCGCGCATCACCTTGGCGGCGGCGGAGATCTCGCCGATGGTCTCCTTCTTCACGCGCAGGCCGGTGAGGATGGCGGCGACCATCAGCGGCGTGATCTCGCCGCCCATGATCTGACGCATCAGATGCAGCATCTCGTCGTGAAAGATCTCCCGATGCTCGATGGTGCGTTGCAGGGCTTCCTGTGCTGTGATCATTGGATGTCCTTCACGGATTTGAAAACCAGTTCTGAAGCTTGAGGCCGTGGAAATGCTTGAAATCGGTGGTGTTGCGTGTCACCAACGTGAGGCCATTCACATGAGCGATGGCCGCAATCTGGCCGTCGACGAAAGGCGCCGTCCGGCCTGCGGCCGCAAGGCGCGCGCGTTCACGAGCATGCCACTCGGCGGCTTCAGCCGCATAGGGCAGCACGGGCAGCTCCGCCCGGGATAGCGATTCCAGGTAGGCTGCGACGGCCTTGCGCTTGCGCGACGGCAGCATCAGCGCCAAGCCGTGGTGCAGTTCATGCCAGGACACTGCCGACGTGGCGACCCTGTCGCCATAACGGTGCAAATGCGCCATCACCCTGGCGTCCGGCGTGGCGCGTGTCGCTTCCGAGAGAATGTTGGTATCCAGCAGATAGCGCAGATTCACGGCCGCCATGCGCTCCTGCCGTCCGAGGGGTCTCGAGCCGGAAGCCAGTCGGCGTCGTCGAGACTGGCGCCGTGTTCGCGCCGGAAAGCGTCGATCGCCGCGGCAATGGCGCGGCGCTGCGGCGCCAACCGGGCAAACTCGCTGGCCGATACGACGACGGCAACGGGGCGGCCGCGGCGCGACAAAGTCACCGGCCGGCCGGCTTCGGCCTCGCGCACCACGCCGGATAGATCGTTGCGGGCCTCGGCGATCGAATAGGTTTTTTCCACGGCTTAGTCCTAAATGGCTATTTAGATAGCCATATTATCCGGCGTTCCTAGCGTGCCTGCAAGAAGTTCTTCAGCAGGCGGTGGCCATGCTCGCTGCGGATGGACTCGGGGTGGAACTGCACGCCTTCCACGGTGAACGCGCGGTGGCGCACGCCCATGATCTCGCCATCCTCCGTCCACGCCGTCGCTTCCAGGCAATCCGGCAGCGAGGCACGCTCGATGGCGAGCGAATGGTAACGCGTGGCAGTGAAGGGGTTGGGCAGGCCGCGGAAGACGCCTGCGCCGGCGTGCAGCACCGGCGAGGTCTTGCCGTGCATGAGCTGGCGGGCATGCACGATCCTGCCGCCGAAGGCCGCGCCGATGCTCTGGTGGCCGAGGCAGACGCCGAGCAGGGGAATTTTTCCGGCAAACGCCCGGATCGCCGCCACCGAAATGCCGGCCTCGGCGGGCGAGCACGGGCCGGGCGAGACGACGATGCGCTGCGGCTTGAGGGCCGCAATCTCGTCCACCGATATCTCGTCATTGCGGAACACGCGCACCTCCTCGCCCAGTTCGCCGAAATACTGCACCAGGTTGTAGGTGAAGGAGTCGTAGTTGTCGATCATCAAAAGCATGATCGGCTCCTCATTCCAACCGAGTGTCGAGGCCCGACTCGGCCATCTCGGCTGCGCGCAGTTGGGCGAGGGCCTTGTTCTGGGTTTCCTGCCACTCGGAGGCCGGATCGGAGTCGGCGACGATACCGGCGCCGGCCTGGACGTGGATGCGGCCGTCCTTGACGACGGCGGTGCGGATGGCGATGGCCAGGTCCATGTCGCCGTGGAAGCCGAGGTAGCCCACCGCGCCGGCATAAATGCCGCGCTTGACGGGCTCGAGTTCATCGATGATCTCCATCGCCCGCACCTTGGGCGCGCCGGACACCGTGCCGGCGGGAAAGGTGGCGCGCAGCACGGCCAGTGCGTCGAGTTCCGGCTTTAGCTTGCCCTCGACGCTGGAGACGATGTGCATCACGTGCGAGTAGCGCTCGATGACGAACTGCTCGGTGACGCGGACAGAGCCGGTCTGCGCCACGCGGCCGACGTCGTTGCGGCCGAGGTCGAGCAGCATGAGGTGCTCGGCGCGCTCCTTCTCGTCGGCGAGCAGTTCGACGGCGAGGGCCTCGTCCTCCTCGACGGTCTTGCCGCGCCGGCGCGTGCCGGCGATCGGCCGCAGGGTGACGTTGCCGTCCTCCAGCCGCACGAGGATCTCCGGCGATGCGCCGACGACATGGAAATCCTCGAAGTCGAAGTAGAACATGTAGGGCGAGGGATTCAGGGTGCGCAGCGCGCGGTAGAGCGCCAGCGGCGTGGCGGCGAAGGGCTTCGACATGCGCTGCGCGAGCACCACCTGCATGATGTCGCCGTCGACGATGTACTGCTTGGCGCGCGCCACCGCCTGCTTGAACGGCTCCTCGCCGAAGGAGGACGTGGCCGCCTGCGGCGTCGCCGGCCGCTCGGCAGGAATCCTGACGGGCTCGCGCAGCCTCGCGAGCAGTTCCTTCAGCCGCGTCCGGGCGCGCTTGAAGGCGCCGGGCACGCCGGGTTCGGCATACACCACCAGAGTCAGCTTGCCGGAGAGGTTGTCGACGACGGCGATTTCCTCGGAAAGCAGCAGCAGGATGTCGGGGGTGCCAAGCGCATCGGGCTTCTGCGACTGCGCCAGTTTCGGCTCGACGTAGCGCACGGTATCGTAGCCGAAGCTGCCGACCAGGCCGCCGCAGAAGCGCGGCAGGCCGGCGCGCGGCGCCAACTTGAAGCGCGCCATGAACTCACCGACGAAAGCGAGCGGATCGCAGTCGTCGCGCCGCTCGGCGATGCGGTTGCCCGTCAGCACCATGACGTTGCGGCCGTAGGCGGCGATGCGCGTGGGCGCGGACAGGCCGATGAAGGAATAGCGGCCGAAGCGCTCGCCGCCCTGCACGGATTCAAGCAGGTAGGTGTAGGCGCTATCGGCCAGCTTGAGGTAGATCGAAAGAGGGGTGTCGAGGTCGGCGAAGGTTTCCAGGGTCACCGGGATGCGGTTGTAGCCCTGCTCGGCCAACGCGTTGAATTCAGCTTCGGTCATCATGACTCCACTACTTGAAACTCGGGAAAAACACGGGCGCCATCAAAAAATAAGCACCCGCCGCTTGCGACATTCAGTCAGGCAAGCGACGCCAGGGCCAGGCCTCCCCGCCGACGGCGTATTTCCTCACGCGATTCAAGTTCATGCAGGTCACGATGTTGCGTTCTCTCCGGATTCCAGGAGGCGCTGCGCCGCCTCCTCGAGGGTGCCCACTATAGCATCGGCGCCCAGATCGCGCACGTCCTCGCCCTCGCTGTAGCCGTAGGGCACGCAGACCACCGGGCAGCCGGCCGCGCGCGCACCAGCGACGTCGTTGCGCGAATCGCCGATGACCAGCGCCTCGGCGGGGGCGATGCCGAAGCTTTCGCAGATATGCAGGAAAGGCAGCGGGTGCGGCTTCTTCTCCGCCAGGGTATCGCCGCTCACGACCCTGTCGAGCAGGCCGGCCAAGCCGGTGGCTTCCAGCAGCGGTTCGGTGAAGGCGGCGGCCTTGTTGGTGACGCAGGCGGTCTTCAGGCCGGCGCGGCGCATGGCCTGCAGGCCTTCCAGCACGCCGGGGTAGATGCGGGTGTTGCGGCCATTCACGGCGGCGTAGTGGCGCTTGAACACGGCGAGGGCCGCAAGCGCATCCGGCGCGGTCGATTCGCCCGGATAGCCGAGGCAGCGGCCGACAAGATTGGGAATGCCCTTGCCGACGAAGTCGCGGACGGTGCCGACCGGCAAAGTCAGCCGCCCCAGCTCGGCGAGCATGGCATTGGCCGCGTCGGCGAGATCGGGGACGGTGTCGAGCAGCGTGCCGTCGAGGTCGATGAGGACGGCTTTGATTACGTGCCCACCCCCCAGCCCCCGCCCCAAGGGCAGGGGTGACGAGTGTTCGCCGCTACGCGGCTCCATGCAGTTGATTGCCCCGTCTTGGGGCGGCCCGGCGACGTGGCGCGCCATCAGACCTTCGCCAGTTCGGCTCGCAGGGCGGCGATGATGGAGTTGTAGCGCTGCGGGTCGCCGTCCTTGCCAGCGCCGAAGACGGCCGAGCCGGCGACGAAGGTGTCGACGCCGGCCTGCGCCACTTCGCGGATGTTGGCCGGGCCGACGCCGCCGTCGATCTCCAGGCCGACCTCAAGGCCGCGCTCCTCGATCATGCGGCGCACCTTGCGCGCCTTGTCGAGGACGTGCGGAATGAACTTCTGCCCGCCGAAGCCCGGGTTCACGCTCATCAGCAGCACCATGTCCAGCTTGTCGAGCGTCCATTCCAGCACGTCGAGCGGCGTGGCCGGATTGAACACCAGGCCGGGCTTGCAGCCGGCCTCGCGGATGAGGGCGATGGTGCGGTCGATGTGCTCGGAGGCCTCGGGGTGGAAGGTGATGTATGTGGCGCCGGCCTTGGCGAAATCGGGAATGATGCGGTCCACCGGCTTCACCATCAGGTGCACGTCGATGGGCGCGGTGACGCCGTGCTTGCGCAGGGCCTCGCAGACCAGCGGGCCGATGGTCAGGTTGGGCACGTAATGGTTGTCCATCACGTCGAAGTGCACGATGTCGGCGCCGGACTTGAGGACGTTGTCGACCTCCTCGCCCAGCTTGGCGAAGTTGGCGGACAGGATGCTCGGTGCGATGCGGTAGGTCATGGCGTTCCCCCTATGATGGAAATGATTTTAAACGCATTCGAACCCCGCGCCGGCTAAAAGAAATTATGGCACCCATAAGCCGCCCCCCTATAATGGCCGCATGGCGGAAAGCAAGAAATACGAGATCAGCGTGACGGCGGAAACGCAGTATCTGGCCGACCAGTCCGACCCCCAGGACGGGCGCTACGTCTTCGCCTACAACATCACCATCCGCAACAGCGGCAGCATCGCGGCGCAGCTGATATCGCGCCACTGGGTCATCACCGATGCGGAGTCCCACGTGCAGGAAGTGCGCGGCCTCGGCGTGGTCGGCCACCAGCCGCTGCTCAAGCCCGGCGAGAGCTTCGAATACACCAGCGGCTGCGTCCTCACCACGCCAGTGGGCACCATGCGTGGCAGCTACCAGATGACGGCGGAGGATGGCACGCAGTTCGAGGCGCCGGTGGCCGAGTTCACCCTCGCCATGCCGCGGGTACTCCATTGAAATTGCGGTGTCGCTGAACTTGGCCACACGCTAAACGCGTGTGGCCAAGTTCAGGCTGTACGATCAAGGAAAGACCAAACCTCAGAATGGCCCGGCCAATTCCCTAAGGCGTGAATCGTTCGGACGCTCGGTGGCGGCACTGCGCCAATACTTGCGCGCCTCGTCGCGAAGTTCTTTCTGCTCGAGCCATGCCGCATATATGACCTGCTCAGACAGTGTCGCGCCGACGCCGGGCCGCAGGTTTTCGGCGTCCACTCTGAGTTCCAGGCTTGCAAGGCTGAATTGCGCGGAATTGCTGATGGATTGCCCGCTGGCCGCCTTACCCGTGACCAACCAACGGTAGCGCACGCCTGACTTCAGTCGCACATTCCCGGGCAGCACAAAGGACTCGCCGCCAACTTCGCGCTCCAGCATGCGCTTGCCCTTATCGTCGAAGAGTTCGAAGCGCGCGAGCGCTCCCGCCTGCACGCCCTTCCAGCGAAACTCGGGCCATTCGTCCAGCGTCACCGTATCCGCCAGGGTGAGCAGCAGCAGCTTGGCCTGGCCCTGCAGGCTGCGCATCAGCACCGCGCCCTGATTGATGTTGATCGGGCTGATGCGGATGCCCTTTCCGCCTCCATAGCGCGTACTGCGCCTTTCCGGCTGCTCGCCCGAAAGCGCGACGGCCTGGGCGGCGCGGATGTGCACCAGAGACGGTCCGCGGAAATCGAACTCCTCTCCGCTCTTCAGAAACACCAGCACCATGCGCGCACCGGCATCAAGCTTGATGCGCTGATCGGCGGTAATCTCGTCGAGTATCAAGGCGGTGCGCTTTTCGGTAACCAGCGAAGCTTCGCCCACCAGGTCGGTGATCATCGCCACCACGGACCCGCTTGGCTTGGCCGGCTGCGCATGGGCAGGCAGGATACTCGCCACACATGCAGCAAGGAGGGCAGCGGCGCGAAGTATTCTCAGCATATCCTTTCTCCCAAGCTGTCTGCTAAATTCTGCGTTGCTCGCCGGCGAACTGCCCTGCCCGCGATGGCCAGCCATAGACTACCACCGGGGTATGCCCTTTCACCTGTTTTGCGCCAAGATTATCGAATCCTTCGGTGGAATCAAGCGCGTCCAGAACGGAATCGGAACAGACCAGGGGATACCCTACTTCCTTGGTCAAGCTCTCGATTCGCGAGGCCAGGTTAACCGTGTCGCCGATGGCGGTATATTCATGGCGCGCCGTTGAACCGACATGGCCGACCACGGCATCCCCCGAATGCAAGCCGATGCCGATGCGGATCGGTGTCTGGCCTTCCTGCAACAGCAACTCGTTCAGGGTGGCCAGGCGCTCCAGCATTTCCTGGGCAGCCGCCATGGCTGCCGCGGAGGGATTGGCAAGCGTCTTGGGCGCACCGAAGAAGGCCATGATGCCGTCCCCGATGAACTTGTCCACCGTACCCTCATGCTTGTGGATGGCCCCGGTGACTTCTTCGAAATAGCGATTGAGCAGGGTAATCACCGCCTCTGGTGAGAGCGTCTCGCTGCGTGTCGTGAAATCGCGAATGTCGGCAAACAACACGCACAATTCGCGTCGATCGCCTCCCAGGCTGCCAGACAGGCGCCCCCCGACGATCTCATCCATTATTTGCGGGCTGACGTAGGCGCCGAAAGCCCTGCGCAACCGCAATCTTTCCAGGGCATTCGCCGCCTGGTCCGCCAGGGATCGGCCGATCAGGGCCAGCGCCGCTGTCGAGACCAGACCGCTGATGGGCAGGTAAAGGCCCTGTCGCTGCAGGAGCGTGGCGCTGGCGAATACGACTCCAGCGAAGCCGGCCGCAACTGCGACAGACTGCATGGGTTTGAGCGGCCACAGCCAGAACAATGAAGCCAACAGGGCCAGAAAAGGTGCCAGGTAGTCTGGCAAGGGCTGGATCAGGGTGTTGCCAAGGATCGAGCGCAGTACCTGGGCATGGACCAATACCCCCGGCACCCGCCGATTGCCTGGGTCGTTCCGCTTGAAAAGCTCCACCGGCTGCAATTGCCGGTCCTCGAACAACGTGACGCTGCCGATCAGTACCGGCTTGCCGGCAAAGTTGCGCACCAACCGATCCCTGTCGCCCGACTTGATCCAGTCCAGCACTTCATGGAAGGGAAAATAGTCGAAAGCCTCGCCACGGCTGTAATCGATCAGCCCCCGCCTGGGCGTCACTTTCATCAGGCGGGCCATCTGGCCCGATAGCGTAGCCACGGCATGGCCCTCGACGGCCAGCGCCTCGTCGAACCAGCGCACCGAGCCGTCGGCATCCAGCCGCCAGAGCGCATAGCCAGCCCCATCCTTTCCGGCAGCGGACAGAAATGGCGGATATATTGGACGGGTGGCGCCTGTCGGACCGATAGTCAGCCCGAATACGAGGGGCGCATGCCGGCGCGCCTCGATGATGCCCCCGAGCAGTTGCCGGTCATAGCCGGGGACAATGGGATCGAAGGAGCGGTCAGGCAGAATGATGTCGACGCCCACTACGGCAGGTCGGGCGCTGGCTACGCCGCGCAGCAGTTCACCCAGGTGGGTATGCCAGAGCGCAAGCGGTTCGGGCATCAGGGCTACGGTGGCCTCGTCGATGCCGATGACCACCACATCCGGAGAGGTCGCCGGAAAATACTTCCTCAATAAACGGAATTGCTGGTCGATAATCTTCAGGTCGGCCAAGGTGAGCAGCCCGGATAGTGCCTGCAGAACGGCGAAAAAAACCACCGCGCCCAGGCCGTACCACTTCCAATGTGGGCGCATTGGATTGGAATGGACGGCCTGGCCGTTGGGTTGGGCGTCGCTGCCGGATTGCATCTGGGGCGGATTCAGGAATCCCTGCGGGAAGCGTGATTCATAGCACGCAATTACCAGTTCGTTTGTGGCATCATAAACCAGCATTCATGATAGGGGTTTCAATCTGATGGCAATCCTTCGTTCAGCCTTGCTAGCCCTGCTGTGCATGGCCGCGGCATTGGTTGGCCAGTCCCCGGCATTCGCCCAGCGGAACGCGCCCGAAAGCCTGAAGCGGGTGGCGCTGATCATCGGCAACGGCGCCTACCCTTCCTCTCCCCTGAAGAATCCGGTGAATGATGCGCGCGCCATATCGCGGGCGCTCAAGGATCTGGGCTTCGACGTCACCCACCGCGAAAACCTCACTCAGAAGGCCATGGCGGACGCCATCCGGCAGTTCGGCGCCCGTCTGACGCCCGGAACCGCTGCTGTCTTCTACTATGCCGGCCACGGCATGCAGGTTCAAGGTCGCAACTTCCTCATCCCTGTGGACGCCGATGTCCAGGCCGAGGACGAGGTGCCCTACTCCACCATCGACGTCAGCCTTCTGCTGGGCAAGATGGAGCAGGCCAGAAGCTCGGCCAACATCGTCATTCTCGACGCCTGCCGCGACAACCCCTTCGCCCGTCGCTTCCGGCCCGCCAACACCGGCCTGGCCCAGATGGACGCACCCATCGGCACCCTGCTCGCCTATGCCACCGCACCTGGATCAGTGGCCCGCGACGGCGGCGGCGAGAACGGCGTTTACACCAAGCATCTTGTCGCAAATATCAATACTGAAGGGCTTACGGTAGAACAATTGTTCAAGCGCGTGCGAGTAGCCGTCGCGCAAGAAACGCGTGAAACGCAGGTCCCCTGGGAAAGCTCCTCGCTAAAAGGCGAATTCATTTTCAAGGAAGCGGCACGGACGCAAGCGGCCACGCAGAACCAACTGATCGAAGAGGCCGTGCGGACCGCGGCCGAGCGCGCCGCAACGCTCACCGCCGAGCGTATGGCCCGGGAACAGGCGGAAAGGCAATCACAGCCCGACCGAACAAAGGCAGCCCAGGATGTGCTGGCCACAGAACGTGAGCAGCTTCGCCTGGAACGCGAACGGTTTGAGTCAGAAAAGAAGGCCATGCGCAAGGAGGCGGAGCAAGCCCTGAAGAAACCGCCCGTAGCAGCCGCACCTGCGCCTAAATCAGGGCCATCCGCTTCGCCACCTCCTTCCGTTGCTAAACCGGCCGAAGCGCCTCGCCGTGCCAGCCCGGGGCTGATACCGCAAGTAGGCGATAGCTGGACTTACCGTTTCTCCGATGGCTACGGCAAGTCGGGCAACTATACAGTCAGCATTACCAGGGCCTCGGCAGAGGAAATCACCGACGTGGCGCGCATGGGCAACAGCCGGTCTCCTGGAATATTCACTCAGGGACTGGAACTCGCAGGCCGCAGTTTCGACGGCTTAAACTTGCGTGAAATTTCGCCCTACCTGCTGACGCTCGGACCGACCGAGCCAGCGGAGAACTGGAAGAACATCACCATCCTCTCCGGCGAGTCGCCCTTCACTGCCCGCATGGCCGGCACTGAAACCGTAACTGTGCCCGCAGGCACATTCGAGGCGCGCAAGCTGATCATTGAGGGCACGCAGGTGATGCGTGCCGCCTATGGCAACCCCTCGCGCATATTTACCGTAACAGTATGGTATGCACCCGCCGCCAAGCGCTTCGTCAAACTCACCTTCGCTGCACCTCTCGCTGCCTTTCCGGCTGAACACGATACGATTGAACTGGTCGAGACCAATTTCGCCATGAACATGGCCGCCGCGCCGCAGCCCGCGCAAGCCTCCAGGGCCCCCGAGCCAAGCAGGGCTTCTTTCTTCGGCAGATCGAATGCAGGTGCCGGTGGGGCGCTGGACAAAGTCGGCTTACCGAAAGGCGGCGACAACTGGAGCTACCGCTTCTCCGATGGCTACGGCAAGTCGGGTACCTTCACGGTACGCATTACCGGCGCTTCAGAAGAGGGCATCACGGACGAAGCGCGAATGGGCAACAGCCGTTCTCCGGGCTCGTTCTCGCCGGGTTTGGCACTCTCCGGCCGCAGCTTCGGCGGACTCAATGTGCGTGAGATATCGCCTTACCTACAGACGCTCGGCCCAACCGAGCCGAACGACAACTGGAAAAACATCTCCATCATCACCGGCGAAGCGCCCTTCACCGCCCGCATCGCCGGTACGGAAACCATCACGGTGCCCGCCGGTACATTCGAAACCCGCAAACTGGTCATCGAAGGAACACAGGTCATGCGCGCCGCCTACGGCAATCCTTCGCGCAGCTTTACCGTCACCGTTTGGTATGCCCCCGCCGTCAAGCGATACGTCAAGCTGTTCTTCTTCGCACCCCATGCGGCATTCCCGGCAGAACAGGATACGGTCGAACTGGTTGAATTCCGGCTAAATTAAAGCTTCGGAAATGGGATTATGGTCCCGTTATATAGATCGCTAGCAACAGCCCTCTGCCTTGCTGCACTACTGGCGGCTCATATCCTCCTCACGCAGCCGGCCATGGCCTCATCTTTCACCGGCAAGCGCGTCGCGCTGGTGATCGGCAACAGCAAGTACCCCTCGGCACCTTTGAAGAACCCGGGCAACGATGCGCGTGCAATCTCGAAATCGCTGAAGGACCTTGGCTTCGAGGTCACTCTCCGCGAGAATGCCGGACAGCGCGAACTGGCGGCGGCGATCCGCCAGTTCGGATCTTCAATTTCACCAGGTTCCGTCGCACTGTTCTACTTTGCCGGCCACGGCATGCAGGTGAAAGGGCGCAACTATCTCGTGCCGGTGGACGCCGACATCCAGGTGGAAGACGAAGTGCCCTACTCGGCGATTGACGCCAACCTGCTGCTGGACAAGATGGAGGTGGGCAAGAGCGCCATCAACATCGTGATTCTCGATGCCTGCCGCAACAACCCGTTCTCGCGCCGCTTCCGATCCTCCGCCACAGGCCTGGCGGAAATGATCGCCCCCATCGGTACGCTGATCGCCTTCGCCACGGCGCCTGGCTCGGTGGCGCAGGATGGCGCCGGCGAGAACGGTGTCTATACCAAACACCTGCTTGAGAGCATCGCGATGCCAGGCCTGCCGGTGGAGCAAATGTTCAAACGCGTACGCGTGGGCGTCGCCAAGGAGACCAACGAGGCGCAGGTTCCCTGGGAAAGCTCTTCTATGAAGGGGGACTTCTCCTTCAGGGACGCAGCGCCTGTGCAAACTTCATCACAGGACAAGCTGATCGAGGAAGCAGTAAAGGCCGCCGCCGAACGGGCCGCTGCGCTCACCGCCGAGCGGCTGCAGCGTGATCAGGCTGTCAGGCAGCCACAGCAGGACCGCGCGCGGGCCGAAATCGACACACTGGCCGCCGAGCGGGAAAGGCTGCTGAGGGAACGTGAGCAACTGGCGGCGGAAAATGAGGCGCTGCGGCGCAAGGCCGCGGGATCCGCGCAACCGGTCCCGCTCGCGCTTGCCGCACCAACACCGGCATCACTGCCACCCGTCGCAGCTTCAAGACCAAGTGGCAATCGTCCAGAAGTAGGCAATCGTTGGACCTATCGCTTTTCGGACGGCTATGGCAAGACAATTAACTACACCGTCAGGATTACCGCCATCAAGGATAAGGAAATAACGGACGAGATCAGCATAGGCAAGTCTCGTGATAGCAACACCTTTGAGCCTGGCATCGAATGGGTCAGCCGCAATTTGGGCAGCATCGTATTGCGTGAAATATCCCCATATCTTTCCACTCTTGGCCCGGTTGAACCCACTAAGGAATGGAGCAGCATCCAGGTTCCGGGCGGCAGCGGACCATACGTCGCACATCTTTCCGGTACGGAGATAATTACCGTCCCTGCTGGCACATACGAGACTCGAAAGATCACCGTTGTCGGGGATCAAATAGCGCGCGGCTCGCAAACCCGCCGTTTAACGGCCACGGTCTGGTATGCGGACAAGGTCAAGCGTTATGTGAAAATGAGTTTTTATTCCCCTGACCTCCATCAGGCCCCAGGTGGTGACAGGGATGTCATTGAACTGATCGAGACAGGCGAGCCGATCCGTACGGAAACGACAAGCAGTACAACAGGATCGAAAGGCCAGGCGGTTCCCGCCAGCGCCAGCCTGTCACCGTCAGGCGCACCCCCCTTCATCGCGCATCTGCCAAAGGTCGGCGATTCCTGGACCTACCGATTCTCTGATATCTACGGCAAGGCGAAGACTTACTCCGTTCGCGTCACTTCTGCTTCATCGGCTGAAATCGTCGATGAAGCCCGCTTCGGAAAAACACGCGATGCTGCAAGCTTCGAGGGCAATCTTGCCATTACGGACAGAAAGATCGGCAACCTCGCGTTGCGGGAAATCTCGCCTTACCTGCTAGCCCTGGGTCCGATGCAGGAAAAGCCGGAATGGAAGTCGTTCAATGTCATAGAAGGTAGTCCGCCCTTCACCGCACGCATGGCAGGGACGGAAAGCGTCAAGGTGCCGGCCGGCGAGTTCAATGCGCACAAACTTGTCATCGAGGGTCAGCAGTACCGCCAGCGCAGCAATCCCAGTTGGGGCGCCAATCCCTACACCATCACGCTTTGGTATGCGCCCGCAACCAAGCGACTGATCAAAGCAAAGTTCGAGGGGTCAGTCGATAAAGAAACCATCGAACTCGTCGAATACCACCTGCAGTAAGCCGACTTAACTGCGGTAGTCGGCGTTAATTTTCACATAGTCGTATGAAAAATCGCAGGTCCACACCTTCCCTTCGACTTGGCCGCGGGCGAGGTCTATCCGGACGGTGATTTCCTCCTGCTTCATCACCCTGGCGCCGTCCTCTTCGCGGTAGCTTGCCGCGCGCCCGCCGTTTTCCGCCACCAGCACGTCGTCGAGCCAGAGCCTTACGCGCGCGACGTCGAGATCGGCGATGCCGGCATTGCCGATGGCGGCAAGGATGCGGCCGAGGTTGGGGTCGGAAGCGAAGAAGGCGGTCTTCACCAGCGGCGAGTGGCCGATGGCATAGCCGACCGCCTTGCACTCGGCCGCGTCGCGCCCGCCAGCCACCTCGATCGTGATGAACTTGGTGGCGCCCTCGCCGTCGCGCACGATGGCCTGGGCCAGTTCCGCCGCCACGGCAGTGACCGCTTCCTTCAGCGCGGCATAGTCGGCGGACGCGGCATCGGCAATGGCGGGATTGCCGGCGCGGCCGCTGGCGATGAGCATGAAGGAATCGTTGGTGGAGGTGTCGCCGTCCACCGTGATGCAGTTGAAGGAGGCGTCGGCCGCCTCGCGTGCCAGCCGCTCCAGCAGCGGCTGCGTGACGGCGGCATCGGTGGCGACGAAGCCGAGCATGGTTGCCATGTTGGGGCGGATCATGCCGGCGCCCTTGGCGATGCCGGTAACGGTGACCGCCGTGCCGCCGAGACTGACTTTCCGCGAAGCCGCCTTGGCCAGGGTGTCGGTGGTCATGATGGCCTCGGCGGCCGCGGCCCAGTTGTCCTCGCGCAAATCAGCCACGCAGGCCGGCAGCCCCGCGACGATGCGCTTGACCGGCAGCGGCTCCATGATGACGCCGGTGGAAAACGGCAGCACCTGCCCGGGCTGGCAGCCGAGCAGTCGCGACGCGGCCGCGCAGGCGGCGCGCGCCGCCTGCATGCCGGGTTCTCCGGTGCCGGCATTGGCGATGCCGGTGTTGACGACCAGCGCGCGGATGCCCGGAGTTTCCAGATGTTCGCGGCAGACGATGACGGGCGCGGCGCAAAACCGGTTCTGCGTGAACACGCCGGCGACGGCGGCGCCTTCATCGAGGCGGATCAACAGCAGGTCGCGGCGATTGGCCTTGCGGATGCCGGCCTGGGCGATGCCGAGGGCGACGCCCGGCACGGGAAGGAGATGCGCTGCGACGGGCGGCTTCAGGTTGACGGGCATGGTCGTGTCTCGGAATCGGGCGGTGTGGTTGCGCATGATAGCCGAAGGCGTTGCCCGGGATGCAGGTCCAGGGAAGCCAAAGCCTGCGGCAGGGGCCGTCGCTAGCGCGGGATGAAGCGCGCGGCGGCCCCGGCGCCATAGGCGTCGGCGATGGCCGCAGCCTCGCTGGCATTCCTCATGATCGCTTCGGCGATGTCCTCGACCGGGAATTGCAGGAAGTCGGCTGCCTCCTTGATGCGGGCGGGGGCTCGTTCGGCATTCCAGCCGCCTTCCGATCCCTCGGCCAGGCGATAGGCCAGCACCACGGCCTGCTCGCGCGAGCGCTTGGGATAGCCGCCCTTGAGGACGCCCAGCAGCAGCGGGCTGATGCGCCAATCGCGCGCCAGCGCGTAGGTGATCTGTTGCAGTCGAAAGCCGAGCAGGGACTGCTCGACATCGCCCGGGATTTGCGGATTGAGCCGGAGGGCCTCGTCGAGCTCGTCTCCGGCCTCGCCGGCCAGGCTCCAGAAGGCCATTTCCCCGAAACGGTAGAGCAGCGCGGCGATGAAGACTTCTTCCGGCTGGGCGTCATGCCGCCGGGCGGCCAGCCAGCGCGCCTGGACAGCGGCGTGGCAGGCGCGCGCCATCTCGCGCAGCACCCGCTCCCGTACCGGCCCGCGCAGCAGGGTGTCGATGAAGGCGACGGAGAGGGCCACCTGCCGCACCATGTCGAAGCCGAGCATCAGCACGGCCCGGCTGACGGTGGTGATCTGGCTGCCCGAGGTATTGAAGATGACGCTGTTGGCGATGCGCAGCAGCTTGGCCGTCATGCCGGGATCGTGGAGGATGGCGTCGGCCAGTTGGGACACGGCCGCCTTGTCGCTGTCGGTCAGCTCGCGGATCCGTTCGCCGGTGCGGCCGAAGATGGGCAGCTCCTGGTCGCGGATGAGATCGAGCCAGGCATTCAGCCCGCCGGGGGAATGCTTGTCCCGTTTCATGCCGTGCTCACGGCCAAGTGCTGCCGTGCGACCCGTTGCCTCAACTCAGCTTGCCGTGGCAGTGCTTGTATTTTTTGCCCGAGCCGCAGGGGCAGGGGTCGTTGCGGCCGACTTTCTGTCCCTGGCGCACCATGGGCTGGGCCGGCGCCTCCGCCGCGTCCGAAGCGCCAAGTGCCTCGTCGTAGTCGGAATGGTGGTACTGCACGTTCTCCACGGCCGGTTTCGGCTCGCTCTCCGCAATCTGCTCCTGCGAGCGGATCTCGACGGTCATGAGCAGCTTGGTAACCTCGTTGCGCACCGTCTGCAGCAGCCCCTCGAACAGCTCGAAGGCCTCGCGCTTGTATTCCTGTTTCGGGTTCTTCTGGGCGTAGCCGCGCAGGTGGATGCCCTGACGCAGGTGGTCGAGCGCCGCCAGGTGCTCGCGCCAGTGCGTGTCGAGGCTCTGCAGCATCATGTTGCGCTCGAAGTGGCGGAAGGCCTCGGCGCCCACCAGTTCGACTTTGTCGGCGTAGTGCCGGTCGGCTTCCTCCAGAATGCGCCTGACGATGTCGTCGTCCGTGAGATCGGAGGCCGCCTTGAGCCACTCGCCGATCGGCAGCCGCAACTGGTATTCGGCGGCCAGCGCGGCCTCCGCACCGGCGATGTCCCACTGCTCCTCGACGCTGTCCGCCGGAACATAGGTGCGAAAGAGATCATGCAGCACGCCCTGGCGCATGGCCGTGATGGTTTCGGCGATGTCGTCCGTTTCAAGCAGCTCGTTGCGCTGCTGGTAGATCACCTTGCGCTGGTCGTTTGAGACGTCGTCGTACTCGAGGAGTTGCTTGCGGATGTCGAAGTTGCGCTGCTCCACCTTGCGTTGCGCCGATTCGAGCGAGCGCGTCACCATCGGGTGCTCGATGGCCTCGCCCTCGGGCATCTTCAGCCGCACCATGATGGCGTTGAGCCGCTCGCCGGCGAAAATGCGCAGCAGCGGGTCCTCCAGGGAGAGATAGAAGCGGCTGGAACCCGGATCGCCCTGACGGCCGGAGCGGCCGCGCAACTGGTTGTCGATGCGGCGCGACTCGTGCCGCTCTGAGCCGATGATGTGCAGGCCGCCGGCCTTCACCACCTGCTCGTGCAACGCCTGCCACTCGCCGCGCAACTGGGCAATGCGGGCTTCCTTGTCCGCCTCGGGCTCCGCCGTGTCGGCGCGCAGGGCGTCGACCTGCTTCTCGACATTGCCGCCCAGCACGATGTCGGTGCCGCGGCCGGCCATGTTGGTGGCGATGGTGATCATGCCCGGGCGGCCGGCCTGGGCGACGATGAGCGCCTCTTTCGCGTGCTGCTTGGCGTTGAGCACCTGGTGCGGCAGCTTCTCCTTGTCCAGCATGCCGGAGAGCAGCTCGGAATTCTCGATGGAGGTGGTGCCGACCAGCACCGGCTGGCCGCGTCCGTGACAGTCACGGATGTCGTCGATGATGGCGCGGTGCTTCTCGGGGGCGGTGCGATAGACCTGATCCATGCGGTCGTCGCGAATCATCGGCTGGTTGGTCGGGATGACCACCGTTTCCAGGCCGTAGATCTGGTGGAATTCGTAGGCCTCGGTGTCGGCCGTGCCGGTCATGCCGGACAGTTTGCCGTACATGCGGAAGTAGTTCTGGAAGGTGATCGAGGCCAGCGTCTGGTTCTCGTTCTGGATCTGCACGCCCTCCTTGGCCTCGACTGCCTGGTGCAGCCCGTCGGACCAGCGGCGGCCCGGCATGAGGCGGCCGGTGAACTCGTCGACGATGACGATCTCGCCGTTCTGCGAGACGTAATGCTGGTCGCGATGGAACAGGCTGTGCGCGCGCAGCGCAGCGTAGAGATGGTGCATGAGCAGGATGTTGCCCGGCTCGTAGAGGCTGCGGCCTTCGGCCAGCATGCCCAGGCGCGACAGGATTTCCTCGGCGTGCTCGTGTCCGATTTCGGAGAGCAGCACCGTGTGCGCCTTTTCGTCTACCCAGTAGTCGCCCTCGCCCTTCTCATCGAGCTGCCGGGTGAGCAGCGGCGCCACCTGGTTCATGCGCACGTAGAGATCGGTATGGTCCTCGGCCTGACCGGAAATGATCAGGGGCGTACGCGCCTCGTCGATGAGGATGGAGTCGACTTCGTCGACGATGGCGTAGCCGAGCTTCCTCTGCACCCGCTCGCCGGCCGTGTAGACCATGTTGTCTCGCAGGTAGTCGAAGCCGAATTCGTTGTTGGTGCCGTAGGTGATGTCGGCAGCGTAGGCGGCCTGCTTCTCCTCATGCGGCATCTGCGAAAGATTGACGCCGACGCTCATGTCGAGGAAGCGGTAGAGCTTGCCCATCCACTCGGCGTCGCGCGAGGCCAGGTAGTCGTTCACCGTGACGACGTGCACGCCCTTGCCGGATAGCGCATTCAGATAGGCCGGCAGGGTGGCGGCCAGCGTCTTGCCCTCGCCGGTGCGCATCTCGGCGATCTTGCCGTCGTGCAGCACCATGCCGCCGATCAACTGCACGTCGAAGTGGCGCATGCCGAGGGCGCGCCTGCCCGCCTCGCGCACCACGGCGAAGGCTTCCGGCAGGATGTCATCGAGGTTGGCGCCGTTGGCCAGCTTCTGGCGGAATTCGCCGGTCTTGCCGCGCAACTGTTCGTCGGACAGGGCTCTGATGGCCGGCTCGAGCGCATTGATGGCGCGCACGGCCTGACCGTACTGGCGGATCAGTCGGTCGTTGCGGCTGCCGAATATTTTCTTGAGGAGAGCGGGGATCATGCGGAAACGCGATGGGCTGCGCAAAAAAGGATGAAGTTTACCACGCCGCCTCCGCTCGGACGGCGCAGACTGGGGAAGCCTTACTTGCGGCGGGCGAAGACCTGCTTCTGCTGCTGGGCGTTCTTCAGGAAGCGATTGGGGTTCTGGGCGGCTCCCTTGAAGCGCACCTCGAAATGCAGGTGCGGACCGGTGGACCGGCCGGTCGAACCGACTTCGGCGATCTTCTGGCCGCGCTTGACCAGGGCGCCCTGCTTGACCAGCACCCTGGAGGCGTGGGCATAACGGGTGATCAGGTCGTTGCCATGGTCGATCTCTATCAGGTTGCCATACTGCGGATGGCGCTCGGCAGTCACGACGATGCCAGACGCGGCGGCGACGATCTGCGTGCCCGTCTCGGCAATGAAGTCGATGCCTTCGTGCATGGCCTGCTCGCCGGTGAAGGGGTCGATGCGCCAGCCGAAGCCGGAAGCGTTCCATTGCGCCTCGACCGGCAGGGCCGTCGGCAACTGGTTCTTCTTGACCCGCTCGTCCATCAGCTCGGATTCGATCAGGCCCAGATAGTCGCTCTTCGACTCCAGTTGCCGTGAAAGCTGGTCGAGCTGGCGCTGCAGGTCGTCCGGCGTCAGCGGCTTGGTCGGTACGATGAGCGGGCCGCCCTGACCCGACTTGTCGATCGTCTTGGTCTCGGGTGTCTTGATGCCGGAAAGCTGTCCCAGGCGCTCGCCCAGGGTGTCGAGTCGCAACAGCTGCGCCTGCATCTGGCCGAGGCGCACCGCCATGGCATTCAGGTTCTCGCGCAGGAAATCCTGGGTTTTCTGGGTTTCCTGCTCGCGCACGCTCATCAGCAGGCTTTGCAGGAAAGGCAGGCGCACTTCCGCCGCATGGCGGACGGTGACGTAGGAAAACAGCGATGACACGGCCAGCACCGTCAGTACGAAGCCTGCGGCGGCCAGTGCAAGGTGACGCGCGGTGATCGTGATGGTCCTGGCAGTTGCCAGGCGGTCGGAGACGAGAATAATATGCACGCCGTCCCTCCAAAAAGTTAATCTCAAATGGCAGCGCGTTCTTTGGACGCTTACCTGAACTCCGCCGGCGGTCTCGCGCGCTATTCAGCGCATGCCGGGCGGCTGGTCAAACTGCAGCGCGTTTTCGAGCAGATCGCGCCTTCGTATCTGGCCGCGTCGAGCCGCGTGGCCAATTTCAAGTCGGGGAAGGTCGTTATCCACGCCGATTCCGGCGCAGTCGCCGCGAAGCTGAGGCAGATGCTGCCTAGCCTGGTCGGCGATTTCTCTTTGAAGGGTGCAGAGGTTACCGAAATACAGGTCAAAGTGCAACCGAGTCATGCTGCGCCGCAGCATAAAAAACCGGGTGGCATGGCCTCGGTCGGCGCTTCCGCCAGGACCGGACTGGCTCGCCTGGCGGAGGAATTGCCGGCGGATTCGCCGTTGAAGGATGCCTTGAAGCGGCTCGTGAAACACAGCCGCTAGTACACAGCCGCTAGTGCCGCCCTGATTGCCGACCCTGATTCAAGTGATGAAGAAGGGCGGCTAAAGCACGATCACCCGCTCGAGGAACATCAGCGACATGACGACCAGCGCAAAAATGGCGGCGTATTTGGCCGCCTGCCAGGACAGGCGCAGGTAGCGCCGGTCGCGGGTCAGCAGGAAGGCGACGATGCCGGCGCCGATGGTGATCGCGACCAGGACGCCGACGATCCTCAGGATCAACATGGAGAATTCACCTTTTCCCCGCCCCCCTTGCCCGGGAAAGGGGTGACGGTAGTTCGCAGGCTTTGCCTGCTCCTGATTGCAACGGACCCACCGGCGACGGGGCGCTACGCCGGCTGTGCGAACAAGCGGGCGACCGAGGCAGGTGCTTCCTCGATGCGCTCGAAGCTCACCATTTCCCAGGCCGTCTTGTCGGCCAGCAATGCGCGCAGGAGCTTGTTGTTGAGGGCATGGCCGGACTTGTGTGCGGAAAAGGCGCCCAGCAAGGGATGGCCGAGCAGGTAGAGGTCGCCCACCGCATCCAGCACCTTGTGCTTGACGAACTCGTCGCCGTAGCGCAAGCCGTCGGCGTTGAGCACGCGGTATTCATCCATCACGATGGCGTTTTCCATGCTGCCCCCCAGGGCCAGGCCCTGCGAGCGCATCGCCTCGACGTCCTGCATGAAGCCGAAGGTGCGGGCGCGGGCCACTTCCCGTACATAGGAATGCTCGGCGAAGTCCACCGTCACGCTCGGATTCGACTTGTCGAAGACAGGATGGCTGAAGACGATGGAGAACGTCAGGCGGAAACCGTCGTAGGGTGCAAGTTCCGCCCACTTGTCGCCGTCCTCGACGCGAACCGGTTTCCTGACGCGAATGAACTTCTTGGCGGCCTTCTGTTCCTCGACGCCGGCCGACTGGATGAGGAAAACGAAGGGCGCCGCACTGCCGTCCATGATTGGGATCTCGGCGGCATCCACATCCACCCAGACATTGTCGATACCCAGGCCGGAAAGCGCGGACATGAGGTGCTCCACCGTGGCAATCCGGGCGCCATCACGCTCGAGACAGGAAGCGAGGCGGGTGTCGCCGACGGCGAAGGGGTCGGCGCGCAACTCCACCGGCGGGTCGAGATCGACGCGGCGAAAGACGATGCCGGTGTCGGGCGCCGCCGGTCGCAGGGTCATGGTGACCTTGACACCGGAATGGAGCCCGACGCCGGTGGCGCGGATCAGCGATTTCAGCGTGCGTTGTTGCAGCATGGCTTAGGTTACCCCAGCGCTATGACAAAGTGGCGGATTTTAGCATAGCGGGCCTCGTAGGAGCGGCGTCCACGCCGCGATGGAGGCGCATCGCGGCCGGCAGATCGCTCCCGCAGGACTCGCACCATCAGTCCGCCTGCTTGCGAAGGAAGGCCGGGATATCCAGCCTGTCCACCCCGCTGGCGGTCATCGCCTCCACGGTGGCATGGCGGCGGCCGCTGCGAATCACCGCCGGCACCTCCAGTTCGCCGTAGTTGATGGTCTCGATGATCGCCGCGTTGTCCGTGCCGGTCTTCTGCGCCACCATCTCGATGCGCGGCCGGAACTGCTGCGCCCGCTCGGCCGCGCCCAGACCTGTGGCGACCACCGTGACGCGCAGGTTGTCCTCCATGGCGTCGTCGAACACCGTACCGAAGATGATGTGGGCGTCCTCGGCGGCATATGCGCGGATGGTGTTCATCACTTCGCGCACTTCCTTCATGCCGAGCGCGCAGTTGGCGGAGATGTTCACCAGCACGCCGCGCGCGCCGGACAACTCGATGCCCTCGAGCAGCGGGCTGGCCACCGCCTGCTCGGCGGCGAGCCGCGCCCGATCCATGCCGGAGGCCATGGCCGAGCCCATCATGGCCTTGCCCATCTCGCCCATCACCGTGCGCACGTCCTCGAAGTCGACGTTCACCAGGCCGGGCACGTTGATGATCTCGGCGATGCCGCCGACGGCGTTGCGCAGCACGTTGTCCGCCGTCTTGAAGGCCGCGATCATGCTGATGTCCTCGCCCAGCACGTCGGTCAGGCGCTCGTTGAGGATGACGATGAGGGAGTCCACATGGCGCGACAGTTCGGCCAGGCCCTGCTCGGCCACCTGCATGCGCTTGCTGTTCTCGAACTCGAAGGGTTTCGTGACCACCGCGACGGTGAGGATGCCCAGCTCGCGCGCCACCTCGGCGACGATCGGCGCGGCCCCGGTGCCGGTGCCGCCGCCCATGCCGGCCGTGATGAAGGCCATGTGGGCGCCGCGCAGGGCGTCGGCGATGCGCTCGCGCTCCAGTTCGGCGAGGGCGCGGGCCTTTTCGGGCTTGCCGCCGGCCCCCAGGCCCGGGCCGAACTGCAGCTTCTGGTTCGTCAGGCTGCGGTTGAGCGACTGGGCGTCCGTGTTGGCGATGATGAACTCCACCCCCTGCACCCCTTCGCGGATCATGTGGTCGACGGCATTGCCGCCGGCGCCGCCGACGCCCACGACCTTGATCACCGTGCCGCTCGGTTCCTTGTCTACGATTTCAAACATATTCGCCTCCTTGTATAAACGACTGCACTACGAAAACAACCCTAGAAATTCTTCTCGAACCACGACTTCATGTTGCCCAGCACCTGCTTGAACGTGCGTGTCCGGTGGGCCTGGATGCCGCGCTTCTTCTGCGCCAGGCCCTCCTGCAGCAGCCCCATCGCCGTGGCGTAGCGCGGGTGCTGCACCACCTCGGCCAGGCTGCCGGCGTACTTCGGCATGCCCAGCCGCACCGGCATGTGGAAGATCTCCTCGCCCAGTTCGACCATGCCGCGCATGACGGAACTGCCGCCGGTCAGCACGATCCCCGAGGAGAGCAGTTCCTGGTAGCCGCTGCGCTTCAGTTCGGACTGGATCAGCTCGAAGAGTTCGGTCACCCGCGGCTCGATGACATCCGCCAGCGCCAGCCGGGACAGGCGCCTCGGCCCCCGCTCGCCGATGCCGGGCACCTCGAACATCTCGTTTGGGTCGGCCAGCTGCTGCAGGGCAACGCCGTAGCGGATCTTGATTTCCTCCGCCTCGGGGGTCGGCGTGCGCAGCGCGTGGGCAATATCGTTGGTGATCTGGTCGCCGGCGACCGGGATGACCGCCGTATGGCGGATGGCGCCCTGGGTGAACACCGCGATGTCGGTGGTGCCGCCGCCGATGTCCACCAGGCAGACGCCCAACTCCTTCTCGTCCTCGGTCAGCACGGCGTAGCTGGAAGCGAGCGGCTGCAGCACTAGGTCGATCACTTCCAGCCCGCAGCGGCGCACGCACTTGACGATGTTCTGCGCCGCCGACACGGCGCCGGTGACGATGTGCGTCCTCACCTCGAGGCGCACGCCGCTCATCCCAATCGGCTCGCGCACGCCGTCCTGGCCGTCGACGATGAACTCCTGCGTGAGGATGTGCAGGATCTGCTGGTCGGAGGGGATCGGCATGGCGCGCGCCGTCTCGATGACGCGATCGACGTCCATCGAGGTGACTTCCTTGTCCTTGATCGCCACCATGCCGTTGGAATTGAAGCTCCTGATGTGACTGCCGGCGATGCCGGTGTAGACCTCCTTCACCTTGCAGTCGGCCATCAGCTCGACTTCCTGGATGACGCGGGAGATGGCATTCACCGTGGCCTCGATGTTGACCACCACGCCCTTCTTCAGGCCGCGCGATTCCTGGTGGCTGCCGATGCCGAGGATGTCCAGCCGCCCCTCGGGCGTGAGCTCCGCGACGATGGCGACGATCTTCGAGGTGCCGATGTCGAGGCCGACGATGAGGTTCTTCTTTACTTCCTTGCTCATTGCTTCCCTTCTCCTGCCCGTGCCACCCGCATGGCGAAACCGTTCGGATAGCGCAAATCGATGACGTCGGCGCGCACCTTCAGCCGCTCCGCTGCCTGGCGATAGGCCACCGTGAAGCGCTGCAATCGTTCGTTCACCCGCGACTTGGCCTGGTCCCGCCCCAGATCCAGCAGCACGCCGTCGTCCAGCCGCAGCTGCCAGGCCTCGCGCGGGCTGAGGGCCAGGCTGTGCGGCTGCCGGCCGATCGGCTCGAGCAGCGGCCGCAGTTCCTGGTAGCGGGCGAGGATGAGGGGCGCCGTGCCCTCCGGCCCGACGAACAGCGGCAGAACGGCGCTGCTGGAAGCGGCGAACACTTCACCCTGTCGATTGACCAGGCGCACCTCGGCGCCATCCGCATGCTTCCAGCGCGCCGCGGCGACGTGTTCCTCGATGGCCAGCTCCAGGCCATCGGGCCAGCGCCGCCGCACCTCCGCCTTGCGCACCCAGGGCAGCTTCTCGAAGGCCGTCCGCACCGTCTCCAGGTTCACGGTAAAGAAGTTGCCCGCCACCGCGTTGCGCGCGGCGTATTCCATCTGCGTCGGCGTTACCTCCCGCAGCGGACCGGCGACCGTCACGGCGCGCAGCGGAAAGAAGGGCAGGCGCGCCACCGCCAGCGTGGCGGCATAGCCCAGCCCCAGCGCCGCGGCGAAGAAAAGCAGATCGGCGATCAGGTTCATCAGTTGCGGCCTGTCCCAGAATCCTGCGTTGTCATGGGTCCTTTTCCTAGCCAAGCGTCGCCTGCTCCAGAATCTTCAGGCACAGGTCCTCGAAACCGATGCCCACGGCCCGCGCCGCCATCGGCACCAGCGAATGTCCGGTCATGCCCGGCGAGGTGTTCATCTCCAGCAGCCAGGGCTTGCCCGCCGCGTCGAGGATCAGGTCGGCGCGGCCCCAGCCGCGGCAGTCGAGCAGTTGTGCCGATTCCATCACGAGGGCCTGGAGGGTTTCCTCGGCCGACTCCGGCAGACCGCTCGGGCAGAAATACTGCGTCGCGTCGCTGAAATACTTGTTCTGCCAGTCGTAGTTGCCGCCCGGTGCGACGATGCGCACCAGCGGCAAGGCCTGGTTCCCGATGAACGCCGCGGTGAGTTCCTCGCCCTCGACGAACTGCTCGGCCAGCACCAGCGGGTCGTGTTGCACGGCCGCCTCGAAGGCCGCGCGCAAGTCCCCGGCGCGCGTCACCTTGGTGGCGCCGACGCTGGAGCCTTCGCGCGCCGGCTTGACGAAAATTGGCAGGCCGAGTTCCTCGGCCACCGCGTCCCAGTCGGTGTCCGCCCTGAGGATGTGCCAGGCCGGCGTCGGCAGCTGGCAGGCGTGCCACACCAGCTTGGTGCGCCACTTGTCCATGCACAACGCCGATGACATGACGCCGCTGCCGGTATAGGGAATGCCCAGCAGCTCGAGCGCGCCCTGCACCGTGCCGTCCTCGCCGCCGCGGCCGTGCAGCGCGATGAAGGCGCGGCCAAAGCCGTCCTGCTTCAGCGACCACAGCGACCGCTCGGCCGGATCGAAGGCATGCGCGTCGACGCCGCGCTGTTGCAGCGCTGCCAGCACCGCGCCGCCGGACATGAGCGAGATTTCCCGCTCGGCGGAGGAACCGCCCATCAGCACCGCCACTTTTCCGAATTCCGCTGTCACGCCTTTTCTCCAACGATCCTGACTTCCCGCACCAGTTCGACGCCGAACGCCTCTCGCACCGTTGCCTGCACCTTTTCGATCAGGGCCTCGATGTCCCCTGCCGTGGCCCGGCGCTCCGGGTTCACGATGAAATTGGCGTGCTGCTCCGATACCCGCGCACCGCCAACCTGCGTCCCCTTCAGCCCCGCCGCCTCGATGAGGCGCGCCGCATGGTCGCCGGGCGGGTTGCGGAACACCGAGCCGGCATTGGGCAATTGCAGCGGCTGGCTGGCGATGCGTTGCTCCAGCAGCTCTCGTATGCGCCCGCGCGCATTCGCGGTGTCGCCCGCCGGCAGGCGGAACCAGGCGGCGGCGAAACATTCGTCCGCGGTGTCGCGCAGTCCGACATGGCGGTAGCCGATCTCGAAATCGGCGGCCGTGCGTTCATGCAGCACGCCGTTCCGATCCAGCATCAGCGCGCGCTCGACGATGCCCCAGGTCTCGCCGCCGTAGCAGCCGGCATTCATCGCCAGCGCACCGCCCACCGTGCCCGGAATGCCGGCGAGGAATTCCGCGCCGGCGAGACCCTGGTTGGCGGCGAAGCGCGCCACCTTGGGGCTGGCCACGCCCGCTTCCGCGTAGATCAGCCCCGGTTCCGCCAAAGTCAGTCGCCCCAGCACGGCGTGCAGAAACACCACCGTGCCGTCGAAGCCGCCGTCGCGCACCAGCAGGTTGCTGCCGAGGCCGACGAAGAGCAGCGGCTCGTCGATGCGCGTGGCGCGCAGGAAGGCGGCGAGATCGTCCAGGTCGGCGGGGCTGTAGGCACGCGTCGCCGCGCCTCCGGCGCGCCAGCTGACATGCCGCGCCATCGGCTCGTTGAACCGCAATTCGCCGCGCAGTGCGTGCGCCAGGTTGTTCATTTCAGACAGGTCCATTCGCCAGTTTCCCCGGCACGCCGCCGATGGAGCCCGCGCCCATTGTCAGCACCACGTCGCCGTCGCGCACGACGTTCATGAGTTGCTGCGGCATGGCCGCAATGTCCTCGACGAAGATCGGCTCCAGCGCGCCGGTGACTCGGATCGCCCGCACCAGGGCGCGGCCGTCGGCCGCCACGATGGGCGCCTCGCCGGCCGGATACACCTCGGCCAGCAGCAACACGTCGACCGTCGTCAGCACCCTGACGAAATCCTCGAAGCAGTCGCGCGTGCGCGTGTAGCGGTGCGGCTGGAAGGCCAGCACCAGACGCCGGCCCGGGAAGGCGCCGCGCGCGGCCGCCAGCGTCGCCGTCATTTCCGCCGGATGATGGCCATAGTCGTCGACCAGGGTGAAGCTGCCGCCGCCATCGAGGGAAATCTCGCCGCAGCGCTGGAAGCGCCGTCCCACGCCCTTGAAGTCCGCCAGCGCCTTGACGATGGCTTCGTCCGGCACACCCACCTCGTCGGCGACGGCAATCGCCGCCAGCGCGTTCAGCACGTTGTGCACGCCGGGCAGGTTGAGCACGATGTCGAGCCGCGGCGCCTGGCCGGGGCGCAGCACGGCGAACTTCATCTGCGCGTTTTCGTGCCGGATGTCCACCGCCCGCACGTGCGCCGATTCCGCCAGGCCGTAGCGGATGATCGGCTTGGCAATGGCGGGCATGATCTCGCGCACGTTGGCGTCGTCCTCGCAGAGGATGGCCGCGCCGTAGAACGGCAAGTGCTGCAGGAAATCGACGAAGGCCTGCTTGAGCCGGCCGAAGTCGTGGCCGTAGGTCTCCATGTGGTCGGCGTCGATGTTGGTCACCACGGCGATCACCGGCTGCAGGTGCAGGAAGGAAGCGTCGGATTCGTCGGCCTCGGCGACGAGAAACTCGCCGGAGCCGAGGCCGGCATGGGCGTCGGCGCTGTTCAGGCGTCCGCCGATGACGAAGGTCGGATCGAAGCCGCCCTCGGCGAGGATGCTCGCCACCAGGCTGGTGGTGGTGGTCTTGCCGTGCGTGCCGGCCACGGCGATGCCCTGCTTCAGGCGCATCAGTTCCGCCAGCATCAACGCCCGCGGCACGACGGGGATCTGGCACGCGCGCGCCTCGGCCACCTCCGGGTTGTCCTCCTTCACCGCAGTGGACACCACCACCGCGTCGGCGCCGGCGATGTTGCCGGCGCTGTGGCCGATGCCGACGCGGGCGCCGAAGCCGGCCAGTCGCCGCGTCGCGGCGTTCTCGGCCAGGTCGGAGCCGCTCACCTCGTAGCCGAGGTTGAGCATCACCTCGGCGATGCCGCTCATGCCCGAACCGCCGATGCCGACGAAGTGGATGTGGCGGACCTTGTGCTTCACTTGGCCACCTCCATGCATATCGCTGCGACTGCCCGCGTCGCTTCCGGTTTTGCGAGCTTGCGCGCCGCGTCGGCCATCGCCGCCAGCTTCTCGCGCGTCAGCTCGCGCAGCAGGCCGGCGAGTTTTTCCGGGGTGAGTTCGCTCTGCGGCAGCAGGACCGCCGCGCCGGCTTCGGAGAGGAAGCGCGCATTGCCCGTCTGGTGGTCGTCGACCGCATGCGGGAAGGGCACCAGCACGCTGGCCACGCCGGCCGCCGCCAGTTCGGCGATGGTGAGCGCGCCGGCGCGGCAGATCACCAGGTCGGCCGCGGCATAACGCGTCGCCATGTCGTCGATGAAATCAATCAGTTCCGCTTCCAGGCCGGCCAGGGCGTAAGCGGCGCGCAGCGCATCGATCTGCGCGGCACCGGACTGGTGCGTCACGCGCGGGCGCGCTTCCGGCGTCAGCAAAGTCAGTGCCCGCGGCACGGCGTCGTTGAGCGCCTGGGCGCCCAGACTGCCGCCCACCACCAGCACGTTCAGGCGCCCTTCCCGCGCGGCATAGCGCTGCGACGGCGTCGGCAGCGCGGCGATCTCCGCGCGCACCGGGTTGCCGGTCCATTCGCCTTTTTTCAGCACGCCGGGAAAGCCGCTGAGGACGCGGTCGGCGACGCCGGCCAGCACGCGGTTGGCCAGTCCCGCCACGGAGTTCTGCTCATGCACCACCAGCGGCCGTCCGCTGAGCGCCGCCATCATGCCGCCGGGGAAGGTGACGTAGCCGCCCATGCCGAGCACGACGTTGGGCTTCACCTGCGAGAGCGCGCGCAAGGCCTGCCAGAAGGCGCGCAGCAGGTTCGCCGGCAGCAGCAGCATGCGCAGCAGGCCCTTGCCGCGCAGCGCGGCGAAGCGCACCCAGGCCATCTCATAGCCGCGCTTGGGCACGAGGCGCGCTTCCATGCCCTCAGGATTGCCCATCCACACCACGCGCCAGCCTTGGGCATGGAGGCAATCCGCCACCGCCAGTCCGGGAAAAACGTGACCGCCCGTGCCGCCGGCCATGACGAGGATGGTCTTATTCACCACGTCCTCCATCTAGGCAGCTTGCGGCCATGTATTCGGTGGAGGCTAACCTGCGCACCGCGCAGGTTAAGCGCGAAGCACGGCCGGAACCAAAAACGTGGCCGCCCGTGCCGCCCGCCATGACCAATATGGTTCTGGTCATACCGGCTGCCCCCGCATCAGCGCCCTGTTCTCGTAATCCACCCGCAACAGGATCGCCAGCGCCACACAGTTGGCGAGGATGCCCGAGCCGCCGAAGCTCATCAGCGGCAGCGTCAGGCCCTTGGTCGGCAGCAGGCCCATGTTCACGCCCATGTTGATGAAGGCCTGCACGCCGATCCAGATACCGATGCCCTGCGCCACCAGGCCGGCATAGACGCGCTCCAGCAACAGCGCCTGGCGGCCGATGGCAAAGGCGCGCTGGACGATCAGGCCGAAGAGCACGATGACGGCGAGCACGCCGACGAGGCCGAGTTCCTCGGCGATGACCGCCAGCAGGAAGTCGGTGTGCGCTTCCGGCAGATAGAAGAGCTTCTCGACGCTGCCGCCGAGGCCGACGCCGAGCCACTCGCCGCGGCCGAAGGCGATCAGAGCATGCGAGAGCTGGTAGCCCTTGCCGTAGGCGTCGGACCACGGATCCATGAAGCCGAAGATCCGTTCCCGGCGATAGGGCGACATCCAGATCATGACGACGAAGGCCAGGCCCAGAAAAAGGAACAGCACGGTAAACAGCCGCGCGTTGATGCCGCCGAGGAAGAGGATGCCCATGGCGATGCAGATGACGACGACGAAGGCGCCGAAATCAGGCTCGCGCAGGAGCAGGCCGCAAATCAGCGCCATGACCAGAGCCATCGGCACGAAGCCGCGGCGGAAGCTGCCCATGTCGGCCAGCTTGCGCACCGTGTAGTCGGCGGCATACAGCACGGCGAAGAGCTTCATCAGTTCGGAGGGCTGCAGGTTGACCAGGCCGAGCGGCAGCCAGCGCCGTGCGCCGTTTACTTCGCGGCCGACCTGCGGGATCAGCACCAGCACCAGCAGCGCCACGCCGAGCAGGAACAGCCAGGGCGCGCCCTTCTGCCAGACGCGCAGCGGCACCTGGAACACCACCACGGCGGCGATCAGCCCGATGGTGAGAAAGACGCCATGGCGGATGAGGAAATAGGCCGGCTGGTGGCCGGTGAAGCGGCTGCCCTCCGCCGTGGCGATGGAAGCCGAGTACACCATGACCATGCCGAACAGCAGCAGCGCCAGCGCCGGCCACAGCAGCATGGCGTCCAGCTCCTGCGGCTGGGCCGGGTGGCCGGCGCGGAAGGGGCGCAGGGCCGCGGCGCCGCTCACGAGGCCTCCTTCTGGCGGGCTTCCGCCACTTCGCGCACCGCCAGCGCGAACACCTCGGCGCGGTGCGCGTAGTCGCGGAACATGTCGAAGCTGGCGCAGGCCGGCGAGAGCAGCACGGCGTCGCCGGCGCGGGCGGCCACGGCCGCCTTGCGCACCGCCTGGTCCATGTCCTGCGCATGCGTGATCGGGATGCCGCAATCGGCGACGGCGGCCTCGATGTTCATCGCATCGCGGCCGATCAGCACGAGGGCGCGAGCATGCGCGGCCAGGGCCGGCGCAAGCGGAGAGAAATCCTGTCCTTTTCCATCCCCCCCCGCTATCAGAACTATCTTGCGATTGATCTGATGGCGGGTATCCGCCAGGTACGCGCCTTCCCTCCCCGCGGGAGGGAGGCGACTGGTTTGGGCGGCCATCTGGCCGCCGAGACCTTCGAGGGCAGCGACGGTGGCGCCGACGTTGGTGCCCTTCGAATCGTCGTACCAGGCGACGCCGTCGCACTCCGCGATGCGCTCGACGCGGTGCGGCAGGCCCCTGAATTCACGCAGCGCCGGCAGGAGCGGCGCCAGCGGCAGGCCGACGGCACTGCACAGGGACAGCGCGGCGAGGGCGTTGGCGGCATTGTGCAAACCGCTCACCGCCAGTTCGTCGACGCGAAGCAGGCGCTCCTTGCCCCGCATCAGCCAGCCCTCGGCCAGGCCGAAATCCTCGTCGCCGGCAGGCGCATCCAGGCCGAAAGTCAGCCGGCGGCGGTCGGCGCGCGCCATCTCCATGACGCGGACGTCCTGCCGGTTCAGCACCTGCGCGCCGGCGCCTTCGAAGATGCGCGCCTTGGCCGCGGCATAGTCGTCCAGCCCGGCATAGCGGTCGAGATGGTCGTCCGTCACATTGAGCACCGCCGCCGCCTCGGCCGCCAGGCTCACCGTCGTCTCCAGCTGGAAGCTCGACAGCTCCAGCACCCAGACTTCCGGCAGCTTGCCCGCATCGAGGCAGGTCATCAGGGCGGACAGCGCGGCCGGACCGATGTTGCCTGCCACCGCCGTCACTTTGCCGGCGGCGCGGCACAGCGCGCCCGCCATGGCCGTCGTGGTGGTTTTGCCGTTGGTGCCGGTGATGGCGATCACCCGGCAACCGTCGCGCAGGCCGAGTTCGCGCAGCGCGCCGGCAAAGAGTTCGATCTCGCCGACGACGGGAATGCCGCGTTGCGCGGCTGCCGCCGCCACCGGCTCGTTGAGGGAAAGGCCCGGCGAGAGGCCGACCAGGTCGGCGCCTTCGAGCAGCGCCTCGTTGAAGGAGCCGGTCAGGAGCGCCGCGCCGGGCGCGCTGCGCTTCAGCTCGGCGGCGTGCGGCGGCTCGTTGCGCGAATCGGCCACGCGCACGCGGGCGCCCTGGCGGTACAGCCACTGCGCCATGGCCAGGCCCGACTCGCCGAGCCCGAGCACCAGAACCGTTTTGCCTTGCAATGTCATCTTAGTTTCAGCGTCGACAAGCCGAACAGCACCAGCATGATCGTGATGATCCAGAACCTGACGACCACCTGTGTCTCCTTCCAGCCCTTCAGCTCGTAGTGGTGGTGCAGCGGCGCCATGAGGAAAATGCGCTTGCCGCCGGAGAATTTGAAATAGGCCACCTGGATCATCACCGACAGGGTCTCGACGACGAACACCCCGCCCATGATGAAGAGCACGATTTCCTGGCGCACCACCACCGCCACCGTGCCGAGCGCGGCGCCCAGGGCCAGCGCGCCGACGTCGCCCATGAACACTTCCGCCGGGTAGGCGTTGAACCAGAGGAAGCCGAGCCCCGCGCCGCACAGCGCGCCGAGGACCACCGCCAGTTCGCCGGCGCCGGGGATGTAGGGCAGGCCGAGGTATTTGGAGAAGCCGGCATGGCCGGCGACGTAGGCGAAGATGGCCAGCGCGCCGGCCACCATCACTGTCGGCATGATGGCCAGGCCGTCGAGGCCGTCGGTCAGGTTCACCGCGTTGCTGGTGCCGACGATGACGAAATACGACAGGACGACGAAGCCGACGATGCCCAGCGGATAGGCCACGGTCTTGAAGAAGGGCACGATCAGCTCGGTGTGCGCCGGCAGCGTCGCCGTCATGGCCAGGAAGACGGCCGCCCCGGCGCCGATCAACGACTGCCAGAGGAACTTCGCCCGCGCCGACAGGCCCTTGGGGTTGCGATGCACCACCTTGCGCCAGTCGTCCACCCAGCCCACGGCGCCGAAGCCCAGCGTCACCAGCAGCACGATCCAGACGTACCGGTTGGACAGGTCGCCCCACAGCAGCGTGGTGACGCCGATGGCGATGAGGATCAGGGCGCCGCCCATGGTCGGCGTGCCGGTCTTGGCCAGATGCGTCTGCGGACCGTCGTCGCGCACGGCCTGGCCGATCTTCTTTTCCGCCAGCCAGCGGATCACCGTCGGGCCGAAGAGGAAGGAAATCACCAGCGCCGTCATCGCCGCCAGCACGGTGCGCAGCGTGATGTAGCCGAAGACGTTGAAGACGCGGAAGTCCTTCGACAGCCATTGCGCCAGTTCAAGCAGCATGATTGGCCTTCCCCCCGCTCCCCTTCCCCCGGAAGGGGGTGATGGCAGTTCGCGGGCTGTGCCCGCTCCGGTTGCTGGCTGACCCCGCCTTGGGGCGGCCCGGCGGCGGGGTCTGTCTCCCATTCGTCCCGATGGGGAAATCGGAGGGCACGGCAGACGGTGTCGATGGATTATCCAAGCAGCCCCTCTGGGTCGCAGCATCAATGCTGGCTCGTCCGCCCATTCCCGTTGCCATGCCCTCCGCATTCACCATCAATGCCCTCCGTTCCCTGGCTTGCCGTCCGTCGCGACGGCATCCGCCACGCGCTCCATGCCCATGAAGCGCGACCCTTTCACAAGCACCACGGTGTCGCCGTCGAGCTGAGGCTGCAGCGCCGCCAACAGCGCCTCGATGCCGGCGAAGTGCTGCCCGCCCGCGCCGAAGTTGCGCGATGCCAGTTCGCTGTGCTCGCCCAGCGAGAAGAGCTGGTCCAGGCCCTGGCTCTTCGCGTAGCCGCCGATCTCGTCGTGGAACTGCCCGGTCTGGCCGCCGATCTCGCCCATGTCGCCCAGCACCAGGATCTTGCGGCCGGGCGTCGCCGCCAGCACGTCGATGGCGGCGCGCACCGAGTCCGGGTTGGCGTTGTAGCTGTCGTCGATGAGGATTGCGCCCGCCGCGGCCGGGCGGACCTGCAGACGGCCCTTGACCCCGCCGAAGAAAGTCAGCCCCTGCGACACGGCGGCGAGCGATGCGCCCGCCGCCAGCGCCGCCGTTGCGGCAGCCAGCGCGTTGCGCGCGTTGTGCACGCCGGGCACGCGCAGCGCCACCTCGACCGCGCCCTGCGGGCCGGCGATGGCGAGCGTGCTGCCGAGCGCCTTCGGTTCGACCCGTCCCCGCACGTCGGCGGGCTGATCGAGGCCGAAGCTCGTGATGCGGCGTCCTGCGTTGGCGTCGCGCCAGAGGCCGCTGAAGGGGTCGTCGGCGTTGATCACGGCGATGCCGCCCTCGCGCAGGCCGTCGAAGATCTCGCCCTTGGCGCGCGCCACCTCGGCCACGCCACCCAGGCCTTCCAGATGCGCGCGCTGGGCGTTGTTCACCAGCGCCACGGTCGGCTGCGCCAGCCGCGTCAGATAGGCAATCTCGCCCGGATGGTTCATGCCCATCTCGATCACCGCGGCGCGGTGGCTGGCGTGCAGGCGCAGCAGCATCAGCGGCAGGCCGATTTCGTTGTTCAGGTTGCCGGTGGTCGCCAGCACGGCCAGTTCCGGGTCGAAGCCGTCGGCCGCCGCCTGCGCGCGCAGGATAGAAGCGATCATCTCCTTCACCGTGGTCTTGCCGTTGCTGCCGGTGACGCCGATGAGCGGAATGGCGAAGCGGCCGCGCCACCACGCGGCGAGGTAGCCGAGCGCCAGGCGCGTGTCGGCAACGACGAGGGACGGCAATCCGATTGTCTTGCCTTCGGCCCATGCCTGGTCGACCATGGCCGCGGCCGCGCCGCGCGCCGCCGCGGCCGCGACATAGTCGTGGCCGTCGAAGCGATCTCCCTTCAGGGCGATGAACAGCTCGCCGCTGGCGAGCGTGCGCGTGTCGGTCGAGATGCCCTCGATGCGCGGGTTGCCGTGCAGCGCCGTGCCGCCGGTGGCGAGGGCCGCTTCCATCAGGCTCATCATGACGGGAGTGAATCCATGCGGGATCGCGGCGCGCCTTTCCGCTGCGCGAGCGCGGCGTCGGCGCATTCGACATCGGAGAACGGCAGGCGCCGCCCGGCGATTTCCTGGTAGGTCTCGTGTCCCTTGCCGGCGATCAGCACGACATCGCGCGCATCGGCCTCGGCGATGGCGATCCGGATCGCCTCGGCGCGGTCGTCAACGATGCGGCCCCACGGCACGCCGCGCGCGATGTCGGCGAGGATGGCCTGCGGATCCTCGTCGCGCGGATTGTCGCTGGTCAGGATCACGGCGTCGGCCAGGCGCGCGGCGACTTCGCCCATCAGCGGGCGCTTGCCGGGATCGCGATTGCCGCCGCAGCCGAAGACGCAGACCAGGCGCCTGCCGCGCACCACGGCGGTATCGCGCAAGGCCATGAGCGCCTGCTCCAGCGCATCCGGCGTGTGCGCGTAGTCGATCACCACCAGCGGTTGCCCGTCCCCGCCGAGGGCCTGCATGCGGCCGGGCGGGAAAGTCAGCCGCTGCAGCACGGCGGCCGCCTGGTCGAACGGCACGTCCGAGGCCAGCAGCACGCCCAGCACGGCAAGCAGATTCGAGACGTTGAAGCGGCCCACCACCGGCGCCAGGATGTCGGCGCGCCCCTGCCGCGACACGGCCGTGAAGCGCAGGCCGCGCGGCGCCGCCGCGATCCCCTCCGCAGTCAGCTGCTCGTCCGCGCCGGCGGCTTCCTCCACGCAGGCATTCGCATCCAGGGCATAGCCGATCACCCGGACGCCGCTGCCGGCAAGATCGCGCGCGATCTTGCGCCCGAGCGCGTCATCGAGGTTGAGCACGGCCGCCTTCAGCCCGGGGGTGGCGAACAGCTGTGCCTTTGTCGCGCCGTAGGCCTGCATGCTGCCGTGGTACTCGAGGTGGTCGCGGGTCAGGTTGGTGAGCACCGCCACGCTGAAACGCAGGCCGTTCGTGCGGCCCTGATGGAGGCCGATCGAGGAGACTTCCATCGCCGCCGCCTGCGCGCCGAGCAAGCGATAACCGGCCAGCAGACGGTGCAGCGTGATCGCATCCGGCGTGGTATTGAGGGTTGCTTCCAGGTGGCCCTCAACCTGGCCCTCGCCGCCCGCTTCTAGGAGGCCGCAGCCGAGCGTGCCGATCACGGCGCAGGGCCTGTCCAGCAGTGCGAACGCCTGGGCGATCCACTGGCTCACCGAGGTCTTGCCGTTGGTGCCGGTCACGCCCGCCACCCTCAGCTGCTCCGAGGGGCGGCCATATACCAGATGGGCGATCCAGCCGGACAGCGCCTGCAAGTCGTCCACCGCCACGTTCGGTACGGCGATGGCGGTCGCGTCGGCGTGATCGCGACGCTCCCACAGCACGGCCGCTGCCCCGCGCGCCACGGCATCGGCGATGAAGCGGCGGCCATCGGCGCGCTCGCCCGGATAGGCGACGAACACGTCCCCGGGCGACACCGCGCGGGAATCCGCGCACAGGCGGGTCGCCATCACGCCTTTCCTTTGCAGTTCATCGAGCACGCGTTGCGCATTGTCGAGTTCGCGTTTCACAGTTTCTCCGGCACCAGCGGCGCGGGCTCGCGCGCCACCTGGACGGGCTTCAGCGGCGCGTCCGGCGCCACGCCGAGCGTGCGCAGGCTGCCTGCCATCACCTGCGCGAAGACCGGCGCCGCCACTTCGCCGCCGTAATACTTGCCGGCGGAGGGCTCGTCGATCATCACCGCCACCACCAGTCTCGGGTCCGACACCGGCGCAAAGCCGACGAAGGCCGCCACGTAGCGGTCGGCATACTGGCCGCCTTCGAGCTTGTGCGCGGTGCCGGTCTTGCCGGCGACGCGGTAGCCGGGGATCTGCGCCTTGGGCGCGGTGCCGCCGGGCTGCACGGCCATCTCGAGCATGGCGCGGACTTCCCGCGCCGTTTGTGCGGAAAAAATGGATTTGCCCGCGAGCGGCGGAGATTCCAGCCGGGTCAGAGACAACGGGATCAAGTCGCCGTCGCGGGCAAATGCCAGATAAGCGCGGGCCAGCTGCATCAGCGTCACCGAGATGCCGTGGCCGTAGGACATGGTGGCCTGCTCGATCGGCCGCCAGGTTTTGAAGGGACGCAGGCGGCCGCCGACCTCGCCCGGGAAACCCAGCCGCAGCGGCTGGCCGAAGCCGAGCGCGTCGAACATCTGCCACATTTCCTCGGGCGCGAACGCGCTGGCGATCTTCGCCGTGCCGACATTGCTCGACTTCTGCACGACCTGCGCCACCGTCAGCATGCCGTGGGGATGGGCGTCGGAAATCGTCGCGTTGCCGATGGTGAGCCGGCCGGGCGCCGTCTGGATCTGCGTATCGAAGCGGAAGCGGCCCTTCTCCAGCGCCAGCGCGGCGGTGAAGGGCTTCATCGTCGACCCCGGCTCGAAGACGTCGGTGAGCGCGCGGTTGCGCAACTGCGCGCCGGTCAGCTTGAGGCGGTTGTTCGGGTTGTAGGCGGGCAGATTCGCCAGCGCCAGCACCTCGCCGTTCTTGGCGTCGAGCACGACGACGCCGCCGGCCTTGGCCTTGTGCTCAAGCAGCGCCTGTTTCAGGTGCGAGAAGGCGAGATACTGGATCTTCGCGTCGAGGGCCAGGGCGATGTCCCGGCCCTCCTGCGGCGACTTGATGCTTTCGACGTCCTCGACAATGCGCCCGAGGCGATCCTTGATGACGCGGCGACTGCCCGGCCTGCCGGCCAGTTGCCCATCGAAGGCCAGCTCGATGCCTTCCTGCCCCTTGTCCTCGACGCCGGTGAAGCCGAGCATGTGCGCGGTCACCTCGCCGGCCGGATAGTAGCGGCGATACTCGCGCTGCTGGTGGATGCCGGGCAGGTTGAGTGCGGCGATCTTCTCCGCCGTATCGGGCGGAATCTGCCGCTTGATGAAGACGAAATCCTTTTCCGCGGCGAGCCGGCGGTTGAGCTCGCGCACATCCATCTCGGTGAGGGCCGCCAGTTCGCGCGCCTGCGACGGCGACAGCCGGGCGTCTTCCGGAATCGCCCAGACCGATTTCACCGGCGTGGACACCGCCAGCACATCGCCGCTGCGATCGACGATGCGCCCGCGCGTGGCCGACAGTTCGATCACGCGCGAATAGCGCGACTCGCCCTTCTGCTGCAGGAAATCGTTGCGCACCACCTGCAGGTAGACCGAACGCGCCGCCAGAGTGCCGAAGGCCAGCAGGATCAGCGCGGCGACGAAGCGCGCGCGCCAGGCCGGCAACAATTGCGACAGCAGCGGACTATTGGTGAATTTCACCGCGGCACCTCCACCGCCAGCACCTGTCCCGCCGCCGGCGGCTTCATGCGCAGCCGTTCGCGGGCAATCTTCTCGATGCGCGCATGCGCGGCCCAGGTGCTCTGTTCGAGCTGAAGCTGGCCCCACTCCACCTCGAGCTGGCGCATGCGCTCCTGCTCGCGCTCCATTTCGGTGAAGGACTTCCTCGCCTTGTGCTGCGAGGCCACCGCCCCCAGCGCGCTGGCCAGGACAATCGCGATGAGGGCGAGGTTCAGCCTGAGCACGGGATCAGATCCTTTCCGCCACGCGCAGGACAGCGCTGCGGGCGCGCGGGTTGGCGGCGACTTCAGCAGTGGATGGAGTGATGGGCTTGCCGACCAGCTTCAGACGCGGCGGCGGCAGGTCGGCGGCGCGCACCGGCAGGCGCGCCGGCAACTGCGGCGGGCGCGCCTCGTCGCGCAGGAAGCGCTTGACGATGCGGTCCTCGAGAGAATGGAAGCTGATCACGGCGAGACGGCCGCCGGGTTTGAGGGCTTCCAGTGCTTGCGGCAGCGCTAGCGACAATTCCTCAAGCTCCTGATTGACGTGAATCCGTATAGCCTGAAAGCTGCGCGTCGCCGGATGCTGGCCTTGCTCGCGCGTGCGGACGGCCGATGCCACGACCTCGGCAAGTTGTCGTGTGGTTGCGATAGCCCCCCCTGCCCGAGCAGCAACAATCGCCTTTGCAACCGCATTAGCAAACCGTTCTTCGCCATAATTTTTTATCACCTCCGCCAGTTGCTGCCGGCTCGCCTGCGCCAGCCATTCCGCCGCCGTTTGGCCGCGGCTCGTATCCATGCGCATGTCGAGCGGCGCATCCAGCCGGAAACTGAAGCCGCGCTGCGCCTCGTCGAGCTGGGGGGAGGACACGCCCAGGTCCAGCAGCACGCCATCCACCCGTTCGACTGCCTCCGCCTTCAGCACCGCACGCAATTCGCTGAAGGCGGCATGGATCACTTTCAGGCGCGGGTCGGCAATTTGCCTGCCCGCCTCGACCGCCGCCGGATCCCGGTCCAGCGCGATCAGCCGCCCCTGCTCGTTCAGTTGCCGGAGGATCAGCCGGCTATGTCCGCCGCGGCCGAAGGTCGCATCCACGTACACCCCGCCCGCCTTGATCGCCAGCGCGCCAACCGCCTCCTCCAGCAGCACGGTCCTGTGCTGCAATACATCGCTCACAACGTCAGCGTTTCCAGTCCCGGCGGCAGCAGCTTGTCGCCGAGGGCAAAAATGGCGTCCTGTTGCTGTTTCCAGCCGGCATCCGACCAGAGTTCGAAATGATTGCCCTGGCCGACCAGCCAGACCGCTTTTTCCAGCCCGGCGTACTGGCGAAGTTCCGGCGCGATCAATACGCGGCCGGCCGCGTCCAGCGTCTCCTCTCGGGCAAAGCCGACGAGCAGGCGTTTGAGCAGGGCGGATTGCTGTTCGAGACTGGGGGCCTGCAGCACCTTGTCGCGGATGGGCTCCCAGGCAGGAAGGGGATAGATCAGGAGGCAGCGATGGGGGTGCGCAGTAAGCACTAACGTTCCATCGGCCACAGCGGCAAGGCTCTCGCGATGCCTTGACGGCACGGCCAAGCGTCCTTTCGCATCGAGATTCAGCGCTGCCGCACCCTGGAACATCCAACCCCCTCTTTGAAAGGAAAACAAGAAGTGCTTGTTTCCCACTTTTTTCCACTATTTCCCACTTTAGATGAACTTAAATGCAGGGTCAAGCAGAGAATTGCGATTTTTTCCAGCCGCAACAAAGACTTAAAGGGTCGACTTAAGACAAAATCTTGAAAATAATATCCTTAAAAAACAAAGCGGATAGGGCGTGAAGTGAAAGTTGAATATGAAGAGTGGCGAGAGTTCGCCGCCATCGAGGGGATTTGGAAGTCCGCCGATAAGCCGGGTTCTGTAAGGTAGCCGAAACTACCCGGCAGCCATTCCTCTGGGCGACGCGTTGCCGCGGCGCTCTAGCAGCCTACCCGGAAGCGGCGCGAGCAGCGCCATGGCTTCCCTATTTGGCCTTGCCCCGGATGGGGTTTAGCGTGCCAGCCGTGTTGCCACGGACTGCGGTGGGCTCTTACCCCGCCTTTTCACCATTGCCGGTCCTTGCGGACTTAGGCTGTGTATTTTCTGTGCCACTTTCCATCGCCTCACGGCGCCCGGCCGTTAGCCGGCATCCTGCTCTATGGGGCCCGGACTTTCCTCCATGCGCACGAGTCGCACAGCGGCTGCCTGGCGGACTTCCAAAGCTATTATATCTCTACAACATCCTTGTTTTTCAATGTGTTGCAAAATAATTCGGGTCGGAGCTTGATCTGTCGCCGGGCTAGCCGGAAAATATGACTGGAACGGAATGAGGCTTTCTTAGCAGTGGCCATCTCAAACCTCCGCTTCCATTGCAGGCCCCGTTTCGGCGGGGCCTCTTTTTTTACTCGCGGATATTGACCGCGGTCACGCACCACCCGCGCACACTGTCTGACCATGGGGCATTGATGAACGCATCCTCAAGCGCACCCGCAACGCTGCGCCTGCTGTTGGTCGGCGCGACCGGCGCCGTCGGCCAGGCTGCGCTGTCGCTCGCACTGGCAGAGCCGCGCATCACGGAAGTCGTCGCCCTCACCCGCCGTCCGCTCGCGCCGCAGGCAAAGCTCAGGAATGTCGTCGCCGATTTCGCCGGCCTGCCCGCGGATGCGGACTGTTGGGCTGTCGATGCCGTGATCTGCACGCTCGGCACCACCATGAAAGCCGCAGGCTCCCGGACGCGTTTCGCCGCGGTCGACCGCGACCTGCCGCTGCTCGTCGCGCAACAGGCGCGCGCGGCAGGCGCGACCCGCTTCTCCCTGAACTCCTCGCTCGGCGCAAGCCTGTCGGGCAATTTCTATCTGCGCACCAAGGCCGAGGCCGAGGCGGGCATCCGCAGGCTCGGCTTTCCCGCCTATACCATCGTGCGGCCTTCGTTGATCGATGCCGAGCGCAGCGAAGTCCGACCCGGCGAGCGCATCGGACTGCTCTTCGCGCACGCCTTCTCGCCGTTGATCCCGCGCCGCTACCGCGCGGTGAAAGCCGACGCGATTGCTCGCGCCCTGCTGGAAGGCGCACTGCGCGACGACGCAGGCGAACGCATCGTCGAATCCGAAGCAATGCAGAACTGACAGGAAATCCGCACGCGCCATGCCACGCGCGACACGGCCATGGGGCGTGTCGGCGTGCCCCGTACCGATTGTTCCTCAGGCCAAACGTTTCGGACGGAACTGCCGCGTGTCGTCGTAGTAGGCGGGGTCGGCATTCTCCGGCGCCACGCCGGGGATGCCGAGCAGCGGCAGGGGCTGGAAGTCGCGCGGACGGGCATAGGCGTCGGATTGGCTGAACAGCGCGGCGAGGCGGGCATCGACGTCGCCGACCTGTTGCCGCAATGGCCACGCCAGCCACGGCACCGCCACGTCCAGGAAGACCGCCTTGGCGGTCAGCCCGACGAAGGGCGCGCGCAGCGCATCCCAGGTGGCGTGGCCGAAGACGAAGAAGCGCATTTCTCGCGCCACCTGCGTGCGCCGCGCCCAGAACAACTCCTTCCACTCGTGCGCCCGCAGCAACGCGGCCAGCGATGCCGATGCGGATGCGACGACGATGCCGCACTCGTCGAACTGCGTGATGGCATCGCGCACCGGCCCGCGCTCGCAGCGCCCGGCCGCACGCTGCGCCTGCAGGGCTGCATGATGGCGGCCGTTGAGCATGCGCTTGGTCTGCGGGTAGGCGAGCCAGGCCAGCGCGTTGAAGAAATCGTGCCAGTTGCCGGGCCGCGTCTCGACTTCGCCCTGCGCATGGACGCGTGCCTCGTAGCCCGCCGCCACCGCATCGGGCAGGACGAAGCGAATCGGCACGCCGCTTGCCGCGCGCGGCGGTGCAGGCAATGAACCCAGCACGGCATTGAGCACCGACACGGCGGGCGGCGCCTCGCCGCCGAATGCGCGCAGCCAACCCGAAATCGGCTCGAACAGGGGGCGCGCGGCCAGCGATTCAACGGCGGTATCGGACATGCATTGCCGGGCGCGGCGGCGCCTTGCATAATGGGTAGATTCCATTCTACGCGACCGCCATGACCGCAAGCCGGAATGCCCGCGCGCTGACCGAGGACGTGAAACCCCGCGAAGCCTGGGCGTGGGCAATGTACGACTTCGCCAACTCGGGCTACACGACGGTGGTAATCACGGCTGTCTTCAATGCCTATTTCGTCGCCGTGGTGGCGCAGCGCGCGCCCTGGGCCACGCTGGCGTGGACGGCGACGCTGGCGGTCTCATACGCCCTCATCGTGCTCACCGCGCCGCTCGTCGGCGCCTGGGCCGACGCCCGCGCCGCGAAGAAGCGCCTGCTTGCCTTCACCACCGTCGGCTGCGTGGTCTTCACGGCGGCGCTGTACTTCACCGGCCCCGGCACGCTGGCCGTCGCCGTGGTCTGCGTCATCGCCTCCAACTTCTTCTTCGGCACGGGAGAGAACCTGATCGCCGCGTTCCTGCCCGAACTGGCGAAGAGCCGCGCCATGGGCCGCGTCTCCGGCTGGGGCTGGAGCCTGGGCTACCTCGGCGGCCTGCTCTCGCTCGGCGCCAGCCTGGTCTGGCTGAACCAGGCCAAGGCGGCCGGACGCGAGACGGCCGAGGCGGTACCGGAGACCATGCTCATCACCGCGGCCCTGTTCGCCGTCGCCAGCCTGCCGACCTTCCTCTTCCTGCGCGAGCGCGCCGTGCCGCAGGCACCGGCAGGCGGCATTGCCCACACCGCCTGGTCGCGCCTGGCGGCGACGCTGCACCACGCCCGGCGCTTCCGCGACCTTTCGCGCTTTCTCGCCTGCACGCTGTTCTATCAGGCCGGCATCGCGGCCGTCATCACCCTGGCGGCAATCTACGCGCAGGAGGCGATGAAATTCACCACCCAGGACACGCTGGTGCTGATCCTCGTGGTCAACCTGACGGCGGCCTGCGGCGCATTCGGCTTCGGCTACCTGCAGGACCGCATCGGCCATGTGCGCGCCATCGCGCTGACCTTGTGCGGCTGGATCCTCATGGTGACGCTGGCCTGGCTGGCGGAGGGGGCGGCGCTGTTCTGGGTGGCAGCCAACATCGCCGGACTGTGCATGGGCGCCTCGCAGTCGGCCGGGCGTGCCATGGTCGGCTACCTCGCGCCGCCATCGCGTCTGGCGGAGTTCTTCGGCCTGTGGGGGTTCGCCGTGAAGCTGGCCTCGATCTTCGGCCCGCTCACCTACGGCCTGGTGAACTGGCTCTCCGACGGCGACCACCGCCTGGCCATACTCTTCACGGGCGCCTACTTCGTGGTCGGCCTGCTGCTGCTCTCGGGGATCGACATGGTGCGCGGCCGCCGCTCCGCCCTGCGCTCGGACCGCTCGGAACGTGCAGCGGCGCGAATCACTGCGGCTGTCTAGCCGGCGCGACGTGCTTCGGTGCCGTTGCGGCGACGAACCTCAGCCTCTCCCCTTCCAGGCGGAACGTGCCCAGGGGCGTGCCGGGCTTCTCCGGCGGCGCCTTGAAGCGCTGCATCTCGCAGTTCTGCGTGCTGACGGCATAGAACCTGGCCCCCTGCCTGAGAATCAGGATCGGTTCGGCATAGGCGCCGGCCTCGGGCCGCAGCACATCCACGCTGACTTCCGCCAGCGCAACGCTGTCGAGCCGGCTGCGGCGCTGGCAGTCGGGCTGGCGCGACATCACCACCTCCAGATCCGCCGTCTGCTCCCAGAACCAGGCCTGGCGCATCTGCAAGGTGAGGGCATGGTCCGGTCCGGCGAACTGCAGCGAGGCGGTTTCGTTCTTGCAACCGGCGAGCAGCGGCAATGCGATCAACAGCATCCAGGCACGCATGGTCATTCCTTCAGTTTCCAATGCAGGGTTTCACCGGCCCGCAGCGGCACCAGCACGTCGTCGCCGAAAGGCAGGCTGTCGGGTACGCGCCAGGACGCCTTCTCCAGCGTGATCTTCTCGGTATTGCGCGGCAGTCCGTAAAAGCCGGCGCCATGGAAGCTGGCGAAAGCCTCGAGCTTGTCGAGCGCACCGGCCGCCTCGAACACTTCGGCATACAGTTCGAGCGCATTGAGCGCCGTGTAGCAGCCGGCGCAGCCGCAGGCCGCCTCCTTGGTGTTGCGCGCGTGCGGCGCCGAGTCGGTGCCGAGAAAGAATTTCGGATTGCCCGAGGTGGCCGCGCGCACGAGGGCGCGGCGGTGCGTCTCGCGCTTGAGCACCGGCAGGCAGTAATGATGCGGGCGCACGCCGCCGGCCAGCAGCGCGTTGCGGTTCAGCAGCAGATGGTGGGCGGTGAGCGTGCCTGCGACATTCGGTCCCGTCGTTTCGACGAACTGCACGCCCTCCAGCGTGGTGATGTGTTCGAGCACCAGTCGCAGGCGCGGATAGCGCTTCAGCAGCGGCGCCAGCACGCGCTCGATGAAGACGCGCTCGCGGTCGAAGATGTCCACCTCGGCATCGGTCACCTCGCCATGCACCAGCAGGGGCAGGCCCACTTCCTCCATGCGCGCCAGCGTCGCGAAGCACTGCTCGATCGCCGTGACGCCGGCATCCGAGTTGGTGGTGGCGCCGGCCGGGTAGTACTTCACGGCGCGCACGAATCCCGAGGCCTTCGCGCGGCCGATTTCCTCCGGCGGCGTGTTGTCGGTCAGGTACAGCGTCATGAGCGGATCGAAAGTCAGCCCCTGCGGCACGGCGGCGATAATGCGCTCGCGGTAGGCGCCCGCCTGCGCGGTGGTCGTCACCGGCGGTTTGAGGTTCGGCATGACGATGGCGCGGGCGAATTGCCGCGCCGTGTGCGGCACCACGACGGCCAGCGCAGCCCCGTCGCGCAGGTGCAGGTGCCAGTCGTCGGGGCGGGTCAGGGTGAGCGTCTGCATGGCGCAGAATTATACCTGCATCATTCTTCGCCCCTGCGCGCAAGCGCCAGGTCGTAGAGGGCGTTCTTCGAGGCGCCGCTGATCTCCGCGGCCAGCTTCACCGCCTGTTTCAGCGGCAACTCCCCGAGCAGCAGATCGAGCACCCGTTCGGCCTCTGCGGGCAGGCCTTCGGCGGGCGGCGGCGCGGACACCGCCAGCACGAACTCGCCGCGGCGATGATTCTCATCCGCTGCCAGCCAGGCCGACGCTTCAGTCAGCGGCAGACAGACGATCGACTCGAAGAGCTTGGTCAGTTCGCGCGCGATCACCAGCGTGCGTTGCGGTTCGAGTTCCAGGGCCAGGTCGGCGACGGTTTCCTCGATGCGGTGCGGCGCCTCGTAGAAGACCAGGGCGCAGGGCAAGGCCTTCAGCGCGGCGATGGCCTTGCGCCGCGCCGCCGCCTTCGCCGGCAGAAAGCCGTAGAAGAGAAAATGCGGATCGGTCAGGCCTGAGGCGGACAGCGCGGCAATGGCGGCGTTGGGTCCGGGCACCGGAATCACCTCGAAACCGGCTGCGCGCACCGCCGCCACGGCGCGCGCGCCGGGGTCGGACACGGCCGGCGTGCCGGCGTCCGACACCAGCGCCAGCGTGCGGCCCTCGCGCAGCATCCGCAGCAGCCGCGCCGAGGCGGCGGCCTCGTTGTGCTCGTGCAGGGAAAAGGTCTCGGCGCGGATGCCGAAGTGGTCGAGCAGCCGGCGCGATTGCCGCGTATCCTCGCAGGCGACGGCGTCGACGCCGCGCAGCACCTCGAGCGCGCGCGCGCCGATGTCGCCCAGGTTTCCCAGCGGCGTGGCCACCACATATAATGCCGCTGTCTTGAGTCCCGTGCCCGCTCCTTGATGTTTCATCTCGTTGCCATGCTTGCATTGACTATCGGCATTGTCGGGCGGCCCGCGCCGGGACGCAAGCCATGAACCGCGCTGGCAGCGCCGCGGAGGAGCAGGCAGCAGAGCACCTGGTACGTCACGGCCTGAAAATACTCGCGCGCAACTACCGCTGCCGCGGCGGCGAGATCGATCTCGTCTGCCGCGACGGCGCCACGCTGGTGTTCGTCGAAGTGCGCCTGCGCACGAACAGCAGCTACGGCGGGGCTGCAGCGAGCATCACGCCGGCCAAGCAGCGGCGCATCGCGCTCGCCGCCAACCACTACCTCGCCGGCAAGCCGCTGCCGGCCTGCCGCTTCGACGCGGTGCTCTTCGACGGCGAGAACATCGACTGGATCAAGAATGCCTTCCAGACGAGCTAGCCGCGCAGCGGCCCACGACACCCCCCTCTCCGCAAGGGGAGAGGGGTTGGGGGTGAGGGCTCTGCGACGTAAGCTGATGGCGTTCCTGGTCTCCGCCTGCCTCGCACTTCCGGCGCAGGCCGAATCGATCAAGGTGCTGGTGCAAAGCTCGCCGTTGGCCGGCTTCCAGTTCTATGCCGGCAAGGCGCTGTGGGACGAGATGAAGGAAGGCGACGCGCTCGCGCTGATCCGCGAGCCGGACAACGCGCACGACGCCAACGCAATTCGCGTGGAGTGGCGCGGCCGCAAGCTGGGCTACCTGCCGCGCGCCGAGAACCGTGCCGTGTCGGCAGAGATGGATCGCGGCGGCCAGGTGGAAGCGCGCATCGCAGGATTGCACCGGCATCGCGACCCCTGGAAGCGCATCCTGGTCGAGGTGTTTGTCGTGCTGTAGCGACACGAGGGAACCTGCCCCGCCATGCTAGAATCAAATGCAATAACGCCATGAATCTTCTCGCCCGCATTTCCCGCCAGTTCAACGACAGCGCCCAGACCAAGCTGGCCGCCATGGAGGTTCTCGCCGGCCCGATCGCACAGGCGGTCGAGACGATGGTGGCCAGCCTGATCGCCAACGGCAAGATCATGGCTTGCGGCAACGGCGGCTCGGCCGCCGACTCGCAGCATTTCGCCGCCGAACTGCTCAACCGCTTCGAGAAGGAGCGCCCGCCGCTGGCCGCCGTGGCGCTGACCACCGACACGTCGACGCTCACATCGATCGCCAACGATTACGCCTTCGACCAGGTGTTCGCCAAGCAGGTGCGCGCCTTGGGCCAGCCCAGCGACGTGCTGCTGGCGATCTCGACCAGCGGCAATTCGCCGAACGTCGTCGAGGCCATCCATGCCGCCCACGAACGCGAAGTGCGCGTCGTCGCGCTGACCGGCCGGGACGGCGGCGCCATCGGCCCGTTGCTGAAGTCCGCGGACGTGCACATCTGCGTGCCGTCCGACCGCACGTCGCGCATCCAGGAAGTGCATCTGCTTGTACTGCACTGCCTGTGCGACGGAATCGATTGCATGTTGCTAGGAGAGGACACATGAAGAAACTGATGCTTGCCACGACCCTGATATCCCTTTCGCTGCCGGCCCTGCAGGGCTGCGTCCCGGCGGTCGCCACCGGCGTCGGGGCCGGCGCCCTGATGATCGTCGACCGTCGCAACGCGGAGACCTTCCTCGCCGACGAGGCCATCGAAATCCGCTCCTTCAATCGCATCAACGAGAAATTCGGCGACAAGGTGCACGTCAATGTCACCAGCTACAACATGAAGGTGCTGCTCACCGGCGAAGTGCCGGATGCCGGCATCAAGGACGAGCTCGAGAAGGCCATCGGCAGCGTGACCAACGTCAAGGGCGTCACCAACGAGGTGCTGGTCGGCGCGATCAGCAATTTCAGCGCCCGCAGCAACGACACCTACATCACGTCGAAGGTCAAGGCGCGCTTCATCGACGCCAACAAGTTCCAGGCCAACCACGTCAAGGTGGTGACCGAGGCCGGCACGGTTTACCTGCTCGGCCTGGTCACGCGCAAGGAAGGCGACGACGCGGCCGAGATCGCCCGCACCACGGCCGGCGTGAAGAAAGTCGTGCGCGTCTTCGAGTACATCGAGTTCAGGGACGCCCAACGGCTCGACAACCGTGCCCCGGAAGACACCAAGGCCAAGCCGGCGGAAGGGAAATAGACGTCCCATGCAGTACGCCGCGCCCGGCTTCGAGGCCAAGCTCTGCCCCTCTGGCGAGCTGGCGGTGCGGCTGACGCGGCTGGCTCGCCCGCTGGTGTTCACCAACGGCTGCTTCGACATCCTGCATCGCGGCCATGCCACCTATCTCGCGCAAGCGCGCGCGCTCGGCGCCAGCCTCGTCGTCGGCGTGAATTCGGATGCGTCGGTGAAGCGCCTCGGCAAGGGCGAAGGCCGGCCCGTCAATAGTCTGGATGACCGCATGGCGGTGCTGGCGGCGCTGGAAAGCATTTCGCTGGTGACCTGGTTCGACGAGGACACGCCGCTGGAACTGATCCGGATCGTGCAACCCGACGTGCTGGTGAAAGGCGGCGACTGGGCGCCGCAGAACATCGTCGGTGCCGATCTCGTGCTGGCGCGCGGCGGTCAGGTACACGCCATCCCCTTCCGTCACGAGCGTTCCACCACCGCCACGCTGGCAAGAATCCGCGGCGCCTAAGCCTTTTCCCGGGCCGCATCCGGCGGCGTGCGCCGCAGGATGGTGGCGCGTACCAGCCCCACATGCAGGCGAAGCGTGTAGAGCATGTCGGTAAACGCCAGCGGCGTCACGACATGCTGAACGTCCTCCTCGATCCGGTCCAGGTGCGCCAGCCATTCCTCCCGGCTGTGCCGACCGGGATCGGCTTCCACCTCGGCTTCGAGGAACTTCAGCTCGCCGTAGCGACGGTAGACGCGCGAGCGGATGCGCCAGGCGTAAATGCCGGGCGCGAACCGCATGATCGGGATCAGGAGCGCCAGCACCGGCACCAGCATGACGAACATGCGATCGATGAGGTTGGCCACCCCGAAGGGCAGGTAGCGCTGCAGAAAGGGCTTGCCCGACTTGTAGAACCGCTCGGCCTCCGGCGCCAGCGGAAAGTCGATCTGGCTGGCCCTGGGAAATTCGCCCGGGCGCTGGAAGACGCCTGCCTGGCCATGGACCTCCTGCGCCACCTGAAGGAGGAGCTGAATGAGCGCCGGATGCATCGATTCGTGCGCGACCAGCATCGCCACGGGGGACACCAGGGTTACGTCCTGCGCCGGGATGTTGCGCGTCAAGTCAATCGCCCCCTGCGGCAGGACCAGCCGGGCAAGCTGCGGGAAGCGCCTGACGTAGGCCTCGGCATGGGCCATGCTCATGAGACGGATGCCTTCGGCGTAGAGCAGCGACCAGACCGCGGCCGACTGGTCGGCGCCGACGACGAAAACCGCATCGACCTTGCGCTGCCGCAGCGCTTCCACGGCCTGCAGACCGCCGAGTGGCGAGAAGACCGTATTTTTTGCATCCAGGCCGTTCGTCTCGAGCAGGTCGAGCGACAGCTTGCGCGTGCCGCTGCCCTCGGCGCCGATGGCAATGCGCCTGCCCTTGAGCTGGGTCAGCCGATCGAGTTCCCTGTCGCTGCGGTAGAACACCCAGAGCGGCTCGTAGTAGAGACTGCCGAGAGAGAGCAGCTTGTCGGTATTGATGCCGTTGGCCGTGCCGCTCTGGACCAAGGCGACTTCCGTCTCGTCGTCCTCGTCGAGCAAACGCTTGAGGTTCTCTATGGAGCCGGCGGAAGGGCGTTCGCGCAGCTCGATGCGATTCTTCGCCAGTGCCTGGCGATAGCGTTCCGCATACACCTGGTAGGAGCCGCCTGCCCCGCCCGAAGACATGAACAGGTGGTCCGGCAGCGCGGGCTTGATGAATTGCGCGGCCAGCCAGAAACCGCCGACCAGCAGCGCGACCGACGGCAGGCCGACGATCAGCAGGTCGCGGGGGGAAATCTCGCGCAGGCGCTTCAGCTGCGTTTTGAGAGGCATCGCCGCACCCCGCCGTTCATGCTCGCGTTAGAACGGAATGTCGTCGTCCATGTCGCCAAAATTCGATGCCGGAGCCTTCTTGCCGCCGGAGGGCGGCGCCGGCGCCGCGTCGCGCTCGCGCGGCGGCGCCTCGCCCGCCCCCTGGCGGCTGCCCAACATCTTCATCTCGTCGGCGCGGATTTCCGTGGTGTAGCGATCCTGGCCATCCTTGTCCTGCCACTTGCGCGTGCGCAGGCTGCCTTCGACGTAGACCTGGCTGCCCTTCTTGAGATACTGGCCGGCGATCTCGGCCAGCCTGCCGAAGAAGACGACGCGATGCCATTCGGTCGCTTCCTTCTTCTCGCCGGTGGCCTTGTCCTTCCATGTGTCGGTCGTCGCCACGCGGATGTTGCAGATCGCATCCCCGCTCGGCGCGTAGCGGGTTTCCGGATCCGCGCCCAGGTTTCCGACCAGAATGACCTTGTTGACCGATGCCATTTATGCCTCTCCTCCCATTAACCGGCGCACGCGCCGTTCGTCCCAGCGTTCCAGATTGACCTTCAAGTAGGCCATTCGTTTTTCGGGCTCCACCACCGCCTCGCGCACGCCGGGCAGCCCGGCGAGCTGCTCGCGCAGCTTCTCGATGTCGACATGCGGCTGGATGAAGAACTCGCGCAGCGCCACCGTCAGCGGCGCCTGCATCGTAACTGCGATCACCAGCCAGATCAATGCCAGCGCGATGCCGACGCCGAACACGCCGGCGGCGCCGTAATTCTGGGCCAGCACGCCGCCCGCCGCGCCGCCGAGAAAGAGGCCGAGCGACTGCGTCGTATTGTAGATGCCCAGCGCGGTGCCCTTCGCCTGCGGCGGAGCGATGCGCGACACCAGCGAGGGCAGGCTCGCCTCGAGGATGTTGAAGACGACGAAGAACACCACCAGGTTCGCCACCAGGGCATTGAACTTGCCGCTGCCGAAAAGGAAGCCGCCCTGGGCGAGCAGCAGCACCAGGACGGAGCCGACGAAGACCGGCTTGACGCGTGCGCGCCGCTCGGCATAGAAGATTGGCGGCAGCATCAGGACGAAGCTGGCGAGCACCACCGGCAGATACACCTTCCAGTGTTCGCTCACCGCCAGGCCGCCGGTGGCGACGATGGCGCCGGGCACCACGACGAACATCGCCATCTGGATGAAATGCAGGGTCATGATGCCGAAATTCAGGCGCATCAGCTGCGGGTTGAGCAGCACGTCCCTGAAGCCGACCGGGGTATGGTCGTGATGCCCGGCCGGCGGCGGATCGGGCACGACCTTGGCCACCACCAGGATGGCCGCCAGCGCCAGGAGGCCGGTCAGGGCGAAGATGCCGGCCAGGCCGATTAGTGCATTGAGCGCCGGCGCCGCCACCATGGACAGGGCGAACATCAGGCCGATGCTGGAGCCGATCAGCGCCATCACCTTGGTGCGATGCTGCTCGCGCGTCAGGTCCGCCGCCAGCGCGGTCACTGCCGCAGAAATGGCGCCGGCGCCCTGCAGGGCACGGCCGAAAATGGTCCACCAGATGTCCGGCGCGGCGGCGGCGAGAAAGCTGCCGGCGGCAAAGAGCAGCAGGCCGACGATGATGACCCGCTTGCGGCCGTAACGGTCGGAGGCCATGCCGAAGGGGATCTGCAACGCCGCCTGCGTCAGGCCGTAGACCCCCAGGGCGATGCCGATCAGGGTCAGGTTGTGCCCGCCCGGCAGATCGCGCGCGGCCACGGCGAACACCGGCAGGATGAGGAACAGGCCCAGCATGCGCAGGGCGAAAATCGACGCCAGCGACAGGCCTGCGCGAACCTCCAGCCGGGTCATGCGGTCGGGCGCGTTGGGGACAGCTTGGGGCGACATGAAATGAGGCTTGGCTTGAGACTGCGTAATTGCGTATATTAGCAGATTGCCCTTCTTGCCTTGCCCTTCCATGGACGAAATCCGCATCCGCGGCGCGCGGACGCACAATCTGAAGAACCTGAACCTCGACCTGCCGCGCAACAAGCTGACGGTCATCACCGGGCTGTCCGGCTCGGGCAAGTCCTCGCTGGCCTTCGACACGCTCTATGCCGAGGGCCAGCGCCGCTACGTGGAATCCCTCTCGGCCTACGCGCGGCAGTTCCTGCAGTTGATGGAGAAGCCCGACGTCGACCTCATCGAAGGACTCTCGCCGGCCATCGCCATCGAGCAAAAAGCCACCAGCCACAACCCGCGCTCGACGGTCGGCACCGTCACCGAGATCCACGACTACCTGCGCCTGCTCTTCGCCCGCGCCGGCACGCCGCACTGCCCGGAGCATGGCCAGCCGCTCGCGGCGCAAAGCGTCTCGCAGATGGTGGACCACGCGCTGGCCCTGCCCGAAGACACCCGGCTGATGATCCTCGCCCCGGTGGTGGCCAGCCGCAAGGGCGAGCAGCAGGACCTTTTCACAGAATTGCGCGCGCAGGGTTTCGTGCGCCTGCGCGTGGACGGCAAGGTGCACGACATCGACGCCCTGCCAAAGCTCGCCAAGCACGGCAAGCACACCATCGACGTGGTGGTGGATCGGCTCAGGGTGCGCGCCGACGCGCGCCAGCGCCTGGCCGAATCCTTCGAGACGGCGCTGCTCCACGCCGACGGCCGCGCCATGGCGGTGGAAATGGATTCCGGCGTCGAGCACCTCTTTTCGGCGCGCTTCGCCTGCCCGGTGTGCAGCTACTCGCTGCAGGAACTGGAGCCGCGACTGTTCTCCTTCAACAACCCGATGGGCGCCTGCCCGAAGTGCGACGGCCTCGGCCAGATCAGCTTCTTCGACCCGGCGCGCGTCGTCGCCTACCCGCACCTGTCGCTGGCCTCCGGCGCCATCCGCGGCTGGGATCGGCGCAACCAGTTCTATTTCCAGCTGCTGGCGAGCCTCGCCGCGCATTACGGCTTCGAGATCGAGAAGCCCTTCGAGCTGTTGCCCGACGAGATGAAGCAGATCGTCCTCTACGGCTCCGGCCGCGAGAAGGTTGCCTTCCGCTACCTGTCGGAATCCGGCCGCAGCAGCATCAAGGAGCACGCCTTCGAGGGCATCATCAACAACCTCGAGCGGCGCTACAAGGAGACCGACTCCGTCGCCGTGCGCGAGGAGCTGGCGAAATACCTCAACACGCGGTCCTGCCCGGAATGCGAAGGCACGCGCCTGCGCAGCGAGGCACGCCACGTCCTCATCGGCGGACGCAACCTGCCGCAGATCAACGCCCTGCCCCTGATCGCCGCGCGCGACTTCTTCAACCTGCTCGCCCTCGAAGGCCAGCGCGCCCAGGTGGCGGAGAAGATCGTGCGGGAAGTCACCGCCCGCCTGACCTTCCTCATCAATGTCGGC
>WBZL01000320.1_pt1 | contig 52892 bp, 59 predicted proteins | sample 5204291 | NCBI WGS metagenome assembly WBZL01 (sample SAMN12344345, study PRJNA552823) | activated sludge metagenome | biome: Activated sludge suspended growth; feature: Nitrification reactor; material: Wastewater; isolation source: activated sludge from nitrification reactor of wastewater... | reverse complement strand
TCGAAGCGTTTGGCGATTTTTCCGCTCCCGGCGCGATGAACAATGACAAAAGCCGGCTCGAGGCCGGCTTTTGTGGATTTGGTGGGCAGTACTGGGATCGAACCAGTGGCCCCCGCCGTGTGAAGGCGGTGCTCTACCGCTGAGCTAACTGCCCGCTGGATCGACCTGAATCATCGGGCCAATCCAAGGCGGCGCATTCTAATGACGGCCCTGCCACCGGTCAAAGGCTTTTTGCGTCACACCGGATTTATGGAGAGACGAGGCCTTCCAGTAGAATGCGGGGCTTTCCGCACTTGCTCCACGCCATGGTCCGCACCCGCTTCGCCCCCTCGCCCACCGGCTATCTGCACATCGGTGGCGCCCGCACCGCCCTGTTCTCCTGGGCCTACGCCCGCAAGATGGGCGGCGAATTCATCCTGCGCATCGAGGACACCGACCAGGAGCGCTCCACCCAGGCCTCGGTGCGGGCCATCCTGGACGGCATGGCCTGGCTCGGCATCGACTGGGACGAGGGCCCCTACTACCAGATGCAGCGCATGGAGCGCTACAAGGCGGTGGTGGACCAGTTGCTGGAGGAGGGCAAGGCCTATTACTGCTACGCCAGCAAGGATGAGCTGGACGTCATGCGCGAGGCCCAGAAGGCGCGCGGCGACAAGCCCCGCTACGACGGCCGCTGGCGGCCCGAGGCCGGCAAGACGCTGCCCGCGCCGCCCGCGGGAATCACCCCGGTGATCCGCTTCAAGACCCCCCTGGACGGCGAAGTCACCTTCAACGACATGATCAAGGGTCCCATCACCGTGGCCAACGCGGAACTGGACGACCTGGTGATCGTGCGCGGCGATGGCATTCCCACCTACAACTTCGGCGTGGTGGTGGACGACTGGGACATGGCCATCAGCCACGTCATCCGCGGCGACGACCATGTCAACAACACGCCGCGCCAGATCAACATCCTCAAGGCCCTGGGCGCCCCCATCCCCACCTACGCCCACGTGCCCATGATCCTGGGCCAGGACGGCGAGCGCCTGTCCAAGCGGCACGGCGCCGTGTCGGTACTGCAATACCGGGAGGAGGGCTATCTGCCGGAAGCCCTGCTCAACTACCTGGCGCGCCTGGGCTGGAGCCATGGCGACGACGAGAAATTCGACGCCCGGCAATTCGTCGAGTGGTTCGACCTCGGCCACGTCAGCCATTCCGCCGCCCGCTTCGATGCCTCCAAGCTGGGCTGGCTGAATCAGCAGTACCTGAAGGAGGCGGACAACGCCCGTTTGGCCGAACTGGTCCAGCCTTTCCTGCAAGCCCAGGGCATCGACACGGCCGGCCGGCCGGAATTGCCGGGCCTGATCGGCCTGGTGAAGGAGCGGGTCAACACCGTGGAGGAACTGGCCGACGGCCTGCACATTTACTTCCGCCAGGCCCTGGCGGCGGTGGAAGAACTGCGCGCCAAGCTGCCGAAATCCGCCCTGCCCGCCTTCGAGAAGCTCCAGGCCGAGCTGGCCGGGGTGGCCTGGGATGCGCCCGCCCTGGGCCAGTTGCTCAAGGACACCGCCCAGGCCTTCGGCCTCAAGATGGGCCAGATCGGCATGCCCCTGCGCCTGATCCTGTTCGGTACGGCCCAGACCCCCTCCATCGACCAGGTGCTGACCCTGCTGGGCCGGGAGGAAACCCTGCGTCGCTTCGCCGCCGCCTGGCCCCATGTCCTGGCCGTGGTGGAATAGGCCCAACGTCCATCCGCTCCTCGAAAAAACACCCCGCAAGTGCCATGTCGCAAAAAATGAAACTCATCGGCTCCCTGACCAGCCCCTTCGTGCGCAAGGTCCGCATCGTCGCGGCGGAAAAGTTCGTCGAATACGAATTCGTGCTGGACGTGCCCTGGAACGACGATACCCGCGTGCCCGACTTCAACCCCCTGGGCAAGGTGCCGGTGTGGGTCCTGGAGGATGGCAAGACCCTGTTCGACTCCCGGGTCATCGTGGAATACCTGGAGAACGTCAGCCCGGTGGGCCACCTGCTGCCCAAGGACGCCCGGCCCCGTATCGCCGTGAAGCGCTGGGAAGCCCTGGCCGACGGCGTCTGCGACGCGGCGGCCCTGGTGTTCGTGGAGAAGAAGCGCCCCGGCGACAGGCAGGACCCGGACTGGATCCGCCGCCAGATGGGCAAGGTCGAGGCCGGCCTCAAGGCCCTGAGCGAGGAACTGGGCCAGCAGACCTGGTGCACCGGGGAATTCTTCTGCCTGGCCGACATCGCCGTGGGCTGCGCCCTGGGCTATCTGGATTTCCGCTTTCCGGAGATCGACTGGCGCCGCAAGCACCCGAATCTGTCCGAGCTCTACGACCGACTGATGCAGCGCCCGGCCTTCAAGGACACGATCCCGGTGGCCTGAGAGCCTGCCCGCGCCCCTCCCCGCCATGGCGCATCCGTGCCGGTTGTCCATAATCAGGGCATGCCGCCGGACGAACTCTCCACCCTCTTCCCCTTTCTCACCAGCCTCGCCCTGGGCCTGCTGATCGGCCTGGAACGGGAGCGCTCCCCCGCCGCCAAGGCCGGCCTGCGCACCTTCTCCCTGGTGGCCCTGGCCGGCACCCTGGGCGCCCTGCTTTCGCAAAAGACCGGCGCGCCCTGGGTGCTGGGCGCCGGCCTGCTCATCATGGGCGGCATGATGGTGGCCAGCTATTTCAAGGATGGCGAGTCGGAGGATCCCGGCACCACCACCATCGCCGCCGTGGTGGTCTGCTACGCCCTGGGCGCCCTGGTCTGGTTCGGCATGGAACAACTGGCCGTGACCCTGGCCATCCTCACCACCGCCCTGCTCTACTTCAAACCCGAACTGCGCGACGCCACCCGCAGCCTGACCCGCCTGGACCTGGTCTCCATCCTGCAGTTCGCGGTGCTGTCCTTCGTCATCCTGCCCATCCTGCCGGACCAGGACTACGGTCCCTACAAGGCCCTCAACCCCTACCAGATCTGGTGGATGGTGGTGCTGATCTCAGGCCTTTCCCTGGCCGGCTACGCCGCGCTGCGCATCGCCGGACAGCGGCGCGGCACCCTGCTGACCGGCCTGTTCGGCGGCATCGCCTCCAGCACCGCCACCACCCTGGCCTTTTCCCGCCACAGTCGCGACAGCCCCCACATGACCGGCATGGCGGCCCTGATCATCCTGCTGGCCAACTGGGTGGTGCTGGTCCGCCTGTCCGTGCTGGTGGCTGTGCTGCAGCCCGGCCTGCTACGCCCCATGCTCGGCTTGCTGGGGGGCGGCGCCCTGGCCGGCCTGGCCATGCTCTATGTGTTCTGGCGGCGTCTCGCCGAAAAACCGGCGACGCCGGTCCTGGACATGAAGAACCCCACGGAACTGCGCGCGGCCATCGGCTTCGGGCTGCTCTATGCCGGCGTGCTGTTCGCCGCCGCCTGGCTGTCGGACTGGGTGGGCAGCCATGGGGTCTACGCCGTGGCCCTGGTTTCCGGCCTCACCGACGTGGATGCCATCACCCTCTCCAGCCTGCGGCTGTTCGGGCTGGGCAACCTGGAAGCGGATCAGGCCGTCACCACCGTGCTGCTGGCCCTGCTCGCCAACATCGCCTTCAAGAGCGGCCTGGCCACGGTCATCGGCGGTACCGGCCTGGCCCGCCAGGTGCTGCCCGGCATGGCCGCCGTGGCGGCTGGCCTGCTGGCGGGCTGGCTGATTCTCTAAGCGCCAATTCCAGTAGGGGTCATGCCGCGTCAAGCCCCCGCCGATGCGGGGATCCCGCGCGATGGCGCATGAGAAAGATGAAGGCGATGGCGCTCACATTCATCAACAGCGCATAGATCACCGAAGCGAGGGTCATGCCCGGCGCGGCGAATAGGCTGGCGGCGATGAAGATGCCCAGGGCGGCGTTCTGCAGGCCGCATTCCGTGGTGATGGCGATGCGGTCGCGCCGCTCCAGGCCGGCGGCGGCGGCCAGGGCATAGCCCCCCGCCATGACTGACAGATTGAGGGCGATCGCCACGGGGCCGATGCTGGCGATGTGCCGGCTCAAAGTCTCATGCTGGCTGGCGAAGGTGGCGATGACGATGAGCACGAACAGACTGGTCGCCAGGCGCGAAGCCGCGGATTGCCGACGTGACACCGGCTCCGGCCATAGGTGACGGCACAGCATGCCCAGGGCCACCGGCACGGTGGTAAGCAGGAAAACGCCTCGCACCAGCCTGCCCACCGGCAGTTCCACCATGGCGCCGGCGCCGGTGAAATGGCGCATGGAGAGGTCCACCACCAGCGGCACGCTCACCACCGCCACCACGCTGGTGATGGCGGTCAGGGTGATGGACAGCGCCGTCTCGCCCCTGGCCAGATGGGTGATCAATCCGGAACTGACGCCGCCGGGGCAGGCGGCGAGGATCATCAGGCCAAGCGCCAGTTCGGTCGGCAATCCCGACAGGGCGGCAATGGCGAAGGCCAGAACGGGAACCATGACGACCTGGCCGAGCAGGCCGACCAGAACCGAACGCGGCCGGGCGAACACGCGCATGAAATCCCCCGGCACCAGATCCAATCCCAGGGCGAACATGATGAAGGCCAGGGCGCCCGGCAACATCACATCGACGATGGCGTGATTCACAGCAACACGCCCACGGCCAGCAGCAGGCCGAACACGAAACAGAGCCGGGCGGTGGAGGCCAGCACCTCGTTCAACGCCGCCCCTTCCGCCCTGCCGAAGGCCCGGATCAGGACCAGACCGCGCAGCAAGGCCAGCAGGGCCAGCAAGGCACCGGGGCGGAGCGGTTCGCCGAAGGCCAGCGGGAACGGGGCCATGAAGGGCAGCAGCACCATGAGCGCGTAGGCCCGCCTTGCCCGCTCCGGACCCAGTACCGCCGCCAGGGTGCGACGCCCGGCGGCGAGGTCACCGACGCGATCGCGGGTGTTGTTCACCAGCAGCACCGCCGCCGCCAGCAGGCCCAGAGCCGACCCGGTCACCAGCGCCGAGGCGGCCAGCCCGCCGCTTTGCAGGTAGTGGCTGCCCGCCACGGCCACCAGACCGAAAAACAGCCAGACCAGCACTTCGCCGAACGGCGTATGGGAGACCGGGCGCGGCCCGCCGGAGTAGGCCCAGCCCGCCAGGAGGGAAGCGATGCCGATGGCCAGGATCGGCCATCCCCCCACCGCCACCAGATAGCAACCCAGCGTCACGGCCAGGGCGAAGGCGGACAGGGCGGCCATCCGCACCGCCCGGGGATGAGCCCAGCCGGCGGCGGTCACCCGGGTCGGGCCCACCCGTTCCTCGCCATCATTGCCGGACTCGAAATCCGCCGCGTCGTTGTGGAGGTTGGTGCCCACCTGGATCAGCAGGGCGCCGCACAGGGCGGCCAGCGCCGGCATGAGATGGAGGGGAGCGCCTTCGCTCCAGGCCAGGGCGCTGCCGGCCAGAACCGGCGTGGCGGCAAGCGTCAGCGTGCGCGGCCGGGCCGCCGTCCACCAGAGACGCCAGCCCCGGGGGGGCATGGGCGTGGAATTGGGATCGGGAGGCATGACCATGGGGACGGGCGGGTGAACCGCCCGGAGACGAATCGGGATGGCGAATGGTATGCGAGACGCAAGCGGACCGGGAAATCCGGCACCGCGGGCCACGCCCGCGCGGACCCGAATCCGGGTCCCGCCGCTTCAATCGAAACGCCCGGCGTCGAGCTTGGCCGGGATTTCCTTTCCCACCTCGTTGAAGCGCAGGATGCGCCGCCCCTGATGATCGCGCAGGAACTCCTCGGCGTCGGCCCGGCTGGCCAGGGGAATCAGTTCGTGGCCCATGGGGCCCGTTACCTCGGAACCGATCACGAACCAGGCCTGGCGGGCGTCGATGCGCTTGAGTTCGTAATACTCGGTGACGCCGATGCGCGCGATGTCCTCGGCCTGGTGGCCTCGGGCATAACGGGGTACATCGAACAGGTACTTGAACAGGTCCTTGGCGCCGTCGAAGTGGTGGGCATGGCCGTCCTTGTACACCACCGTGGCGATCCAGGCCGGGTACTTGCCTACCACCATGCCGCACACCGGGCACAGGTCCCGGGGCGCGGGCTTCGGGAAAGCCGGCTCCCCGGCCCCGGCGGGCAGGGCCAGGGCCAGGAAGGCGGCAAGGACGAGTCGCCTGCGCATCAGCCGCTCTTCTTCTGCATGTGCTGGCGCCTTTCCTCCCGCTTCCTGCGGATCATCAGCGTGTCCTTGGCCAGGTCGGTGTAGCTGGCGGTGAGGGCGGCGGCAAAATCGCCGATCTCGCCGTTGTGCTTCTCCTTGGCCGCCATGGCCGCCTCCTTGCCGGCGAAGGACACCTTGCTGCGATGGGTCATCACCCCCGGCAGTTTCCCCCCGATCAGGTAGGTGGCCTGGTCCACGTTGACCAGGGGCTTCACCGCCTCGGCGCTGGCGTTGTCCGGCGCGTAGATGGCCTTGGGCTCCCGATCCAGGTTGATGGCCAGGGAAATCGCCAGGCAGTGGATGGAACAGGTGCCGTCCACCAGGTCGTCGGCGTAGTGCACCAGATGACGGGCATGGTGGTACTGGGTCCGGTCCATGCCGCAATAGGGACACTTGGGATATTTCTTCAGCTCGTTTTCCAGGGGCGAGGCATCCTTGGGGGTCTTGGGCACGAATTGCAGCGGGGTGCCATCGGTCTCGCACCTGTCGGCGGCCCGCGCGGCGGGAACTGCCAGGGCGGCGGCGGCGATCAGGGGTAGCTTGAACATTTCACGGCGTTGCATGGAACTCTCCTTGGTTCTGTTGGAAAAAACGTCCTGCCCGCGCTTGTTCTCACAAGTACAGCATGACGCGGAAAAACTCGGCCCCGGCCAACACCGCCCGCAGCCCGAGGACCACGACCAGCAGCCCGGCGCCCCGGCGCAGCCAGAGGCGGGACTGGCCGCCCAGCCAGTGGGCCAGGACGCTCACCAGCAGCATGGCCGGAACCGTGCCCAGGCCGAAGGCGAACAGCCAGCCCGCGCCCTGGATCACGGAGGACGCGGTGGCGGCTTTCAGCGTGAGGGAAAACACCAGGGCGCAGGGCATCAGGCCGTTGAAAAAACCGGCGAGTGGCCAGTTCTTTCCCCCTCTCCCGCGGGCGGGATAAGCGGCGACTTGGCGGGCGCCGTCCGCCCGCGGGAGAGGGAGAAAGCCCATCACCCTCAACCCCGCCCACACCATCAGCACCCCGGCGACGACATACAGCCCCCCCTGGACGCGACCCACCCCGCCGGTCAGCACGATGGCCTGGCCGATGCCGGCGGCGAGCCCGCCCAGCAGGGTGTAGGCGAGGATCCGCCCGGCGTGGTATCCCAGATGGGGCCAGACCCGACGCGAGGGTCCGGCGCAGGCCAGGAACGCCCCGCCCGCGATACCGCCGCACATGGTCCAGCAATGGCCGGCGCCGGCCAGGCCGGCGAGAAAGGCCAGGACCAGGGTCGGCTCAGCGTTCATCCAGCAACTCCGTCACCTTCGCCGCGAACACTTCCGGCGTGGCCTCGCCGACGATCTTGCCGCGCACCACGCCGCGCCGGTCCACCAGCCAGGTCACCGGCAAGGCCTTTACCCCATAACCGCGCGCGACCGCCCCTTCCGGATCGAGCAGGACCTGATAGCCGATGCCCAGGGGCGTGACGAAGCGGCTCACCGTATCCCGATCCTGGGCCACGTTCACCGCCAGGATTTCCAGGCCGCGTCCGCGCAGGCGCCCATAGAGGGGCTGCAACTCGGCCATCTCCTGGCGGCAATAGGGGCACCAGTCGGCCCAGAAACGCACGGCCAGCACCTTGCCGGCGTAATCGGCGGGCACGTCCAGCCGCGCGCCGGCCAGGGTCTCGGCCTGGAACGCCGGGGCGGGCTGGCCGGTTTCGGGCGGCGGCGGCCCCTCTCCGCCACATCCATTCAGCAAGAGCACCAAGGCAAGGAATGCAAACTTCTTCATGTCACAGCACCAGGTTGGAACGGGCGATGTAAACCACCGCCGCCAGGCCGAAACCACCCAGACCGGCCAGCGCCAGCCGCGCCAGGCCCCGCGCCACGCGCGGCGCGGTCTCCGCCAGGCTTTCCTTGCCACGCGCCGAGGTGGCCAGGCCGACGCCGATGCCGGCCGCCGTGCCCAGAAACAGGGGCGGGTACAGCAGCCAGCCCGCGTAGCCATGTTCCGCCTGCAGCAGGCAGAAGGGGCAATGGTGATTGGGCTGCTCGTAGATGTAGGGGGCGATGAAGGCCACCACGGCGGCGATCGCCACCAGGAACTGGATGCCGGACAGCACGCCGAACAGGGTGCCGAGACGGCCCGTGGCCAGGAAGAACCCGCCCGTGGCCAGGGTCGCCAGCAATGCCACGAAGAACAGGGGCCTGGACCCGTCCACCGGCAGCGCCGCCAGGTCGGAGGCCACCCCGCCCGACTCCGGCCCGAACAGGCTGCCGCAGCAGGAGGTGATCACCTCCGGATTCAGGTTCAGAAAGTACAGCCAGAGCAGCCCGGCCTGAATCACGGCCAGGGGCGCCAATACCAGCAGCAGCAGGTATTTGCGCCGGATCAGCGGCGTATCCCAGCCCAACTGGTCGAGATGGTTGATGATCAGCCAGGCGGCCGCCAGGAAGAACAGGAGCAGTTGCGCCAGCAGGGCGGGCAGGCCCCAGGCGTTGGCCTGCAGGCTGCCCACGGCGCACATGGCGCCGGTGAAGAAGGGGGCCATGGCATCGGCGGTCCGCGCGAACAGGGCCAGGGCCGGCAGGCTGACCAGCAGAGCCAGCCCCACCAGGGTGGAGACCAGCCAGGTGCGCCGCTCCAGGGCGATCTGCCGCTCGCCGCCGCTGGCCGGATTCCAGTACCGCAACAGGTGGAGGGCGAAGACGCCGGCCCCGCCCAGCAGCAGGGCATTGAGGCTGGCGGCGAACAGCAGGGCGAGGGCGGCGGGCTGGAAGATCACGCGCCATCCTTCATTTTTTCCTTTTCACTTTCCGCCCCCACCACCCGTCCGTCCCGGACCTCCACGATCCGCTCCACCAGGCCGGATTCGAAAACGAGGGGATCGTGGCTGGATAGGATGAGGGTACGCCCCTGCCCGCGCAGTTCGCCGAGTATGGCCAGGATCTGCCGTGACAGTGCGCTGTCCAGGTGGGAAGTCGGCTCGTCGGCGATGATGACCCCGGGATCGTTGATCAGGGCGCGGGCGATGGCCACCCGCTGGGCCTCGCCGCCGGACAACCACTGGGCCCGGGTATCGGCCCGCGCCGCCAGGCCCAGATGCGCCAGCAGATCGAGGGCCCGGGCCCGCGTCAGACGATGGGGTCGGCCCGTCGGCAGCGCCGGCAGCATGACGTTTTCCAGCACGGAAAGCCCCCGGATCAACTGGAATTGCTGGAACACGAAACCAAAGCTGGCGCGGCGCAGTTCGGTGAGGAAGCGCTCCGACAGGGCGGAAATGTCGCGGCCGTTCAGGCGCACCCGCCCGGCGCTGGGCCGGGTGAGGCCGCCGATCAGGGACAGCAGCGTGGTCTTGCCGGAACCGCTGGGCCCGCTCAGGGCGGTCACCCGGCCGGGTTCGATGACCAGGTCGACCGCCCGGACGGCGCTGAACTCGTTGGGCTGGCCGGCGTTGTAAACCTTGCTGACGGCGAGGAGCTCGATCATTCTCGGATTACCTCGTCGGGGTCCAGGGTCGCCGCGCGCCAGACCGGCACCACGGTGGCGGCGACATAGGGCAGCACGGTCAGGAATGCCAGGGTGGCCAGTTGCTCCAGGTCCACCCGGGGCGCCAGGGCGAAACTCGGGTAGAGCACCGACCAGCCCTTGAGCACTGGCGCGAACAGGGGCGCGCCCCAGTAGAACACATGCAGCCAGGCCAGCACGTAGCCCGCCAGGAAGGCCGTGATCGACAGCAAGGCGCCTTCCCACAGCTTCATCTTGAGCACGTCGCCGGTATCCCAGCCCACCGCCTTGAGGATGCCGATCTCCCGCCGCTCCTCGGCGGAAAGGCCGGAAGCCTTGTCCCAGGCCAGCAGGGCGAAGGCCGCCAGGACGGTGGCGAGGAAGGTGAGCAGCAGGCCCTGGCGCCAGTTGAAGACCGCTTCGTAGGTGCGCCGCGTTTCCTCCCGGGTCAGCACCCGGGCGGCGGGCAGGCGCGCCAGCACCTTTTCCGCCACCTTGCGCACTTCCCTCGGGTTGGCCACGGCCAGGGTCAGGTCGGTGTAACGGCCGGGCTCGATGCCGAAGAAGGCGCGGAAATCGGCTTCGTTGACCAGCATCAGGTCGGCGGAAACCAGTTCGGAGCGGGCATCCAGCATGCCTCCCACGGTAAAGGCATAAGGCTTTCCGACGTGATCGCGCAGGGACAGCACATCGCCGGCTGCCAGGCCCCTGGCGCGGGCCAGCGCCGCGCCCAGCAGGACGCGCCCCGGCGGGGGGGGATCGATGGCGGGCACCTGCACGGTGAGATTGGCGGCCACCGTGGGATCGAAGTGATAACCCCACAGCCGCCCGGAAACCGCGCCAACGCCGCGCAGACCGCGAAGCTGCTCCAGCCATGCCTCCGGCGCCAGATCGTGGCGGCCGGCGGTGAGCCGCTGCACCACCAGTTCCGGGGCGTCGGCGAGCAGCAGGCGCGCCTCCCGGCGCAGCCCGTCGCCAAACAGGACCACCGACGCGAGCAGGAAGACCAGCAGGGCATAGGCCAGGAACAACCCCAGATTGCGCCCCTTGCGCCGCGCCAGGTTGGCGACGGTGGAGTCGATCAGGCCCCGTTGCCGTTCAATCCAGGCGTTCATGGTCGGCTTGAGGCGTGGTGGCTTGAGGACCGTTGACTTGAGGCGCGCTGATCGGCGGCGGCACCATGGAGCCGGCGGGGAAATGCTCCAGGGCCAGGGGGTGGTCCTGAAAGGCCGCGTGGCGATCCGCCTGGCTCAGGTGCCGGGCATAGCGCGCCTCGGTGAACAGGGCCGGGTCGGTGAGTTGCAGGGCCTTGGCGAGAGCCAGGCCGGGTTGCCTGTCGGCCGAACGGAGCGCCGCCAGTCGACCGCTATCCAGGAGCACCAGGAGCAGGGCCCCCAGCCCCATGCCCAGCGCCCCCGCCGCCAGGGTAGAACCACGCCACTTGTTGAACACCGCCATGGGTACCGCCAGGAATCAATCCCCCGGATCGACCGGGAACATAAGGCGATGCTAATTCTTGGCCGAACCCCGGCTGTGCGGCATTTTGTCGCAGGCCACACGTCTCTCCATCTGCCCAATAAGGCGACCTCAGACTCCGGGCTGCAGTGTCACCGGCACATCCACCTTCTTGCCCTCCCGCAAAACCGTCACCTTGATGGTATCCCCCACCTTGAAGTCGTCCAGGGTGGCGATCAGCTTGCCCGCGCCGTCCACTGGCTTGCCCCCCACGGCGGTGATGATGTCGCCCGGAACGATGCCGCCGTCCCGGGCGATGGTGGCGCCCTTGAGGCCGGCCGTCGCGGCGGCGGAGCCGGGGGCCACGCGCAGGATGACCACGCCCTCCACCTCCAGCATCTCGGTAAGGCGCCGGTTGAGCCCCTCGTCCACCTCGATGCCCAGGGCCGGGCGCAGGTATTTGCCGTCGCGGATGAGTTCCGGCACCACCTTGTTCACGGTATCCACCGGCACCGAGAAGCCGATGCCGGCGGAAGCGCCGCTGGGACTGTAGATGGCGGTGTTGATGCCGATCAGGCGACCGGCGGAATCCAGCAGTGGGCCGCCGGAGTTGCCCGGGTTGATGGCGGCGTCGGTCTGGATCAGGTGCTCGATGGTCACGCCGCCATTGCCACCCTGGCCGCCCAGGGACCGGTCCAGAGCCGAGACGATGCCGGTGGTCAGGGTCCAGTCCAGGCCGAAGGGATTGCCGATGGCGAACACCTTCTGGCCCACCTTGAGGTCGTGGCTGGTGCCCAGGGGCACCGGCGGCGGCCGCTTGAAGCCCACGCCGATGCGCAGCACGGCGATGTCGTGGGCGGGCGAGGTGCCCACCAGGGCCGCCCGGTAATCGCGGCCATCGGCCAGTTTCACCGTGGCCTCGCTGGCCTTCTCGATGACGTGGTAATTGGTGATGACGTGGCCCGCGTCGTCCCAGATGAAGCCGGAACCGGTGCCGCGCGGCACGGTGAACACGTTGCGGGTCCAGAAGTCGCGCACCTGGGATTTGGTGGTGATGAACACCACGGAACCCCGGGCGCGCTCGAACAACTCGACGGTGGCCTTCTCGTCGGCGGCCAGGTCGCCCCGGGCGGCCACGACGCGGGGCGGCGATTTCTCGGGCGCGAACCAGCCCTCGATGTCGGGCAGGCCACGCCAGAGCAGGATGAGCAGGACGCTGGCCAGGGTCAGCCAGAACAGGCGGGCGAGGAAGCGGTCTTGCATGATGGTTCCTTGAATGCCGTGTGGCGGGTTTGTCGGGAATGAGGGATGGTCAAAGACTATCGGGTTCTGCTCCATGGCGGACCGAAGCCACCGCCCTCCCCCTCCCGACCTCCCCCGCGAGCGGGGGAGGTGTTCGCGCCCTCCCCGCAAGCGGGGAGGGATGGGGTGGGGAGGGAGGCGCCATGGTTCATTTCTCTCGATCACCGCCAACGCAAGGTGACATAACGGCTGCCGCCGTTATCCAGGATGCGCAGCAGGACGCCGCCATTGGCCTCGCCCAGGGCGGCGGCGAATTCACCGGGGCTGCCCACCGGCTTGCGGTTGGCTTCCAGGATCAGGGTGCCGGGCCCGATGCCCGCCATGGCGGCGAGAGAGCCGGGCTCGGCCGAGAGCACCAGCACGGCCTTGGCGACCCTGTATCGGCGCGCTTCTTCAGGGGTGACGCCGCGCACGGCCACGCCGACCATCTTTGCCGTCTCGGCCCCCTGCAGCGCTTCCTCGTCCAGCCGGGCGACCTTGACCGGGACATCGAGGTGGCGGCCCTCCCGAAGCAGGCCCACGACGATGGTGCTGCCCGGCTTCGCCTGGGCGGCCCGGTTGCGGTACTGGCCGCCGTCATGCAGCGGCGCGCCATCCAGGCTCACCAGCACGTCGCCGGGACGGATGCCGGACCGCTCGGCGGGGGAGTTTTCGTTCACCTGGTTCACCAGCACGCCCCGGCTTTCCTTCTGCCCCAGGGCCTCGGCGATATCCGGCGTGAGGGGCTGCACGGCCAGGCCGATATAGCCGCGCTGGACCTTGCCGCCGGTCACCAGCTGCTCGGCCATGGCCCGGGCCAGGTGGCTGGGGATGGCGAAGCCCACGCCCATGTAGCCGCCGCTGCGGGAGAAGATGGCGGTGTTCATGCCCACCACCTCGCCGTCCAGGTTCAGCAGGGGGCCGCCCGAGTTGCCCGGGTTGATGGCGGCGTCGGTCTGGATGAAGTCCTCGTAGTCGTTGATGCCCAGGCTGGTGCGGCCCTTGGCGCTCACCACGCCGGCGGTCAGGGTGTGGGACAGGCCGAAGGGATTGCCCAGGGCCACCACCCACTCGCCCACCTCCAGCCGCGTGGAGTCGCCCCACTTGAGCGCCGGCAGGCCGCGCGCGGCAATCTCCAGCACGGCCACGTCGGATTTGGGATCGGTGCCCTTGATACGGGCATCGAACTCCCGGCCGTCCTGGAACTTCACGCGGATCTTTTCCGCGTTATCCACCACATGGTTGTTGGTGAGGATGTAGCTCACCTCGCCGCTGCCGGCGAACACGAAGCCGGAGCCCTGGCCGATGGTCTTGCGCGGCTGCCGGGGGGTGGTATTGGGTGCAAAGCGGCGCGACATGCCGGGGAAGTCGTCGCCGAAGAAACGGCGGAACAGGTCGTCGCCGAACGGGAATGCCTCGTCACCGTTTTCCCGGGAAGCCTGGCGCCGTTCCTCCACCTGGATGAACACCACCGAGGGGGACACCTGGCGGGCCACGGCGGCGAAGGCCTTGCCGGTCTGGCGCAGGCTCTCGATGCCGTCATCACGGGCATGGGCGGCGGGGGAAAGCGCCAGCGCGAGTAGCAGAAGGGGAAGTTGCAACGGCTTTCTCATGTTTTCCTCGGCGGTTTTCCTTATTTCAAACCAGTCCCGCGCCACGTAGCCGCGCGCGCAGGTCGTCCATTTCCTCCAGCAGATCGGCCACCAGCGCCGCGAGTTCCGGCACCGCGTCGAAGTCCCGTTCCAGCTGGCGCATGCGCCGGGCCCGCAGCAGGCTGACGCCGGAGAAGCGCCAGATGCCGGCCACGCTCTCGGCATGGGGGAACAGGCCCTCCTCGATGTGGCGCAGCAGCCAGTCGGGCTCCACCACGCAGGCGGCGGCCACCTGTTCCAGGGTCAGCCAGGAATCCTCCATCAGGCTGCCGATCAGGATGTCATGGTCATCGCGCATGGCTCAGGCCCCCCCTTCGCGGCGCGGGTCGAAGGCCAGTTCCCGCGCCATGGTTTCGTACAGTTCCCGCGCCTTCGGGGTATCGGCGGGCGGCAGGACCACCTGGATGTCCAGCAGCAGGTCGCCGGGCGGATCGCCGGGGATGCCCTTGCCGCGCACGCGCAGTTGCCGGCCGCTCCGGGCGCCCTCCGGAATGCGCACCTTGACGCCGCCTTCCGGCAGACCCACCGCGACCACGGCGCCCAGGGCCGCTTCCCATGGCGCCACCGGCAGGTCGAGACGCAGGTCGCGCCCCTCCGCGCGCAAGCGCGGGTGGGGGCGGAAATGGACCTCCAGCAACAGGTCGCCGGCGGCGGCGCCCCCCATGCCCGGCGCCCCCTGCCCGGCCAGGCGGATCACCTGGCCCTCGCGCACGCCCTTGGGAATCTTCACGTTGAGAGTGCGGGTCAGCAATTGCACCCGTCCCTGGGCGTCCACCTGGGGCACCCGCAGGGAAACCTGGCGCGTGGCGCCGTGGAACGCATCCTCCAGGTCCAGCAGCACCTTGGCGTGGTGGTCCTCGCCCCGGGCCTGGAAATGTCCGCCGTGCTGGCCGCCGTGGGGATGGCCGCCGCCCATGCGGCCGAACAGTTCGGCGAAGAAGTCGCTGAAGTCGGCGGCTTCCCCCGGCGCGAAGCCGCCGCCGGAGAATTCGAAGCCCGCATCCCAGTCCGGCGGCGGCCGGAAATCCTGGCCGGGCCGGAAGCTCGCGCCCAACTGGTTGTAGGCGGCGCGCTTCTCCGGGTCCGAAAGCACGGCGTGGGCCTCGTTGACCTCCTTCATGCGCAACTCGGCATCCGCCTCCTTGGAGACGTCCGGGTGGTACTTGCGCGCGAGCTTGCGGAAGGCCTTCTTGATCTCCTCCGCCGTCGCGTCGCGGGCCACTCCCAGGGTCTGGTAGTAGTCCTTGAATTGCATGGAGTTCCCCTTCTCGAATGTCTCGGGTCACGATTCAGCATAACTAAATGAAGGCCGATCACGCGATCATCAAGCCCCTTGAAGACGGTGAAAAAATCCCTAAATCGGGCACAGGAGCGCCGGCGTTCGGCGCTCGCCGTTATCCGAAATGGAGGATCACCATGATGTACCGCTCCCTGTTTCCCCGCGACCTGTTCGCGGAACTGGACCGCCTGCAGCGCGAGATGCGGGAGTCCTACGAACTATCTCCCAGCATCCGGGGCTTCGCCCGGGGTGGCTTCCCGGCCATGAACGTGGGCGGCACCGCCAGTTCGGTGGAGATCTACGCCTTCGCCCCCGGCATCGATCCGGCCAGCATCGACGCGCAGATGGAAAAGGGCGTGCTCACCATCGCCGGCGAGCGCAAGCCCCAACTGCCCGGCAAGGACGAGAAGGCCACCGTGCACATCGACGAACGCTTCGCCGGCCGCTTCCGCCGGGTGGTCTCCCTGCCCGACGACGTGGACCCCAACGCGGTGAACGCCAAGTACCGCGACGGCGTGCTGCACATCAGCATCCAGCGCCGCCAGGCCGCCCAGCCGCGCCGCATCAGCATCGATTGAGGAGACGACCATGACCGAGAAAACCGCCACGGAATCCGCCCGCAACGAACCCACCCTGATGCCCCCCGTGGACGTCATCGAGGACACCGCCGGCATCACCCTCTACGCCGACCTGCCCGGCGTGCCCAAGGACAAGCTCAGCCTGCACGTGGAGGCCGACACCCTGACCATCGAGGGCGAAGTGGCCCTGGACATGCCGGAGGGCATGGAATCCACCCACGCCGAGGTGAGCCTGCCCCGCTACCGGCGCGTGTTCACCCTGTCCAAGGAACTGGATACCGACAAGGTCGCCGCCGAGTTCGCCCACGGCGTGCTCAAGCTGCGCATTCCCAAGGCCGAGCACGCCCAGCCCCGCCGCATCGAGGTGCGGGTGGAGTAAACCCGGCCGCCGCCCGCCCCGATCCCGTCTCTCCGGGTCGGGGCGGGCGGCTTGCCGCCGGGTATAATCCGCGCCTTTCCGATAGCCTGGATCACCGCCGTGGAAGCCGAACGCCTCAACCTCATCGAGACCACCCTGAACGACCTGGCGCGCCGCGCCGATGAACTACGGGGGTATCTTTGACTACCCTGGCAAGCGTGACCGTTTGCAGGAAGTCGTAGGCCTGCTGGAAGACCCCACCGTCTGGAACGACGCCAAGCGCGCCCAGGACCTGGGCCGGGAGCGCAAGGAACTGGAAGGCGTGGTCGTCAACCTGGACAAGATCGGCCAGGGCCTGGCCGACCACCGGGAGCTGTTCGAACTCGCCCGCATGGAAGAGGACGACGACACCCTGGAGTCCGTGGAAGCCGACGTGGCGGAGCTGGAAAAGCAGGTGGCCGGCCTGGAGTTCCGCCGCATGTTCTCCGGCGAGATGGACGCCGCCAACTGCTTCGTCGACATCCAGTCCGGCTCCGGCGGCACCGAGGCCCAGGACTGGGCCGGCATGCTGGAACGCATGTACGTGCGCTACGGCGAGCGGCGCGGCTTCAAGGTGGAAGTGCTGGAGGAATCCGAGGGCGAGGTGGCCGGCCTCAAGTCCGCCGCCCTCAAGATCAGCGGCGAGTACGCCTACGGCTACCTGCGCACCGAGACCGGCGTGCACCGCCTGGTGCGCAAGTCGCCCTACGACTCCAACGCCCGCCGCCACACCTCCTTCGCCAGCGTGTTCGTCTACCCGGAGGTGGACGACTCCATCGAGATCGACATCAACCCCGCCGACCTGCGCATCGACACCTTCCGCGCCAGCGGCGCCGGCGGCCAGCACATCAACAAGACCGATTCGGCGGTGCGCATCACCCACGTGCCCACCAATATCGTGGTCCAGTGCCAGAACGACCGCTCCCAGCACAAGAACAAGGCCGAGGCCATGTCCATGCTGAAGGCGCGCCTGTATGAAGCCGAGCTGCGCAAGCGCCAGGCCGAGCAGCAGAAACTGGAGGATTCCAAGAGCGACATCGGCTGGGGCCACCAGATCCGCAGCTACGTGCTGGACCAGTCGCGCATCAAGGACCTGCGCACCAACTACGAGGTGGGCAACACCCAGGCCGTGCTGGACGGCGACCTGGACGGCTTCATCGAGGCTTCGCTCAAGCAGGGAGTCTGACGGCGCCTCCGCCGCCGGCGGGGCTCAGGCCGACGGTGGCAGGGACTTGAGCCGGATCAGCTCCTGCACCAGTTGTTCCGCCGTCCAGTTGCGCGAAATCCAGATGGTCAGCGCCGCCCGGGACATATAGCGCCAGATCAGGCCGCGCTGCTTCAGGTGGTCGTCGAGATGGCGCTTGGCCACGTAGGCGGCCGCCCGCAGGCCGGGGTAGCGGTCGCCGCAGGTGAGGAAATCCTCGATGTCGTCGTTGTACCGGGAACACCAGATCAGGGCATAGAAATGCCAGGGCGTGATGGCCTGCAGCGCGATGGGCGGCAGCTCCTTGCGCTCATCCCACACCACCATGGCCTGGTACTCCCGATAGGTGATCCGCTCCGGCGGCGGCGGCCTGTCGTCCATGTTGTCCATGCCGGCCAGGTAGGCGGCCACGGGCACGCCGGCGACGAACAGCGCGGCCAGGAGCAGAACGACGACCAGCAGCTTTTTCATGGGAAGCCTGTTCTCGATCCATCCGTGGCGATGACCGGAACACATTCGACCCTCCTCCCATCGTCGAGAGGACCGTCAATGCAAGTCCGGGCGAGGGCCGGGGGTGGGGAGGCGCCCCCCCGGCAGGCCGGATTACTTCAGCACGAAGGTCAGCCTCATCCTGACCTCATACTCGGTGATCTTGTCCCGGCTCACCGCTACGCTCTGATCCATCACCCAGGCGCCGGTGATGTTGCTCAGGGATTCACCCGCCTTGGTGATCCCCTGCTTGATCGCGTCATCAAAGCTTTTCTTGGAGGTTGAGGTGATCTCGATGGTTTTCGCAACGGACATGATCTTCCTTTCTCGACAATTGACGTGACGGAACTTCGGATCGGGGCCGATGGCGTCGGTCAAACCCCTCATCGGCGGAACGCGGCGGGCAAAACCGCAACTTCATCATAGCCAACGCGGGGCCGCCGACAGGGCATTTCCCGCGCCCCGTTGATCGACCGGGCAAGGAGTGGCAGGGCTGGCCTGTGTCGGGTCCAGCGATCCGCCTCAGTCTCCGGTCGATTTGGCGGTGTCCGGCCCGGCGCCGCGCCGGAGAACCCCGCGCGCGAAACGCCAGACATGAACCAGCAGCCAGGCCGCCAGCGCCATGAACAGCACCAGCCCGGCCAGGAACCAGGCGGGGTGGGTGAACAGCAGCCACAGCCCGCCGGCCGTCAGCATGTCCTCCCCCAGGGAAGCGGTCACGTTGCTGACCGGCTCGGGCGAGGTATTGATGGCGGCGCGCGCCCCCGCCTTGGCGAGATGGGTGCCCGCCGCCAGGCCGCCGCCTAGCAGGGCCATGGCGACCTGGGCCGCGGCGCCCTGGTCGCTCATCACTGCGGCGGCCAGGGCCGCGCCGGCCGGGATGCGGATGAAGGTATGCACGCCATCCCACAGGGAATCGATATAGGGCACCTTGTCGGCCAGGAATTCGACCAGGAACAGCATGCCGGCGAGGCCCAATACCAGCGGATGCGCCAGGACATCCAGCCCGCCCGGCAGCTGCACCCCGGCGAAGCGCTCCAGCAGGCCCAGGGCAAAGACCAGGCCATAGAGCCGCAGGCCGCTGGCCCAGCCCAGCCCCGCCGCCAGGGCGGCCAGGGAAGCCAGGTCCAGGGGAAGCCCGCTCCAGTCCAGCAGCGGCCGCATTTCATGCGTGAGGGTGGAAACATCCATGGGCGTGATCCTGTAATTCGGACAACCGGTATGTCAAACCATGAAACGAGATCGCGTAAAACCCCGTCTTTTCCGCTGTTCGTCGCCCCGCCATGTGTCACAACCTTTATACTTGTGACACATCCCTGCGCCGGAGTGCCCCCATGAAAGAACTCACCATCCGCGAAGCCCGGGAAGGCCTGTCCCATCCCGAGGCCATGTTCGCCGATACCGAGGAAGTCCTGGTGGTGCGCCGGGGCGAACCGGTGGCGCGCATCCTGCCGGTGGCCCCCCGGCGCCAGGCCCGCTCCCTGCGGGATTTTCTGGCCAGCCAGCCCATGCAGAGCGTGCCCAGTGAAGTGCTCATCGCCGAAGAGCGCGAGGATCGTTGTTGAGCGCCTACATCGATACCAGCGCCCTGGCCAAGTGCTACATCCGGGAGCCGCGTTCTCTTGACGTGTTGAACTGGGCGGAAGGCCGGGGTGAGGTGGAAACCAGCCCCCTGACCCTGGTGGAATTCCGCTGCCTGCTGGCGCGCCGCCGTCGGGCCGGACAGATCGATGGCGATCTGGAAGCCAGCGCCATGGCCCGTTTCGACCAGGACGTCCTGGACCGGACATGGCGCATCCTCCCCGATGCCACCCGCCTGTTCGAGGAGGCGCGGCTGCTGATCGACCAACTGCCGGGCATTCCCCTGCGCGCCCTGGATGCTTTGCATATTGCCTTCGCCCAGCGCAACGGCGCCGGGGAGTTCGCCACCGCCGACCGGAGCCAGGCGGCAGCCGCCCGCGCCCTGGGCATGACCGTTTTTACCTTCAACTAGCCGTAGCCGCCATGACCGACACCCACCAACCCCTCCCCCAGGACGAAAACCAGATCATCGCCGAGCGCCGCGAAAAGCTCGCCGGCATCCGCGCCTTGGGGCAAGCCTTCCCCAACGATTTCGAGCGCACCGACTACGCCGCCGACCTGCATTCGGGGCATAGCGAAGTCACCAAGGAAGACCTGGAAGCCGCCCACGTCACCGTGCAACTGGCCGGCCGCATGATGCTCAAGCGGGTCATGGGCAAGGCCAGCTTCGCCACCCTGCAGGACATGAGCGGCCGCATGCAGATCTACGTGTCGAAGGAAGCCGTGGGCGAGGACGCCTACGACGCCTTCAAGCGCATGGACCTGGGCGACATCCTGGGCGTGACCGGCACCCTGTTCCGCACCAAGACCAACGAACTCACCATCCAGTGCGACTCCGTGCGCCTCCTCACCAAGGCTTTGCGTCCCCTGCCGGAGAAATTCCACGGCCTCACCGACCAGGAACAGAAGTACCGCCAGCGCTACCTGGACCTCATCACCAACGAGGATTCCCGCCGCACCTTCATCGTCCGCTCCAGGGTCATCCAGGCCATGCGCGAGTTCTTCACTTCCCACGGCTACCTGGAAGTGGAAACGCCGATGATGCATCCCATCCCCGGCGGCGCGAACGCCAAGCCCTTCATGACCCACCACAACGCCCTGGACATGCAGTTGTTCCTGCGCATCGCCCCGGAGCTGTACCTGAAGCGCCTGGTGGTGGGCGGCCTGGAAAAAGTCTTCGAGATCAACCGCAACTTCCGCAACGAAGGCATCTCCACCCGCCACAACCCGGAATTCACCATGGTGGAGTTCTACGAGGCCTACCGGGACTACCGCTACCTCATGGACTTCACCGAGCGCATGTTCCGCGACATCGCGCAGAAGGTGCTGGGCACCACCCTCGTGCCCTACCAGGGCCACCAGATCGACCTGGGCGCCCCCTTCGCCCGCATGACCGCCCTGGACGCCGTGCGCCACTACCACCCGGAACTGAAGGACGCTCCCCTGCACGACAAGGACTTCGTCCTGGCCGAGCTGCAACGCCGCAAGATCGGCCACCGGCCCCACGATGGCCTGGGCGGCCTGCAACTGACCCTGTTCGAGGAAACCACCGAACACCTCCTGATCCAGCCCACCTTCATCATCGACTACCCGGCCGAGACCTCGCCCCTGGCCCGCCGCAACGACGTCAACCCGGACATCACCGACCGTTTCGAGCTGTTCATGGTGGGCCGCGAGATCGCCAACGGTTTCTCCGAGCTCAACGACCCGGAGGACCAGGAAGCCCGCTTCGACGCCCAGGTGGCCGCCAAGGAAGCCGGCGACGAGGAAGCCATGTTCAAGGACAAGGACTACATCCGCGCCCTGGAACACGGCCTGCCCCCCACCGCCGGCGAGGGCATCGGCATCGACCGCCTGATCATGCTGCTGACCGACTCGCCCAGCATCCGCGACGTGATCCTGTTCCCGCAGTTGCGGCGGGAGGAGTAACCCGGCATGAACCCCGGCCTCGCCCGCGCCCTCGACCAGATCAACGGCATCGTCCTGGGCAAGGACCGGCAGATCCGCCTGTGCCTGGCCTGCCTGCTGGCGCGGGGCCACCTGCTCATCGAGGACGTGCCGGGGGTGGGCAAGACCACCCTGGCCCACGCCCTGGCCCGTACCCTGGGCCTGGATTTCCACCGCATCCAGTTCACCAGCGACCTGCTGCCGGCGGACATCCTGGGCGCCGCCATCTACGACCGGGACAGCGGCCAGTTCAGCTTCCACCCGGGCCCCATCTTCGCCCAGGTGATCCTGGCCGACGAGATCAACCGGGCCAGCCCCAAGGCCCAGAGCGCCCTGCTGGAAGCCATGGAGGAGGGCCAGGTCAGCGTCGAGGGCGAGACCCGGCCCCTGCCCTCCCCCTTCTTCGTCATCGCCACCCAGAACCCGGGCGACCAGATCGGCGCCTTCCCGCTGCCCGAGTCCCAGCTCGACCGCTTCCTGCTGCGCATCCGCCTGGGCTTCCCGGAACACGCGGCGGAACGCGCCCTGCTGCGCGGCGAGGACCGCCGCGACCTGCTGGCCGGCCTCGCCCCGGTCCTGACCCCGGACGAGTTCGCCGACCAGCAGCGGGCCGCCAGGGCCGTGCGCGTCTCCGACGCATTGCTGGACTACCTGCAGGCCCTCATCGCCGCCAGCCGCAACGACAGCCGCTTCGCCGCCGGCCTCTCCCCCCGCGCCGGCCTGGGCCTGCTGCGCGCCTCGCAAGCCTGGGCCTACCTGGAAGGCCGCGACTTCGCCCAGCCCGAGGATGTCCAGGCCGTCCTGCCCGCCCTGGTGCCCCATCGCCTGTTCCCGGCCGTGGGCACCTCCCGGCCGGGGGAGGACTGGGCGGCAAGGCTATTGCTGGAAGTAGCGATCCCCTGACGATTTCCCCCTCCCTCCCCCGCTTGCGGGGAGGGAGGGGGTGGGAGACTGTTCCGCCCAAACAGACCGGCTATGAGCCCGCAGCCTCGGTTGCTTCCGGCCCCATGTCCGCCAGGATCTCCCGGAACTGCTCCAGCGCCGCCTCCAGGTCTTCCACGATCTCCGCCGCGATCACCTCCGGAGCGGGCAGGTTGTCGGAGTCGGATAGCGATTCATCCTTCAACCAGAAGATGTCCAGGCTGGCCTTGTCGCGGCTGATCAGTTCTTCGTAGTCGTACGCCCGCCAGCGCCCCTTCGCGCCCACCTCGCCACTGCCAACTCCCTCCCCCTTGAGGGGGGAGGGTTGGGGTGGGGGTGAGTCAGCCGACGCATCAAACCACGTCGCCTTCCGGTCATGCCGATTCGCCGGGTTATAACACCGCACGAACTCATCCAGATCCTCCCGCTTCAGCGGATCGGTCTTGAGCGTGAAGTGCATGTTGGTGCGCAGATCGTAGATCCACAGCTTCCTGGTCCACGGGGTTTCGGCGGCGGGCTTCTTGTCGAAGAACAGCACGTTCGCCTTCACGCCCTGGGCGTAGAACAAACCGGTGGGCAGGCGCAGCAGGGTGTGTACGTCGCAGTCGTGCAGCAGTTTGCGGCGGATGGTCTCCCCTGCCCCACCCTCGAATAGCACGTTGTCCGGCAGCACCAGGGCGGCGCGGCCGTTCTGCTTCAGCAGCGTCTTCACGTGCTGGACGAAGTTGAGCTGCTTGTTCGAGGTGGTGGCCCAGAAGTCGTCGCGCTCGACGGTGTCGCGCTCCTTGCTGACCTTGCCCTCCTCGCCCACGATGGTGGTGCTGCTCTTCTTGCCGAAGGGCGGATTGGTCAGCACCACGTCGAAGCGCTCGCCGGGGTCGGCGGCCAGCGAATCGCCCACCGCGATCGGCTCGAACTCCTGGCTGCCGATGCCGTGCAGCAGCATGTTCATGGCACACAGCCGGGCGGTGGCCTGCACCAGCTCCCAGCCCTTGAAGCTTTCCCCGCGCAGTTTCTTCTTCTCCGTCGACGTCATGTTGGGGTAGTGCTTCACCACATAGTCGTGGGCCGCCAGCAGAAAGCCGCCGGTGCCGCAGGCCGGGTCGGAGATGATCTCGCCGGGCCGGGGCGCCATGGCATCGACGATCGCCTGGATCAACGGGCGCGGCGTGAAGTACTGGCCCGCGCCGGATTTGGTGTCCTGCGCGTTCTTCTCCAGCAGGCCCTCGTAGGCGTCGCCCTTCACGTCGGCGCTCATGGACACCCAGGTTTCCTTGTCGATCAGGTCCACGATCAGCCGCCGCAGCTTGGCCGGGTCCTGAAACTTGTTCTGCGACTTGGCGAAGATCAGTCCGAGCAGACCCTTCTGATGGCCCAGTTGCTCCAGCGTGTGGCGATAGTGGTCAAACAGCTCATCGCCATCGCGCCACAACAGGCTGGCCCAGTCATGGGATTTGGGCACCGGGCTTTCCTGGTTGTAGGGCGGCTTGCTGCGCTCGTCGGCCATCTTCAAAAACAGCAGATAGGTGAGCTGCTCGACGTAGTCGCCATAGCTCATGCCGTCGTCGCGCAGGACGTTGCAGTAGTTCCAGAGCTTCTGGACGATGCTTGATGTGTTCATGTTTTTGTTGGCGTCGGTAACGCTTCCACCTTGGCAGCCACGGCATGGGCTGCGGTGATGAGGTCGGTGACGATGCGCTCGTCCACATTCAGGGCGCCCTCATACTCGCCGAGGTTGCGAATGTCATGACACTTGGACAGCACCCGCCATACCTCTGGGCCGAGGCCCAGCGTGTGCGGCAGCAACTGGAACACGATGTAGCGGTTGCCGGAGCGGTAACCATGCCAGCGCAGCGCCGCCAGGCACAAGGCATGCGCGGCGTTGTAGGCGAGATCGAAGCGACTCTCCAGCGCCAGTCCCTTGCTTTCCGAGTCCTGCAACCGTGCCTTGCCCGAGCGCACCAGACCGGCAAACTCCCGCGCGTCCGGCGGCTCGGCCTTGAGCGGCTTGCCGGGGCCGACCAGATTGTCAAACGGCGAGGTCATCTTCCCCTCCAAACAGCCACAGCTTGGGCTGGGACAGAACGCGGGCGACAAAGACATTGTCCTCGGCGACGCGCTTGGCCAGTTCCTTTCGGGTCAGGATGGTCGGATTCACCGTCCGGCCAAGCTGGGTATTCATCGGCTCCAGAACCCGGAAAACATCCGCATAAACCAGCTTGTCGCTGATGAGCATCAGGTCGATGTCGCTGGCTGCCGTATCCTGCCGCTTGGCCACCGAGCCAAACACGAAGGCCGCACTGATCTGCTTTGCCAGCGGCGCCAGGGCCTCGCGTAGCGGCTCGGCCAAACCGACGGTCTTCTGAACGATGCTGGACAACTCCTCGAACAAGGGCGAATCCGGATTGGCTTGGTAGTGTCTCTGATTGCCCAGTGCGCGCACCGTCACCAGCCCACACTGCGAAAGTCGCGCCAGTTCGCGCTGCACCGCCCCCGAGCCGGCGCCTGCCAGGCCGATCAGTTCGGTGGCATAGAAGCTGCGCCCCGGCTGACCAAACAGCAGACCGAGCACGCGCTGCTGCGTGCCGGTGAACAAGGCATCGGCCAGGCCGCTCCGGCGCGGCGCAGATGCCTGCTTGGGGGAAGGGGGAAGCTGCGTACCCATATTGGGCATGACTATACCCAAATCAGGTATGTTTCTGGAAGTGGTCTGAAGAATTCTCCGGGTGCTGGCTGGCCAATGCTACGCATCATGCGGATGAATCCCGTGTTGATTGGGCAAAAGGTAAGCGAGCATGACCCGTTAAATCGCTGGCGCTGGACGATGTTGGCGGTGTTCAAGCGCTACTCCTGGCGCGCGATGGCGCGTAGTTTGTCTTCAAGGTCGGGCAGACGTTGCTGGCTTGCCGAATCTCCCGGCAAATGGCCCGGCAACGCCTCGATGAATGCGGGCATGGCAAGCAGCCCGGCAACACGCTCCCCAAGATAGGTTTTCAGTTCTTCGCAGCTTGCCCGGCATTCATCGATCAGGTTGTCTCGGCCATCTATGACCGCCAGGAAATCGCCCAGATCGTGGCTGAACAAATAATCGTTGTTACCACGCCCGGAAAACGCCTCCAACTTGGTCGCCAGAAAAACCGGCGCCGCGACCAGACGGATCACCCTGCCGCTGGGCAATGCCTGCGGGCTGGCCGTTTCCAGCGCCAGCGGATACCACTGATTGGAGAACCCCAGAATGCTATCCACCGGCGGCATCACATCCACGGCCACCGCTCCCGCGCGCCAACGGCAGATCGGCGCCTCCGGGCTCATGTCATGGCGGAAACCCCGTGCGGTCAAGGATTCCCCAACCCGGTGGTAATCAGCCAAGGTCAGGGCCTGGACCAGCAAATCCACGTCTTCCGTGGGTCGAATCGACGGCATGGCCGGGTCGGTAATCAGCAAGCCCGCCACCGCGCCGCCGACAAACACGAACTCATCAAGCAAGTGGTCGCCCAACCGCTCGGCCACCGACTCCAGCATCAGCATATTTATGTCGTTGGAGTTCACCCCGCCAGCCGCTCATCCAGCATCGGCATGGCCAAGGCCCGCTCGCGCGGACTGCCGCCGCGCACGGCATCGAACAGCACCAGCAATTCGTACAGTGCCGGGTTGCGGCCAGCCGCCTCGGGCACCGTGGGATACAGCGGATAAAAGGCCTCGCCGCGCACCGTGCCGTTTTTGTAAGGCCACACCGGCGCCGGCTCATTGGGTTGAACGATCTTGTCCACCAGCGGCGCCGCCGCGTAGCCGGTCGGCATACCGCGCGACAGGCTGCCCCGGGTGGCGGGAAAGGCATAGCGCGCACCGTTCAGCACGAACTGACGCAAGGCCTCGCGTACCACCGAGGCCTTGCCGGTCTGATCCTTGCGCGCCAACTGCGCCAGCACCGCCCGTTCAACGCCGGCATGGATTTCGGAAGCGGTCAGGCTCAACTCAGCCGCCAGCGCGGCATACGTCGGCGCCGGTCCCGGCTCCAGGGAAAGCCGCAACAACACGACCAAGTCTTGCGGACGAAGGACGACCTGAGGGTTGGATTTTGCGTTTGCCATGCGCCGTATTCTCTATTCGCGAATGGAGAATGTCGAGGCTTTTACCCTTAGCCCCAGGGCCAACACGACGAATCAGCGCACGGCATCACCATAGCCACCGAGCTTGTGCGAGGCTGTCCCTTAGCGAATTTTTCTGTTTTCAAGAATTGAGAAAACAGGTGACCGCTGGATTGGAACCCACCTCACCCGCCGGCAAAGGCCTGGCTCAGGATGGACTGGCGCAGGTGCTCGGCGCGCCGGAGGTTGGCGTCCACCTGGGCCTCAGTTACGCGCAGGAGGGAGAGGCGGCGGTCGACTTCGGCGACGATGCGGTGTTGTTCGGCGAGGGGTGGGAGCGGAATCCCAAGGGCCTCGAACTTGGACTTGTTCAATATCGGCAAAGTTGTTGCGGATGAGTTGTCCAGAATTTGTTTGTAGCCACTGGGACTAACGGTCCATGCGTAAACAAATTCTGAGTTAACGAGGCTGCCATCCGGCGTTACGGCATTTATCTGTTGATTGGTTGTGCAGTTCACCCGAGCAAGGCCCGTTTTACCAATCGTCGCGCCGATACATGTAACAAGTACGGAACCTGCTGGAAGTAACCGCCCCTTCGCAGCGCCCTTCTCAGATAGATGTTCCCTTGCTAAGACAACACTCTCCCCGGCGTCTAGATCAGTAGGCTTGAAGAACGGTATGTCACCGCCAAAATTCTCAGGATCAGCAGTCGGTGGGGTAAAGCCGGTAGTGACTTCTCCGATTTGTGCATACGTCGCCCACACCCACCCCTCCGGCAATTCGGGCAGGTCGGTGGTGTCGGGTGCGGCGGGTTCTTTGTATTTGCCCTTGCCTTGCCCCCTGCCGGGGATAAACCACTGACTGCGGCGGGTTTCGAGGATGCGTTGCAGGAGTTGCTCGCCGGTTTCGTAGCTTCTTGCCCCCTCACCCCCGCCCTCTCCCGCGAGGGGAGAGGGCGTTTTTCTGCGGGCGCGTTCGGCTTCGGTTTCGACTAGGCGGCCTTCTACGGCGGCTCTGAGGACGGCGGCTTTGTAGCACTTGAGGTTGGCCTTGACGCGCTTGAGGTTGGCGACGGCTTCGTCGAGGCGGGAGAATTGCTTTTCGATTTCCGCGACGATGCGTTTTTGTTGGTCGAGGGGAGGAAGCGGTACGTCGAAATCGAGAATCTTCTCTTTCGTGAGTGCTTGGCGTGTGGCACCTGACTGAATGTTCAGGATGAAGTCTTGGGTTTGGGGTGAAGCCAAGTACCAACGTAGATACGAAGGGTCGAGTGCCTCGATGGGCCGAACAATGCAAACGTGCTGATTTACGCGCGCCCCGTCCATGGCCATGGGCGCGAGACTAACTCGGCCAATCGACGCCCCCGTAATGTTCAAAAGCACGTCTCGGGCTCTCACCTCAACCGCTTTCAGCGCATTCGCCTGCTCGTGATTTAGGTATGCCAGCCCCTCAAATCGGAATCCATCAAAATGTACGTTCAATGAACGTATCAGTGGCACGCCAGACGAGTGATAGGCGTCTTTTCCACCACGTGGCGTTGATCCGCTACCCACCTTCGTTGTCAGCTTCGCCAATTTTTCGGTGTTCCAGCACGTAGGGTGGGTTTGCGCAGCGTAGCCCACCATTTCCTGGTGGCGGGTTACGGCCTCCGGCCTTTTATCCCCGTCAGGGGGAACCCACCCTACGGTTTCTTGCTCCCCGTCCAGGTGTTCCATGAGCGCCTGCACGCTGGCGTGCCGCGTCAGCCGGCCGGCCTGGGCATCGGCCAATGAGGCCTCGGCCCGCGCCTCGGGCGAAGCCTCGTCTGGTTCCACTTTCACGTTCCCGCTCACTTCATCCGCCCCTTGGCCTTGCGATACACCGCGCTGTCCTCCCGCTTGCCCACGGCCACCACGACCACCACCACCCGCTCGTCGAAGACCTGGTAGACCAGTCGATAGCCGGCGGCGCGCAGCTTGATCTTGTAGCAGTCGGGCAGGCCGGAGAGGCGGGCGGATTCGACGCGGGGGTTTGCCAGCCGCTCCAGCAACTTGGCCTTGAATTGCTCGCGCAGGGGGTGGTCGAGCTTCTGCCACTCCTTCCAGGCGCTGTCCCGGAATTCGAGGCTATAGCTCACTGGGGTCGACCCGGACGGTGGGCTCGTTCTCCCGTTCCTTCACCAGCCTTGCCAGTTCGATGTCGTCGAGCTTTTCCATCATGGCCTCGAAGGCGGCGGCGGGCACTAGGTAGGCGGCGGGCCTGTTGTGGTTGAGCACGGCGACGGGGAAGCCATCCGCCTCGTCGATGACGGCGGTGGGATTCTTCTTCAGTTCGCTGATGCTGACCGAGGCGTTGGTGTAGAGCAGTTCCATACAGACTCCGAATGATCTTTAATTGGTACTTTATTTTAGTCTTTTTATTGGGCCTTATGCCGCCAGTGTTTCGTTCAGTTGCTCGATGACCGTGTTCAGTTCATCGCCGAAGAGTTGATACACCTTGCCCAGGCCGCCTTGCTGGGCGAAGGGGGCGTATTCGAAGTCGTCCGGCTCGATGCCGAGGTTGGCGGCGATGTGGTCGCGGATCATTTCCAGCCATTTCAGTTGCTCGGGGGTGAAGCGTTCACCCCCACCCCCGCCCTCCCCCCTCAAGGGGGAGGGGGTTTGTTGTTGGGTTGCCAGCCATGCCTTGAAGTTGGCGTTGACCCGTTCCGGGAACGGCACGAGTTCGTTGTCCTGGTTGATGGCGAAGCGCACGAGCGATACCAGATCGGTGAGGATGCGGCGGCCGCTGGCGCCTTTGACCTTGCTGGCTTCCAGCGCGGCGTAGGCTTGCCAGAGCTGGGATTCGTTCCACAGGTAGGGTGGCTTTTCGATGGCGTCGGCGAGTTCCTTCACCGCCTCGAAGGTGAGGCGCTGTTTGTAGGGCTTGGCGTAGAGGATTTGCAGGGCGGTGATTTCGTCCTTGTGGTCGGCGATGAATTGCTCGAAGGATTGGACGAGGCCTTTGGCGCGGTCGAGGGCGGCCGGGCTGAAGCCGGCTTCGATGACCTGGTCCTGGCTGACGTGGTCGATGGTGAGTTCGTTTTTGGCTTTGATGTCCAGGATGAGCTGGCGCAGGGTGGGGTCGCAGAGGGGTTTGGCTGCGGTGGTGCGGGCTTGGTTTGCGGAGGTTTCACCCCCACCCCTGCCCTCCCCCGTCGAGGGGGAGGGAGTAAAAGCGTCGAGGTCGGGGTTTAGGGATTCGACGAGTTGGTGGGCCAGGTCTTTGAGGCCGAGGCCGCCGCTTGCTACTCGAATCCTGGCGTCGTCTTCGGCGCTGATGCGGTGTTCCATTCTTGCCAGGCGGCCGGCGATGCTGGTGATGACGTCGTCTTCGGTGTTGCCGAAGGCGACGGCTTGCAGCAGGCGCTCGAAGCTGACGTTGGGCTTTTTCTCCATGGGACGGGCGTCGGTCTTGTCCTGCTCGCACACGCCGACGGCGTCGATGATGACGAAGTGGTCCTTGGCCTTGGCGTCGGGGGTGACGGCCTTGAGGTCGTCGGGCTTGATGACGCGCACGCCGCGGCCTTTCATCTGCTCGAAGAAGCCGCGCGATTTGACGGCGCGCATGAAGAAGACGATTTCCACCGGCTTGATGTCGGTGCCGGTGGCGATCATGTCGACGGTGACGGCGATGCGCGGGTGGTAGCTGTTGCGGAAGGCCTTGATGAGGTTCTGCGGTGTGTCGCCAGTCGTCCTGTAGGTGATCTTCCGGGCGAAGTCGTTGCCCTTGCCGAATTCCTCGCGCAGGATTTCGACGATGTTCTCGGCGTGGTTGTCGTCCTTGGCGAAGATGAGGGTCTTGGGTACTTCGCCGCGGCCGGGGAAGATTTCGCTGAACAGTTTGTCGCGGAAGGTGCGCACGATGGTGCGGATCTGGTCGGGGGTGACGACATCGCGGTCGAGCTGGTTGGGGTCGTAGGCGAAGTCGTCGTCGAGTTCTTCCCAGCGGGTCTTGCGGGTGTCGCGTTCCTGCTTTTCCACGTAGTAGCCGGCTTCGACCTTGCCGCCCTGCTCGGTGATGGCGGTCTTGATGCGGTAGACGTCGTAGTTGACGTTGACGCCGTCGGCCACGGCCATTTCGTGGTTGTATTCCATCACCAGGTTCTGGTGGAAGAAGCCGAAGGTCTGCTTGCCGGGCGTGGCGGTGAGGCCGACGAGGTAGGCGTCGAAGTATTCCAGCACCTGCGCCCACAGGTTGTAGATGGAGCGGTGGGCTTCGTCGGTGACGATGATGTCGAAGGTTTCGATTGGAATGCTCGGGTTGTATTCGATGGGCTCCGGGCTTCGCAGGAGACCGGCATACGGCGTTGTGGCGCTCGCTGCGCTGCTCATTGACTCGCCAGTCAACTCCGCTGCTCGCTCACCCCGCGCCTTGTCTGCCGGCCTCCTGCTGTGCCCGCCATTGGCAAGCAGACCACCCAGTTCATCAATCGGCAGGTCTTCCAGGTCGGCCGGCAGTTCGCGGCCCTTGAGCATGGAGTACATGCGCTGGAGGGTACAGATGCAGACGCGGGCGGTGGTGTCGATCTGGTTGCCCTGCAGGCGCTGGACGATGTATTCCTCGCTGAACTTGAAGTTGTTGTAGGGCGAGACGTATTGCTGGAATTCCTTGAGGGTCTGGTCGGCGAGGTTGCCGCGATCGACCAGGAACAGGATGCGCCGCGCCCCGGCGAACTTGATCAGGCGGTAGATGAAGGAGATGGCGGTGAAGGTCTTGCCCGAGCCGGTGGCCATCTGGATCAGGGCGCGCGGGCGGTTTTCCTTGAGGGATTTTTCCAGGTTGTTGATGGCCGTGATCTGGGCGGGCCAGAGGCCGGCGGTTTCCAGGGCAGGCATGGATTGCAGGCGGGAAAGGAAGGTGGAGGCCAGGTAGGCGTTGGCGGGTTCTTCCGCCGTGGGCGAAATCCCCCCTGGCCCCCCTTTGGCAAAGGGGGGAATGGTGGTGGAGTGGCCAAGCCAATCGGCCAGCAGGTCGGGTTTATGAAAGGCGAATACCGGGCGCGAGCGTGGAACCGGGTCCAGGCCGTTGGTGAAGCGGGTTTCCACACCCGTGGACTGGTAGGAGAACGGCAATGGGTTGCGCCAGGCCGGCAGCCCGTCCGGGATGCCCTGGGTGTATTTGGCGGCCTGGGTTTCCACGCCGGAGAGGCTGACGCCTTCCTTCTTGGCTTCGATGACGCCGGCGGCCTTGCCGTCCACGTACAGCAGGTAGTCGGCGAAGCCGTGGCCGGGTTTCAGGGGGAACTCGCGGATGGCCACGCCCCGGGCGGCGTGGATGTTGGCGATGGCAGCATCGCAGACATGCCAACCCGCCGCGATGAGCAGCGCATCGATGTTCTCCCTTGCTTGTTGTTCAGGCTGAACCATGTCCCCACGCGATATCGATTCCTGGCGAATCGTCGCACAAGTCAGGCCGGGATGAGGTGTTTGGCCATGTCGAGAGGGGGCACTCCAGTCCCGATGACCCGCCAACCGCTTCTCCCGGAACTACCCGTAGCTCCATGTGTCAGGTAGCCTTCGGCCCCACAACCGCCCCACACGAGGAGACACCCCATGAACAGCCCCACCGACTATCTGCAAGCCGAATTCGAATCCCTCGTGCCGCCGCCCCTGCCGGTGGACCGGCGCGGTTTCCTGGTCACCGCCCTGGGGGCCGGGTTCGCCCTGGCGGTGCAGCCGGTGATGGCCCAGACCGCGATCACTACCGATGGCGAGGGCCTCACCGCCGGGGAAATCCAGGTGCCCACCGCCGACGGCGGGATGCCGGCCTATCGGGCCCAGCCGGCCCGGGGCGCCAACTTCCCGGTGATCCTGGTGGTGCAGGAAATCTTCGGCGTGCACGAGCACATCAAGGATATCTGCCGGCGCCTGGCCAAGCTGGGCTACCAGGCCATCGCCCCGGAGCTCTACGCGCGCCAGGGCGACCCGCGCCAGTACACGGCCATCCCCGACATCCTGGCCAAGGTGGTGTCCAAGGTGCCGGACAGCCAGGTCATGGCCGACCTGGATGCCTGCGTGGCCTGGGCCAGGGCCAACGGCGGCGATAGCGGACGCCTGGGCATCACCGGCTTCTGCTGGGGCGGGCGCATCGCCTGGCTGTACGCCGCCCACAACCCCGGCGTGAAGGCGGGCGTGGCCTGGTACGGGCGCCTCACCAGCCCGGCGAGCGAGATGACGCCCCGACACCCCCTGGACCTGGCCGGCGAGCTGAAGGGGCCGGTGCTGGGCCTCTACGGCGGCCAGGATGGGGGCATTCCCAACGACACGGTGGAGAAGATGCGGAAGGCCCTGGCGGAATCCGCCAACCCGGCCAGCAAGGCTTCCGCCATCCACCTCTACCCCAACGCGCCCCACGCCTTCCACGCCGATTACCGGCCCAGCTACCGCAAGGAGGAGGCGGAGGACGGCTGGAAGAGGATGCGGGAGTGGTTCACGAAGCACGGGGTTTGATTTGTACTGCCGCCTTCCCCGCCATGAGGGATTGATGGCCGTTCACGCGAAGCAGACGTAGCCCAATCCCCCCTGCCCCCGTTTACGAAAGGCTCTTACGCGTTGGTGAATGATTTGTTGCGGCAGCCGCTCGCCGACGTGACTTCCCCCTTATTTAAGGGGGATGGAGGGGGATTTCGCCGGCCGTGCCCAGTGCTGACCAACCCAAATCCCCCCTAACCCCCCTTTAAAAAGGGGGGATAAAACTCCATGTCCACTCGCGCCCTGCCCTACCTGCCCTGGCGCAAGCCGAAGCTCGAATCCGGCCCGCTGGGCCTGACGGCGCGTCGGCTTTACATCCTGCCGACCCGCTCCGGGCTGGTGTTCGGGCTGCTGTTGCTGGGCCTGCTGGTGGGGGCCATCAACTACGGCGTCAGCCTGGCCTATCTGTTCACCTTCTGGTTCGCCGGCCTGGCGGTGGTGGGCATGCTGCACACCCAGCGCAACCTGTCCGGCCTGGTGCTGCGCCCCGGCGCCCCGGCTCCGGTTTTCGCGGGGGAGACGGCGGCGTTTCCCTTGCGGGTGGACAACCCCGGCGCCGTAACCCGGCGGCGCATCGCCATCCGTCATCCCGAAGGCCGCTGCGAACTTCGGGATATCCCGGCGGCGGGGAGCGCCCGGATCGATCTCCTGCTGCACCAGAGCCAGCGCGGCTGGCATGTGCCGGGTCGCTTCTCGCTCTACAGCGAATATCCCCTGGGCCTGTTCCGCTGCTGGAGCGTCATGGAGCTGGACTGGGGCGTGCTGGTGTATCCGGCGCCGGCCGCCGATGCCCTGCCCTTTCCCGAAGCCGACGCCAACGACGGGGACGGCGCCACCCCCCGCGGCGAAGGCGCGGATTTCACCGGCCTGCGCGGCTACCAGCCAGGCGACCCGCCGCGCCGCATTGCCTGGAAGGCCGTGGCCCGGGGTGGGCGGGAACTGGTGACCAAGCAATTCGCCGGCGGCGCCGAACGAAATCTCTGGCTGGACTGGCGGCGAACGCCGGAACGGGACCCGGAGGCTCGCCTGTCGCGGCTGACCCGCTGGGCCCTGGACGCCCACGCCGCCGGATTGGCCTTCGGCCTGCGGCTGCCGGGCGGGGAGCTTCCGCCCCGGGCGGGCGAGGCCCATTTGCGCGCCTGCCTGGAAGCCCTGGCCCGGGAGGCGCGAGCATGAGACCCCGGCTGGCCAGCCGGCTCTGGGTGGTGGTTCCCCTGGCGCTGGTGCTGGCGCCCCACAGTCCGCGCCTGCCCCTCTGGCTCAGCCTGGCGTGGGTGCTCTGCGCCATCCTCAGCCTGTATGGTTCCGTGGCCGGGCGGCCACCGGTGGGCCGGGCGGCCAAGCTGTTGCTGACGCTGGTCGGGGTCGGCGGGGTGCTGTTCCAGTACGGCACTCTGATCGGGCCGGCGGGCGGCGTGGCGCTGCTGGCCTTCCTGTCCGGGGCCAAGTTGCTGGAAATCGAATCCCCACGGGACCGCATGGCGTTGCTGTTCGTGGGGGTGTTCCTGCTGGTGGCCCACTTCCTGGACAGCCAGAACCTGATGACCGCCGCCTACATGATCCCGGTGGCCCTGGCCCTGGTGGCCGGCCTGATCGCCAACCAGACGACGGACCTGGAATCGCCGACGGCGGCGCGTCGCGATCTGGCGCTGGCGGGACAGATGCTGCTCCAGGCCCTGCCCCTCGCCCTGCTGCTGTTCCTGCTGTTTCCCCGCCTGCATGGTCCCTTGTGGGGCCTGCCCCAGCAGGCGGCGGGACAGACCGGCCTGTCCGACCGCATGTCGCCCGGGGATATCAGCCAGCTCATCCTTTCGGACGAACTGGCGTTTCGCGCCGAGTTCGCCGATGCCCGGCCCGACAGCCGCCAGCTTTACTGGCGCGGGCCGGTGCTATGGGAGTACGACGGTCGCGCCTGGCACACCGCCATGCCGGTGGCCGGCAGCCACATTCCCGTCCGGGCCGCGGCGGAGGGCCGGCCGATACGCTATGCGGTGACCCTGGAACCCCACCGGCAACGCTGGCTGTTCCTTCTCGGCCTGCCCACCCGCTTGCCGGACAACCTCCAGCACAGCCTGGGTCCGGACCTGCAATGGCTGGCCCGGGAGCCGGTGAACCAGCGCCTGCGCTACGAACTGGAGGCCCACCTGGATTACCGCCTGGAGCCGCAGCTGTCGGCGGAATCCCGCGCCCGGGCCCTGGCCCTGCCCCCGGGCACGGACCCCCGCTCCCGGGAACTGGCCCGATCCTGGCGGCGGGCGGCGACGGACGACGGCTCCGTCGTCCGGCAGGCCCTGGACCTGTTTCGCCAGCAGCCTTTCTTCTACACCCTCAACCCGCCCTTGCTGGGCGACTCGGCGGTGGACGATTTCCTGTTCACCGCCCGGCGCGGATTCTGCGAGCACTATGCCAGCGCCTTCGTCTTCCTCATGCGGGCCGCCGGGGTGCCGGCGCGGGTGGTCACCGGCTATCAGGGCGGCGAACTCAACCAGTTTGGCAATTACTGGATCGTGCGTGGGCGGGATGCCCACGCCTGGGCCGAGGTCTGGCTGGCGGAGCGGGGCTGGACGCGGGTGGACCCCACCGCCGCCGTGGCCCCCGGCCGGGTGGAACGGGGCGTGAACGCCGCCCTGCCGGCGGCCGAGCGTCCCGCCGGCCTGGTCGCGTTCGACGGCGCCTGGCTGCGCCCCCTGCGCCTGGGCTGGGACCTGGTCAACAACCGCTGGAACCAGTGGGTCCTGGGCTACAACCGGGATCGCCAGCGCCAGTTCCTGTCCCGCCTGAGTCCCCTGCTCGGCTCCCTGCAGGGCATGGTGGCGACGCTGACCGTCGCCGGGGCGGCCACGCTGCTGCTCCTGTCCCTGGGATTGCTGAAGCGGGGCATGCCGCGCGGCGACAAGACCGCCCGCGCCTATGCCCGCTTCCGCGGCCGCCTGGCCCGGGTGGGCCTGAACAAGGGGCCGGCGGAAGGCGCGGAGGATTTCTCCCGTCGCGCCGCGCGGGCCAGGCCCGACCTGGCCGGGGAGATCCAGCGCATCACGCGGCTCTATGTGGATTTGCGCTACGGCGGAGCCGATCCCGCCCTCGCCCGCCGCCTGGATGCCGCCGTGCGCGCCTTCCGGCCGCCCCGGCGCGTCCCTTACACTCCCCCCGTGACCGACCCGACAACCTGATCGAAAGCCCGCGATGGAACGCTTCACCATTTCCCTGGATGAATCCCTGGCCCGGGAGTTCGATGCCCTGATCCACGCCCGGGGCTACGCCAATCGTTCCGAGGCGGTGCGCGACATGCTGCGGCGGGAACTGGAGGACGACCGCCTGGCGCGGGAGGACGCGCCCCACTGCGTGGCCAGCCTGTCCTACGTCTACAACCATCACGAGCGTCGACTGGCGGAACGTCTTACCGACCTGCAGCACCACGCCCACGATCTGGTGGTGTCCGCCATGCACGTCCACCTGGATCACGACAACTGCCTGGAAACCCTGTTCCTGCGCGGCCATACCGAGGAGGTGCGGGCCATCGCCGAGAAGATTTCGGCCGAGCGGGGGGTGCGCCATGCCGCCCTGAACCTGGTGCCGGTGGAAACCGAAGCGGTCCCGCGCCATGTCCACCATGTGCACAGCCGCCCGCGCACCTGAACTCGTCGCCTCGACAGCGCGAGGCCCCGCGGGCTTCAGTCGGCGTAGTTGCGCAGGGTCTTGAGGCTCTTGATCTTGATGTTGCGCCCCTTGACCTCGATGTGGCCGTCCTTGGCCAGGCGGCCCAGCACCCGGGAAAAGGTCTCGGGCGCCAGGTTGAGCTGGGAGGCGATGGTCTGTTTGTTGAGGTCGAGGAGAATGTCGACGTTCTCGACATTCTCGCCCTCGCCCGGCGCCATCTGCACCAGGTAATGCACGACCCGCTCGGCGCTGCTGCGCTGGACGCAGGTTTCCAGGTTCTCCACGAGTTCGCACAGGCGGCTGCACATGTGGGTCATCAGGGCGCTCGACAGCATGACGTTGCGCGCCATGGTGTCCAGCAGGGCCTGCTTGTCCAGAAGCAGCAGGATGCTGTCCTTGACCGCCTGGGCGGCCATGGGGCAGACCTTGTTCAGGAACACCCCCTCCTCCCCGAAGGTGTCGCCCGGGCTCGCCATGCGCACCACCTTTTCCGACCCGACCATGGACGGCAGATACAGCTTCACCTGGCCGGCAATCACCACGTGCAGGCCTTCGGACTGATGCCCCTTCTGCAACACCATCTCGTTCCTGGTGAGACGATATTCGCTGGTGGCCTTGGCCAGCCGGGTCAAGTCCTGCTCGCCAAGAATGCGAAACAGGGGCTGACGGGAAAGTATTTCGGAGATCGAATGACGCGTTTCCAAAATCATCGTGTTTCCACTCCGGTGGATGGGTGCCGAGGTTTTGATTTGACATATGTCAAGACCGTAAGCTTGACATGGTCGTTCGCCTCTCTTCCATACCCAACTGGAATACTTTGACTACCACTAAAGTGATATATCGCACGCCTCTGGCAGGTCGCGGCGATCCAGTCCGGTAAGGAACAGACTGAACACGCGCCCCTGGCGAGCCCATTCACGGGCGGCTTGTGCGAACACATCCAGCAGCGTGGCGCGCAGTTCCGCCGGGATGGCATCGGCATGCTGGATCACCAGGCAGACGGGCCCCTCGCGCCAGGACAGGTCCGCCAGGCATTCCTCCAGGGCATCCCAGTTCTCGCCATAGTAGTCGGGAAAATCCAGGGCGCGCCCCAGGGCGGACAACAGGCTGTGCTTGTCCGCCAGGCCCCGGCCATCCAGGACCGGCAAGAGTTCACCCCGGTCGGCGAGGCGATAAACACCGTTCAGGGCCGGGTCGGAGAGAATGTCCCGGGGCGAGGGCACATCATTTCTCATCTCACTTCCCACATCACTTCCCACCTCACTCCCGGATACGCTGGAAAGAACGGTAATGGTCGGCGGTATACCAGTAGTCGCCCTGGCGGCCGGCGACGATGCGGCGCGCGCCCCGGTCGCGGGAGCCGGGCGTCACCACGGTGTATTCCCGGTAGTAGCCCCGGTCCTGGCGTGGCAGCAGGCTTTCCCGGTTGCCGAACACGCCGCCGTCCTTGCCGTAGGGAAAGGGGCCGCCGCGCTTGATCAGGGCCAGGGTATGGCGGGCTTCCGGCGGCAGCAGGGCGACGGCGATTTCGCCCTCGTCGCGGCCGGGGTCGCTCCCCTTCCAGAACGCCTGCCCCAGGCCCAGCAACAGGGCAAGCCCGAGGGCGAGCAGCGCGAGCTGGCGCAACAAGCGCATGCACGCCGCCTAATCGTCGGCGTGGCGGGCGATGTAAGCCTTGATGGCCGCCGTGTCCGGGTCCATGGTTTGCACCCGGCGCGGCAGGTCTTCCAGGTTTTCCAGTCCGGGGGGACGTTGCGGACGCAGCCCCAAGGCTTCCCGGATGGTGTCCTCGAATTTGGCGGGCAGCGCGGTTTCCAGGCAGATCATGGGAACGCCCGGCTCGCGATGTTCCAGGCCAACCTTGAGGCCATCGGCGGTATGGGTGTCGATCATGGTGGCGTATTTTTCCCAGGCCAGGCGGATGGTGGCCACCCGGTCGGCGTGGCTGCTGCTGCCGGAGACGAAGCCGAAATCCTTCACCTTGGCGAACAAGCCATCGGCGTTGAGATCGAAGCTGGCGCCCGCATCCACCGCCTGCCAGAGTTCCGCCACCCGGGCGTAGTCCCGGCCGGCGAGATCGGCGATGAAGCGCTCGAAGTTGGAGGCCTTGGAGATGTCCATGGAGGGGCTGGTGGTGTGCAGGGTCTGGGCGGCGGTGCGGGGCCGGTAGACGCCGGCGCGGAAGAACTCGTCCAGCACGTCGTTCTCGTTGGTGGCCACCACCAGCTTGGCGATGGGCAGGCCCATCATGCGGGCGATGTGGCCGGCGCAGACGTTGCCGAAGTTGCCGGAAGGCACGCAGAAACTGACCTGCTGGCCCTCGTTTCGCGTCGCGGCAAAGTAAGCCTTGAAGTAGTAGATCACCTGGGCGGCGATGCGACCCCAATTGATGGAGTTGACCGCGCCGATCCGATATTTCGCTTTGAATTCAAGATCATTGGAAACATTCTTCACAATGTCCTGGCAGTCGTCGAACACCCCGCGCACGGCGATGTTGAAGATGTTGGCGTCCTGCAGGCTGTACATCTGGGCCTGCTGGAAGGGGGTCATGCCGTGCTCCGGCGACAGCATGAACACCCGCACGTTGTGCTTGCCGCGCATGGCGTATTCGGCTGCGGAGCCGGTGTCGCCGGAGGTGGCGCCGAGGATGTTGATGTCCTGGTCGGCCTTGTCCAGGGCGTACTCGAACAGGTTGCCCAGGAGTTGCATTGCCATGTCCTTGAAGGCCAGGGTGGGGCCGTTGGACAGTTCCAGGATGTAGAGGCCGCTGTTTGTATCACCCTCGAGCTTGCGCAGGGGGGTGATCTGGCTGAAGTCCGAATCCGGACGGCCGTGGCTGTAGGCTTCGACCGTGTAGGTCTTGTCCACCAGGGTCTTGAGGTCGGCGGCGGGGATATCGTCGGCGAGTCGGGACAGGATGGCGAAGGCCAGTTGCCGGTAGTCCATGTTCCGCATGGCCGCCAGGTCGGCGGCGCTGAAATGCGGGTAGGACTCGGGCAGATACAGGCCACCGTCCGGCGCCAGACCGCCCAGCAGGATTTCCGTGAAGCTCAGGGCGGGGGACTGGCCCCGGGTGCTGACGTATTTCATGGCGGATTCCGTGTCGTTTACACCCCTCTCCCGCCTGTGGGAGAGGGGTGAGTATGGTCAGCCCTTCAGTTCTTCCAGGCGGATACGGGTCACCTTGCCGGCGATGCTGCCCAGGCCCTCGATCTTGGCGATGGCGGCATTGACGGACTTTTCCAGGGCCACATGGGTGAGCAGGACGATGTCGGTCTGGTCCTCGCCCTCGTCCGGCTCCCGCTGCAGCATGGCGTCGATGGAGATTTCCAGGTCGGCCAGGATGCGGGTGATGTCGGCCAGCACGCCGGGCTTGTCCTGGGCGCGCAGGCGCAGGTAGTAGGCGGTCTCCACCTCGTCCATGGGCAGGATGGGCAGGTCGGTGAGCTGGTCGGGCTGGAAGGCCAGGTGGGGCACCCGGTGCAGCGGGTCGGCGGTATGCAGGCGGGTGACGTCCACCAGGTCGGCGATGACCGCGCTGGCGGTGGGCTCGGCGCCAGCGCCCTTGCCGTAGTAGAGGGTGGCGCCGACGGCGTCGCCCCAGACCAGGACGGCGTTCATGGCGCCCTCCACGTTGGCGATGAGGCGCTTGGCCGGCACCAGGGCGGGATGCACGCGCAATTCGACGCCCCGCTCGACGCGCCTGGTGATGCCCAGCAGCTTGATGCGATAGCCCAGTTGCTCGGCATACTTGATGTCGGCGGCCTCCAGCTTGCTGATGCCCTCGATGTGGCACTTGTCGAACTGGATGGGGATGCCGAAGGCGATGGCGGACATGAGGGTGGCCTTGTGGGCGGCGTCCACGCCTTCGATGTCGAAGGTGGGGTCGGCCTCGGCGTAGCCCAGGCGCTGGGCTTCCTTCAGCACGTCGGCGAAGGCCAGGCCCTTGTCGCGCATCTCGGACAGGATGAAGTTGGTGGTGCCGTTGATGATGCCGGCGATCCACTGGATGCGGTTGGCGGACAGCCCCTCGCGCAACGCCTTGATGATCGGGATGCCGCCGGCCACGGCGGCCTCGAAAGCCACCATGACGCCCTTCTTCTGGGCGGCGGCGAAGATCTCGTTGCCGTGCACGGCCAGCAAGGCCTTGTTGGCGGTGACCACGTGCTTGCCGTTGTCGATGGCCGCCATGACCAGATCCCTGGCCACGGTGTAGCCGCCGATAAGTTCGACGACGATGTCGATGTCCGGGTCCCTGACCAGGGCGAAGGCGTCATCGGTCATCTTGACCTGGCCGCCGGTGAGTTCCCTGGCTCGGGCCAGGTCGCGGTCCGCCACGGCGGTGATGCGGATGGGCCGGCCGGCGCGGCGGGTGATTTCCTCCGCGTTGCGGGTCAGGACGGTCCAGGTACCGCCGCCGACAGTGCCGACACCCAGCAGGCCTACGTTGATTGGTTTCATATTCGCTTTGCTCATCAGTTGTCAGTTGTCAGTCGTCAGTACGCGGTCACGGACATTCTGTCCGGCTGCCTACGGCCACCGACTACTTGAGAAGTCCATCCTTGCGGAACATGTCGCGCAGACCGCGAATGGCTTGGCGGGTTCGGTGTTCATTCTCGATAAGCGCGAAGCGCACATGGTCGTCGCCGTAATCGCCGAAGCCGACGCCGGGACTGACCGCCACCTTGGCGTCGGCCAGGACCTTCTTGGAGAATTCCAGGGACTTCATGTGGGCATAGGGCTCGGGAATCGGCGTCCACAGGAACATGGTGGCCTTGGGCGCCTGCACATGCCAGCCCACCTCGTTGAGGCCCTTGACCAGGGCGTCACGCCGCTTCTGGTACATGACGCGGATGTCTTCCACGCAATCCTGAGGGCCTTCCAGAGCGGCGATGGCGGCCACCTGGATGGGGGTAAAGGTGCCGTAGTCGTGGTAGCTCTTGATCCGCGCCAGGGCCGCGCACAGGCGCTGGTTGCCGACCATGAAGCCCACGCGCCAGCCGGGCATGTTGTAGCTCTTGGACAGGGTGAAGAATTCCACCGCCACGTCCTTGGCGCCCTTCACCTGCATGATCGAAGGCGCCTGGTAGCCGTCGAAGACGATGTCGGCGTAGGCGATGTCGTGCACCACCAGGATGCCGTATTCCCGCGCCATGGCCACGATCTTCTCGAAGAACTCCAGCTCCACGCATTGGGTGGTGGGGTTGCTGGGGAAGTTGAGGATGAGCATCTTCGGCTTGGGCCAATGGTTGCGGATGGCCGTTTCCATTTCGTCGAAGAAGTTCACACCCGGCACCATCGGGATATGGCGGATATCGGCGCCGGCGATCACCGGCCCGTAGATGTGGATCGGGTAGCTGGGGTTCGGCACCAACACGATGTCGCCCCGGTCCAGGGTCGCCAGGGCCAGGTGGGCGATGCCCTCCTTGGAACCGATGGTGACGATGGCCTCCTTCTCCGGATCGAAGTCCACGCCATAGCGGGTCTTGTACCAGTTGCAGATGGCCTTGCGCAGGCGCGGGATGCCCTTGGACACCGAGTAGCGGTGGGTGTCGCCGCGCCTGGCGGTCTCGATCATCTTGTCGACGATATGGGGCGGCGTGGGCTGGTCCGGATTGCCCATGCCGAAGTCGATGATGTCCTCGCCCCGCCGCCGGGCGGCCATTTTCAGGTCGCCGGTGATGTTGAAAACATAAGGCGGCAGTCGTTTGATCCTGGGAAATTCTTCCATCTCTGACGGGGCGCTGTAAAAGCGGGTAATCTTACCCGAGTGCCCAATTGACGGGCAATCCGGCGAGGTCCGGATTGCCGATTTATCTCGTTCGAACACCATGAAACTGCATCTTTCCCGACTTTCCGGCCTCAACCAGATCACCGGCCACGGTCCCGGCCACGTCATGGTGAACGGCGTCCGCCACGAAGCCAGCCTGATCGTGCTGCCGGACGAGGTGGTGACCGACTGGGTGGATTGCTTCGAGAACCTGGACGCGCCCCATTTCGACGCGTTGGCGATCCGCGCCCCGGAGATCGTGCTGCTGGGCAGCGGACCGCGCCTCCGCTTCCCCTCCCCGGGTCTTTACGCCGGCCTGGTGAAGGCCCGCATCGGCGTGGAGGTGATGGACACCGCCGCCGCCTGCCGCACCTACAACATCCTGGCCGCGGAAGGGCGGCGGGTGGCGGCGGCGCTGCTGCTCGCATGAACGAACAACACACACGAACCACAGCACGCGAACAAAGGTGAAAACGGCGGGAAACTACTCGATGTCCGCCTGGCGCAGCCGCTCCGTGTCGCAGATATAGAGCACCTGCCCCTTGAGTTCGATGCAGCCCTGGTCGGTCAGCTTGTGCAGCAGACGGGACAGGGTCTCCGGCTTGACGCCGATGCTGGAGGCGATGACCTGCTTGGGCGCTTCCCATTCCACCCGCTGGCGGCCCGTGTCATCCGGGTCGGAATGGTCCAGCAGATATTGCAGCAGGCGGTCGGCGCCCTTCATGAGGGTCAGTCGATCGATCTCGTTGACCAGCTTGTGCAGGCGGGCGCTCATGCCCGCCATCAGGCGGAAGCAGCGCTCCGTGTCCCGCCCCAGCCATTCCTTGAATGCCGCGCTGTCGAAGGCCACCAGCCGGCTGGGGGTCTGGGCCACGGCATTGACCGGATATCGCCCGCCCATGAACAGGGTGGCTTCGGCGAACAGGCGGTTGGTGCCGGCCAGTTCGATGACTTTCTCATCACCCTGGGGGGAAGCGCGGAACAGCCGGATCACGCCCTCGGCCACCCAGTAGAAAGCCAGGGCGGGATCTCCCTGATTGAACAGCAACTGGCCGGGTGCCAGCGTGATGGAGGTGGCATGGAGCATGATTTGCAGGAATTCGTCCTCCTCCATGCCGGAGAACAGGTAGACGCGGCGCACGGCCTCGAAATCGGTTCTGGTCAGGGTCATTGCGCTGGCTTGGGTGTGATTTCCGAAAAACGCCGGATGGCGGCGAATTCTCCCACGTCTTTTTCCGGCAGTCGTGTATCCGGACGATAGATCGCGCGTAGATGGGCAATCCCGTATTCCCGGGCGGATCGCAACACCGGCAGGCTGTCGTCAACCAGCAGGGTGCGCCCGGGATCGAATGGCTCGCCGCGACGCAACGCCGCCCAGAAGGCGGGATCTTCCTTGGCGATGCCGTATTCGTGGGACACGTGCAGGGCGTCGAAATGCACCGCCAGCCCGGTGCGCGCCATTTTCAGATTGAGGCTCTTGCGGTGGGCATTGGTGACCAGCGCCACGCGCTTGCCGGCCGCCCTGAGGGCGGCAAGGAATTCGGTCACATCCGGATGCACGGCGATGAGGTGGGACAGTTCTTCCTTGAGCTGGACGATGTCGAGTTCCAGTTGCTCGCTCCAGTAATCGACGCAATACCACGCCAGGGTGCCGGCCTTGGCGTTGTAGCGGCGGAAGCACTCGGCGTGGGCCTCGTCCCTGGGGAGGCCATGTCGCTCGGCGAACTTTTCCGGCACATAGACCTGCCAGAAATGGTTGTCGTAATGCAGGTCCAGCAGGGTGCCGTCCATGTCCAGCAGCACCGTGTCGAGGTCGTCCCAGGGCGGGTTCCGGGAGACGTTCATCACAGCAGGCCGTCCTTGGACATGCCCTTGCGCCGCAGGATGCGGCGCAGGGTCTGGAGGGCCTCCAGCTGGATCTGTCGCACCCGCTCCCGGGTCACGCTCAGGTGTTCGGCCAGTTCTTCCAGGGTGGCCACGTCCTGGTTGTTCAGGCCGAAGCGGCGTTCGATGACCCAGCGGTGCTTGTCGGACAACTCCGACAGCCATTCGTGGACGTAATACTCCACCTCGGCCGTCTGCAGCATGTCTTCCGGCAATTCCGAATGCTCGTCGGCGATGGCCTCGCCGATGGACAGGGATGGGTCGATATCCAGGGGGGCGTCCAGGGAAGCCACCCGGTCGTTCAGGGCCAGCACCCGGCGCACCTCCTCCACCGGCTTGCCGGTCAGGTGGGCGATTTCCTCCGGCCCCGCGTCGGGCACCCCGTGCATCTCCAGATGCCGCTGGGCGCGCAGGTAGATGTTGAGTTCCTTGATGACGTGCACCGGCAGGCGGATGGTGCGGGACTGGTTCATGATGGCCCGCTCGATGTTCTGGCGTATCCACCAGGTGGCGTAGGTGGAAAAGCGAAACCCCCGTTCCGGTTCGAACTTTTCCAGGGCGTGCATGAGCCCCAGGTTGCCTTCCTCGATCAGGTCCAGCAGGGACAGGCCGCGGTTGATGTAATGCTTGGCGATGTTCACCACCAGGCGCAGGTTGTGCTCGATCATGCTCTGGCGAGCGGCGAAATCCCCCTGTCGCACCTTGAACGCCAGATCCCGCTCCTGGTCCGGAGACAGCAACCCCTCCCGTCCGATTTCGTTCAGGTAGAGCTGGGTGACATCGGGCAACTCGTCGAAATCATGGCCGGCCTCGGCATGGGAGGACTCGGCGGTCTCATCCGGCTCGGCATCGAGGTTGGGTTCCGGCTCGGAGGAACCCGGAGAATTCTCTTCCTGCATCCTCGCTCTCAACTCAGTTTTGGCAGGTAATTGAGCGGATCCACGGGCTTGCCGTACTCGCGTATCTCGAAATGCAGCTTGACCCGATCCGCGTCGCTGTCGCCCATCTCGGCGATGGCCTGGCCGCGCGCCACGGACTGCCCCTCGGCCACCAGCAATCGCGCATTGTGGGCATAGGCGGAGAGCAGGGTCTTGCCGTGCCGGATGATGATCAGTTTTCCATAGCCCCGCATGCCGGAACCGGCATAGACGACTCGCCCCGGGGCGGCGGCCTGGACGATCTGCCCGCGCGCGCCGGAGATATCGATGCCCTTGCCGGCCCCTTCCCCGAAACGGCCCAGCAGGGCGCCATGACTCGGCCAGACCCAGGTATCCGGCAATGCCTCGCCGGGTTCCGCAAGCCATGTCGTGACGGGCGCGATGGCGCGCGTGGCCACCGTCGGCTCCGCCGGTGGCGCGGTGGTGCCCGCCAGCGCCCTGGGCGCCGTGATGCGGAGCACCTCATCAACGCGGATACGATCGGGGTCCGGAAGCTTGTTCCAGGCCGCCAGATCGCGGTAATCCACGCCCTGGTCGAACGCGATCTTGTAAAGCGTATCGCCGGGCTGAACCCGGTAATGCCCCGCCGCGACCGGTGCCGGCGCCTTCGCGGCAAGCGGCCGGGGCGCCGTCCGGGCCTCGCGCACCGGCGCCGGGCTTTGGGTCGAGGCGCATCCCGCCAGGCCGGCGAGCGCCAGACACCACAGCAGACGCGTCAACTGACTCCCGAAAGCAGGGGCACGAATTTCACCGCCTCCAGCTCCCGCTCGCTGAATTCCTCGCCCTCGGGGCCCGCCTCCACCACGATGAGTCGCTGGCTTTCGCCGGCGCCCACCGGTGCCACGAGACGACCACCGGGCTTGAGCTGCCGCTTGAGCGCATCGGGAATGTAGGGCATGGCCGCCGCCACCACGATGGCGTCGAAGGGCGCGGCGGCCGGGTATCCGAAGCTGCCGTCCACGTTCTTCATCAGGACGTTGTTGATCCGCAGTTCCCGCAGGGTCAGGCGCGCCCGGCCGATGAGCTTGGCGATGCGTTCCAGGCTGAGCACTTCCCTGGCCAGCCTGGACAGGACCGCCGCCTGGTAACCGCAACCGCCGCCGATCTCCAGGACCCGTTCCAGCATGTGGCCGCGACAGGCCAGCTCACAACTGCGCGCGACGATGTAGGGACTGGAAATGGTCTGGCCCTGGCCGATGGGCAAGGGCGTGTCGTCATAGGCCCGCTGCTGGATGCTCTCCTCCAGGAAGGGGTGACGGGGAATGGCATTGATGGCGGCCAGCACCAGGGGATCGCTGATTCCCTGGGCCTTGAGGTTCTCCAGCATGCGTGCCCGGGCCCGCTGGGATGTCATGCCGATGCCGTGCACGCTCATCGGGCGAGCCAATCCTCGATCAGGCCCATCTGGGCATAGCGGGTCAAATCCAGTTGCAGGGGAGTCAGGGAAATCCGGCCCTGGGACACGGCATGAAAATCCGTGCCGGGGCCCGCATCCTGGGCCGCGCCCGCGGCACCCACCCAGTACATGGTCTGGTTGCGTGGGTTGATCGTCTTGACGGTGTCCTGGGCCTTGTGGCGTCTGCCGAGGCGGGTGACTTCCACGCCCTGGATCTGGTCGGGCGGCAGATCCGGCACATTGACATTCAGCAGGACATGCTCGGGAACCGGATCCGCGGCGAAGCGGGCGGCCAGCCCCGCGACGAAATCGGCGGCGGTCTGGAAATGCTCCTGCTGGAGATTGGCCAGTGAAACCGCCACGGAGGGAATGCCCAGGAGAAAACCTTCGGTCGCAGCCGCCACGGTGCCGGAATACACCGTGTCATCGCCCATGTTGGCGCCGTGATTGATGCCGGAAATGACCATCTCGGGCAGTTCCGGCAACAGGCCGGTCACCGCCAAGTGCACGCAATCCGTGGGCGTGCCGTTGACGTAATGGAAGCCGGTGGGCGTCTTGCGCACCATGAGCGGCCGATCCAGGGTCAGTGAATTGCTGGCCCCGCTGCGATCGCGCTCCGGCGCCACCACGGTCACATCATGGCCTTGCCGGGAAAGTGTCGCGGCGAGGACGGCCAGTCCTGGTGCAAAGTAGCCGTCGTCGTTGCTGAGCAGAATTCGCATTCGCCGCGGAAGTGGGAGAGGGAAAAATGGTCGGGGCGAGAAGATTCGAACTTCCGACCCCCTGCACCCCATGCAGGTGCGCTACCAGGCTGCGCTACGCCCCGAACGCCGCGCATTATATGGGGTTCGACGTGATCGGTAAACAGCAAAGATGAAAAAATGCGGGATGGGTGCAACTTCCGCGCAAATCCCGAGCGTTGCGCGCGAGATGGCCAGAAAATCCGGGTGATCGGCACCGCCGGTCGAAATAACGCGTCAACCCTTCAGGAGGGCGAGGATCTCGGCCAGTTCCTTCTTGATCAGCGCCAGATCGACGCTTTCAGCGGCCTTGTCCTCATGCTCGGCGTGATGGCCCGCGGGGTGGACCGCATCGCCCTCGGAAAGCAGCCGGTTGCGGGCTCCCGAGATGGTAAAGCCCTGCTCATAGAGCAATTCCCGGATACGCCGGATGAGCATGACTTCGTGATGCTGGTAGTAGCGCCGGTTGCCACGCCGCTTCACCGGCTTCAACTGGTTGAATTCCTGCTCCCAATAACGCAGGACGTGGGGTTTTACGCCGCAGAGCTCGCTCACCTCGCCGATGGTGAAATACCGCTTCGGCGGGATGGGAGGCAGCTCAGAGCTCGGCAGTGGATCCAACATGGGCCTCTTCCACCATGGCCTTCAGTTTCTGGCTGGCGTGGAATGTGACCACGCGACGGGCCGTGATCGGCATTTCTTCTCCGGTCTTGGGATTGCGCCCCGGCCGCTGGGGTTTCTCGCGCAACTGGAAATTGCCGAAACCGGACAGTTTCACGCTGTCGCCATTTTCCAGGGCGGTACGCACCTCCTCGAAGAAGGTTTCCACCATGTCCTTGGCTTCGCGCTTGTTGAGTCCGACTTTTTCAAACAACAGGTTGGCCAATTCAGCTTTTGTCAAAGTGGTCATGCAGGTGAGACTCCGTCAGCCGCGCAACGTGGCATTGAAACGTGTGGAAAGCGCATTCACGACTTCAGTCACGGCGGAATCAATTTCTAAATCTGTAAGCGTTTTCTCAGTATGTTGTAACAACATCTTGAATGCAAGGCTTTTTTTCCCAGCCTCTATGCCCTGGCCCTGATACACGTCGAAGCAGGCGATCTCGGCGACCAGCGCCGGACGGGCGTCCCGGGCGAAGGACAGGATATCTCCCAGGGGAAGATCGGCATCCACCACCATCGCGATATCCCGGCGGACGGCCGGGTAACGCGGCATGCCCTGGTATCTTGGCGCGCCACGATGGAGGAGAGGGTTCAAGTCGATCTCGAAGATCACCGGCGCCCTGGCGAAACCGTATTTCTGCGTCAATCCGGGATGCAGGGCGCCAATCCAGCCGATGGCTAGACCTTCAACCCAGACTCGGGCGCGCTGCCCCGGATGCAGGGAAGGATGGGCCTCCGGGCGGTATTCGGCGCAGGCCGGGTGCAGCAGGGCATCCAGATCGGCGCGCAAATCGTAGAAATCCACATTGCGGCTTTTCTCGCCCCATTGTTCGGGATGGCTGGCCCCATGCGCCAGGGCCGCGATACGCATGGGCTGGCCATCGACATCGGCCGTGAGGAATGCCCGGCCCGCCTCGAATATGCGCAGACGCTCCTGGCCATGGTTGAGGTTGTGGCGCAGGGATTGCACCAATCCGCCCAACAAACTGCCACGCATGACGCCCATCTGACTGGCGATGGGATTCAACAGGGGCAGGATGTCACCCTCGGAACGGAAATCCCGATCCAGTTCCTCGGAAGTAAAGCTGTAGGTAATGTTTTCCTGGTATCCCCTTGCCACCAATAGTTTTTTCAGTTCGAGGACCGAGCGGGCGCCCTCTCCCGCCGGCAGCATGGCGTGGGCGCCGCGCAGGGCAACGGCGGGGATGGCATCGTAGCCATGCACACGGGCCACTTCCTCGATGAGATCGACTTCCCGGGTGATATCGAACCGGCGACTGGGCGGCTGAACTTCGGCGCTTTCCCCCGCCGGGAGGACATTCATTCCCAGGCGGGAGAGGATCGCGAACATGGCTTGATCGTCCAGATCGAAACCGAGTATCCGGCGCGCCCGCGCGGGGCGGAATCCGACCGGAGCGCTAGCCGCCAGGCCAGGGCCGGCCTCGATCGCGGGGCCACACTGGCCGCCGCAGATATCCAGGATCAGGCGGGTGGCCCGCTCCATGGCAAGTCGCGGCAATTCCGGATCCACGCCCCGCTCGAAGCGGTGGGAGGAATCGGTGGAAAGCCCGTAGCGGCGAGCGCGGCCGGCGATGGCATCGGGGACGAAGTGGGCCGCTTCCAGGAAGATATCCGTCGTGGCCCCGGTGACCGAACTGGACACCCCCCCCATGATGCCCGCCAGGGCCAGGGGACCGCTGTCGTCGGCGATGACCAGGGCATCCTCGTCCAGGTCGATGGACTGGTCATTGAGCAGGGCGAGCCTTTCGCCCGGCTTGGCCAGTCGGACGCGCAGGGCGCCACGCAGGCGCGCCAGATCGAAGCCGTGCATGGGCTGGCCGAGTTCCAGCAAAACATAGTTGGCCACGTCCACGACCGGATGGATGGCGCGCAGGCCGGAACGCTCCAGGCGTCGTGTCATCCATTCCGGCGTGGCGGCGCGGGGGTCGATGCCCCGGATCACCCGACCGCGATAGCGCGGGCAACCGGCGGCATGCTCGATGACGACGGGGTGGCTGTCGCCCAGGGTCGCCGGCACGGGGGCGCAATCCACCGGGTTCAGCGGCGTCTCGGTGAGGGCGGCAACCTCCCGGGCGATGCCGAGAACGGACAGGCAATCGCCCCGGTTGGGCGTGAGCTTGAGGGTGATCAGATGGTCATTCAGCCCCATCCAGTCACGCAATTCATCCCCCACGGGCGCGTCCGACGGCAATTCCATGATGCCGGCGGCATCCCGGGCCAGACCGAGTTCCTTGGCGGAACACAGCATGCCGAAGGATTCCACGCCGCGCACCTTGGCCTGTTTGATCTCGAATTCGGGCAACCTGGCCCCCACCAGGGCGCACGCGGTCTTGAGGCCGGCCCGGGCATTGGGCGCGCCGCAGACGATGCTGAGCGGGTCGCCCTCCCCCGTCCTCACCTGACAGACCTGGAGGCGGTCGGCGTTGGGATGTTTTTCCGCGCTCAGGATTTCCGCCACCACCACCCGGGAAAAAGCCGGCGCGGCGGGCTCCAGGGCCTCCACCTCCAGGCCAGCCATGGTGAGCAGGTGGCCGAGCCGATCGCTGGACAGATCGGGATTGACGAGGCTTCTCAGCCAGGCTTCGGAGAATTGCATGGTCGGCTACCTCACGCGAATTGCCGCAAAAACCGCAGATCATTTTCAAAGAACAGGCGCAGGTCATCGACGCCATAGCGCAACATGGCCAGGCGCTCCACGCCCAGGCCGAAGGCGAAGCCCTGGTAGCGCTCCGCGTCGATGCCGACATGGCCGAACACGTTGGGGTGCACCATGCCGCAACCCAGCACTTCCAGCCAGCCGGTATGGGAACAGACCCGGCAGCCCGCGCCCTCGCAGATCACGCAACCGATATCCATTTCCGCCGAAGGCTCGGTGAAGGGAAAAAACGATGGCCGGAAACGCACCGGCAGGCCGTCCCGCTCGAAGAAACGGCCCATGAAATCCGCCAGCACCCCTTTCAGGTCGGCGAAGGACACCGACTCGTCCACCCACAGGCCTTCCACCTGATGGAACATGGGGGTGTGGGTCACGTCGGAGTCGCAGCGGTACACCCGGCCGGGGGCGATGATGCGAATGGGCGGCTGCTGGTTCTGCATGTAATGCACCTGCACCGGCGAGGTGTGGGTGCGCAGCAGGTTGCCGCCGTCCAGATAGAAGGTGTCGTGCATGGCCCGGGCCGGATGGTTTTCCGGGATGTTGAGGGCGGTGAAGTTGTAGAAATCGGTTTCGATCTCCGGACCGTCCGCCACGGCGAAGCCGATGGAGGCGAACAATTGCTCGATCCGCGCCATGGTGCGGGTGACGGGATGCAGTCCGCCCATGCCCTCGCCGCGTCCCGGCAGGGTCACATCCAGGGATTCGGCGGCCAGTTGCTTCTCCAGGTCCGCGGCCTGGATGGCCTCGCGCCGGGCACGCAACAAGGCTTCCACCTGGTCCTTGACCTGGTTGATGCGGGCGCCGGCGGCCTTGCGCTCTTCCGGCGGCAGGGCACCCAGGCCCTTCATCTGCTCGGTGATGGCGCCGCTCTTGCCGATGAAGCGCGCCTTCACCTGATCCAGGATGGGCAGACTTCCGGCGGCGGAAAACTCCCGCTCGGCTTCCTTGAGAATTTCGTCGAGATTCATGGCTGAATCCGTTGATCAAAAAGAAAAGGCAGAAATGAAAAAGGGAGGCCCTCGCAGGCCTCCCCCGGTCCGGGCATCCGGCGGCTTACGCCCCCAGACTGGCCTTGGCCTGCTCGGCGATCTTGGCGAACGCGGGCTGATCGAAGATGGCCATGTCGGACAACACCTTGCGGTCGATCTCGATGTTGGCTTTCTTCAGGCCGTTCATGAACACGCTGTAGGTCATATCCAGATCCAGCGCGCGCACGGCGGCGTTGATCCGGGCGATCCAGAGCTGGCGGAACTGGCGCTTGCGCTGCCGACGGTCGCGGTAGGCATACTGCCCGGCCTTCATGACCGCTTCGTTGGCGATGCGGAATACGTTCTTGCGGCGGCCACGGTAACCCTTGGCCGCGTCCAGCACCTTCTTGTGGCTGGCGTGAGCGGTAACACCACGTTTGACGCGAGGCATGACGAGTCTCCTTTCTTAGGCGTAGGGCATCATGTCACGCACGTGACCGACGTCGGAAGGATTCACATCGGACATCCCGCGCAGGTGGCGCTTGCGCTTGGTGGTCTTCTTGGTGAGGATGTGGCGCATGTAGGCGGAGGACCGCTTGATGCTGCCGCTGCCTCGCACGCGGAAGCGCTTGGCGGCTCCGCTCTTGGTCTTCATCTTGGGCATGTTGGCTCCAGTTTTTCGATGCCGCCTGGCGGCCCCCACCGGGAGCGCTTGAACAGCCATGCGGCACTTGTCGGCGCGGATATTTTCGAGGCCCGCGCCACCCTCGCAAAAACAATCAGTTACTTCTTCTTCTTGGGGCTGAGCACCATGATCATCTGGCGCCCTTCCAGCTTGGGGAACTGCTCGACCACGCCCAGCTCGGCCAGGTCGCCCTCCACCCGCTTCAACAGTTCAAGACCAAATTCCTGGTGGGCCATTTCCCGTCCCCGGAAGCGCAAGGTCACCTTAGCCTTGTCACCCTCGCCGAGGAAACGCACCAGGTTGCGCAACTTGACCTGGTAATCGGCTTCATCGGTGCCGGGCCGGAATTTCACTTCCTTGACCTGGATTTGCTTCTGCTTGAGCTTGGCCTCGTGCTGCTTCTTGCTCTCCTGGTACTTGAACTTGCCGTAATCCATGATCCGGCAAACAGGAGGCTGGGCCTGGGGCGCGATTTCCACCAGATCCAGCTCGGCCTCCTCGGCCTTGGCCAAC
>WBZL01000319.1_pt1 | contig 52949 bp, 46 predicted proteins | sample 5204291 | NCBI WGS metagenome assembly WBZL01 (sample SAMN12344345, study PRJNA552823) | activated sludge metagenome | biome: Activated sludge suspended growth; feature: Nitrification reactor; material: Wastewater; isolation source: activated sludge from nitrification reactor of wastewater... | reverse complement strand
CGCCAGCTTTGATATGGCTCGGCTATTTCTTCTCAGTAGTATTCGGTTTCTATCCTGTTTCACTCAAACTTCTGATACTTGGACTGTCGCTTCTCTCGGTAATGATGATATATCTTATCGGTAAAAATTTCCTCAGTCAGGTGGCAGGAATATTTGGTGCACTTATCTTCTCCGGAAATATTCTCTTCAATGTCTTCTCAAAGAGATTTCAGCTTGACATGCCGTACGTGCTTTTCATGCTTGCCTCATTTTACTTTGCCCTGAAGCTGTCCTCTGAAAAGAAGACCCGGTATGCTTTTGCTGCCGGAATGTTCTTTGGGATTTGTCTTATGTCTAAGATACTGGTCGGTTTGTTTATACCCATGGTGATACTGGCAACTATTATTGTGTATAGAAGCAATTCACCCATAAGCATCAAAGATCTTTTCATTATTTCAGCAGTTGGTTTATTAGTAGCAATGCCCTGGCATGTTTATATGTACATCGAACATGGCAAGTCATTCACGGATTATTTTTTTGGATTTCATCTTATTGACAGGGCATTTGCGGGTGTGGAAATGAATGAGAAGGCATCGGGACCGTTTTATTTTTTCAATTATTTGCTCACTATAATTCCCTTTGGAATTCTGTTGCTTTTTGCCTTCATAAGAAGTTTCCGATACTTGAAGGCTATGAAATTTCCTATTGCATTCATGTGGATATGGACGATATGCGGGTTCGCTATTATTACTATGTTCAAAACGAAACTTGAATCATACCTGCTGCTTGTGCTCCCCGCAGTATCGATGCTGATCGCGAATTATCTGTCTGAAATTAATAAGGAAGAAAAAGTTACCAAAGCATTGCTGCTTTCATCAGTGCTTCTGAATATCATATGGTATGCCACTGAAAATTACCGTCCTGCCATCAAAAGTTTCGTTTCAGAAAAAGGTCTTCTTTTTTCAGGGACAGTATTTATTGTAACGGTGATTTTAGTTTTGTTGGCGGGATACTTTTTTCAAAGCAAAATGAATACAGGCCGTGTAATTGCAATGTTCATTGTATTGACATTTGCAGTCTCAAATATTTTCTACCTGATCAACAAACCTTTATGGGAAGACAGGTTTCATATTGAGAACGCGGTGAATGTAATTGAAGAATCCGGTGCTGAAAAAATAGTTTATGTTGGATCAGATTACAGATACAATCCTCAGTTCAGCTACTATTTCAACGGTATTGACCTTGGGTGGAAAGATCCTAAATATGGATATGAATTCATGGATACAAATGTAGGAACAGAGAAAATCAGAGCAAGATTGAACCTTGTCGATAAGAATTCTGTCGTTGTGGTTGAAAGAGACAAGATCAACAGGGCTGTATATCCGCCTAGTGAATTGTTTGTACCGACCGGTTTCAGAATGCTTCATAAGGAAACGGGTTATGAAGTTTACAGGAGAGAAGATGATTGAAGTAACCAGAGTTACAGACATTGAGAATGAGATCGAGTGGAAGGAATTTCTGAGAAATCAGTACAACTTGTTTTATGATCACAGATTCAATTCATACCATGATGTATTCGGGAAGGGAATAAGTTTTCATTCGCTCAAGTTCAGGGATAAATATACGGGAAAAATAATAGCAATCATGCTCGGCTCTGAAAAACAGACTGAAGAGGGAAAGATTTTTGTTTCCTGCGACGGTGTCAGCTTTGCAGGTTTTCTTTGGAAAAAACGTTCAGATCTGCTGAACTTCAGAGAGGTAATAAAGGGTCTCAAAGAATATCTGCAGAACAATGGATTTGAAAAGTGCATAATCAAGAACCCGCCATTCCTTTATCACAAGTCGCCAAATGAAGAAACTGAATATGCATTGCTTAAGTCCGGTTTCGAAGTGAGCACTGTGTCAATCTCAAATATCATAGACCTGAGTGAATTCGAGTTTCAGAAGATTTCGGAAACAAAAAAAAGATCCATCAAGAAATCTCAAAAGGACATTACAGTCAATATCTTAGATGAAGTGCTGACAAAGGAAAATTTCGAAACGTATTATTCAATTCTTCGCGACAACAGAGAGCTGAAGAATGTAAGCCCAACGCATTCGTTTGAAGAATTGATCTATCTCAAGAATAAGCTTCCTGAAGACATAATTCTTTTCGAAGCAAGGATAAGGGGTGAGTTGGCGGCAATTTGCGTATTGTTTTCCATTAACAAGGATGTCATTTTGAATTTCTATCTCGCGGGTTCTGAGGAGTTTAAACCGGAGGGAGCTGCAGAGTTTATCCTCTTCAAAACAATTGAATGGTCAAAGACTAAAGGTTACCGCTATTATGACATTGGCACATCGGATACCGGAGACGGACTCATTGAAGGCTTGTTTGCTTTTAAGAAGAAGTTTCTTGCCAATGGATTCCTAAGAAAGACTTACGAATCAAAACTAAAGTGAACATAAATTTGAAAATCAAGAACAAGAAGATATTACTCACAGGCGGTGCAGGGTTTATCGGAAGCACATTGGCAAAGAAGCTTATCGCTGACAATGAGATCCTCATCTACGATAATTTTTCCAGAGATTCCATTCGGTACAAGAACATAAAGTCCGGCAATCTGAAGATCGTTAAAGATGATGTCTTGAATGCAGATTCATTAAGGAGTGTATGTGAAGATTTTCGACCGGAGATTGTGGTTCATCTTGCGGCTATCGCCGGGATTGATACGGTAATAATCGATCCGATAAAGACTTTGGATGTTAACATCAATGGCACTTTGAATCTTCTGAAAGCACTGCAAAAATACTCCGGCAAGCTCGAACGGTTTTTGGACTTCTCAACGAGTGAAGTGCTTGGCGCTTATGCGTATAAGTCCAGTGAGAAATCGAGCACAAACTTTGCTCCAGTGGGCGAAGGAAGATGGACGTATTCCATAAGCAAGGTAACCGGAGAACATCTTGTGCACAGTTATTATAAGCAGCACGGATACCCTTGTGTGACGATAAGGCCCTTTAACATTTATGGACCGGGACAAGTGGGCGAAGGTGCAATTCAGATCTTCATAAAGAACGTCGTGAAAGGAAAGAACATTGAAATACACGGAGAAGGCGATCAGATAAGGTCTTGGTGCTATGTGGATGATATGATGGAAGGGATAGAGCTTTGTCTGACAAACAAAAAAGCCATAGGTGAAGTATTTAATATCGGAAATCCAAAGGGAACCATAACCATTTCATCACTTGCGGAGAAGATTGTCTATCTCTGCAAGTCTAAAAGCAAAATAGTGTATGTACCCAAGAACTATGTTGACGTGGAACTAAGAATACCAAGCATTGAAAAGGCGCAGTCACTTCTGGGTTTCTATCCTAAGGTCGATCTCAATGAAGGAATACTGAAGACTTACAATTGGTATAAGAAGAACATGTAATGAAATACGTTTATCTTGCGCATTCAGAAATGTCGCTCCGATGTCTTGAAGGACTGATCACGAAATCATTAGCGCCGTCGCTTGTTGTGATCAGCGTGATGAAGGAGATCAATTTTCAGTTCAGGAATTCGATGATTGAATTATGCAGGGAATCCGGAATCGGGATTGTAAACATTTGCGGAAGTTGCGCTGATTCAGAGATCCCTGTGCTTGAAACGGTCGAAGATCTTATTCCGGAAATTTCTGAATATGACTTTGGATTGTCTGTCGGATTTATGAAGATCCTGCCCGAAAAGGTCTTCAGCGCTCCAAGGCTTGGAATGATCAATCTTCATTGCGGACGGCTTCCGCAGTATCGTGGAAGAGCCCCGATCAGCAGAGCAATAATGGAAGGTGAAAGCAGTGTCATAGTTTCAGTTCATAAGATCGATCAGGGAGTTGATTCCGGTGATGTGATTGAGGAGCTTGTTGTTCAGGTAAGTGATACTGATGATGTCAATTCGATTTATGAGAAATGCTGCGAATCATCTTCTGAAGCGGCTGAAATTGCAGTAAGAAAATTGATGAGCAAAAATCCTGCATTCAGAAAGCAGTTACCCGACATTGCGCCAAGGGAGAAGATTTCTGAATCCGAGAGAAGGATCAATTGGAATGCAAGCACTAGAAATATTTTCAATAAGATCAGGGCTATTACGTTTCCTTATCCCGGCTCAGTAGCAGTTTATGAAGGAAATGAAATCATAGTCCTTGCCTCAGAGATTCCTGTGTCAGTCAGTGAAAATGTAAATGAACCTGGAAGGATCATCAAAACAAATCAAATGAGTGTTCAAGTAGCTGCAAAAGACGGGCATATAATTCTGAAAGATCTGTTCAGAAAGGGATCTTTGATAAAGGACTGCAGAACAGAATTTGAAGAAGGGAAGAGGTTCAGTTGAAAATAGTAGATGCACATATTCATATCGGAAAGTGGAGTAATATATTCTTCGAATATGAATCAACAGTTGATGAAGCCGTTGAGATAATGAAAAGCTCAGGCGTGGAAGCGGCGGTATGCATGCCGGCAGATGCGACAAGGAATGAGGACCTGTTCAAGGAAACAATGGAAAGAAAGGATTTCAAATTCTATTACAAGGCATGGATAAATCCTGATGATCCCGGGCTTGATGAATTCCTTAAAAAGAATATTAATGATATCTCACTGTTCAAAATACATCCGTCGATTCAGAGAAAAAGAATAACAGATGATTCATATGACAAATATCTGCAGCTTGCCGCAGAAAAGAAGAAGCCCGTTGTGGTTCATTGCGGAAGGTGGCAGGAAATTGCGGGATATAAATTCCCGCTGGAATGCGCGGCAAAGTATCCTGAGCTGATTCTCATACTTGCCCATCTTGGCGGTGATCAGCCGTCAATCTATCTTGAATGCGCGAAGGAGATCAAAAGGCCGGAATACAAGAATGTTTATCTTGGTACGGAATCTGTGAGAGAGTTTTACTTTGTAAACAAGGTTGTTCATACTGCAGGTGCAGAAAGAGTGATCTTCGGAAGTGACTACAATCTGTGCCTGCCGAAAACATTTATACCGGTTATTGAGAGCCTAGATATTCCTGCGGATGACAAAGAGCTGATCTTTTCCGGAAATATTCTACGCCTTATTGAGCAGCAGCTGACGGTTTGAACTCTGTCGCTAAGCAAAGGCATATCAGATTTCTAACATAGATTGAAAAAGAAGATTTTACATATCGCTCCACAGAATTTTGCCGGAATGCCGTATGACTTTGTTAAGATGCACAGAAGTTTTGGTGTTGATTCACGGCTGGTCACTCTTTACCGGAATACACTTAATTTTGAAGAGGACATTTGCCTTGGACTCGATCTGCCAACCGGCAATATCGCAAAGAAATGGCGCGACAAAAAAGTCGATGCAGGTGCCGGAGCAGGAGGACAAGCAAAAATTTCCGCACCAAAGAACTTGGCGGAGAAAATTTATTTCAGCATCCGCGATCACAGAAATTCTTCAGTCATTGAAAAAGCAATTAACGATTTTGACCTCTATGATTTTGACATCTATCATTTTGACGGAGGCATGGACTTGTTCAGGGATGTCAGGTTTGCAAAGGATCTGAAACGAAGGAATAAGAAGATCGTTTGCTGTTACTACGGAAGCGATCTTAGAACAAGAGGCATTTTTCCTGAGCTTGATGCGATGAGCGATCTTAACCTTACTGTTGAATACGATCATCTCAAATTGCATGACAGCATTAACTACATTTATTTCCCGTTTGACAATTCATCCTATGAATACAAGCCAAAGAAAAATTCCAGGATAAAGATAATTCACTCACCTACAAACAGAAAATTCAAAGGTACTGACAAAATACTTAGGGTGATAGCGGAAGTTGAACAGCTCAGAAACATTGAGTTCATACTTATTGAAAACATGGACAGGCACAAAGTACTTGAAATCAAAAACACCTGTGATCTTGCAATTGATCAGGTTGGCGGTGAAATGGGAGGCTCGGGTTATGGCAGAAATTCAATAGAGAATTTATCTATGGGAGTTCCGACTTTCACAGAGTTTGATGCCGAGTATTTTGCTTTTATTAAGGACAATCCGTTCATCAATTCCACTATAGACACACTAAAGGAAAACCTGCTCAAGGTTATTGACAATGAAGAGCTCAGAAGATCGCTTGCGCTAAACGGAATTAAGTGGGTTGAAGATAATCATTCATACAAGGCAGTGAATAAACTTCTTAATGAGTATTATCATCGCTACGAAATTACCGCCGATGAGTGATAAGGGGAAAGCAAGACAATTCTTTTCACAGACCGTAATTTACGGTTTAGGGATAATGCTCAACCGCTCCGTGAGTTTCATTCTCATACCTGTTTATACGAAATATTTCCTTCCGGCCGAGCTTGGAGTTTTCACTTTGGTTCAGTCTCTTTCGATCTTTCTGGGATTTGTTTATGCATTCGGACTTGAAACTGCCTTCATGAAAAAGTTCATAGATGCTAAAGATGACAGCAGAAAAAAAAATATATACTCGTCAACATTATTTTTCTTGCTGCTTTCCTCATCTGTGCTATCATTCGTCATTTACATGCTCGCCGGCAGCATATCATCCGCAATTGGCATACAGGATTCACCAAACGGAGTGTATCTTATCCGACTGATGAGTGTTGTGATGATTGCAGATACTCTTTACAGGATTCCAATGCTCTTGTTCAGGGCACAACTTAAAGCAAAGACATACAGTCTTCTCAATCTGCTCGCATTCATAATCAACGTAGTACTTAATCTCGTTCTGATTGTAAAGCTTGGTTTCGGAGTTGAAGCGATCTTTTACAGTTACCTGGTCTCGGTCATTGTTGTCCTGATAGTAACATTGTTCATGACGAGAGAAATCTTCACCATCTTTTTCAGCAGGCAGACATTGTCTGAACTTCTTGGTTATGGAGCGAAGTTCATCTTCATTGGCATCTTTCTGCTGATCATTGATATGTCCGACAGATTCTTTCTTCAACATTATTTCGGTGAATCAACAGTCGGAATATACTGGGCAAACTACCGGCTGGCCAGTGCAATGGGACTTGTCATTGCGGCATTCAGATTCTCCTGGACACCATTCTTTCTCAATCTCAATGAAGAACAGGCAAGCAGAAAGATCATTGCTGATGTGACCGTGTACTTTGTCTTTGCAGGTTCATTGCTGTTCCTTTCTTTAGGGTTGCTTACAGATATTCTTGCACCTGCTGAAATATTCGGAGTAAGATTCCTTGATGCGTTATACCTTCCGGGATTGGGAATTGTACCGGTAATTTTGCTTGCTTACTTTTTTTCGGGACTATATTCAACATTCAATGCTGCACCGTTCTTCACAGACAATACCAGGTCATTGCTTTATGTCACCATTGCAGGAGTAACACTGAACCTTGCACTGAACTTCCTACTCATACCAAAATATGAGATGTATGGAGCCGCAGCAGCCACACTGATTACATATCTTGCAATGTTCATCATAGTCTTCACATACTCTCAAAAAATTTACAGGATCGAGATAGATTATCTGAAAGTTGCAGCGATGTTTTTTGGAGCAGTGATATTTTTTGCAGCGGGCTACTACGGTGTTAACAGGATGGACATGTCCTTACAAGTTAAGTGTATAGCCGATGTCGGTTTAATACTGTTGTATATAGCCTTACTGAATGTTACGGGCTTGTTTCAAATCAGCAAAATAACCTCTTTGCTTAAAAAGGAAAACTGATTTGGCAATTTGATCTCCGATTCCTTCAAGGTCAGATCAATCTCAACAAGATTGAATTCAGTAAAAATCTACTTGAGTAACTTCTTAACCTGTCCCAGGAATTCCTTTTGTACAGTCTCTGCCATTTCATAAGTCTGAGCTTCGGTTATGACTCTTATTATCGGCTCAGTGTTTGATTTTCGCATGTGCACCCAAAAATCTTTGAAATCAAGTTTTAGTCCGTCGTTAGTCCATGTCTTAACAAGATCTTGTTTGCCCTGATTCAATTTTCTGATCTGGTTCAGAACATTGTCGGGGTTTCTTACATTCTCTATTTTGGCTTTTGAGATGTGATATGCCGGCAGTGTCTTTCTGTAATCACTCAAGCTCAGCCCGGATTGTGCAAGCTCACTCAAGATCAAAACTATGCCAACGAGTGAATCCCTTCCGTAATGAGATTCGGGATAGATCACGCCTCCGCTTCCTTCACCTCCGATCGCTGAGCCGTTCTTAATCATTTCCTTTACAACATTTATCTCACCAACTGCGCTTCTATATACAATTCCGCCTGATTCAGATGCAACATCATCAACCGCCCGCGTAGTTGACAGATTCACTGTTGCAATCTTACTTTTTGATTTTCGAAGAACGTATCTGACGGCTGTGGCAATTGTATTCTCTTCGCTGAACGGCTTGCCTTTGTCAGTGATCAGGACCAGCCTGTCAGCATCCGGATCTACAGATATTCCAAGGTCTGCCTTGTGCTTCAATACGGATCTTGCCAACCCTGTAAGATTTTCCGGCAAAGGTTCAGGAGTATGAGGAAAGATGCCGCTTCCGTCACAGTAAAGTCTGATCACTTTGCATCCGAGCCTCTCGAGCAATTCAGGCACAATAAATGAACCGGATGAATTTACTGCATCAACAACAACTTTGAATTTTCGCTCCCTGATCTTTTTCTTGTTTACGATTTTCAGCCTGAGTATCTCGTTAATATGTTTCTCATTCCAGGAATTATTGAAAACCGGCACAGGGATGTCACCTACTCCGGCATATGCAAAATCTTCTTTTGCAGCAATATCAATCAGCCGGCCAATCTGTTTTTCGTCGAGGAATGTTCCGTCCGAATTCAGGAACTTCAATCCGTTCCATATCTGAGGATTGTGAGATGCAGTTATGGAAATTGCACCGTCTGATCCAGACAATGCTGCTGCAAGTTGCACTGTAGGAGTCGGTGCCATTCCTATTGATACCACTTCAATGCCCGACATGGACAAGCAGGACACAACCATCTTTTCAATGACATCACCCCGGACTCTTCCGTCTCTGCCAACTACTATGCTGCATCTTTTCTTTTTTGAATGTTTCCTTACGTATTGTGAGAAAGCAGAAACGTATTTTACAATTGCCTGCGGAGTGAGGCTGTCGCCCGGGATTCCGCGTACACCGGAAACTGAAACTATTAGCTCTGACAAATTAACTTAGATTTTGTGTGAAGAGTTATTGTGAGGTAAAATATTCTTTCTCAAGAGATTCAAGTTGTTCGATTGTATTGATGCCGCTAATTTCAACAATGTCATCAACGATGAATGCGCCGATCTTTTTCCCTTTGGATTTGAAATATCTGAATACATCAGTGAGATAGTATTCTCCCTGCGCATTGTCGGTTTGCAGAGTCTTCAATGCATCAAACAATATGCTGTTGTCTATTATGTAAATGCCGGAATTTATTTCTTTGCATTTCAGCTCTTCCTCGTTGCAGTCCTTGTGTTCGCGTATGTCATAGAAGTTGCCGTCTGCATCGCGCAGAACTCTTCCGTAACCTGAAGGATCATTCATCACTGCAGAGATAAGACTCGCATCATATTTGCCTTCTTCGTGAAATTTGATGAAGTTCCTCACAGTTTCAGTTTTCAGCAAGGGAACATCTCCTGATAGAATGAGGACATTTGCATCCAATCCGGCAATTATATCCTCTGTCATCATCACAGCATGTCCGGTTCCAAGCTGTTCATCCTGATGTGCAAATCTTATCCTGCCTTGTGCAGACGCAAAATCGCTTTCCACAAATTCTATGACAGACTGTTTCTGATGTCCGACAATCGGCACAATCAACCCGGAGTCAATTTCCAGTGAAAGATCAATTACATATTGAATCAGCGGCCTGCCACCGATTTCATGCATGACTTTTGACTTATCGGGATTCTTCATGCGCTTGCCTTTTCCGGCTGCCATGATGAGTGTGATCAGTTTCATTAAATATCAGGTAATAGTGTTGTGTTCGAATATGATATTGTCGATCAGACGGGTGGAGCCGCACTTAGCAGCTAGTGATATAAGAACTTCTCCGCTGAACTTGCCCAGATCTTCAATCTCTTCAAGCTCCTGATTGTCTGTTATGGCATAATATTGAAGCTCAATCTCGGGTGACAATTCTGAAAGCGTTTCTGCGGCTCTTGCTTTCACTGCATTTGCATCACTCAAATTTTCCTCTGTTATCATTCTCTTCCCTTCCTTAAGAATGAAATAAAGCGATGCAGCACTTTCTTTTTGCTCGGCTGTCAGATATGTATTTCTTGAACTCATGGCAAGTCCGTTGTCCTCGCGTATCGTGGGACAAATGACAAGCTCTGTATCAATGTTGAGATCAGAAATCATCTTCTTCAAAACTGCATTTTGCTGTGCATCCTTGCTTCCGAGATGAATGGTGTGCGGCTTTGTTATGTTTAGAAGTTTGGCAACAACCGTGGCAACACCGGTGAAGTGTCCCGGTCTGAAACTGCCTTCCAGCTTTTCTGAAATGCTTCTCACTGTTATCGATGTCAAAGGATTGCCTTTGTACATTTCATCAACTTCAGGATAGAATATATAATCAACTCCTGCTTTCTCGCATATATGTGAATCCCTGGAAAAATCTCTCGGATACTTTCCAAAATCTTCATTCTTGCCAAACTGAGTAGGGTTCACGAAAATACTTGTAACAACAATGTCAGCTCGCTCGCCTGCATTCAGCATGAGTGAAGTATGTCCCTCGTGCAGATATCCCATCGTCGGAACAAGCGCAATCTTCTTACCGGTGCATCTGAAATAATCGGAAATCTCCTGCATTGAAGAAATCTCTTTTACAACTTTCATCAACCGGAAATAAGCTTTAGTAAGGTTGTGATCTTTGCTTTGAGTTCTTTGCGGTTAACAATGAAGTCTATGAAGCCGTGCTCAAGTACAAACTCAGATCTTTGGAATCCCGGAGGAAGATCCTTTCCGGTTGCCTGCTTTACAACTCGCGGGCCGGCAAATGCGATCAATGCATTTGGTTCTGCAATGTTGAAATCACCAAGCATTGAAAATGAAGCTGTAGAACCTCCGGTTGTTGGATTTGTGAGAACTGAAATGTATGGAATCTTTTCCTCATCAAGCTTTGCGAGTTTTGTGCTTGTTTTGGCAAGCTGCATCAGAGAAATGGCACCTTCCATCATTCTTGCGCCACCGCTTGAAGAAATGATTATGAGCGGATCTTTTGTCTTGAGTGATTTGTCAACAGCCCTGCTGATCTTTTCGCCGACAACGCTTCCCATACTGCCTCCAATAAATCCAAAGTCCATGCATGCAATTACAACACTTATTCCGTTCATCTTGCCGGTTCCGGTTCTTATCGCATCATAAAGCTCTGAACTTTTTATGGTATCTTCGATTCTCTTTTTGTATGGCTTTGTGTCAACGAACTCGAGAGGGTCCACTGAACGGATCTTCTTGTCCATTTCCCGGAATGTCCCTTCGTCAAGAAGGATCCGGAAATACTCTTCGCTCCCTATCCTGAAATGATGCCCGCATTTTATGCAAAGATAAAGGTTAGCCTCCCATTGCCTTTTGTGCATCATCTCTCCGCACTCACTGCATTTTATCCATGAACCGTCAGGTATGTCAGATTTCTGTGTATCCTTTGATATGTTTTCTTTGGATCGCTTAAACCAGGCCATAAATTTTATTATTGCTCAAAATAAAGAAGTTAAAGCCCAAATAAAATTACTTTCTGATTGTGAACTCTTTCATATAATATGGCTCAGCATTTGGGATGTCAGCGAAGATTCCGGACTCTGCACTTCGCATCGCAATTTTCAAATGCGATTCCAATGCCGAAGAACCGGGCAATTTCAATTCATTCCTGATTTTGCTGTGTTCAGGCAAGACCGCATCGGATACAAGAGGTAAATTCATTGATGCTAAAGCATCAGTCAGTGCAATCGAATATTCTGAAACTCTTTCGGTGATACCGTTCCTGTTTTCGTAAACAGCATAATAGTATTCGCCTGCACCGGAATTTGAACTTATAGCAGCAATGAATTTATCATGATCTGATCCCTTTCTGTCAGCAAGAATGTCCAGTGAACTTATCAGGAGGAGTTTGCAGTCTGCAGCAAAACAGAAACCTTTAGCAAATGCCAGACCAATTCGAAGTCCCGTGAAGGATCCGGGACCGTTTGAAAGACTTACCAGATCTGTTTTACATGGATTGATCCCGAATTCTTTGTAGAATCTGTCTATCCTGTAAGCAAGAGTGTCTGCAGAATTTCTGTCACAGTTTTTGTATGTATGTATCAGCCTATTACCTGTCGAATATCCGAATTCTGCGCACGAAGATGATGTATCTATCAGGAGTATATTCAAGAGGGGAGTATCTTTATGTTCCTTTCATTTTCACTCTCACCGTAATCAAGCAATACTTTCTTTGCTCCGGGAAATCTTTCTGAGGCAGTTTCTCCCCATTCAACAAGGCAGATTGACTCTTTATTGAAATAGCTTTCCAAGCCTATCTCGTCAAGCTCTTTCGGGGAATTGATCCTGTAGAGATCAAAGTGATATATGTTAAGAAGGTCACCGCCTTTGATGCCTTCATATTCATTTACAATAATGAAGGTCGGACTGTTCACCTGATCTTTAATTCCAAAATATAAACAGACCCCTTTGATGAACTGAGTCTTGCCGGAGCCGAGCGGCCCGGTGAAGATTACCAGATCACCGGGTTCAAGAGTTTCGGCAAATTCATAACCGCAATAAAAAGTCTCTTCCGGAGAGCCGGAAAGTATTTCCTTTGCAATTGTCAAACTTTCGGATCAAGTGTAATGACCGGAAGTATCATTTCGTCAATCGAGATACCTCCATGCTGAAACGTATCATTGTACTGATTCAGATATTTATGATAATCAGTCGGATATACGAAATAGAAATCCTCTTTGGAGATGATGTAGTTGACCATGCCGTTCCTTTTTGGAAGCTTGTAGTCAACAGGATTTCTCACAAACACAGCATGCCTTGGATCTGCTTTCACATTTCTGCCGCACTTGTATCTGAGATTCGTAGAAGTTTCCTTGTCACCTAGAACTTTGACTCCATGCAGGCATCTTATGCTGCCGTGATCTGTTGTCAAGATTATTTTAACATCTTTTCTGGTTGACAACTGTCTAAGCATGCCAAAGAAAGATGAGTGTTCAAACCATGATTCTGTCAGCGATCTGTATGCTGATTCATCAGGTGCAATTTCCTTCAGTATTGCATTGTCGCTTCTTGAGTGAGCTATCATATCAACAAAGTTGATCACTATTGCATTGAGATGATTGTTGCAATAAGAAAGGATCTTGCTTTCAATGCCTCTTCCGAAATTGGAATCCATGATCTTTGTGTACTTGACTTCGTTTCTCAGTTTAATGCGTCTTCTGTCAAGAAGCTTCTCAAGAAATTCTTTCTCGTAGTTATTCTTGCTGTTCTCGTCGTCGTCATTCTTCTTCCAGAGTTCCGGATAGTGTTTTTCAATATCGGAAGGAAAAAGACCTGAGAATATGGCATTCCTGCTGTAAGGTGTTGCAGTCGGCAGAATTGAGTAATGATAATCCTTCGAGATCTTGAAATATTCGTATAGATATTTTTCCATCACCATCCACTGATCCATTCTCATGCAATCAATCAGGAAAAAGAATACTGACTTGTCGGAATCAAGTTCGGGAATTACAAACTTGTCCATGACTTCATTTGACAGTGTTGGCTTGCTGCCTTTCGAATTCACCCAATCAAGATAATTCTTCTCTACATATTTGGAGAACTCGTTGTTGCATTCCTTTTTCTGATCAAGGATTGTCTGCTTAAGTCCGAGTGCCGGATGCTCGTCAAGCTCCAGCTCCCAGCCGGTCATCTTAACATGAATGTCTATCCATTCCTGCCAGCCCGGACCTTCCATCATGGAATAGGAAATGTTGTTGAACTCCTGAATGTAATCCTTTGAAACCTGACTTCCTTTTATGCGTTTTGATTCGAGCATCTTCTTGATCACAAGAAGAAGCTGATTCGGATTAACGGGCTTGATGAGGTAATCTGAGATCTTATTGCCGATCGCGTCTTCCATCAGACTCTCGGTTTCATTCTTTGTTACCATTACAACAGGGAGGCTTGGCTTGATGTCTTTGATTTCCAGAAGTGTCTGAAGCCCTCCCATTCCTGTCATCATTTCATCGAGAAATACAAGGTCGAATTCATTCGAGCGTATCATGTTTACGCCGTCCTCTCCGTTTGTAGCTTCCTGAACATTGTAGCCCTTCTGTTTAAGGAACATTATGCTCGACTTGAGCGACTCAATTTCGTCGTCAACCCAAAGTATATTGTTCTTTGATCCGCTTAGAGGATCCATTACTTGATTTTCCATAAGTAAGTTCTGATGTTTAGTTCATAAAGACGTAGAGATACGGAATATTCGGTTTGTGTTTGGTTAATTAAAACTTAATAAATTGACTTGCATATAAAAAGTCATTCAAATAAAAAACTCGGAAGAAGCATGATTGTTGTTTTTGAGAACTTCACTCAATTGGAGTTAGACGAAACAACTCGAATAAAGTTTAATGAGTTCAAATAAGTTCTTTTGTCTAAAAAAAACTACACTTTCTCCAAACTGACAATGTTCTCAACATGGACTGTGTGCGGAAACATATCAAAGGGCTGCACCCGGTCTATGCGGTACTTGCCCTTTGCGCAAATCATCTGAAGATCACGCGCCTGTGTCTGAGGATTACAGCTCACATATACTATCCTTCTGTAAGAGGACTCCGAAAGAATCTCACAAATTGAAGGATGCAACCCTGAACGCGGCGGATCAAGCACAACAACGGAAAAATTCTTCTGAACTTCATTCGATTCGAGATAATCTTTGATGTCAGATACAATGAACGTGCAGTTATTAATGCCGTTGTGCTCTGCATTCTTTCTTGCATCAATAATGGAATCTTCCACAAGTTCCACACCTGTTACTGTTACTGCCTTCTCGGAAAGGAAAAATGATATGGCTCCGGTTCCGCAATAAAGGTCCAGGACATTGTCGCCGCTTGTGATGTCAGCAAACTCAACTGCAGTATCAAAGAGCTTTTCGCATTGAAAGATATTGGTCTGAAAAAATGAGGCCGGAGAAATGTCAAACACGAACTCTTTGCCGGTTGCCGATTTGAGTTTTTCTGTCATCACTCCCGGGCCGTGAATGACAAAAGATTCATCAGCTACTGCTATCTGAGCCTTCCGGCGTGAAATTGAATTTACAATTGTGGTGATCTCAGGAATTTCAGAAAGCAGATGATCTGAATATTCTTTGATGAGTAATTCGTCATATTCACTTGTGATGATATTGACCATAAGCTGCGAGGTCCTCTTGGTCTGCCTGATTATGAGGAATCTTAAGTAACCTGTATGAGTCTTGGTCGTGTAGCTCTTTACTTCTTTTTCTTCAAAGAAACTTCTTGTGATGTTCAGGATCCTGTTTGATATATCCGATTGCAGCCGGCATTCATCTATGTTGACAATCTTTGAGTGAAATCCCGGAACATGAAGCCCGAGCGCAAATCTGATCTCGGAAGTATCCTTCGGATCAGTTCTCCATATGTCATCAGAAAAGGAGAACTCCATTTTGTTCCGATAGTAAAAGATCTCCGGACTCGAAATTGCATCGGGTATTTCGGAATATTCAAATCCGCCGATTCTCTGAATTGCATTCTTGACAAGTCCAGTTTTGAACTTAAGCTGGTTCTCATACTTCAGATTCTGAACTTTGCAACCGCCGCAAACGCCAAAGTGATTGCACTCGGGAGGTATTCTGAAAGATGACGGGGAAAGCAGTTCTGTTAACTGTGACTCGGCGTAAGCGCTTTTCTTCTTTGTGATTCTAACTCGTGCCTTGTCACCCGGCAGTGTGCCGGCCGAAAAAACCACAAAGCCACCATCAACTCTCGAAACTCCTTTGCCTTCGGAACTAAGTTCATCTACATCTACAACTATCTCATCGCCTTTGCCTATCATACATAATGTTATTTTAAAAGAAGGTCATTATAATTATAATAACGCACTTATAAAATGTTATTAACTAACAGGTGACCGTGAGAAAGCAGCGCAAAGATGCCGCTGAGGCAGGAAAGAGAGTAGTGTCCGTTGAGAAGAAATCAATTGCCGATTTAGAGCGCCGCTTCAATAATGGTGAGTTTGTTGAGAATTTCCGTAAGGCAGTTGACATAATTCTTAAGTGCGACGGAAATGTTGTTGTGACCGGAATTGGCAAGTCGGGAATAATTGCTCAGAAGATTGTTGCAACATTCAACTCTACCGGCACGTTGTCAATTTTTCTTCATTCGGCAGACAGTGCTCACGGTGACCTTGGTGTGCTGAGAAAGGGAGATGTTGCGCTGATAATTTCAAAAAGCGGAGATACATCGGAGATAAAGCAGATAATTCCCAATCTCAGGCTGCTTGATATCAGAATTATCTCGATTGTCGGAAATGTTAACTCAGAACTTGCCCGACTCTCGGATGCTGTTCTTGATGCTTCCGTTAAGGAAGAAGCCTGCCCGCATAATCTTGCTCCTACTTCTTCCACAACTGCTGCTGCTGTGCTTGGTGATGCCCTTGCAATAGCACTGCTTGAGATCAAGGGTTTTACTCCAGAGAATTTTGCAATGTTTCATCCGGGCGGAAATCTTGGAAAGAGACTTTTGCTGAAGGTTGAAGACATCATGGCAATGAATGATGACATACCTGTTGTTGCTGATAAAGCAGGACTCAAAGATGTCATATATATGATCTCTTCAAAACGGCTTGGATGTGCCTGTGTAGTAAATAAGGGAAAAATAGCAGGGATCATTACTGACGGTGACATCAGAAGACTTCTTGGCAAAGGTCTTGAAAGGCTTGGTGACATAAAGGCGAAGGATATAATGAACAGCGAGCCGAAGATAATTTCTCCTGATATGCTTGCCATAAATGCACTTGAGTATATGGAGAAAAACAAGATCACTCAGCTCATAGTAGGCGACAAGCAAAAGAAACCGGTTGGCATGATCCACATGCACAGACTTCTTGAAGAAGGATTATAATCTGAAATGAGAACCGGATATTATTTGCTCACAACAATACTTCTGTTTACATTATCTTCATGTGAAGATAAATTCAAACCCGCAAGCTCAGATGTCATTGGCAAGGAAACTCCCACTCATGAAAGCTGGAATTCAAGCGTATTGTTTACAGACTCATCAGTTACAAAGGCGGTTCTTTTCGCCGGACATATTTCTGTCTTTAGCGAAAGCGCATACACGCTCATTGACAGCGGAGCAAAGGTAGATTTTTACAAAGATGAAAAAGTAGTTTCCACTCTAACAGGGAAAAGAGGAAGAATAAATGACAAGACAAAGGATATAGAAATTTTCGATTCCGTGATGGTGGTAAGTTCTGACAGCGTTCGGCTCAACACCAGCCGCCTGTATTGGAACAATACAACAAGAAAAGTAAGCACGGAAGAATTTGTTAAGATCAAAACACCTGATGAAGAGATCGAAGGATTCGGATTTGAATCGGATCAGAGCCTGTCAAATTACCGCATTTTCAGAGTAAGCGGAACATTCACAAAATGAGATCAAACATCTTCAGCAACTTCGCTTCTTCATGCATATACATTTTGTTTATTCTTTCGGCATTCATTAGTTTAACCGGCCAGAGTTCAATTGCTCAGGATAAGATCGAGCTGAAGAATGCGAAAGAACTCTCGGGAAGGATAATTGACGGTCAGAGCATTCGTGAAGCAAAAGGGGATGTTGAGTTCTTTCAGGGAAATGTGAAAGTGTACTGCAATTCCGCAATTCAATACATGGCCACGAACCGTGTAGAACTGACCGGTAATGTCAGAATCTACCAGGATACTCTTACCTTGTTTACGGATAAAGCTGTCTATTATGGCGATGAACGCCGGGCTGTTTGCAACGGCGCCGTAACTCTGAAAGATCCGAATGCTACTCTGCGTTCAGATAACGGAGTTTATACTTTCAATGATGCCAAAGCGTTTTTCAAAGGAGATGTGATAATTGTAAATCCTGAATACAGGATAACATCAGATGAACTTATATACTTCAGGAACTCGGAAGAATCTTATGCCACGGGGAATGTAGTTGTAACAACTGATTCGGCTGTAATACGCGCAGACAAGATAGATTTTCTCAGGAGGGAAGGCAGGACCTTTGCAAGAAGCAATGTGAGAATAGACAGTGATTCAACCGTTATCATGGCTGATACGGCAACCAACTACTCGAATGAAAGGAGATCGGTTGCAACAGGTAATGTCAGCATCAACAGCATTAACAACAACACTGTCGCCTATGCAGACCGCCTGGAGAATTTTGAAAGGGACAGATTCACAAAACTTACATCGAATGCAATGCTCATTCAGATAGAAGACAATAAAGATACGCTGATGATCAATTGCGATACAATGCTTGCTGTGAGGACTTATCCCGAGAGTTATGTTGCCTTAAGCAATGTGGAGATCATAAGAGATAATTTCTTCTCAAAGTGCGGTGAAGCAAAATATTTCAAAGAAGTTGAAACAATATCTCTCAACAGACAGCCAATCGTATGGCAGGATAATCTCCAACTTACGGGAGATTCCATCTATGCAGAGCTTCCCGGAAAGAAGCTTCAGTCAATCTATGCAAAGAGAATTTCCGGCATGCAAGGTTCCGCGGAATCATTTGCAATCTCAAAGAATGATGACTCAGTTTACTCCTCACGCTTTGATCAGATCAGCGGAGACGATATCGTCATTCGATTTGACGACGAAAAGATCTCGAACATTGATGTGACCGGTAACGCCCGAAGCATTTACTTCATGTATGAGACCGGCAGAGGGAACGGACTGAACAGAATTGAGGGTGAAGAATTGATTATTTATTTTGATGCGGAAGAAAAAGTGTCGAAGATAAAAGTGATCTCAGAACCGAAAGGGGAATATGTGCCTGAGAGCCTGATCCAGACGGTTAACCGGACTCTTCCGGGATTTCTGCTCAGAGATGATAAGCCCATTCGAAGATTCCGGAGTGAAATGTAAATGGAACTGTAACAAACTTATCTCCAAACTATAAATAAAATGGAAATGAACGGAGACAATTATCTGAAGAGTGTGCTGAAAGAATTTCACAAGCTCAAAGATCTCGGCGACAAATCTTTTCAGCAAATCAAGGATGAGGATTTTTTCTGGCAGCCCGATGAAGACTCAAACAGCATTGCGATCATCATCAGGCATGTAAGCGGGAATATGCATTCCAGATGGACTGACTTTCTGACCACGGACGGAGAGAAGGAAGCAAGAATGCGTGATGATGAGTTTGAGAGACTCTTCTATACGGACAAAGATGATATCCTTACACGATGGGAATCCGGGTGGAAATGTCTTTTTAGTGCAATTGAGTCACTGACTGCTGATGATCTCGGAAAGATTGTTTACATAAGAAAGGAAGCTCACACTGTAATAGAAGCCATCAACAGACAATTGACTCATATCGGCTATCACATCGGGCAAATAGTCTATCTTGCAAAGTACCGCGGGAAAGGTGCGTGGCTGTCTTTGTCGATTCCGCGACCGGGCAGGAAGTAGTTTCTATAGGCAATACAGGGTTTCAAAATTTTGCATGTTAAGTTTGATGCTTAGTTCGTTTATTAAAGCGGCAGGCATGAAAACTAAAATGTAACGTATGAAAACTCATCCCATTCTGTCGGCAATTGTTCTTCTTCTCATTTCAGATCTTGTTTATTGTAACACTTCCATCGAGCAATTTCATTCAGACTCAACTCAGTTCCAATCCCGCACTTCAATCAATGAAATAGAAACTGCGATCAATTTGACAGCCAGTGCCGTCAGCGGTAATATTGTAAAGGCGGAAAAGAAATTTGCAAGAGAAAACATCTACTGGGAAACTGAGGTAATAACAAACTCAGGGAGTTCGCTCAAACTGAATATTGATGTTACAGGACAAAGAATTTTCGGCATCAGATCAGAAGAAGGTCCGTTTGACTATGAACTTATTGCCGGAGAAAATCTGATCAGCTTCTCGGACGCTAAGCAGAAGGCTGAATCCGCATCGGGCAGCAAAGTTCTTAAGTGGAAACTTGTGGAAACTAAATCGGGACTTCAGTATCAGTTCTGGATATTCACGAAGGGCGGAGCGGCGCAATTCAAGCTGGATGCCGCTACAGGTGAAAGGATCATGAAGAAATCTCCGAAGAAAAAGAAATAGGAACTACTCTTTACAGAAATCATCCTTCATGTTCTTGAGAAAGTTCATAGCATCGAGCGGTGTAGTTGAGTTTATGTCAATATCATTCAATCTTGCGATAAGTTCATCAAATCGGTGATCGGCAGAATCGGCAGCAACTTGTTCAACGGCTGCTTCAAACATGTTGATCTGAAACTCATCTTTCAACTTGCGCCTGTAGTCCCTGTCTTCAAGAGCATGAAGGATCTCCTTGGCACGTTTTGTTACGGCTTCGGGAAGTCCCGCCATTTGCGCAACCTGAATGCCGTAACTGTGATCGGCTGTCCCTTCATTGATCTTTCGAAGGAATATGATCTTGTCATTGTATTCTTTTACTTCAACACGCAGGTTCTTTATCCTTGCATACTTGTCTGCCAGTGCATTCAGTTCATGGTAATGTGTAGCAAACAATGTCTTTGCTCTGACTTTTGGATTTTCATGCAGATACTCGGTCATTGCCCAAGCAATGGAGATGCCGTCGTAAGTACTTGTTCCCCTGCCTATCTCATCAAGCAGTATCAGACTCTTTGCAGTGGCATTGTTCAATATGTTTGCTGCTTCATGCATTTCAACAAGGAAGGTGCTTTCGCCTTTGGAAATATTGTCAGATGCGCCTACGCGCGTGAAGATCTTGTCAACAATCCCGATCTTTGCGCTTCTTGCGGGAACGAAACATCCGATCTGCGCAAGTAGAACAATGAGGCCTGTTTGCCTAAGGTAGCTTGACTTACCGCTCATGTTCGGACCCGTAATAATAAGTATCTGATTTTCACCGGTGTCTGCCTTGACATCATTGGCAACATACTTCTCTCCTGCAGGCAGCAGCCTTTCAATTACAGGATGCCGTCCGTCTATCACTTCTATTGAATCCGATTCATTCATTTCCGGAAGAGTATATTCGTATGCTTCCGATACATCCGCATAGCTAAGCAAAGCATCAAGAGTTGCAACAGCAGAAGCATTCTTCTGAATGTCTTCAGTAAATCCGAGTATGAATTCTCTCAGCTCCTGAAGAATTCTAGATTCAATTGTGTTGATCTTCTCTTCTGCATTAAGGATTTTCTCCTCATATTGTTTGAGTTCTTCGGTAATGAATCGCTCTGCATTTACAAGCGTTTGCTTCCTCACATAATCCGGAGGGATCTTCTCAAGGTTTGCCTTCGTTGCCTCAATGTAATATCCGAACACCCTGTTGAAGTCAACTTTCAGAGAATTGATCCCGGTCCTTTTCCTTTCCCTGCTTTGAAAATTCTCCATCCAGGTTTTACCGTTGATGAGAATGTCTTTGATCTCGTCAAGCTGCGCATCGAATCCCTTGTTGATCACTCCGTATTTATCAATGCCGCTGATGAAGTTTTCGTTGATACATTTCTCAACCTGAATTATGAGTTTATCGAGTCCTGTCAGCGCGCCTTCGAGAGACTTAAGCAGTTCTGCCGAAAAAACGCCGAGTTTCTTCTTTATTTCAATGATCTTTATCAGAGAAACTTTGAGCTGTACAATATCCCGTGGAACGGCCCTGCCTGTAGATATCTTTGAGATAAGCCGTTCGAGGTCCGCAACTGACTTCAATTCTTCAGCAAGGTTTTTTCTGTCATTCTTATTTTCAAGAAGTTCCTTTACAGCATTATGCCTTCTCTTAATTTCGTCTATTCTCTTCAGAGGTCTTGCAATCCACTTCTTCATGAGTCTTCCCCCCATTGCTGTGCGGGTATTGTCAAGAACGGATATCAGTGACCCTTCTCTTGCGCCTCCGGCCATTGATGAAGTTATCTCAAGGTTTCTCTTTGTTGAAGGGTCGAGTATTATGTAATCGGTATAGTCATAATTGTAGATCTTCCTGATGTGAGGAATGTTGTTCTTCTGTGTTTCATTCAGATAAGTGAGTATGCAGCCGGCTGCAATTACTCCTTCACGAAGATTTTCAATTCCAAATCCTTTTAATGAATGAGTGCCGAAATGAGCTGTGAGCAATTCCTTGGCATAGTCAAGATTGAATACCCAATCATCAACCTTTGTAACAACAAATCTTCCTGCTGATTCGGTGAATGTTGCATCGGGGTCAAACTTCAGTGCATTGTACGACTTCTCCTTGTCACGTTTAGAGATCAATACTTCAGAAGGGTTAATGATCTCGAGTTGTGACAGCAGTGCAGATACATGAATCTCCGAAGTCGCAAACTCTCCGGTGGAAACATCGCAGAATGAGAACCCGCAAATGTTATCCCTGATGAATACGGCAGCGAGAAAATTGTTTGACTTGTGATCAAGGATCTTCTCCGAGAAATTCGCTCCGGGGGTTACAACTTCAATGACATCTCTTTTTACTATGCCTTTGGCAAATTTCGGATCTTCCAGTTGTTCACAAATTGCAACTCTGTAACCTGCATTGACGAGTTTCGGAAGATAATTGTCGAGTGCATGATGCGGAAAGCCGGCGAGCGGAACTTCCGAAGCCGCGCCGTTAGAGCGTTTGGTAAGAGTAATGCCAAGTACTTTGGAAGAAATCACAGCATCATCTTCGAAAGTCTCAAAGAAGTCTCCCATCCTGAACAGCAAGACTGTCTCCGGATATTTTTCCTTGATCTTCCTGTATTGTTTCATCAATGGCGTTTCATTCTGCATGAGTATCGTTGTGTAAATGAATTATGAAAATATTGGATATCAGTAATACTTGATCTTGTCTTTAAGATATTTGTTGAGCAGTTCTCTTCCGCGGAAGATGTGTGCCTTAACAGTGCCCAGAGGTATTTTCAGTTCCTGCGCAATTTCTTCATATTCCTTTTCCTGTTTGTGTCTCATTACAATAACAAGTTTGTACTTAGGCGGAAGTGAATCTATAGCTTCATCAAGGACCGTCTTCATTTGATCATCCATCATTATCCTGTCCGGTTTGTAGTCATTGTCAGGAATTTCGAACTTCATGTCATTATCATCAGAATCAAAATCCTTGTCAATTGAGAAAGTGGATAGCTTTTTCTTCCGGAGATAATCTATGGCATTGTTAGTAGCTATTTTAAAGAGCCATGTTGAAAATGCAAACTGCTTATCGAAGTTGTGCAGAGAATTAAATGCCTTTATGAATGCTTCCTGAGTCAGGTCTTCAACATCCTCTTTACGTGAGATCATTCTGTAAACAAGATTGTAAATTAGCTGATAATATTTCTTCATCAGCCTTTCGTAGGAAGCCTGATTGCCTTTTAATGCTTCATCTATCAGGATCAGATCATCGGCTTTCGATTTGCCTGCGACAGAGGTGACATTTTCATGTTCCATCAGTGCGTGCGGGATAGTGTAGGAGTAATAGCAGGTTTCATGGCGGAAAAGTTACATCAATCACGCTTGAATTTCAATAAACAAAAATGAATTTGCCGGATCACGCATTGAAGCAATTCATTTGAAACTAATGGTTGAATCAGTGGGAATTCATTGGCAAACACCCTCAGTGAACTTTGTGTCTTCTCTGCGCGCTTTGCGGTTAATAACCTCTAGTGATATTTTGCAATGAAGTGAAGAGCTAACCGCAAAGGGCACAAAGGTGTTGCAAAGGCCGCAGAGTTCTTGTTGTATGTTTTACTTTCTTTATTCAACAGAACCTCCGCGAACTTTGCGCCTTCTCTACGCGCTTTGCTGTTAATAACCTCTTGTGATATTTTGCAATGAGATGAAGAGCTAACCGCAAAGGGCACAAAGGTGTCGCAAAGGTCGCAGAGTTCTTGTTGTATATTTTTCTTTAAATATTAATAGAAACTCCGCGAACTTTGTGTCTTCTCTGCGCGCTTTGCGGTTAATAACATCTAGTGATATTTTGCAATGAAGTGAAAAGCTAACCGCAAAGGGCACAAAGGTGTCGCAAAGGCCGCAGAGTTCTTGTTGTATATTTTTCTTCTAACATTAATAGAACCTCCGCGAACTTTGCGCCTTCTCTGCGCGCTTTGCGGTTAATAACCTCTAGTGATATTTTGCAATGAGATGAAGAGCTAACCGCAAAGGGCACAAAGGTGTCGCAAAGGTCGCAGAGTACTTGTTGTATGTTTTACTTTCTTAACTCAACAGAACCTCCGCGAACTTTGCGCCTTCTTTACGCGCTTTGCGGTTAATAACCTCTTGTGATATTTTGCAATGAGATGAAGAGCTAACCGCAAAGGGCACAAAGGTGTCGCAAAGGTCGCAGAGTTCTTGTTGTATGTTTTACTTTCTTAATTCAACAGAACCTCCGTGAACTTTGTGTCTTCTCTGCGCGCTTTGCGGTTAATAACCTCTAGTGATATTTTGCAATGAAGTGAAGAGCTAACCGCAATGGGCACAAAGGTGTTGCAAAGGTCGCAGAGTACTTGTTGTATGTTTTACTTTCTTAACTCAACAGAACCTCCGCGAACTTTGTGTCTTCTCTTCGCGCTTTGCGGTTAATATCCTATAGTGATATTTTGCAATGAAGTGAAGAGCTAACCGCAAAGGGCACAAAGGTGTCGCAAAGGTCGCAGAGTTCTTGTTGTATATTTTTCTTTAAATATTAATAGAACCTGCGCGAACTTTGCGCCTTCTCTGCACGCTTTGCGGTCAAAAATATCTCACTCTGTATTTTGAAGTGAATCTGTCTGCGGAAAATTATTGTCCTGTTACATGAGTCGGCAGAGGTTATCTTGTTCTTACCAAATTAGCCAAAGATAATTTCCATTTGAGCAAAACCGTTAACATTACTGATCTTCTGCCGGCAGAGATAGAAGCTGAGCTTGTTATGATGGGGGAGCCAAAATTCAGGTCACGTCAGATCTTCTCTGCAATACATGCAAGAGGTGTAAGCACATTTGATGAAATGGTGCTTCTTCCGAAAGTTCTCCGGCAGAAACTGAAGGAAAGATTTACGATCAGAGCTCTGGATGAGATCAAGACTACATCATCTGAGAAGTTCAACACAAGGAAATATTTGTTTGCGCTCGAACGAGACCCCTCAGTAAAGATTGAAACTGTTCTGATCTCAGAAAAAGGAAGGAATACAGTCTGTGTCTCTACTCAGGCGGGATGCAACGCAGGATGCGAGTTTTGCGCAACCGGAAAGCTTGGTTTCAGAAAAAACTTAAGCGCGGGTGAAATATGCATGCAGGTGCTGGAAGTAAGAAGATCGGCAGGAGTTGAGATCACCAATATTGTATTCATGGGAATGGGTGAGCCGTTCCTCAATTATCCAAGTGTTGTCAAATCCCTGATCATGCTTACAGATCCGGACGGAATGTCTCTACCCGGAAAGAGGATCACGGTATCCACGGTTGGATTCAAAGGTAAGATAAGGAAATTCGCCGATGATTTGACTTTGCCCGGAAATGAAAAACTAAGGAACATAAAGCTTGCATTGTCTTTGCATTCAACCGATAACGGAATACGGGAAGCGATCATACCGGTATCCAAGAACAACAGGCTTCCGGATATATATGAAGAGCTGGTTTATTATTACAGAAAGACAGGCAACAAGATAACCTACGAATACATACACTTCCCGGGTATCAACGATACTGTAAATGATGTAAAGAGACTTTCGGCAATATCTACAATGGTTCCATCAAATATCAATATTATTCCTTTTCATCCAATTGGATTTAAACTCAACGGTCCTCTTGAAAAATTGAATGCTCCACAATCGGATACCAAAAAGTTACTTTCAAATCAAAAATTAAATGATTTAATTGCTTCTCTTAAAGAACGCGGCGTAGTGGTTAATCTGAGAACTAGCAGCGGAGTTGATATTAATGCTGCATGCGGACAATTGGCGCTGGCAGGAGAGAAACCGTAATTAAACAAGCTATAAAATTCTGATGTATCAATTGATAGTATTTGGTCCGCCCGGAGTTGGAAAAGGAACACAGGCGGCTTTGATGGCAAAGGAGCTCGGTCTTGACCATATTTCAACAGGAGAGATCTTAAGAAGAGCTGTTTCGGAAAGAACAGAACTTGGGATCAAAGCAAAAGAGATCATGGATCTTGGCAATCTGGTTCCTGATGAAATTATGAACGGTATCGTCAAGGGCGCGCTGGCCGCTTCCGGAGGAAAGGGGTTCATACTTGACGGATATCCAAGAACTGTAGAGCAGGCAAAGGCACTTACGAATATTTTTAAAGAATTGCAGTTTGATAATGTGATAGTATTGAATCTGCTGGCAGATGATGAGGAGATAACGGAAAGGCTGCTTAAGCGCGGCAGAAGTGATGATACAAAAGAAACAATTGCAAACAGGTTGAAAGTCTATTATGATTCGACCGAACCGGTAAAAAGATATTATCAGGAGCTCGGATTGTTGCGGGAGATCAACGGAATTGGTGAAGTTGAGTCGATCAACAGAATCTTGCTTGAAGAGCTTAAGTAAGTGTTCGCCACTATGCTTACTTAATTCAGTTTTATAATTGCAATTTTGAAATATATAGTCTATTTTGGTAACCAAAAATTTTCGGTATGGCATCAATAAAAGCTACAGAACTTACAGATAAAGGTATAGTTGTAATCGAGCCCAAAGGAAACTTTGTAGGTGGAGATGAGACTGACGAGTTAAGGGATACCATCAAAAAGTATTCTGATGAAGGCAATAAGAAGCTTGTTATTGATCTGGGAAATGTGCTTTATCTCAACAGTACGGCTCTTGGTGTTCTCATATCAGCTCACTCTAATTATTCCAAGCGCGAAGGTAAGATTAAATTGTGCCAGTTAAACAAGAATCTCGAAAATCTTTTTGTCATTACCAAGCTCGCATTGATCTTTGATTCATATTCAACTCAGGAAGAAGCTGTTGACAGCTTCTAATAGAATTTCCATTTCAAACAACAAATACAAAAACTAAATAAAAAACTCTTTCAGGGTTAATGGAGGTTAAAACTTAATGAAACAGTCTGTGTTCATTACAGTAGTAATTGTGGTCGCATTAGTAGTATCGGCTTTTGTTTTCTTCGGAGTCTTCGGAAATGTCAATAATTTCAAGACACCGGATAAGACAACTCCCGCAAATATAATGGGTGCTATATATCTCGGAGGTCCGATCGTTATAGCTCTTCTTGCACTGAGTATCATGGTTATTACATTCACAATCGAAAGACAGTTGTCCCTTTCAAAGGCAAAAGGCAAAGGACCAATCGAGCCGTTCCTTAAAAAAGTTCAAACTTCACTTCTTGATGGAGATATTGACGGTGCAATTGCCGAATGCGACAAGCAGAAAGGCTCAATTGCAAACATATTGAGGCAGGGTCTTGACCGCTATCAGATGCTGTCAAGTGATTCATCCATGGAATCCGAAGAAAAGCTGCGTGAAGTTCAATCAGCTATAGAAGAGGCAATGATGCTTGAAGTTCCGCTTCTTGAGAGAAATCTGGTTGTGCTTTCAACAATTGCTTCGGTATCAGTTCTTATCGGTCTGTTTGGAACTGTAGTTGGTATGATCAGGTCATTCCAGGCGCTTGCAACAGCAGGTACTCCGAATGCAGCCGAACTTTCAGCAGGTATCTCTGAAGCTCTTATCAATACGGCAGGCGGTTTGTTTGGTGCTATTGTCGGTACGATCTCATATAACTACTTTGTTACAAAAGTTGGTAACATCACTTATATGATTGATGAAGCTACATACAACATGCTTCAGATTCTTTCACTGAAGGGCAAGAAATAAATTTCTAAGACTCATCTAAATGAGTTTTAACAACAAGGACTAATAATGAAGAAAGCCAGATCAATAAAAAAGCCGGGCGTCAATATAGACATGACACCACTTGTGGATGTTATCATGCTTTTGCTCACATTCTTCATGCTTGTAGCTACGTTCAAGGTTGAATCCACGGAAGCAATCGAGATCAAGCTCCCTGAATCAGCAGTCACTGATACTACAAAACTCCCTGAAAAGGACATAATGACAATGACACTTACCAAAAATGGTGATGTCTTTGTAGATGTGGATAATTTCAAGGTCAGGGAGAAGGTGTTCGGAGATGCATTGGGATTGGGAGTTTTTCACCCTGACAGCACAGGCAAGAGTGAATATGAACAAACAGGACTCGTGATGGGAAAACCGATAAAGAGAAAAATGGTTGTGATGAACCGCGAACAGTTTGAAAAAGCCCTGAAAGAGCTCAGACTGGAATTGAAGAATCAGACAGGCGGTAAATCAGACTTCAGGCTTGTTATCAAGGGTGACTCTGAATCGGATTATGCTATCATGGAAGATCTCATGGATATTTTCAAGCAAACAAGAAATACCAGGTTTGCACTTGTGACTGAGATTCGATCTTCTGAACCTAAATAAATTTTCAAACCTTAATCAAAAGGAATTAGATTATGGCCGGCGGTGGTTTTGACGCTCCTGACAGTGGCTCTAGTGGCTTACATAAGCAGAAAAAGTACAAGAAGGGAAAGAAAGTAGGCGTAAGAATTGACATGACGCCAATGGTGGACGTTATCATGCTTCTTCTTACATTCTTTATTCTCACTACTACGCTTAACACTCCGCAGATAATGCAGATCAATCTTCCTAAAGGAGATGAAAGCGATAAAGTAAAAGTAGATATGGGCGATGTGCTCTATATCAGAGTGTCAGACAAAGGTAATGCTTACTTTTCAAGAGGTCTGTCCGATGGAACTGAAGCACCTCCTGAAAAAGTAGAGTTCAGTAATATGAAAGCAAAGATTGAGAGTATTTATGCTCAGAATCCTAAGCTTCTCATACTGCTTAAATTTGACCGCAAGATGAAGTACAGTATGATGGTGGATGTTCTTGATGAGATCAATAAGGCGGCTATCGAAAAAAGATACAGCTTCCTGAAAATGGAAGACGCTGATAAAGAGATTGTCAAAAATGCAGGTGGCTAAGAGCTAGAATAAATGATTTTCTTCAAGCGGTCTGAATTCAAACTTCGGATCGCTTTTTTTATTTTGAATCTAAAAGGTAATAACATACAACGCTTGAAACTGTCCGCAAAATATTTGACTGTGGTTTCTGCCATATTGCTTCTGCTTTCTTTGACTGCAATATCGTGGAATCATGTCCATGCTCAGGACGAAGCCGGTACTTCGCGCAGTCGCTCAGATAATCCGACTCTGCTCAGGAATTATGTTGTTGATGAAACCGGAACGCTGACAAATTCTCAGGTCAATGCATTGACACAGAAGCTCAGGCAATTGGAGGAACAGACATCAAACCAGTTTGTTGTTTACATTATCCCAAGTCTTGACGGTGAGTCTTTGGAAGATCTCTCTATAAGGTTAGCCGAGAAGAATAAGATCGGGAAGAAAGAAAAGAACAACGGCGTTCTTCTTCTCATTGTCAAGAATGATAGAAAGATAAGGATAGAAGTAGGCTACGGACTCGAGGGTGCGCTTACAGATGCTGCAAGCTCCAGCATAATTCGAAATGAAATTGCTCCGAAATTCAAACAGGGCAATTATTATGACGGCATCAATGCGGGAATTGATGCAATGATTGCCGTCACGAAAGGCGAATATACTGCTGAAAAAAGTTCGCAAAAAGGCTCGGGTGTATGTGGAGGCGTTCCTTTCTTTGTGATATTGATATTCATGATAATAATCATGTTCATAATAACATCTGCAATCAGGAATAGTTTTGGCAGGGGCAAGACAATGTACGGAAGCAAGAGGGGATGGAAGTCAGTGCCGTGGATCATTTCAAGCGGCGGCAGCAGCAGTGGTTCTTCATGGGGCAGCAGTGGCGGTTTTTCAGGCGGCGGCGGTTCTTTCGGCGGCGGCGGCGCAAGCGGCAGCTGGTAAAAAAAATAAATTATTCAAATGTCTCTTCAAGAGATCGTATCAAATTACATTTCGGCAGATGACCTTAAAAAGATCTCGGATGCAATTGCCGAGATCGAAAAGCGCACAAGGGGTGAGATTCGCATAAGTCTCAAGGATCATAAGGGTTATCTTGAGGAAGGAATGAGTTCGTGGGATATTGCGCTCGAGGAATTTTTCAGACTTGGAATGGATAAGACCTCTGAAAAAACAGGAGTATTGATTCTTGTAATCTTTAGAGAACATGAATTCAGCATTGTTGCCGATGAAGGCGCCAATTCAAAATTCATAGGTGAGATGTGGTCCTCGATTTCCATGGGAATGAGTTTGAGATTCAAAACAAATCAGTACTGCGAAGGGATCCTGTTTGCTTTGGAACAGATCGGAGAGATCCTGATCAAGGAATTTCCCGTCAGAGAAGGTGATGTGAATGAGCTTTCAAACGAGATTGTTGTTCGTTGATTCAATTTCCAATTCTTATTACGACTGGCATATCTGTGATCGACCGGCAACAAATTTTTAATTTCTAATTTTTAATTTATAATTTTTCCGGGCTTGCCTGATTTATCATCTTCGACAGCATTAATGGAGAAGTTCATTCTCAATGAAAGCCTTCGGAAGCATTGCTATGCAGTTGCAGCCGTCATGAGATTTTATGCTGATAAGCTGAATGAGAACATGGAGAAATGGGAGATCACCGGTCTTTTGCATGATCTTGACTGGGAAAAATTTCCTGATACACATCCCAATACCGCTGTACCTGTATTGAAGGAAGAAGGTTACGACGATGAAACAATTGAAGCTATTCTCGGACATGCTTATCCCGAAAGAACTGATGTGCCGAGGACGAGCCTTCTTGCAAAATATCTCTTTGCTTGTGATGAGATTACGGGATTCATTACCGCATATTCTTACATGAAACCGGGCGGACTTGACAGCGTAGAAGCAAAGAGCATCATTAAGAAGATGAAAGACAAAGCATTTGCCAGAAATGTGAATCGTGATGATATTCTGAAAGGAGCAGAGGAAATTGGCCTGCCTTTTGATGAACACCTGAACAATGTTATAAACGCAATGAGAACTGATTCTAAAGTAAATACCAAATAGTAAATATCTAATGCCTGTAATCTCAACAAAAGACCTGACGAAGGAATATCAGTCAAGAACATTCTCAAAGGATAAAATACTTGCTCTAAGCAACTTCTCGTTCGATGTGCAGAGCGGTGAGATCTTTGGAATCCTCGGACCTAACGGTGCAGGCAAGACAACTCTCATAAAAATACTGCTTGGAATAACTTTCAGAACCAAGGGAAATGTCCAGATCTTCGGAAAGGAGATCAATGATGATTCATATAAGTTTAAGATAGGATACCTGCCGGAGAACCATCGGTTTCCGTCTTATCTTACGGGAGAGCAGGCGCTTAGTTTTTATGGCCTGTTGAGCGGGATGAACAAGGCTGATGTCAAGAAGAAAACAGATGAGTATCTGGAAATTGTTGACATGGATAAATGGAGGAAGACCAAGATAAAAAAATATTCGAAAGGCATGCTGCAGCGTTTGGGACTTGCTCAGGCGCTTATGAATGATCCTGAACTTATCTTCCTTGATGAACCTACAGACGGTGTAGATCCAATCGGAAGAAAACAGATCCGTGATGTGCTGACTCATCTCAAAAGCAACGGTAAGACAATCTTCCTTAACTCTCACTTGCTGAGTGAAGTAGAGCTAATCTGTGACCGTGTTGCAATTCTGAATAAAGGCTCGCTGGTTACGTCAGGTACTGTTGATGAGCTTACTTCGGTTACGGATACTTTCAGGTTTGTTGTCTCCGAGATCAATGACGAGCTGATGCAGTCATTGCTGAACACCTACAAGGCGGTTATAAAGAGCCAAAAGGAATTTACTTTCAGAGCGGAAACAATTGAAGAACTCAATAAGCTCATAGATTTCCTCAGACAAAAGAATGTATTGATACTTGGAATAGAGAAAGAGAAGAATACGCTCGAAAGCATGTTCATTAATCTTATTGGGAGCCAGAACTGACATGAGATTCTTAACTTTGATGTTCAGCACATTCCGCGAAGCAATTGCGAAGAAGATATTTCTCGGTTTCTTCATCATTGCTACCATAATAATTTTGTTCTTCCTCTTTCTCATAAATGTTGACTCTGTGGAAGGCATGGTAAACATGATGGAGTCTTCGGGAGAAGAAGGAGTGAAGCAGCTTGTTACGGGGTTTGAAGTAGGAATGATCAATCTCTCATATTTGCTTGTCATAACTTTTTGCTTCATAGCAGTATCCTCTTTCATTCCGTCAATGCTGGAAAAAGGCAATATTGATATTCTGCTTTCCAAGCCTGTTTCAAGAACGAACATCATTCTGGCAAAATTTCTCGGCGGAGTGTTGCTGATATTCCTGAGTCTGACTTATCTTATTGGCGGCGTATGGCTCATACTCTCGGCAAAATCCGGCTTCTGGAATGTTCCGTTTCTTTATTCGATACCCTGGCTTACTCTCTCATTCGCAATTATCTATGCATTGATAATTCTGATAGGAGTAACATCTCAGAGTACCATTCTCTCGATCATTGTCAGCATGTTTTTGGTATTTGTCATTTGCCCGGTCTTGTACGTGAGAGAAACAGTGATTTTCAGTCTTGTTACGAACAGCACAATTCAGTTCGTCATTAACTTCTTCTACTATATCCTTCCAAAGCCGGGTGACATCAATCAGATAATTACGGACATTATCACGGGCAGTCCCGTGAAATCATATATGCCGGTATTCTCTTCCGTACTCTTCATGCTTGCTGCACTTTCACTTTCAATATTTTATTTCAGAAGAAAAGACTATTGAAAAGCCATAAGATGTCCGCTTCAATTGCAGCGCTCTTGCTGCTGTTGATTTCTTCGTGCAATTTCAAGCCTGAGCCGGAACCGCTTCCGTACTCAGTTCAGGCGACTCTGAATCTGATGCAGGAGAATTCACAGTTTGTAATGTATCTCAATTTCAAGAGCATGAGAAGAACTGAATTCTGGCAGAAGAACATTTCAGATTCACTGCTCAATGCCGAGAAGACATTTGGCAGCCTGCTCAATACTTTTAAGGTCTCAACCGGCGCTTCCATTTCAGAAGGACTCGATGAATTGTATTATTCAAATTCATGGTTTGGAGAAAACGCAATTGTATTAAAGGGAATATTCAACCGGCAAACACTTGATACTTTGCTCGCCCGTGACAGCGTTTTTTCCATTACAAGAAGCAGAGAGGGCGTTAACATTTATGTTAACAATGAGAACGGGTTGTATTTTTTCTTCAAAGATAATTTCACGATCTGTGCGAGCAATTATCTGAAGCAGATCGATCAGATGATCAACATATCAGATACTTCAAAATCCGGGCTTCTGCTGAATCAAAGAATGTTTTCCTCAATACAGGACGTAGTGCACAAGGAAAACTTATGGATGGTCACAAATGAAAGGATGTTCATCAGGGGACTATTCATGAACCTTCTGGAAACTACTTCCGGCAAGCGCATTCAGGATAGCGACAGCTCCTCGATTGACACTACATCAACTGATGAAAATCTGAATGTAGGCAATCTTTACAAGGCAATAAAATCCCTTTCGTTCTCAGCTAAGATGGGCAGCGAACTCTCACTGCTTGTACAGGGGGAATGCATCAGTGAGAAGACATCAAAGTATCTTACGGAAATTCTCAGCGGACTCTTGACAGTTGCTAAACTCAGCGAAAAGGACAAACAAGATCCTGCAACCTCTCAAATGCTCAAGAACATTGAACTCAACCGTTACGGTGAATCGGTCTTTGTTAGTGCTCTGATTGATCAGAAGAATCTTGCGGCTTTCAGAAGCAAGAATCTGATGAGCGAACCTCCCTCGTTCTGAGTTTTGTTAGGGCGTGATCTCGGAAACGAATGCCAAACTGTTGTTGTCGGCTACTACTGCATCTGATCCGTCAACAATTCCGTCACAGTTTAGGTCTGTTGCAATGTATCCTCCGTAGAATGCGAATGCATCATTGTCAATTAAGAGTCCATCACTGCCATCAACTGCGCCGTCCTGATTAACATCACCTGAGTATATTGACCACAATCCTCCTTTCAACGTCTGATTATTTCCAAATGCCTGTGAAGCAGCAGTTGTAAAATTATATACTGTAGTATCACTCATAAAGGATTGTGTAAATCCGCTCCATGTTGCTATCGAGTTGCGATGCTTCACAACTATATAATGCGGGGTATAATTGTCTATGGAACTGAAAGTAACATTGCTGTACAGTCCCTGCCCTGCAAGTGCGGTTCCGGTAGTAAGCACCGCAAACGGTGAAACTGAATGTCTGATCTCAACAGTAACTGTATCAGTCAGCGGGCAAGATTCGAAGTTCAATGCCAACCTCAAAACTTTCTGATCAAGCGGTAGAAAACTTTCATCTGCACCTATATATGGAGCTGAAGTGCTTCTCAGATTACCATCAATATCTGTTGTGATTTCTGAAAGGAATGCCCCTGCCAATTGAGCATCGCCAACAGATGAACCGGTAAGATGCAGATCAGTTTGAGTTATGAAATATACTTGACTAGAAACTGAATGTGAATCAAGCCCGGTTACGGCTCTGAATGAAGGCAATCCTGAATATCCTATGGACTGCCAAAGAGCAAGTGTGTTTCCCGCTGTATAGTAGTTGTTATTGTCAAGCGCTGACAATGGCATTCCACCTAAGTATCTGAAATCAATTGAATTTCCTTTGCGATTATTCACCAGCATATTATTCCTCACTCTGATATTTGAGCCTGAAAGGAAGAATGTTGAAAACGCAGAAGAAGTTGTAAGTGAAGCAGTGTCATAAGGATTCTCAATATTTACTGAATTAAAGAACAGGTCGGTATTAACAATACCTGAAGTCAGCAAAATACCGATACTCTTGCTCTGCACGAAGTTGTTGTAAACTACATTTCTGTTCCCGCCTGATGTATTCAGTGCGCTTAGAACTAATGCGCTTCCCGTTGCGCGTAATTTGTTTCTGCTCACCTCAACATCAATGCCGTTCCCAACTGAGATTCCGCTTGGGATGCTGTCAAATTCATTTCCTGTAAGTAAGAGGTTCTTCACATGATTCAATATTACTCCCCCGGACAAGTTGTTTTGAAAAATACAATCCGACACAACCAGATTTGAATGTGAGTTTCCTGAAGTAGAAAAGAGTCTTATACCGAATGAACCATGTATGAATCGGCAGTTCAAAAATGTCAGATCCGAAATTCTGCATGTTGATGAACTGTTATTCAGTACAAGAGATTTATTTACCAAGTTTGATGAGACAACAGGCGATCTGAGCTCAACATTTTCAAACGTGATTCTGCTGTTGATGCCTTCAAAATATACAAGACGCGTTCTGGAAGTATCATTGCTTAGAATAGTCAGATCCTGAATCCTAATACCATTGGCTTGATTGAACTTGATTACATGATCGACAGTATCTGCAGTGTTTCTCATAATTATTACAGAATCTTTGGCGGCTCCCTTAATGGTGATAGATGATGAAATAGGAAAAATTCTGCCTATCTCAATAATTTCTTCATAAGTGCCGGGTTGAATAAGGAAGGTTATGCTGTCTTTAACACCCAGGATTTCGGCAGCGCTGAGAGCTTCATCAATCCTTAAGAAGTCGCCGCCTTTGCCGATTGTATATACGCCTGATAGCGGTGCGATTTCAGTATTTGACTTCAGATTGATGAGCACACTGTCTCCAATTGCAATAAAGTTTATCGAATCGGTCTGCTGAAATGTATTTATGTTTGATGTTGTAAGTGAATCAAATGACGGATGAGGGATCCAAACACTTCCTCCGTTAGTAGTGAAGATAACTCTTCCGCTGTCGCCGGCTGCAAATCCGTAGAGATATGAGTTGAAAGTAATCTTGTTTATGTTTACTGTAATGCCTGAGGTTTGACTTATCCAGAAGTTCCCGCCATTTGTTGTTTTGAGTATTTCTCCGTTGCTTCCTGACGCCCATCCGACACTATTATCCTTGAAAGATATACTCAGTATATTTAATGGCTCCCCTTGCGGAGACTTTCCTGAAATTGGTTCGTTTGAGTTCCAGGTCAATCCTCCGTCATTCGAACTTATGTGAACTCCGTTGTTGCCGGCTATTCTGATCAATGAATCAGTTACAGAGATAACATTGAGATTGTCATTTACTCCGCTAAAAACTGAATCCCATGTTTCACCGGAATCCGTTGATCTGAGTACAAGCCCCGAGTCGCCTGAAATAAGGTATATGTTTGTATCGTTGAAAGAAATAGATGTATCATTTATTAAAGCAACATCATTGAGATTGGTTGATGTATTACTTTCCACTTCGCTGAAGGCAATTCTGTCATAGCCCATGCCCTTTAGAATTATTCCGCTGTCACCGGCAACTATCAATTCGCTGCTACATCCGTTAATACTATTGAGATCTGTCGTCGTACTGCTTTCGATGTTAGTATAGAAACATCCTCCGTTTGTTGAAAGAAGATGTATTGTACCTTCTCTGCCAACCAGATATGTGACTGTACCACCTAAGGAAATCAGATCATTGTATGTCCCTGAACCGGAGCAGTTCTCAATATCAAAATAAATATATTGAGTTGAAACGTCGCATGATAATGTTACGAACATTAAACAAATTGCAAAGATTGAATACTTCATCGAAAAGTTTTTGAATCAATCTACTGAGAATTAGCTACCAATTCAAAGAAACTTTTTTGAATTTGTGACACGATGAAAGAAAACGGAGTGATTCAGATACTCAGGACCTTCAGCAGAAACGAACTCATTGAATTTGACAGATTCCTGCGATCACCCTATTTTACAGAGGGAAAGAGAGTACGGAGTAATAAAGCTCATTCACTGTTTAAATCCTTGTGCAGATTTCATCCTGAGTTTAATGACATGAAACTGACAAAGGAAAAGTTATTTGCAACTATATACCCGAGAAAAAGATATAACGACGCAACATTCAGGAAGATAAATTCAGACCTGACATTTCTGACCGAGCGATTTCTGATACAAAGAGCAATGGAATCAAATGAGCTTGATGAAAAAAAATACTTAACGGCTGAAATGAAGAACAGAAATCTGGATGACTTGTTTGAGAAACATTACAATGCTCTGATTAAGCATATTGGTGACTTGAGAAGGGATGAAGAATACTATTTCGAATCATATAAAGCATGGATGCAGTATTACAACTTCTTTTACAACAAGAAAAATTTTAGGCAACTGAGTGTGTCTGCAGATAATGTAAATAACTTTTCAATATTTGCATTGATAAGTTCACTTAAGATTTACTTATGGGCATTGAGTTTTGAGAGGATGACGAATAAAGAGTTTGATCTGATTCTTTCGGAAGAGATACTGCTATATGTTGGTAAGAATCTGAAAAGATTTGATCCTGTACCACAGCTTCAACTGGTCTATTGCTTAATCATGCTTATCAAAACCAATAAAGAGTCATACTACCGGAAAGTAATCAGATTGAAGAAAGACCATTTATTACATATGTCAGACATTGATAAAGTGAATACATTCATCATGCTTACAAATTACTGCAATGAGAATATACTGTTGGGTGAAGAAAAATTGAGGACAGAAAGATTCAGACTGGATAAGGAATTTCTGCAAATTATAAAAAGAACTGAATTCAAAAAGCCACATGTGCTTTATGCAATTGCTGCGGCAAAGAATGCAAACCGACTCGGCAAGTTTTCCTGGGCTGAAAGAATGTTGACTGAGCTGGTGAATGAGTTTACTCCGGAAGAATATAGCTTCGCTGTAAATTTCATAAAGGCTGACAAACTGTTTATTAGGAAGGATTTCAACTCAGCTCTCAACCATTTGTCCAAAATAAACTCACCATTTGGCAATCAGAAACAATATGTGAGAAATCTTCAGATACAAATATTCATCGAGATTGAGAAGTATGACACCGCACTTTCAATAATTGACTCTAGCAGGCACTTTCTGAAAAGGGAAAAACAATTGAGCGAATCAACCAGGAAAAACTCGGAGAACTTCTTGAGGCTTGCGGAAAGATTTATCAGGGTCAAAAATTTGCACTCCCCAGACAAACTATTTGTACTGCACAAACAAATCCAGGAAACTGATCATGTCTTCAACAAAGATTGGCTTTTGGAAAAATGCAGAGTACAATAAGAAGATTCACTCATTCCAAAATGTGGACAAGCCGTTTCTCAAAATCCACTACAAACAATTTTCCCCCGCGTTTTTTCGCTTCTGTCTTAATGCCTTCCGCTTCAAGCCTTTTTGCTTGTCCTTCCATGCCAAATGGAAACTTTTCGTTCAGTTCACCCTTCTCACCAATCACTCTCCAGTAAGGCGCGATGGTCTTCTTTCCGGCTAAAGCATCTTCTTCCGCTGCTTCAGAAACCATTCTTAAGAAAATACCGGTTGTAAGCGGACATGCGGTATCAGCACCTGCATCCATGGCCAATATCTTCCTTAGTTGCGACTTGGTAATGAGTTTACCTCTCTTTACTTTTCTGACCGCTGCTTCAATATCCACAGGACGGGATATGAGCATTTTTCCTCTTCCGAAATGCGAAGGAACATTATCCGGAAGATCTACTATTTTTGTTTCCGTGATCTTGTCAATTTTCTCACGCCAGCTGATTTTACTCTTGAGTCTTGCCATGATTCAATTTCTTATTTGTCTTCAGCTAAAAATCTTTCCAGCATCAGCACATCTTGCTCGCTTCCAATAAACAAAGGTGTTCTTTGGTGAAGTGCTTGCGGTTCAATTTCAAGAATTCTTTCCTTGCCGTTTGAACTTCTGCCTCCTGCCTGTTCAACTATCATACTCAACGGATTGGCTTCGTACATTAGCCTCAGCTTGCCGCTTGTATTCTTGCTGTCTGCCGGATAGAGAAATATTCCTCCGTACAACAAGTTCCTGTGAAAATCGGCAACCAAAGATCCAACATACCTCGATGAATAAGGTCTGCCGCCATCTGAGTCGGATTCCTTGAGATATGCAACAAACTTTTTCATTCCGTTTGACCATTTGTTAAAATTGCCTTCATTGACTGAATATATCTTCGACTTCTTCGGAATCTTTATATTTTCATTTGAAAGAAGAAACTCACCCGCAGTCGGATCGAGTGTGAATGCATGAACTCCACTGCCGGATGTATAAACGAGCACCGTACTCGAGCCGTAAATTGCATAACCGGCGGCAACCTGATTCAATCCCTTTTGCAGGCAGTCTCTCATTTCTCCGGGACCGTTCTCGCTTACACGTTTGTAGATAGAGAAGATAGTGCCAATTGAAACATTAACGTCAATGTTTGATGAACCGTCCAATGGATCAAAGTGACAAATGTACTTGTTTGTAACATACTTGTTCTCAGTGTATTTGTCTTCAATAGGAATGAAGTTTTCCTCCTCTTCAGAGCAGATCGCACAAATATGTCCGCCCTGCTTCATCATGTTTGTCAGAAGCTCATTTGCATATACATCGAGCTTCTTCACTTCTTCTCCCTGAACATTGGTATCTCCTGTCATTCCAAGTATGTCTATTAGTCCGGCGCGGTTGACCTCAAGAGAGATCATCTTGCATGCAAGTGCAATATCTGCAAGCAGATCGGAAAGCTGTCCGGTCGCTTCAGGATACTTTCGTTCCTCTTCTACTATGTGGCGGTAAATTGTGTTGAATTTTTTCAAGAAGCAGTTCCCTCTGTATGATAATTAAACGAAATACTACTTTACTATTTCATGCCCCTGGTCATGCCAGGCAATGATTCCTCCCGCAAGATTATAAACTTCTTCAAAACCAAGATCACGCATCAGAAACATTGCCTGCCTGCTCCTGTTTCCTGACCTGCAATAGACCAAATACTTCATGCGCTTGTCAAGTTCGTCAATCTGAGATTCGAAATCATGATGATAAAAATCAATATTAACCGAACCTGTCAAGTGACCTGCATTGTATTCGGCAGGTGTTCTGACATCAAGAAGCACGTAAGCATCCTCCTCAAGTTTGTTCCGGAAAGTTTGTGTATCAATATCCTGATGATTCATTGTAAAAACTTTTTTTTGTGAATGGAAATTATTCTGATTTAAGAAATTTTATGTGAAGTATTTCTTGAATTCCTCAACTTCCTTCTTTGAAATTCTGTCGGGCTTTTCATACAATTCATTAACATTCTTGCCCTTTGCCGGACTCTTTGGATCATCTGTCAGGGACTTTGCAAAGTTCTCCGACTTTATGATCTCACATCCGCAGACCTTTGCCAGATCTGTAATGCCGGCATCTGAACTTACAATGCAAAGTTCTCTTCCGTTCCGTGCCTGCTCGATCTTTTCCCTGATCACCGTATCTGCAGTTACGTTACCTGAATACAGAACGCTGCTTCCTTCATTCTTGCCGTGCCCGTCAAACACTATCACTATCTTTGCTTTGCCTTTGTATCTTGACCTCACAAAGTCTCTGAGAGCAAACGCAGCACCTTGCTTGTCATACGAATGCATTTCCTTTATGTGCTGAACCTTGTGCAAAAGGTTGTTTCCGTCTATAATTATTGTCTTCATTGCAGCTCCGCTAATGCACTATGTTTAAGGTCTGATCCTGTTAGGTCTTCTTGCAAACGGAATCGCTTCCCTGATATGCTCAAGGTTGCAAATCCATGAAACCATCCTCTCGATCCCGAGTCCGAAACCTGAATGCGGAACGCTGCCAAATCTTCTTAAGTCAAGATACCATTGGAATTCATCCAAAGGAAGATTGTGCTCTTTGATCCTGCTTTCCAATTCATCGAAGTTATCTTCACGCTGAGAACCGCCGATGATCTCGCCGAAACCTTCCGGAGCAAGTACGTCAACGCCCAGTGCTATCTTCGGATCATTCGGGTCGCGTTTCATGTAAAAGGATTTCGCTTCAGCAGGCCAGCGATGAACCATTACCGGTTTGTCATAGTCTTCTACAATTGCTTCCTCATGCGGTGCGCCAAAGTCCTCTCCCCACGGAAACGGTCTGATATGCTCTTCGCCGTTTTCAGTCTTTCTTATGAGAGGTATGTCCTTTTTGTTCAATATATCAACAGCTTCAGCGTAAGTGATTCTCGGGAATGGCTTCTTCACATTCTGCAATTTTGTGATGTCCCTTCCGAGCAGCTCAAGGTCAGATTTCGATCTCTCGAGGACCCGCTGAACTACATACTCAAGAAAGTCTTCAATGAGATCCATGTCATCATCAATGTCATAATAAGCCATCTCCGGCTCCATCATCCAGAACTCTGTAATATGCCTGCGTGTCATGGAATTCTCTGCGCGGAATGTGGGTCCAAGAGTATAAACTTTGCCAAGCGCCAAAGCTCCGGCCTCAGCATACAATTGTCCTGACTGTGAAAGATATGCCTTGCCAAGATCAAAGTAATCCGTAGAGAACAGAGTAGTTGTGCCCTCGCATGCATTTGGCGTGAAGATCGGTGTATCAAAAAGTATGAAGCCGTTGTTGTACATATAATCTCTTATCGCCTGAATTATCTCGTTCCTTACTCTCAAGATGGCGGTCTGCTTTGGTGAACGCATCCAAAGATGGCGCCTGTCCATGAGGAATTCGACTCCGTGTTCTTTCGGTGTGATCGGATACGGCTCTGCAACGTGAATTATTTCGATATTATTCACCTGAAGTTCATAGACTCCCTCTTTCTTGGGATGTTTTGTTACCGTGCCCGTTACTCGGACGGATGATTCCTGAGTCAGTTTGGAAAAATCATCCCATACCTTTTCCGGCACTGCGCTTTTGACCACAACGCCCTGTATAACTCCTGTGCCGTCGCGTAATTCGGGAAACATCAGCTTGCCCGATGATCTGATATTGTAAAGCCAACCCTGAATAGTGACTTCCTTATCGACAAAATCAGCGATCTTGTTAATATATACTCTCTGTTCCAAATGTGTTTGGGGTAAATTTAGGAATGGTGCAATTTACGAAATGAGGCGGTGGAATGAAATGAAGATTTTAGAGCTTCAGTGGTACGGTCAATTCGAAAATAATTGAAAATTGAAAATTGAAAATTGAAAAAATTGTCAAACTTTCTTAATGGGAAAATAAAAACAATTGGTAAGACCTGGACCCTCCAATAATCCTTCACTCAACCAACTTTTCTGAATTGTTTGTCAGTCAATTAATACAATCATCCTTAGATTGCCTTTGAACATCCCGAATATTGTAAAATTTAAATATTGATCAGTAGAACAGTAGGTGTCAATAGCCACTCAAAAGATCATGAGCGAAAGCCTTGCAACTCAGATAAATCTTTTCAATTTTTCCCGAAGGGACGGCTTCGCCGCAACTTTCAATTTTCAATTTTTCCCGAAGGGACGACTTCGCCGCAATTTTCAATTTTCAATTTTTCCCGAAGGGACGGCTTCGCCGCAACTTTCAATTTTCAACTTTCAATTTTCAATTTTCAACTTTCAATTTTCAATTGCTCTCACCTCATGCTTTATCAGCCACTCTTTCCGCCACAAACCTCCGCCGTAGCCGACAAGTTTTCCGTTGTCGCCGATGACCCTGTGGCAGGGGATGATGATTGAGATCCTGTTGTGTCCGTTTGCATTAGCAACCGCTCTGACAGCGCTTGGCTTTCCAAGTCTCTGGGCTTCTGTCTTGTAAGATATAGTTTCTCCGTAAGGAATTGTCTGTAAGATCTTCCAGACACTTTTTTGAAATTCCGTTCCAACCATATTCAACGCAACGCTGAAATCTCTTCGATCACCGCTGAAATATTCCTTCAATTGCTTCCTTAATTCTTCGAAGAAAACGCTTTTGCCGGGTAGTATTGGAGAGCCGTAAAACTTCTCAACTTGCTTGAACTGCGTTTCAAGCATTCGCCTGTCAGTGAACTCTAATATACAGATGCCTTTGGATGATGCAACTGCGATCATTTGTCCGAGTGGAGTCTCAATTCTGGTAAGTGCAAGCGTTTCTCTCAAACCTGCTTCTTTTGGATTCATTGCCGTTGCCTTTTTGAATGAATGCTGAAATCCGCTGAGCGAGCTGTAGCCGTTGTCAAATGCCGCTTCAATGACTTTGCTGCCATTGTTAATGTTTGTGAAAGCATTGTTGATGCGCAATAATCTCTGATATGCCTGAAATGTCATTCCGTGATTTGCCATGAACCATCTCCTAACTCGCGATGGCTGAATGCCTTTCTTAACGAGATCGTAATCCTTCAGTTTCAAATAAGGTTCTTGCTCCAGTTGTCTCAGAAGAGAGTCTATATCTTCCGGTGTTTGTCCAAGTGATTTCAAGGGTTTGCAGACCTTGCAAGGCCTGAACCCGTCGCGCATAGCATCGAGCGCCTTGTCGTAGAATACTACATTCTCCCTCTTGGGTTTACGCGCCGTGCATGACGGCCTGCAGAAGATGCCGGTCGTCTTCACGCCTACAAAGAAGATACCTTCGTAACTCTTATCTTTGTTTACAAGCGCATTATACTTGACGCGGTCTGATAACGTATTGTTCATTTGTCTTTTTTACACAAAGCTATATCAACTGAAATTTTGAATCTACCGAAAACTTGACAAGCAATTGAAAATTGAAGATTGAAGATTGAAAATTGAAAATTGTCGTGAAGTCCTCCATTTGGAAGAAAACATATTAGACTGTACTGAAATCAAAATTGGTGGCCTGAATTATTTAATTCCCTTCATACTCTTCAATATTGATACCAAGATACTTGTAACCTGTGTAGTTTCACTGTGAACTTGCTGAAAAAGATCTTGGTCTATTATATTTGAAGCGTTTAGAAGCTCAAGCCAATACTGCGTTTCATTGGATTCTTTCAAAGCCACAGAAAGCTTATGTATAAAATCTGCTTTGCTTTCTGCATGTTCAGACTCCCTAACCATTGCGCCAACTGAAGTACCTGACTTAAGAAGTTGCTTGGAAAGTATGAATTCCTTCTTTTCTGACTGAAGTACTTTGTATAACTCAATTGTTCTCAGAGCCAGCTCAAAACTCTTCTGCTTTATCATATTCTCTTTCATCTTGGCGATTCCTTTTCCTTTTAGTTCATATCAAATCATTCATTCAAAGTATCATTGAGTTCGTGCCAGTTATTATGTTCTCACATAAGAACAATTAGTGCGAACAGCGTAAAGTCAAAAATCAGTTAATCATATGCAACATATATCTTCATTCTGAACAGTTCTCTCGAAAACTTCTATGCGAATTCTTCATTTTCAATTTTCAATTTTTAGTTTTCAATTTTCAACTCTCACTTCACCAGCGCCATTCTCTTCACTTCAGTCATACCGTTGAATTCCGCCTCCGCAAAGTAAATTCCTGAAGGGAATGAAGTTGCATCCCATTGTACTTCATAGCTGCCCGCTGAACGCACTTCATCTGCAAGAACTGCCATCTGCTTTCCTGTAGAGTTGAAAATTCTAAGCAGCAATTTGCCTTCTTTGGGAAGATCAAACTTAATCTTTGTTGATGGATTGAACGGATTAGGATAATTCTGAAGTAGTGTAAATTTCTCAGGAGTGTTTGATGAAATCTGATTCACGTATGTTGTACCGTTGTTGAAAATAAATAGCAGGTCATCTATCTCATCAATTCCGGCAAGGTCAAGATCTCCGTCGTTGTCGCGGTCATGAACGGTAATGCACGAACCGGATTCCGAAGAGGGAAGCGTGATGGGATTGTTTGTATAAATTCCGCTGCCGTTGTTTGCATATGCGCTGAAGGTACCTCCGGCATAATTGCTAGCGATCAAGTCGAGGTCATTATCACCGTCAACGTCACCTATGTCAATTGCCAAAGGAAATTGTCCCGACGTGTAGTTTGCAACACTGCCGAGTCCGCCGGTGCCGTTGCTGAAGATAACTCCGATCCTGTTCGAACTTGATAATGCGGCGGCTACATCGGGATATCCGTCCTTGTTTATATCGCCAACAACTATTGCCCAGGGAGCGCCGTTAAGAGCAGACCTTGAAGAAAATGTAAAACTTCCGTTACCGTCACCAAGCATCAGCAAGACTTCACCGCTGGAGTAACATGCAACAAAGGCATCGAGTATGCCGTCATTGTTTGCATCGGTAACCATTACGCCGGTTTCCTGATTGCCAACTGTATTTATGTTCTGCGCCGCGCCAAATGTTCCATCACCATTGTTGCGGAATATGGAAATGTTGTTGCCGCCGCGGTTAGCCGTGATCACATCATCATAACCGTCGCCGTCAAAATCACCGAATGCAACACCACGGACATTGTTGCCTGCAAGATACGGAACCTCCGGATCGAAGCCCGCATTGCCTGTTCCTCTGAAATAGCTCAGCACATTGTTCCCCACGTTTCCAACAACTATATCCACAACTCCGTCATGATTGAAATCTGCAGCCTCGCTCGGACTTGCTCTGATACCGGCCGGCATTGGATGTAAGGAATACATCGTGTCATAGTTATTGCCGTTGTTTAGATAAACTCTGAAGTCGTTAGAGATTTCATTGACAATTGCCAGATCAGTTCTTCCGTCGTCATTGAAATCACATCCCAGCGCACCGTAACATTGAATATGTCCTTCACCGGAACGCCTTACCGGAATAGTCTTTATCCTTGACTGATTAAGTGTCCCCGGCTCTGCCTTTGTCCAGAAATTCCATGCATAGCCCTTCTCCATATTCACATTGCCTGCGCTTCTTATTCCTTTTGAAAGAGAAACGGTCATCCATTCGCCAGCAAGCATTGGAGCGGAAGGTGTAAAAACTATCTGTGTGTTCCCATTCTGAAGTTGCAGGCTGCCCGGTATTACTCCGGATTGTCTTCCAAAGACTCTGAATGTAAGATTGGTTACTGATGCAGGGTCAACTGCGGTATTGAAAGTTGCAGTGATCTGAGTTGACCTCGGCGCATTGAGTATTTGTCTCTGCGGTGAAACTCCGGTTACCTGAGGTGCCTGAGAAAACGCAGGGCTGATTGCCAATGAAACCAACAGCAATGCTGTTATGAACGAAAGCTTCTTCATTTTCGGAGAAATTGATTTGGCAAATATGAATAGAATGAAAAGCAATTGCAAGAAGTGAATCATGCTTTGACTCAAGCATTACTTTTGCAATTTTCTAAGCCATGATTTGGCAATGTTGCCTTCTAAATATTAGTTTTAATGCTCGTTCCCAAACTTCAGTTTGTGACCGCGATTGTTCTGGAAGCTCTGCTTTGATTCTTACATGCATTTAGCTTCATCCATATCTTCAATTTCCATTTCTCCTTCTGCACCTATACTACATGAAGCGGCGGAACAGCATCGCAACCGGGTACAAAAAATAGTTTTCAGAGTTCAGTTCATTTCAGTAAATTCAACTATAAAGAAATAATTGTGATCAACGATAATATCGGCGTTGATGACTTCACTCAATTTGTCCTTACAAGAGGAAAGTCACTCAAGGATAATTACAAAAGCGCGCTGCATTTTGAAACCGCGCTTAGCTTTGAGAAGCTCATTGAATACATCCGCGAAATATCTGTAAATGACAAGTCTCTGAAAGGAAGGTTTGCTTCAGAAATTATCGGGAAGCTTGGAAGCAATCATCCGTTCCTGTCAACTGATATTAAGCAGGATGTGATCAATGAAAATGAAGAGCTGCTAAACGAGATGATGATGTTTGTATTTCCTGAAGCATTCTTCACGCGTCAAACTTATGCCGCATCTGAAGCATTCAGTGAAGAGCCTTTCTTTGCAACGCCAGGTTTCAAGGCAGTAACGGGTTTAGAAAGCAAAAATGTCATTTCAGAAAGAAATATCAGTGAGGAAGTGTTTGACTATGGCAAGAACATGGCAGGATATGCATCAATCCTGAAGGTCCATTATGATGTGAACGCGCACTTCTCAATACCCATAATTTTCAAGATCACTGACCCGGATACCGGCCTTGACAGGCACTTTAAAGTGAATACGGCAAACGAGTTTCTTCATATTCACTGCAAGACCACCCCTAAAAAACTCACGCAGGAGCAATTGACAGAAGCAAAAATGCGGATATATGATATCAACTTCATGAAGGAGCTTCTTGAGCCTGAGAACTATGTGTTCCGGGGATTTCTTGTTGTCAATCTGATAAACGTCACCGATACTGCAATTATTTCCGACATTAAAAATGATCTTCTTGAGAAGGACTCTGTGACTGTGTTATCCGGTTTTTTGAAACTTCAGCACAAGCTTCGTTCACTCATCAATTGCCCCGGACTGTTGCTTGGACTTTCTTCTTATAACGGCAGTTCTGTAATCAATGCGTCCTCATTTACGAAGATCGGACACAGCTTCATTGGTGCCGATGCAGAGTATTCGAGCGAACCGGTTACTGAAGACACAATTCACGGACAGGCAATAATCAAAAAGAAGATCTCGATTTGTCATGATCTTAAGAATAAGGAGAAACACAGCAAGCTTGAAGAATCAATACTCAGATCAGGTATAAGAAATATTCTTGTCGCACCCCTTATACATGAAGATACGATAGTGGGTGTCCTTGAACTGTGTTCTTCCACTCCGGGAATGATCAGTCCGATTAACGCTCTGAAGTTAAGTGAATTATTTCCGTTGCTCTCTCTGGCAGTTTCCGGAATAATGGATGACAGAGACAGAAGAATAGATGCGATCATAAAAGAGAAGTGCACGGCTATTCATCCATCGCTTGAGTGGCGCTTCAGGGAAGCGGCAGCAGTGGTGTTGTCCGAAAGAAACGAAGGCAGAATTGTAGAGATCGAAGACATAGTATTTGACAATGTCTATTCGCTCTACGGATTGTCTGATATCAGAAATTCTTCTGTACACAGAAGTATTTCAATCAATGCTGATCTTGTAGAGAATCTGGAGCTTGCTTCCGAAACGATTGGCAGGTTCACAGGATCAAAGGGTAATCTTGCATTGGAGCAGTTAAGGCATAAAATACATGAGAAGATCAAATTGCTTCAAGTAAGTGCTGACAGTCCGGATGTAGCAAATGCGAAATGGTTTGTGAGGGAAGAATTGAATCCTGTGCTGAGGCACTTTGGTTCACTGAATGAAAGCAACAGAAAATTGTATGAAGAATATATTGAAAGACTGGATGGAAAACTGGGAGTGATCTATAGAAAAAGGAGACAGTATGAAGACAGTGCATCGAGCATCAATAATCTGATCGCATCTATACTTGATGCTGAGCAGCCGAAGATTCAGGAAATATTCCCGCACTATTTTGAAAGGTTCAAGACAGACGGAGTGGATCATACAATATATATCGGTCAGTCAATGGTGAAGGACCGAAAATTTGAAATGCTGTATCTGAATAATCTCCGCATCTGGCAACTAAACATCATGTGCAAAATTGCCAGAGAGACAGCTGTGATGAAAACCGAATTACCTGTTCCTCTTGATACGGCGCACCTCATACTCATTCAGGGATCGCCTTTGTCAATCAGGTTCAGATATGATGAAAAGAAGTTTGATGTTGACGGAACTTACAACGTCAGATACGAGATCCTCAAGAAGAGAATTGACAAAGTACAGATCAAAGGTGCGAATGAGCGCCTGACTCAGCCGGCAAAGATCGCGTTGGTTTATGCCGCAAGAGAAGAGATCGGTGAATATCTGGAGTATATAAAGTTTCTTCAATCAAAGGAAATGCTTCTTAAAGATCTTGAGGAGTTTGAGTTGGAAGAATTGCAGGGGGTCTCGAATCTTAAGGCGATAAGGGTTGGTGTCAATCTGAATGCCGAACAATAATCAAATTCTCGTCCCCGCTGCCTGCCACTAGGTGGAGTCTCCCGCTTGAAGTAAGAGTTGACAGGTTGTGTCTTTGCAGAGGGGACTCAGCGGAGACAAAGAGAATGGAACATCGTGGATACATTGACTTATTTAGCTACAGTCATCTTCTTTGTCATGACATTCGATCCGTCTGCATACAGAGAATAAAAATACACCCCGCTTGAAATATCCACGGATTGAAACTCAACTTCATAAAATCCGGCATTCTGTCTTGCATTCACAAGTTCGGAAATCAATCTGCCTGCTACATCGTGTATCTTAATGGTAATGTAACTTGAAGTCTGTAATTTGTAACTGATCTTTGTGGAAGGATTAAACGGATTCGGATAATTCTGATATAGTTCAAATCCGTTTGGTAAAGTGAAAGCGTTGTTGTTGATACCGATCGAGCCGCTTCGGTTTCCGATGAACATATCGTCAATGTTGCACCAGAGTGCATTCTCAACAGGGATGTAATATCTGAATGCAATATAAATTCTTTGTCCGGCAAACTGTGACAGGTCATACAAATGCTGCTTCCAAAAGTTGATGTTCGTATCAAGCGCGCTTTTTATTGTTGTGATCTTCTGAAAAGCCGCAGAAGTATTTTGCGAGCTGCAAGCCCATATTTGAACTGAATCAACATAGTACGCAATGCCGGGAGTGTTGCCAAGCAGAGCCATGAAAATCAGACTGTCTCCCTGTGCAATGCGGAGACTGTCAGTCCATACCCAATCATCGCTGATATAGTTGCCGCCCTTTCCCGAGAACCACGAAATGTGAAGAGATTTCTTTCCGCTGAAAGCGTGCGGTCTGTTTACAATTGTGTCTCCTCCAAGTATTTGGTTTGTATCTCTGATTGCCCAGTTCTTTCCAATGCCAAAGAAATTGCTGTCAGCATCAAACTTCTTCCATCCTGTCGGAAGACTGTCCGCATTGAGCGCTGCATTCTCAAAGTCCGACTGAAAGAGAATTCTCTGAGAAAACAACTGCCCGGAAAACATCAATAGTAATAGAGATGCGGATATTAAGTTTCGGATCATCACAAAAATAATTTGATGCAATTTAATGAGTAATACTGAGACGAGCAACAAACTTTGATTGAGAATAGATTAATTTCATGTTGGGTATTAAGTATTCAACAAGTCACAAAAACTGAACAAAATGCAAGAAGGTCTAGCATCATTTGTGATTTTAAATACCATGCCTAAAATGTATTGGAACACACATGCAGTCAATTGTGGCATTCTTGTTGCAAGCCTCCCCTAGTGCGGCAGATCGAAAGCAGATACTACCATGTATAAAAAAGTTTGCATTCATAGACATTACTTTATGAATCTATGAATTGCAAACTTTTTGGAAACTCCTCAACAGCTAAACATACTACAAAAGGCTTTGGCCGCTGTAGGTAAATCTATGAAGTTACTTCAGCAACGTCATACGTCTTGTATATTCATACTCTCCGGCCTGTATAGTATAGAAGTAAATCCCGCTCGAAAAATTGGCTGCGTTAAAACTCACCAAATATCTTCCCGCTTCTTTGTATTCATTTACTAAAGTTACTACTTCTTTCCCAAGTACATCATAGACTTTTATCGTCACATAGTTGTCATGAGGAAGATCATAACGAATGTTTGTGACGGGATTGAACGGGTTCGGATAGTTTTGCGAAAGTGAATATGTCTCTGGAAGTTCAGAATCATTGCCGGTCAAAAAATTGTCACCTCCAATACCGGCTTCAAGACTTCCTGCACGTGTGTTTGCAAAATCCGAGAGTACTGATACGTCGTCATACTTGTCAACTGCCTGAACTCTGTAACGAACCGGATATTCAATGCAGTAATTCGGCGGAGCGCATGCCTCGGTATTGCAGATCGAGACAAGCTCGTCATCAATGTATTCCGCCGGCGAGTTCTCATTTATGTCAACCGTATCAATGCAATCGTAAAAATTTTCAGAGTATGCAACCGCGTCCGGAGGAACGGAGCCCATATCGCTTGCCGTGCTTCTGTAAATCCTGTATCTTTTAGCCAGACCTTCGCCGCTAATGGATCTTCTCATATCCGGCTCCATGTTGTGATTCCATCTTAGCTTGATTCTCTTATACCCGTTTATGGTCGGCTGTGAATCGCAAGGCACTACAACCAAGCCCATTGGGCGGGAGGGTGGAGTAAGGTGCAGAGCCGAATCCAAAGAAATCGGTTCGCCTGTACCTGCTTTATAAATCTTCAAAGAAGCAACACCACCCGGACCGCTGCCTGAATAACCATTGTACCAGATGAATATCCCTGAACTCTGATTGCCCCATGTGTTTGTGTTTGGTGATGAGTAGGGTGAAAATACTTCATTGAAGCCCGGCTTCCATGCATCTTCCCTGTCTCCGCCGATATCAAACCTGGTATAGATCTCTTCATCGTTTGTGAAAAGTCTGTCAGTTCCGATGTTGCAACTGTTTGACGGCTGATCGCCTACTCCCCACCATTTATAGTGCAGTATCGGTTTTCGATCTACACAACCAACATAATATCTTAAGCTAATGCCGTCTCCAACCGCTCGAGGTGTGTAACTTGATGTAATACATTCCTTGAATAAGTTAGAAGAATCATTTTCATAAATGACTCTCTTTTTCTTGTAATAAGGCCAATCAGTTGGTCCTGAAATAAAGCAGTCATGAATTACTTGCTGTGCCGCTTGACCAACATATTGCCATTCAAACAATCCGTCTGCGCATTCCATATCTTGCTGAGAAGTGTCGACGAATGGGAAATCTATTCCGCCAGGTACATGATAGATATATAATCCTCTTCCGTTTTCAGAATCATCTCCATACAGGTCAATTTGTGCAGTATCTCCAAACATAACTCTATCCCACTTCGAATATTTGTTCCTGCTTGCAAGCAGAAAGTATTCATTATTCTGAATAGGAACTTTGAGCAGATTGCCATTGCCGGAAGATCTTGAAGAAAAATCACCAAGATTATTTATGGAGTTGAAGCTTACATTTGTGGGAGACATGTATCCATTTAGTATCATGTCAGCAGGACTGAAATTATCGTAACCAAATCCATATGATACCCTGCTGTAAGTTGAATGAGCGGGAGAGAACATATAATGACTATGTTCATGACCTAGCGCTCCGATGTATTGAGAAATCTGTCCCCGAAATGAAACAGTAACCCCGGAGCCATCTATACCGCCATTATACAAAACTTGAGTACCGAAGCTATCTACTACTGCCGGTTCAAAGTAGTTAGAACCGAGGGTTGCCCAACCGGCATTATCATTAAAGATGGTTGTCCAATCGCCATTGGCATACTGGACTTTAGCGCCTCTTGACTTCATTACTTTGTAAATCATATCAACTACTCCATCGCTTTCTCCAATTGAAGAGAATTGAAACTGTGTGCCCACTTTCTTCCACCTGTCAAACGGTCTCCAGTCGTTCAGCCCCTGCAATTTTATGCTCAGCCAGATATCTGCGTGAATCGCTGAATCCGCTCTCCTTTTATCATAGGAAACATCCTCGAAATATTGTTGGGCAGTCTTAGGCAAGACCACAGAAAACGCTTCGGCATCCAGAGTATCTGGAACAGGGCTGATTACATGGAATCTTCCTCTGCTGACTTCGATCCAATGTGAAGAGAACATTTCGGTATCAGGATTATACAGCTCCCACCAGTTTCCCGTTGATTTTTTTTCCCGTGAAATCAGATTGTCAAGATAAACGGGGGCAGAGTTCATCGGCCATGTTCCACGCGGATCAGTTGAGTCATTCGGAAACTGCACAAAGACAATAAGGACAGGGAAATGAGCATTCCCCGGCAAAACTATACCTCCAATAGAATCAGTTCTGTTAGGCTTATCCCAACCCTCAAAAGGTGTAGAAGGCTGGAGGATACCGGACTGGTTAAAATGTCCACATTCAAATTGATTTATAGGAAGATCAGTAGAACTGCATATATCTGTAATTGTAAAACTCAAAAAAACGTACAGCAATATCTTCTTAGTTTTTCTCATTGTCGCACTCAAAGAGCATTTAAGTTTTGGTATTACGCATTAAGGTTGATTTGTTTCGTCTTTCTTTTGGTGCAAAAGTCACTAACAATACAAATCGCTGTCCTTGATT
>WBZL01000318.1_pt1 | contig 53036 bp, 40 predicted proteins | sample 5204291 | NCBI WGS metagenome assembly WBZL01 (sample SAMN12344345, study PRJNA552823) | activated sludge metagenome | biome: Activated sludge suspended growth; feature: Nitrification reactor; material: Wastewater; isolation source: activated sludge from nitrification reactor of wastewater... | reverse complement strand
GGTCCGCCTCTACGCCGAGGACCCCTACAACCGCTACACGCCTTCTCCCGGCCGGATCGAGCTGCTGCGGCTGCCCGAGGGCCCCGGGGTGCGTAACGACTGTGGGGTCTACGAGGGCGGCGACGTGTCGATCCACTACGACCCGATGCTCGCCAAGTTGATCGTCTGGGGAGCGGACCGCCAGCAGGCCATGCAGCGCCTGGAGCGGGCGCTCTCCGAGCTGCGGGTCGAGGGCATCCGCACCAACACCTTGCTCTTCCAGCAGCTGCTGCGCGACCCGGACTTCAGGGCCGGCAACCTCGACATCGGCATGCTCGACTGCAAGCTCGCCGCCGGTGAGCTGGCGCCGCCGGACGAGCCGCCCTTCCCGGACCTCGGGCCGATCGCGGCGGCGATCGCCCACTATGAGCACGCGCACCGCACCGTCGCCTTCCACCGTGATGGCGGCCGGCGATCGGCCTGGCGGCAGGCGGCGCGCAACGAGTCTCTGCGAAAGGGAGGGTGATGGACCTGATCACCCGCACTGGCACGAGCGAGCAGAAGGTGAAGGTCGAGCCGGTCGACGGCGGCTACGAGATCACCGTTGACGATCAGCACTACCACGTCGGCGCGGTGGCCCAGGGGGCCGGCCGCAAGAGCCTGCTGATCGGCGGCCGGCAATACGAGGTCGCGGCGGTGGCCCTGGGGGAGGGCGAGTACCGCATCGGCGGCCGCCACTTCGCGGGGGTGGTGGCGGTCTCGGACCCCCTCACCCACCTGGCCCAAGCCACCCGCGGCGGCGGCCGGGCGCGCGGCAAGCAGGTGGTCAAGGCCTACATGCCGGGCCGCGTCGCCGCTCTCCTCGCCGAGGAAGGCAGTGCCATCAAGGTGGGCCAGGGCGTGGTGGTGCTCGAGGCGATGAAGATGGAGAATGAGATCCGCGCCGAGCAGGACGGCACGTTGGTCAAGATCTTCGTCACCGCCGGCCAGGCCGTCGAGGCTGGCGAGAAGCTCTTCGAGCTGGAGTAGGGGGCCCCCTAGCACCCCGCGAACGGTCCGACCCGCCAGCGGTTCAGCCACACGACGTGCCCTGCCATCTGCCAGCTGGCCTGGTTGGCTGCACCGTCTCCGCCACGGCTGAGCGAGTAGGCGCGCCGCACCCGTTCCTCCACTAAGATCCACTGCATCGAGCCCGAGACGGTCTGCTCTGCGTCGTGCCCGAGGGGGCTCGCCCCGGCCTTGCCTTGAGCGATCACCTCGACCTGACCCGCGCCGAAACGCCTGCGGGCAAGCTCCGCCCGGCGGCGGGCCCCGGGCGCATCGGGCCGTACGGCGTGCGCGGCAAGCTCGGCGAGGGCGGCATGGGCGCCGTCTACCTGGCCGAGCAGCTCTCGCCCGTGCGGCGCACGGTGGCGCTCAAGGTGATGCGTTTCGGGCTCGCCGCCCCGGAGCAGCTCCTCGCCCGCTTCGAGCTCGAGCGCCAGGTGCTGGCCTTGATGCAGCACCCGGGGATCGCCCAGCTCTACGACGCCGGGATGACGGCGGAGGGCGAGCCCTACTTCGCCATGGAGCATGTCGACGGCGAGCCGATCACCGACTATTGCGACCGGCATCGCCTGGGTATCGCGGCGCGGCTGCGGCTCTTCCTCGCGGTCTGCGCCGCCGTGCAGCATGCGCACCAGAAAGGCATCATCCACCGCGATCTCAAGCCCGCCAACCTCCTGGTCACCGAGCGCGACGGCCAGCCCGTGCCGAAGGTGATCGACTTCGGGATCGCGCGGGCGATCGGCGGCGAGCTGGCCGGGGAAGCGATGCTCACTTGTCTCGACCAGGCACCCGGCACCCTCGCCTTCATGAGCCCCGAGCAGCTCGCCCTGCCGCGGCCCTTGACGGAAGAAAGTGACGCGGCGCCGGTTGCCGCCGTCGATACGCGCAGCGACGTCTACGCCCTGGGCGTGGTGCTCTACGGTCTGCTCGCCGGCATCTCGCCGTTCGCCGGGCAGCACCCCACGCAGCTCGTCGACGCCATCTTGCGCCAGGACCCGCCGCCTCTCGACCAGCGGGTGAGCGCGCTCGGTGCCGCCTTGGTGGCGGTGGCGGACGGGAGGGCCACGCCGCCGGCCGCGCTCGTCCGCCAGCTGGCGGGGGACCTCACCTGGATCGTCGGCAAGGCCCTCGAGAAGCGCCCGGAGGACCGCTACGCCGCGGTCTCCGAGCTGGCGGCCGACCTCGAGCGCCACCTCGCCGACCTCCCGGTGCTGGCGGCGCCGCCGCGCCTCGGCCACCGCCTGCGCAAGCTGGTGCGGCGCAACCGCCTGGCGGTCACTGCCGCGGCGCTCGTCGTCGCTTCCGTCCTCGGCGGCCTTGCCGCCACCGGGGCCGCGCTGGTGCGCTCGCGCCGCGCCGAGGCCCGCGCCACCCGCGAGGCCCAGAAGGCGCAAGCGGCGAACGACTTCCTGCGCGGCATGCTGAGCTCGGCCTCCCTCGCCGAGGAAGGGCGGCAGGTCAAGGTGGCTGAGGTGCTGGACCGCGCCGCCGAGAGCCTGGGTGACCGCCTGGCGGGCGAGCCCGAGGTCCAGGCCTCGCTGCGCAGCACTCTGGGCCGCACCTACGAATCGCTCGGTCTGTGGACCGAGGCGGAGCGTGAGCTCGGCCGCGCGATCGACCTCTATCGGGCGACGGTCGGAGAGCTGGCGCCGGCGACCCTGGAGGCGCGGACTGTCCACGGCATCGTCCTCGACAGCCTCGGGCGCACCGCCGAGGCGGAGGCGGAGCTGGCGGAGACGATCCGGCAGAGCAGCGAGCACCTGGGCGCCGAAGATCCGCAAACCCTGGCTGCCCGGGTCGCCCTCGCCGGGGTGTGGGAGTCGCAGTCGCGGCTGGTCGAGGCCGAGGCGGCGTATCGGGACGTCCTGGCCCGCCGCGAGGCGCGCTACGGGGCAGACAGCCCCGAGACTTTCGAGGCGGCGGCCGGTCTGCAGCTGGTGCTGTCCGAGAGCGGCAAGGAGGCGGCGGCCGAGGCCCTGGGTCGCGATCTGCTGGCACAGATGCGCCGCCAGCTCGGCGCGACCCACCCCGACACCCTGATCACCGCCAACAACTTGGCCAACGTGCTCGCCAACGCGGGCAAGGGTGCCGAGGCCGAGGCCTTGCTGCGCGAGCTGGTGCGCGAGCAGGAGGCGGTGCGGGGCGGCGAGCACCCTGAGACCCTCACCTCGCGGCACAACCTGGCCATCGCCCTCGTGCGGCTGGGGCGGGAAGCCGAAGCAGAAGACCTCGAGCGCGAGGTGCTGGCGGCGCGACGGCGGGTGCTGGGAGCCACCCATCCCCACACCCTGATCTCGCTGCGCACGCTGGGGGTGATCCTCTCCCGCCGCGGTCGTTTCGCCGCGGCCGAGCCGCTGCTCGTCGAAGGCTACCGGCGCAGCCGCGATGAGCTCGGCCCGGCCCACGCCGCGACGGGGCGGGCCCGCACCAGCCTGCGCAACCTCTACGAGAAGTGGGGCCGGCCGCTGCCTGCGGCGCTCGCCGCCGAGCTGGCGCGGGACGAGGCGGGGTAGCGGGGAACGTTCGCCGCCGCGCATGCGTAGAGTTGGGTGCGAAAGGAGGTCGCGATGCCCAATCCTTCGAACCCCCTCCGCCGTTCGCGGCGTCATCGCATGATCGCGGGTGTGTGTGGCGGCCTGGCCGAGTGGCTGGGCTGGGACGTCACGCTGGTCCGCCTTCTCTACGTGGTGATCTCGATCGCCTCGGTAGCTTTTCCGGGGATCCTCGTCTACCTCATCCTCTGGTTCGTGATGCCGCAGGCGGATTGAGGTGGCGGCCCGGCTCTCCGAGCTGCTCTCCCCCCTCGTCGGCCAGCCGGCACCGTGGCTGCTCGCGGCCCTCGGGCTCGTCCTGCTGCTAGCTGGCCGGCGGCTCTTCTGGCTCTTGCTGGGGTTGGCCGGTTTCGTCGCCGGGGTCGCTCTCGCCGTGCGCTTCGCGCCGACGAGCGGCGAGCCCTGGCCGTGGCTCCTGGGGGCTCTGGCCGGCCTCGCTGGCATGGCCCTCGTCCTCCTCCTCCAGCGCCTGGCGATCACTCTGGCCGGATTTCTCGTCGGCGGCTGGTTGGGGCTCGCGCTGGCGCCCGCCTGGCTCCCCGCCGGCTGGCCGCCCTGGGCGGCCTTCGCCCTCGTCGGTGCCGTCGTCGCTCTGCTCGCCGGCTGGCTCTTCGAGTGGGCGTTGATCGTCCTCTCGTCCGTCGCCGGCGGGCTCCTCCTCTGTGAGGTCGCCGGCCTGGCCGGCGTTCCTCTCGTCCTTGTCCTTCCCGTTCTCACCCTCCTCGGGCTGTGGGTCCAGGCCCGCGGCCGGCGAGCCCGCAGCGACCGATCGCTATAAGATCCCGCACGGAAGCACTTTCGGTCAGGGAGGCGTGAGATGAGGAATGTGGTGACCGCGATCCTCGGCGGCGGTCAGGGCACCCGCCTGTGGCCCCTCACCAAGAACCGCGCCAAGCCCGCCGTGCCGGTGGGCGCGAAGTTTCGGCTGATCGACATCCCGATCAGCAACAGCCTGCACGCGGGGATCAACCGCATCTTCGTCCTCACCCAGTTCAACAGTGCGAGCCTCCACCAGCACATTGCCCAGACCTATCGTTTCGACGTCTTCTCGCGCGGCTTCGTCAACATTCTCGCCGCCGAGCAGACCCTCGACAACCGCGACTGGTACCAGGGCACGGCCGATGCCGTGCGCCAGAACCTGGACCGTCTGCTGCAACCGAGACCGTCCGAGCTGCTGGTGCTCTCCGGCGACCAGCTCTACCTGATGGACATGCGGGCCTTCGTGCTCTCGCATCGCCATCGCCGGGCGGACGTCACGATCGCCGTCAAGGCGGTGCCGCGGGACCAGGCGCGGGGGTTGGGGATCATGCGGGTCAACAACGCCGGGCGGATCGTCGAGTTCGTGGAGAAACCCTCGGACCCCGAGGTGCTCGACCGCCTGGCCGTCGATGCCGCCACCCTGCGCAAGCTCGGCTTCGATGCCGAGGAGGGCTCGCTCCTCGCCAGCATGGGGATCTACGTCTTCACGCCGGCCCTGCTGCCCGGCCTGCTGGCGAGCCACGGCGACACCGACTTCGGCAAGGAGATCATCCCGAAGTCGATCCAGAGCCACAAGATCTACGCCTTCGCCTACAACGGCTACTGGCGCGACATCGGCACCATCGCGTCCTTCCACCAGGCGAACCTCGAGCTGGCGGTGCCGATCCCGCCGCTCAATCTCTACAGCCCGGACTACCCGATCTACACCCACCCCCGCTTCCTGCCGGGGGTCAAGATCACCGAGTGCAAGGTCACCAACTCGTTGATCAGCGACGGCAGCATCATCTCCGGCGGCCAGGTGCACCGCTCGGTGGTCGGGGTGCGCTCGGTGATCCGCTCCGGGAGCATCGTCGAGGACTCGGTGATGATGGGAGCGAACTTCTTCGAGCCCGACGAGAAGGCCCCGGACGGGGTGCCGCTGGGGATCGGCTACGACTGCCACATCCGTCACGCCATCCTCGATCGCGATGTGCGGATCGGCGATGGTGTGCGACTGCTCAACGGCGGCAACGTGCAGTACGCCGATGCCGAGAACTACTGCATCCGCGACGGCATCATCGTGGTGCCGGCCGGGGCGGTGATCCCCGACGGCACGGAGGTCTGAGCTTGGACCGCCCCTTGCGCATCGCGCTCACCAGCTCCGAGGTCGCCCCGTTCGCCAAGACCGGCGGCCTGGGCGACGTCGTCGCTGCCCTCGCGCGCTACCTCGCTGCGGCCGGCCAGGACGTGCGTACGTTTCTGCCGCTCTACGCGCGGATCGACACGGCCGGGCGCGGTTTCGTCCCCGTCTCGTTCCTGCAAGACGTACCCCTGCGGATGGGCGAGCGGACCTTCCAGTTCGATGTCTGGACGGCGCCGCTGCCGGGCTCCGGGGTGCCGGTCTACTTCATCCACTGCCCGGCCCTCTACGGCCGGGACGGCTTCTACAGCCAGGATGCCGACGAGGGCCTGCGCTTCGCCTTCCTGTCGCGAGCGGTGCTCGAGTGCTGCCAGCGGATGGGCTGGGGCCCGGACGTCTTCCACTGCAACGACTGGCACACCGCCCTGCTGCCGCTCTACCTGCGCACCCTCTACGCGTGGGACGGCCTCTTCGCCCACAGCCGCAGCGTGCTCACCCTGCACAACGTCGGCTACCAAGGGGTGTTCGGCGCCGGCGTCCTCGGCGAGCTCGACCTCACACCCTTCGCGAGCTACTTGCATCAAGAGGACCTGGCGGCCGGCCGCATCAACTTCCTGAAGACCGGGCTGCTCTACGCCGGTGTGCTGACCACCGTCTCACGGACCCATGCCGAGGAGATCCAGACCGACCGCTACGGCATGGGCTTGCAGGGGATGCTGCGGGCCCGCCGCCACCAGCTCTTCGGCATCGTCAACGGCATCGACGCCGCCGAGTGGGACCCGGCCAACGACCCGCGGATCCCCCATCCCTACTCCGTGGACGACCTCTCCGGCAAGGAGCTCGACAAGCTGCACCTGCTTGCCAGCCTCGGCCTCGATGCCGACCCGGGAGCACCGCTCCTTGGCATCGTCTCGCGGCTGACGGCCCAGAAGGGGATCGACCTCTGCTTCGAGGTGCTGCCCACCCTGCTCAGGCAGCGCAATGTGCGCCTGGCCATCCTCGGCAGCGGTGAGCCCCGCTACGAGGAGATGTTCGGCCAGCTGCAGCACGGCTTCCCCGGCCGGGTGTGTTTCTACCGCGGCTACAACGAGCCGCTCGCCCACTTGATCGAGGCGGGCGCCGACATCTTCTTGATGCCTTCGCTCTACGAGCCCTGTGGCCTCAACCAGATGTACAGCCAGCGCTACGGCACGCCGCCGGTGGTGCGCAAGACGGGCGGCCTCGCCGACACCGTCGAGCCCTTCGATCGCGAGCGTGGCACCGGGACCGGCTTTGTCTTTGAGCATTACACGCCCGAAGGGCTGGCCTGGGCTGCTCACCAGGCGATCGACACGTACTACGAAAGGCCGCTCTGGCAGCGGCTGATCGCCAACGGCATGCGGCGGGACTTCTCCTGGGAAACGCAGGTGCAGCGCTACCTCGACCTCTACCGGGCCTTGATCGCCGGCAGGTTCTAGGAAGCCGCCCGCGGGGCCGGGGGATAATGGAGCCCGATGGCGAGCGACCAGAGCAGCGAGCGGTGGAAAGAGGTGGCGAAGCTGCTGCGCCGCATCGAGCCGCAGATGATCGAGACCTTCAGCCGTTACCGCGTCGATCCCGAGGCGGCGGCCGAGATCCTCGACGAGATGGTCATCCTGCTCCTCTACCGCTGGGGCGAGGTGGTGCAGCCCGAGGCCTGGTTGCTCGAGATCCTCGAGCAGAAGTCCTGGCGCCACCGCAGCGAGCCGCCCCCCGCCAGCTGACGCCAGGCTGCTCGCTGCTCACTCCACCTCGTCGAGCGCGCTGACGTCGGCCCCCTTGGCGCCGGCACGCTCGCGGGCCTCCTTCTCCGCCTCGCGGTGCCCGGTGAGCCGTGCGGCGATCGCCAGCAGCAGGTCGGCCTCGGCGTCGTCCAGGGCGCCGCGCCGCAGAACGGCCTTGTCGAGGGCCTTGAACGCCTTCTCGGCGTCGCCGCGGTGGAGGGCCAGCCGCGCCTCGAGGACCTGGAAACGCGGCCGCCACCAGGCGAAGGTACTCGGCTTGAGCAGGCTCTCGGCCTTGTCGAGGGCCTGGGCCGCTTCCTGGGACCGCCCGAGGTCGAGCTGGAGGCGGGCCATCAGCAGTTGGATACGGCCATCGAGCAGGCGCGCCTGCAGCTTCGCACGCTCGCCCTGGGGAGTTTCCGGCGTCGGCGGGCCGGCCAACATGTCGGTGGCGAGGGCCCGGCGGCACAGCTGTTGGGCCTCCTCCGGCTCGCCGCGCGCCGCTGCGGTGTAGGCGGCGTGGAGGAGCGCTCGCTTGGGGTTGCGGCGCTCGTTGAAGAACAGCCCGAAGACCTCCCGCTTGCGGTCGAGGAAGAGCTCCTTCGGCTCATGCTCGAGCGACACGTCTAGCTGGGTGGTCTCGCCGTCGAGCCAGATCTGCCCGTGCAGGGTCATGTTGCCCAGCGCCTTGGCTTGCTCGCGGTCCTTGCTGGAGGTGTCCTCGCGCTGCTGTGAGGGATCGTAGAAGGTCACCGCGACGGGGACCACCAGGCGTGAGCCGGCGACCGAGATCTGGTCGAGGCGCTCGCGGGCGACGTCGAAGCGGCCATCGTCGCGGCGGACGACGCGATAGCGGTAGCGGTAGGGTGACTGCTGCCGAGCCGTCCCCTTGACCTTCCAGCCGCCGGCCGGCTGCGGCTCGAAGCTGTAGTCGTAGAACACCTCGGGCAGGCCGGTGCCATAGATGTACTGGCGGGCGAACGGCGCAAGGTCGGCCCCCGACTGGCGCTCGAGCATGGTGAGGAAGTCAGCCGTCGAGATCGCGCGGTGGGCGACCAGCTCGTGGACCGTCTTGAGCATCAGGGTGAAGCTTTTCTCCCCGAAGCTGCGGGCCAGCATCTCGAGGACCAGCGCGCCCTTGGTGTAGACGATCGCGGTGTAGGCGTCGTCCGCGCGGCTCGACACCAGCCGCTCGCCCAGCACCACCGGCCCCAGCGACTCGATGGAGCGGCCGTCCGCCAGCTCGGCGGTGAGCGAGTCCTGCCAGCCCGCCGTCGGCCCGGAGATGCTGCCCACCACGCCGTCCAGCCTGTTGCGCGCGTAGAGCACCGCCGAGTAGGTCGCCATCGCCTCCGACAGCCACTGGTCGCGGTAGCTCTTCCAACCCACTCCGTGGCCCCACCACTGGTGCGCCATCTCATGGGCGATCACCGTCCGTGGGTCCTCGAGGCCGAGCAGCAGTTGCGCCAGCTGGTCCCCGTAGAGCTTCATCAGAAGCTTGTCCCTGTCGAGCATCATCAGCGTCGAGAGGGTGAGGAAGCCGGGCAGCGATTGCGAGTAGAGGCGCGGCGACAGAGCCACCCCCAGCTCGTCGAGGGGGTACGGGCCGAATTTCTCTTCGTAGTAGGCGAGCGTGTCGGCGAGGGTCTTGAGCAGGCGCTCCGGGCCCCCTTTCTTGCCATCCCCGAGGTCGACGGGCGGAAAGCCGAGGCGGATGGTCACGTGGCCGGCCTGACGGGTCTCGAAGCGGAAGCGCCCGACCTCGAAGCCGAGCCCGGCGGTCGGCAGGTCCGAGGTGCGACGCTCCCACTTGCCACCCTGGGCATCTCTACCGCCATCCACCCGCTTGCCCCCGGTGACGAGCTCGAGGCGGTCCGGCCAGTGGAACGTGACGTCGTAGGTGGCGCGGTCGATCTGGCCGGCGTGCGGGTGCCAGAAGATCGAGTCGCGGAGGTAGAAGAGGCCGCTCTTGACCTTGTCGACGAGGTCGCCGGAATACTCCACCTCGACGACCGTCTCGGTGAGGGCCGCCGGCACCGCCGGCAGCACCACGAGCACCTCGCGGCCGGCTTGCTGGAAGCCGAGGGCGGTGCCGCCAGCGTCGCTCACCTTCTCGACCCGCAGGTCGGGGTGTAGCTTCAGCCGAAGGCCGCGAGTGAGGCCGGTTTGGCCGCGCAGCTGCAGCCGCGCCCGGCCCTTGAGGAGGAGCTCTTTGCCGGTCAGCGCGACGTCGATCACGTAGCGCTCGGGCTCGAAGGCGGCGACGCCCGGGTGCTCGCCGCCGGCGTCACGCAGGGCGCTCGAGGTCCAGGTGTCCCACTGCCCCAGATCGTCGACCGCCAGGCCGATCAGCCGCCCTTCGTTCTGCTCGTGGTGGAGGATCTTGGCCGCCTTGCGCCGCTCCTTGGCGCTCAGGTCGAGGGGCACGAAGCGCCCCACCGTCAGCTGCTCGAAGGCGTCCGGCTCGACGACGACGAGAAAGTCCTCCCCCGCGTCGTCGACGAAGGAGCCCGCGAAGTAGGCCTGGTAGAGGGGATCGCCGAGGGCGTCGAGGAGGAGGGCGCCGTCGACGTTGAGGTACTTGCGGGCGCCCCCCGTCTTCCAGTGCTGGTAGAGCTCCTGGGCCCGGCTCGCGGCGGTGGCGTCAAGGGTGGTGACGGCGCGGCGGAAGAGGGCAGCGGGCGGCGCGTCGTTGGCGATCACCAAGACCGCCGCCGTCACCGGCCGCGCCAGGCTGGGTTCACCGGTGAACAACTCGAGCTGGCCCTGCTCGATGGGATTGGCCGCGGCCAGCTCGAGGCTGGCCGCGCCGAGGAAGACCATCTCCACCACCCTGCCGGCGAGCGGCGAGGCGGGGACCAGCGTCCCCTGGCTGATCCTGAGGGTCGCCGGGCCGAGCTTGAGGTTGAGCTTGCCGACCGCCACGGCCTGCGCCGGTTCGAGGTGGAGGCCGGCGATCTCGCCGCGCAGGGCGGCCACCTCGGCGGGCGAGCCGGCGGCCGCGGGTTCGGCGTGGAGAGGCCGAAGAGCGCCAAGCACGGCGGTGAGCAAGCCGGCAAGCGCCAGGGTCTGGCGGCCCATGGGGGTACCTCCCGGGAGTGGTGTTCTACCAGGGAGGATACCGTCGATCGGCGAACGGGTGAGTCGGCGCCTACTCCTCGCCGGCCGCCGTCATGCGGTCGGCCTCGGTCTTGCGCCAGAACTGGATCAGCCCCCAGAAGTGCTCGGTGAACTCCTCGATCTCGTGCTCCGGGAAGAGGGCCGCCACCTTGCTGCGCACGGCCTGCTTGGCGAGCGGCGTACCGAAGAACTCCCAGGCCACCTCGTCGAGGTGGGCGAGATGGGTGGCGCAGAAGTCCTGGAAGCGATCGCTGTCGAACCGCTGGTGGGCGATCTTGGCGTATTCGGCCAGCCGCTCGTCGAAGCTGAGGTCGCGGTCCGCCACCGCGTAGAAGGGCTCCCAGTCGAGGTTCTTGCGCATCTTGCGGCCGGTGCCGGCGCAGAACAGCGACCAGCGCACCTGCGCCTTGACCAGCCAGGGGAAATGGAAGTGGAGCGAGGTGACCTGCGAGTCCGGGCAGGCGTTGGCGAAGTCGATGGGGTGGAAGACGCCGTCCTGGCGCAGCGACTCGCAGGAGTTGAAGTCCCAGCCGAAGAAGGTGTTGATGGTCAGCGTCATGTCCCGCAGGCGCTTGAGCTCCTCGCCGCTCAAGAAGTTGAACGCCACCTCGTAGCGGGCGTGCAGGGGGGCCGACGGGTTGTAGCGCATCGCCCGCACCTGCGGTCCCACGCCCAACGAGCGCACGAAGAGGTCGAAGGGCGCCACGGCCTTCTGCAGGTGCATGATCCGCTTGCCGCTCTGGTCGTAGGCCTCGTGCAGGGCCTGGCGGTCGTTGATCTGCGAGACACCCACCCAGGCGCCGCCGTCGAACGGCTTCATGAAGAAGGGATAGCCGATCTTCTCGCCGATCTCGCCGAGGCTGAACAGCCGGGCGTAGCGCTCGAGGGTCACCTCGAGGTCAGGGGTTGGCTCGTACTCCTTGGGCGGTAGCATCCAGGTGTCGGGGATGGGGAAGCCGAGGCGCATCATCGCGCAGTAGGTCGAGTGCTTCTCCATCGACTGGATCGACCATGGGTTGTTGAGCACGTAGAGGTCGTTCATCAGAACGGCCTTTTTGATCCACTCGCGGCTGGTGTGGTACCAGTGGGTGAGGCGGTCGAGGATGAGGTCGTACTTGACCGGCTGGCGCAGGTCGAAGGGCTCGATGCTCACCCTCTCGACGGCGAACTCCACCTGCTTGCCGTCGATCGGCAGCTTGAGCTTCAGCTGCTTGACGATCTCCTCGTAGCACAGGGGCCAGCAGAGATCCGCACCGAGGGAGAGGCCGATACGCTTGGTGACCTTGGCCATGGCCTACCTTTCTGGGGAGCCGCCGTCGCGCCGACGCCGGACGGCGGGACGATACCTCATTCGTAGACCATCCAGAGGGGGCCCGGGAAGAGCCAGGAGAGCCCCTCGCGCAGACGGTCCCGCCAGTTCTCCCAGTTGTGCCCGTCGCGGGCCTCGACGTAGCGCACCTCCATGCCGGAGGCCTGCAGCAGGGGCACCAGCGAGCGGTTCTCGTAGATCAACGACTCGTAGGTGCCGCAGCTGACGAAGACCCGGTCGGTGGGTTTGCCCGGGTTGTCGCGGAAGGAGTTGACGAAGCGCACCACGGGGTCGAAGGCGGGGCCCCGCTTGTGGTTGCCGATGTCGGTGAAGGCGAATGAGCCCGACTGCAGCAGCAGACGGCCGAAGACCTGCGGGTAGCGCCAGGCGGTCGACAGCGAGGCGACGGCGCCGAAGCTCGCCCCGGCGAGGCCGCGGGCGCTGGCCTTGGGGTCGAGAGGGAAGTCGGCCTCCAGGCGCGGCAGCAGCTCCTCGACCACGAAGCGGGCGTGCGCGGCGTCGTCTGCGTACTCCACCAGCCGGCGCGGTGAGTGGGTGAGCGCCACGATCATCGGCGGGATCTCCAGCTGGTGGACCAGGTTGTCGAGCACCGTCTGCAGCATCGAGTAGTGCAGATAGTCCTCGCCATCGTGCATCACCAGCAGGGGATAGCGCCGGGTCTTGCGGAAGCGCGCCGGCAGATAGACCTTGTAGTGCTGCTTGCGCCCCAGCGCCTGGCTCTTGATCTCGTGGTCCTCGAGCGAGCCGGCGCGGGCGATCGGATCGTGAAAGGTCCAGGCCGGCCGTTCGTGACCGGCGGTGTGCACCACCGAGTTGGCGCCGAACGGGTCGCGGGCCAGCTCGTGGTTCAGGGGGTCGCGGATCCAGTGATGGTCTTTGCCGCTGACCACGTTGATCTTGTACTCGACCCGCGAGTTGGGGGGGATCTCGAGGACCAGGTACCAGAGCTGGCTGCCGTTGACCCGCTTGAACGGCCGCGAGGTGGGCAGGCCGTAGATGAAATGCTGGAGGAGCACGGCGTCCGCCTTGCCCCGAAAGACGAAGGTGACGCTCGGCCCCTCGACGAGGGGGAAGGAGTGGGCGGCGAGGAACTCGTCGATCACCTTCGGCGTCAGCTTTTTCTGACGCTCGAGCTCGTGGATGGCCAGGCTCATGACGCAGCGGTCCGCCGGACCTCGCCCCGCGCCGTCAGCACCCGGGTGCCCTCGGTAGGCACCCAGGCGCCGCCGTTGAGCCGGCTGAGCCGAGAGCCACCTTCGAGGGCCACGCAGACGGCCGGCGCGAAGCGTCGGGCGAAGAGGCTCACCCGCGGCTGGTCGGCGAGGCGCAGGCGCTTGTCGGCATGGGGCAGGGGGACGAGGTCTGAGTATTCGCCGAGGCCACGCTCGAGCACCTCGGCGTTGCCCGGCCCTTGGGGTGGGAAGTCATGGAAGAGCACGACACGGTCGCCGAGCACCATAGCGCCGGCCGACCAGGCGACGATCGGTCGCTCGCCGATCAGGTCGAGGATGCCGAAGAGGCGCAGGCGGTTGAGCAGCACCGCGACGTGGCCGCCGGCGATCGCCAGCACCCCGCAGTCGGCGAGCAGCTTGGCGAGCTCGCGGCGTTGGCGGGCGACGGCGGGCCGGGCCAGGGGATCGAGGCGAGCCACGAACTCGTCGTGCAGGGCCTCAAGGCGCTTGAGGTGATGGGCGTCGAGGCTGCGCACGGTCTGGATCGCCGCCTTGCGCTCCGGCTCGAGGAGCGCGTCGTCGCCCTGCAGGGCCTGCACCTCGCGGGCGGCGGCGAGGGCATGGGCCAGCCGGCCGCGGTAGACCTCCTGCAGCTCGCGCAGGCGCTCCTGGCGGGCCCGATACTCGCGGGCGAGCTCGGGGTCGTCGGCCAGCACCTCCTCGCTGCGCTGGTGGAGCATCAGGTTGACCACCTCGCGGTGGAGGTGGGCCTGCATCTCGTCGACCTCGGCCTCGCGTTCCTGCCAGCCGGCGGTGACGGCCGCGACCGGGCCATGCCAGCCCATCTCCTCGAACACCGAGACGAGCGTGGGCTGCAGGCGTTGGGGGCCGAGCAAGAAGATCGTTCGAGACATCGCGGGTGTATTATCCCCAAAGGATCCCAGCTGGGAGAACACCCATGCATGTCATCTTCGTGGAGCCGGCTTTTCCCGCCAACCAGCGGCAGTTCGTGCGCGGTCTGGCGGAGGTCGGAGCTCGTGTCACGGCGATCGGAGAGGCCCCGGCCGAGGCATTGAGCCCGGAAATCAAGCGATATCTACACGGCTACGAGCAGGTCTCTTCCGTGGTTCATGAAGGGTCGTTGCTGGAAGCCGTCCGCAACGTCCAGCGGCGGGGTTGGGTCGACCGTCTAGAGGCCACCATCGAGGCCCACGTGATGGCCGCGGCCCACGTCCGCGAGGCCTGCGGCATCCCTGGCACGACGGCCGAGCAGGCCTACCTTTGCCGCGACAAGCCGGCGATGAAGGAGTTCCTGCGCCGCGCCGGGGTGCCCTGCGCGCAGTCGCTGGGCACCAGCTCAGCCGAGGCGGCGCGGGAGTTCGCCGCCGCCGTCGGCTACCCGCTGATCTTCAAGCCGCGGGCTGGTGCCGGCGCCGCGGGCACCCGGCGGGTCGACGACGACCGCGAGCTCGAGGCGGCGATCCGCGAGAACGCCCTCGACCAGGGCGGCTCGGTGGCGATCGAGGAGTACATCGACGGCCACGAGGCCTTCTACGACACCATCACCATCGACGGCCAGATCGGCCATGAGTTCATCACCCACTACTACCCGCGGGTGCTGACGGCGATGCGCGAACGCGAGGTGTCGCCGATCTTCATCGCCACCAACCGGGTCGACGCCCCCGGCTACGACGAGGTAAAGCGGCTGGGCGCGCAGGTGATCGCCGCCCTCGGCCTGTCGACGACGCCCACCCACATGGAGTGGTTCTTCGGCCCCAAGGGCCTCAAGTTCAGCGAGATCGGCTGCCGGCCGCCGGGCGTCGGCGCCTGGGACCTCTACTGCGCGAGCAACGACTTCGACGTCTACCGCGAGTGGGGGGCGGCGATCGTCCACGGCCACACGCTCACCCCGCCCAGCCGGCGCTACGCCGCCGGCATTGTCAACCTGCGGCCCGACCGCGACGGACGCATCGTGGGCTACGAGGGTGTCGAGGAGATGGAGCGCGAGCTCGGGCACCTGCTGATCGACTACCACTTCCCGCCCGTCGGCGCGAAGACCCAGCCGGTCGAGGCCGGCTACATGGCCAACGCCTGGGTGCGCTTGAAACACCCGGACTACGACACGGCCAAGGGGCTGCTGGAGTCGATCGGCGAGCGGGTCAAGGTGCGCGCGGCGTGAGCTACCTGGTCGTCCACGGGCATTTCTACCAGCCCCCGCGGGAGGACCCGGCGAGCGGTCTGATCCCCCAGGAGTACGGCGCCGAGCCGTTCTCCAACTTCAACGAGAAGATCAACGCCGAGTGCTACCGGCCGAACGCCGAGCTAGGCAACTTCGAGCGCCTCTCCTTCGACCTCGGCCCCACCCTCGCCCGTTGGCTGAAGGCGATGGCACCGGAGGTCCACCGCCGCATCGTGGCGAGCGACAAGAAGATCGCCCGCCGCTTCGGCAGCGGCGGCGGCATGGCGCAGAGCTACCACCACAGCATCCTGCCGCTGGCGACGCCGGAAGAGAAGGAGCTGGAGATCGCCTGGGGCCTGGCGGACTTCGCGCAGCGCTTCGGGCGGCGCAGCCGCGGCCTTTGGCTGCCGGAGACGGCCGTTGACCTGGCGACCCTCGACGAGGCCGCCCGCCAGGGCATCGAGCTGGTGGTGCTCGCTCCCTGGCAGGCCCGCGACCCCGACCTCGACCCCTCGCAGCCGTATTGGGTGGAGCTGCCGAGCGGCCGGCGGATCGCCGCCTTCTTCTTCGCCAAGCACCTCTCCGGCCGCCTCTCCTTCGACGCCCGGACCTCCGGCAACGCCGAGAGCTTCGCCCGCGACCACCTGGCGCCGCTCAACCGTCACTTCCGGCGCGCCGGCCGCGGCAACGGCCTGGTCTTGATCGCCACCGATGGCGAGCTCTACGGTCACCACCAAGCCGGGCGCGAGGAGTTCCTCAAAGCCCTCCTCCACCAGACGGCAGCCACCGCCGGCTTCGTCATCACCCACCTTGACCGCTACCTCGACCACTTCCCGCCGCGGCAGAGCGTCGAGCTGGTGGCCCCGTCGGCCTGGAGCTGCTACCACGGGGTGGACCGTTGGGCCCGCGAATGCCCCTGTACGCCGGGAGCCAGCTGGAAGGCGCCGCTGCGGGAGCTCTTCGGCCGCCTGGCGACCGCCCTCGACGCCGCCTTCGGCGAAGCGGCCAGCCAGTGGGTGGACAACCCGCGCGGCCTGCTCCTCGACTCGGTGGCGCTGCTCACCGGCAAGCGCAGCCTTGGCCGCTTGCTCGCCGAGCACGCCAGCGGCAAGCCGACCACCACGGACCGCGAGCGCCTGGGCGACCTGCTCTTCGCCCAGCGGCTGCGCTACCGGATGTTCGCCTCCTGCGCCTGGTTCTGGAGCGAGCTCGACCGCATCGAGCCCCACAACGCCATCCGTGCCGCGGTCGCCGCCAGCTTCCTTACCCAGCGGGCCACGGGCAGCGACCCGGCGCCCTGGCTGCTCGACGAGCTGGCGACAGTCCACAGCGCCCGCAGCTCCTACACTGCTGCCGTCACCGCTCGCGACGAGCTCGCCAAGCTGCGCCAGGCGGCGAGCAGCGGCCGGCCGTGGAGCGAGCGCCTCACCCAGGCGGTGGCGGCGAGCTGAGCCACCCACCGCCTGCCGGCTTCAGTCGACGGTGATTCCCGTGCCGGCGGCGAGCGCGCCGAGTCGAGCGATCGCCGCCCCGGCGGCGAGCGTCCCGGCCGGCAGGTAGGCGACCAGCCACGCTTCCTGCGTTGCCGCCTCGACCTTGACGCGCCGGCTGTCGGTGATCGGCGTGCCAAACGGCCCTCGGACGTCGGCCAGGAGGGGCTTGCCAGCGAGGTCGAGCGGGCCGCGCAGCGAGTCGTAGCTCTCCCCTTGCCGGCCGGCGCGGAAGACCACCGGCGGCGTGAAGGCTCCCTCGGCAAGCACGCAAGCGGGCAAGCGGGTGGCGACCGAGAAGGCGTTGTTGAGGTCCACCAGGGGGTGGATCGCCGGCAGCTCTTCGCCCTTGAGCACCCGCCGCAGCAGGGCCTCGGAGGAGGCGCGGTAGCGCGTGGGGTCGCAGCCGGCGGCGCGGAACAGGCGGCGCAGCGCCGCGATCACCGGCTCGGCGGCGAGGCCCTCGAGGCTGAGCTCGGCACGGGCCGCGATCTCGACCTCCCGCAGTCGGCCGGGGAGCGCCGCCGGCTGGGCAGCGGTACCGTCGAGATGGGCCCAGACGAGCTCCCAACCGGGCAGCTCGCTCTCGACCTCGAAGGGCGGTGAGGGCGTCATCGGGACTCCTTCCCAGAACGAATCGACACCATCTTAGCCCGCCCCGTCGTGCCGCGGTGCGGCTTGACACCCCGTGGCGCGCGTCCCTACCATCCCGCCACAAACAAACCGAACGCTCGTTCTGTTTCTGGGTTCACGGGCAGTGGGAAGTGAACAGTGGGAGGTAGAGACCGTGCCACGCCGCAGCCAGGTCGATCGCAGCGACGCCGCCACCAAGAAGGTGCTCAAGGCGGCGCGGGCGCTGTTCTCGCGGCAGGGCTTCCGGGCCACCTCGATGCGGCAGATCGCCAAGCGCTCGGGCCTTTCGGTGGGCAACCTCTACCACCACTTCGGCGGCAAGGAGGAGATCTTCCGGCGCCTGATCGACCAGTACTGGCAGGTGCTGATGGACCCCGAGCTACCGCTCAATCGGGTGTTCGCCCGCGGCCGCTTTCCCGACGACCTCGAGGAGCTGGCGGCAGCGATCGAGTCGGTGGTGGAGAAGAACGCCACCTCGATCCTGCTCATCTACATCGATGTCATCGAGTTCAAGGGCAAGCACATCCACGACTTCTACCGGCGTATGGCCGAACGCTTCCGCGAGGCCTACGACACCACCTTGCGCCAGCGCCAGGAGCGGGGAGAGCTGGGCGAGCCGTCGCCCCTCTTCGGCGTGATGATGGCCACCCGCTGGTTCTTCTACTACTACACGGTCGAGAAGTGCTTCGGCGTACCGGAGCACCTCGGCCTCGATTCTCAGGCGGCGGTGGCCGAGCTCTGTCGCATCCTGCGCCTCGGCCTGCTACCCCGCTTTCCGGCTCCCAGCCGCTCTTCAGAAGGAGACCCGTCATGAAGCGTCGCACCCGGCTCGACCCCTCGTGGGTCATCTTGCTGATCCTGGCCGTCGGGCTCGCCGGCGCCGTCCCCACCATCGCCGCCGCGAGCGGCCAGGAGCCGGCGACGGAACCGGCCGCCACCGCTGCCGATGACGAGCCGGCGACGGAAGCCGAGCCGCAGCAGTCCGGCGGCGAGGAGATCGTGGTCACCGCCCGCAAGCGCGAGGAGAACGTGCAGGAGGTGCCGGTGGCGGTCACCGTGCTCACCGCCGAGGCCCTTGAGGACAACGCCGCCGCGGACATCTCCGAGCTGCAGAGCGAGGTGCCGAACCTGTCGATCTACCAAGGGCGCAACCAGTCCACCACGCTGACCGCCTTCATGCGCGGCATTGGTCAGGCGGACCCGCTGTGGGGCGTCGACCCCGGCGTCGGCCTCTACCTGGATGACGTCTACATCGCCCGCCCGCAGGGTGCCTTGCTCGATGTCTACGATGTGGCCCGCATCGAGGTGCTGCGCGGCCCGCAGGGGACCCTCTACGGCAAGAACACCATCGGCGGTGCCATCAAGTACGTCAGCAAGCCCCTCACCGACGACGCCACGGGGCTGGTCTCGCTCACCCCTGGCAGCTTCGGCAACCAGGACGTGCGGGCGAGCTTCGGCGGTGCCCTGGTGCCCGGCAAGCTGCGCGGCAAGGTGGCCTTCGCCCACCTCCAGCACGACGGCTACGGCGAGAACCGGCTGACTGGCCGCGACGTCTCCGACAAGGACACCACCGCCTTCCGCCTCGGCCTCGACTGGCTGCCCTCGGACGCCGTCAAGGTGCAGCTCAGCTACGACAAGACGAAGGACGACGCCGAGCCCAAGGGCTACAAGCGCCTCGCTGCCAACCCTCTCTGCCCGCTCTTCCTCGGCCGCACCTGCCCGCCCCTCGACAGCAACTTCGACACCGAGAGCGGCCTCGCCCCGGTGAACGGCACCGACGCCTGGGGCACGGCCCTCACCGTGTCCTGGAACCCGGGCGGCGCCTGGCAGCTCAAGTCGATCAGCGCCTACCGCAAGTCCGACTCCGAGAACAACATCGACTTCGACACCACGCCGGCACGGATCACCGACGTGATCGCCACCTACTACGACGAGCAGCTGTCGCAGGAGCTGCAGCTGATCTATGACAACGGTGGCGCGCTCACTGGTGTCTTCGGCCTCTACTACTTCGACGGCGAGGCCGGCGGCCTGGTCAAGAACATCTTCATCAACAGCATCTTTGGCACCACCGATGGCAAGACCAACACCGACTCGATCGCCCTTTTCGGCGAAGGCAGCTACGCGCTGACCGACAAGCTGACCTTCAACCTCGGCTTGCGGGCCACGCGGGAGAAGAAGAACGGCATCGCGTTCAACGCCGGCTACAGCATCGACACCTTCAGCCAGGTGACGGTGGTGACGGCCGACTACGACAAGAGCAAGACCTTCAACTCGCTGGCGCCGAAGCTCGGCCTCGACTACCAGATCAACCCAGACGTGATGACCTACGTGACGGTGAGCCGGGGCTTCAAGAGCGGCGGCTTCAACGTCCGCGCCCAGGCGACGGTGTTCCCGGAATCGGCCGAGCCGTTCAAGGATGAGGTGCTGACGGTGGGCGAGGTGGGCATCAAGTCCCTGCTCGCCGATCACCAGCTGGTGCTCAACGCCGCCGCCTTCTACGGCAAGTACACCGACATCCAGGTGAGCACCTTCACCGCCTACGACTCGAACGGTGACGGCGTGGAGGACGCCTTCTTCGGCAACTTCCTCAACGCTGGCGACGCCACTATGAAGGGCGTCGAGGTGGAGCTCGACTACGCGCCGCGCGCCGTCGACTGGCTGCGGGTGGTGGGCAACCTGAGCTACCTCGACGCCAAGCCGGACAAGTTCCTCGACGCCAACCACGACGGCTTCGTCGACACCCAGGTGATCACCAACGCCCCCAAGTACACCGGTGGCCTGCGGCTGAACTTCGACTTTCCGGCCTTCCACGGCCTGCTGACGGCGAGCACCGGCATTGCCTACCGCGACGACTCCGTGCTCACCAACGAGGGCGGTCCTTACCCCGGCCGGCCCGGCCAGCCGTTGCTGCCGATCGTGCAACCGTCCTACACGAGCTACGACGCCTGGGTGGCTTGGCTGTCGCCGAGCACCCATTGGCGCTTCGCCGTCAACGGCAAGAACCTCAGCGACGAGGGCTACCTCACCAACGGCTACAACATCCCCGCCCTCGGCATCCTGGTGGGTTCCTACGGCGCTCCGCGCACCGTCACGGCCACCGTCGAGTACCGGTTCTTCCGATGATCGAGACCGGGCTCGCGGGCAAGGTCGTCCTGGTCACCGGCGGTGCGGCCGGCATCGGTCGCGCCACGGTGGACCGCTTCACGGCCGAAGCGGCCCAGGTCATCGCCTGGGATCTGGCAGCACCGGCCGCGGGGTTCGGCCCGGGCGTCGACTTCGCGCGCGTCGACGTCGCCAATGAGGCCGCGGTCGCTGCGGCGGTGGCGAGCGCCCTCGCGGCCCACGGCCGGATCGACGTGCTGATCAACAACGCCGGCATCACCCGCGACGCTCAGCTCGCCAAGGTCAAGGACGGCGAGCTGGCGGCGACGCTGGCGCTCGCCGACTTCGAGGCGGTGCTGGCGGTCAACTTGCGCGGCGTCTTTCTGCCCACCCGCGCGGTGGTGCCGGCGATGATCCGGCAGGGCTCGGGGGTGATCCTCACGGCGAGCTCGGTGGTGGGCCTCTACGGCAACTTCGGGCAGACCAACTACGCGGCGAGCAAGTTCGGAGTAATCGGCATGACCCGCACCTGGGCCCGTGAGCTCGGGCGCTACGGCATCCGGGTCAACGCCGTAGCGCCGGGCTTCATCGCCACCGAGATGGTGGCCAGGATGCCCGAGAAGGTCGTCGCCGGCATCGCCGGGCACACTCCGCTCGGCCGGCTCGGTGCTCCCGACGAGGTGGCGAGCGTCTACCTCTGGCTCGCCTCGCAAGCGGCGAGCTTCGTCCATGGCGCGGTGATCTCGGTCGACGGCGGCATGGTGATGGGAACCTGACGATGATCGCCGGCGACCTCCTCGGCGAGCGGGCGCGCTTGACGCCCAACGCCCTCGCGCTGGTGGTGGTGGCGAGCGGCGAGCGACTGACCTACGCCGAGCTCGACCGCCGCACCACGAGGCGCGGCCGCCTCTTCCGCGAGCGGCTGGGCCTGGCGCCGGGCGAGCGGGTGGGGATCCTCGCCGGCAACCGCCGAGAGTTTCTCGAGGCCTTCTTCGCCTGCGGCAAGGCGGGAACGGTGCTGGTGCCTCTCGGCACCCGGCTCACCGCCGCCGAGATCGCCCCGGTGATGGCCGACAGCGGCATGAAGGCGTTGCTCTATGGTGCAGAGCATGCGGCGACGGTGGCAGCGATCGCTGACCACCTGGCTGACGGGGAGCTGCCCACCCTGGTGGGCCTCGACGGGCCGCGGGTCGGTCGCGCGGCGCCCGGGGGTGATCTCGACGACGCTGCCGAGCTGGCGGCGCTCGAGGGCCCACCGTCGTCGCCCTGGCCGCGCCTGGCGCCAGAAGACCTCTGGGCCCTGCTCTACACCAGCGGCACCACCGGCAAGCCGAAGGGGGTGATGGTCCCCCACCGGCAAGTGCTGTGGAACGGCTACAACACAGCGATCGCCTGGGGCCTCGGCGCGAGCGACGTGACGCCCCTCTTCACGCCCCTCTACCACGCCGGTGGCCTGGGGGCCTTCCTGGTGCCGATGGTCACCGCCGGCGGCACGCTGGTGCTCCACGCCGACTTCGACCCCGGCGAGATCTGGCGCACCATGGTCGCCGAGGGCTGCACCGTGGCGCTCGGCGTGCCGACGATCTGGGAGCGGCTCTCCGCGGCCCCCGAGCTGGCCAGCGCCGACCTGGCGCGGTTGCGCTGGCTGATCAGCGGCGGCGCCCCGCTGCCGCGCTTCGTGATCGACCGCTACCGCGCTCGAGGCATCACCTTGCGCCAGGGCTACGGCCTCACCGAGGTGGGGGTGAACTGCTTCACGATGACCTCCGAGGAAGCCGCCACCAAAGCCGGCTCGATCGGCCAGCCGATGCCGTTCACCGAGGCGCGGCTGGTGGATGCCGAGGGGCGTGAGGTGGCGGTCGACGAGGTCGGAGAGCTCTGGCTGCGCGGCCCCCACGTCTGCCGCGGTTACTGGCAGCAGCCGCTGGCGACCGCGGCGGCCCTCGACGCCGAGGGCTGGTTCCACACCGGCGACCTCGCGCGCCGCGACGCCGAGGGCTTCTTCACCATCGCCGGCCGCGCCAAGGACATGCTGATCTCCGGTGGCGTCAACGTCTACCCGGCGGAGATCGAGGGCGAGCTGCTGCTGCATCCCGGCGTGCGGGACGCCGCCGTGGTGGGCGTCCCCGACGAGCGCTGGGGGGAGGCGGGGATCGCCTTCCTGGTGGCGGACCCGGCCGCGCCGCCGGGCGAGGCCGAGCTCCGCGACTGGCTGAGCGCGCGCCTGGCGCGCTACAAGCACCCGAAGGCGTTCGTCTTCCTGGCCGAGCTGCCGCGGACCGCCTATGGAAAGGTGGTAAAAGGCGAGCTGCGCCAACGCTGGCTTGCGGGTGACGCAGAGGGAGGATGAGGATGGAGGCGCCCCCGGCGATCTACTACCACGTGGACGAGCCGAAGCAAGCGAGCGGCGAGACGGTGGTGCTGCTCAACGGCGGCATGATGAGCTGGTTTGCCTGGGCGCCGATCGCCGAGGCGCTCGCCGAGCACTACCGAGTGGTGCGGCTCGATTTCCGCGGCCAGCTGCAGTCGCCCGGCCTGCCACCCACCGACCTCGCGGGCCACGCCGCCGACGTGGTGAGCGTGCTCGACCACCTGCACATCGCCAAGGCCCACCTGGTGGGGACCTCCTTCGGCGCCCTGGTAGGCCTCTACGTGGCCGCCGAGCATCCCGAGCGGGTGGCCTCGCTGGTGGCGATGAACGCCACGGCCCACCTCGATGAGCGCATGAACGCCGGCACTCGGGAGCTGCGCCGCCTGGCCCGAGAGGCGGCTGCCGGGGGAGACGGCGGCAAGATCCTCGACTTCATCGTGCCCTCGGCCTACTCGCCGGAGTGGATCGCCGCCAACACGGCGACCCTGGCGATCCGGCGTTCGCAGGTGCTGATGCTACCGAAGGCCTATTTCGAGGGCCTCGACGGCGTGCTGGCGGCGATCGACGGCGTCGACCCGTCGGTGGTCCTCGCCAAGGTCCGCGTGCCGGTCACCGTGGTGGCCGGCGAGAAGGACCAGACCTTCCCGCTGCCCAACGCCGAGGAGCTCGCCCGCGGCATCGCCGGCGCCCGCCTGGTGGTGGTGCCCGGCGCCCCCCACGGCATGGTGCTGGAGATGCCGGAAGCGACCAAGGCCGCGATCCTCGACGCCCTGACGGCGATCTCGGAGGCACCTTGAGCGGGCGCTTCGCCCGCCTGACCGGCACTGGTTCCTACCTGCCGGCCCGCGAGGTGACCAACGACGAGCTGCGGGCAATCCTCGAGCCCCGCTACCCGGAGCTGGTCGGCAAGCTCGAAGCGTCCTCGGGAATCACCCGCCGCTTCTGGGCCGGTGACGACGAGGCCACCTCCGACCTCGCGGTGGCGGCGGCCCGGCAGGCCCTGGAGCGGGCGGGCAAGCGGCCCACGGACGTCGACCTCATCGTCCTCGGCACCGACTCGCCGGACTACATCACCCCCGCGACCTCGGTCGTCGTCCAGCACAAGCTCGGCGCGACGAACGCCGGCAGCTTCGACGTCGGCTGCGCCTGCGCGTCCTTTCCCACCGGCCTCGCGGCGGCAGCTGGCCTGCTGGCCACCAACGCCTCGCTCAACACGATCCTGGTGATCGGCGCCTACCTGATGCACCGCCTGGCGGCGCCCGACGAGCCCACTGGCTTCTTCTACGGCGACGGCGCCGGGGCCGCGGTCTTGGTGGCGGGGGACAAGCCCGGCTTCGTGCAGGCCGCCTTCTTCGCCGACGGCGCCTACGCCTGCAACTGGGGGATCCTCGCCGGCGGCACCGTCGAGCCGGCCTCGCATGCGGCGATCGATGCCGGGCGCACGACGGTCAAGATGTACGAGCGCTACCCGCCCGAGGTCAACCACGAGGGCTGGCCGCGGCTGGCCCGGCGCCTGGCCGAGCAGGCCGGCTTCGGGCTCGACGAGGTGGCACTGTGGATCTTCAGCCAGGTGCGCAAGCCGTCGATCGAGTTGGTGATGGACAGCCTCGGTCAGCCTCGCGAGCGCGCCCACATGATCATGGAAGAGGTGGGCTACACCGGCTCGGCCTGCATCCCGATGGCCCTCCACGACGCCCTCGTCAAGGGCAAGGCGCAGCCGGGCGACCTCGCCGTCCTGATCGGCTCCGGGGTGGGCTACAACCAGGCCGCGGCGGCGCTGGTGCTGTGATGGGGGGCAGGGAGGACCCCGAGGTCGGCGGCCGCTACGCCCGCTACGTGCTGGCGGTGCTGGTGGTGGTCTACGTCTTCAACTTCCTCGATCGCCAGATCCTCGCCATCCTCGCCGAGCGCATCAAGGCCGATCTCGGGGTGAGTGACGCCCAGCTCGGCTTCCTCTACGGTACCGCCTTCGCCGTCTTCTACGCCCTCTTCGGCCTGCCGTTGGGCCGCCTGGCCGACGTTTGGTGCCGCACCCGCCTGATCGCTCTGGGCCTTGCGTTCTGGAGCCTGATGACGGCGGTCTCGGGCTTTGCGAGCAACTTCGTGCAGCTGGCGGTGGCCCGTTTCGGGGTGGGGATCGGCGAAGCGAGCGCGTCGCCGGCCGCCTACTCGCTGCTCTCCGACTACTTCCCGCGCCGCGTGCGGGCGACGGTGATGGCGGTCTACTCGAGCGGCATCTACCTGGGCTCGGGGCTTGGCCTCTTTCTCGGCGGCCTGGTCGTCGACCGCTGGGACACCGCCTTCGCCGCCGGCGGCGCTCCCCTCGGCCTCAAGGGCTGGCAGGCCGCGTTTCTCGTCGTCGGCGTACCGGGGATGCTGCTCGCCCTGCTCGCCGCCACCCTGCGCGAGCCCAAGCGAGGCCAGAGCGACGGCATCGCGAGCGCCGAGGAACCGCACCCGTGGCGCGCCTTCGGCGCCGAGCTCTGCGCGGTGATCCCGCCGCTCACGGTGTGGAACCTGCGGCGCCTGGGTGCCCGCGGCCCGGCGCTGGTGGCGAACCTCGGCGCCGGCGTCGGCCTCGGTGTCGCTGCTTGGCTGCTGAGCCGTGGTCTCGGCAACCCAGCGCAGTGGGCGTCGCTCGCCGTGGGGATCTACGCTGCCGTCTCGTGGGCGCAGTCGGTGGCCCTGCGCGACCCTCCGAGCGCCGCCCTGACGTTCCGCACGCCGTCGATGGTCTGGGCGGTGCTCGGCTTCTCTTTTCTGTCGTTCAACGGCTACGGCTACGGCTTCTGGCTTGCCTCGTTCTTCGTCCGCACCCACGGCGTTCCCCTCGAACGGGTGGGCTTGCTGGTGGGCGGGGCGGCCGCCGCGGGCGGTTGGCTGGGGGTCACCCTCGGCGGCATCCTCGCCGACCGCTGGCGGCGCAGCTCACCCCGTGGCCGCCTCTACGTGGGGATGCTCAACGCCGCGCTCCCCGTGCCGCTCTCGCTCCTCATGCTGTGGACGCCGAGCCGAGCGCTGGCCCTCACCCTCGCCGTGCCCGTCTATCTCGCCGGCGCGCTGTGGCTGGGGCCGGGGATCTCGACGGTGCAGGACCTCGTGCTGCCGCGGATGCGGGCGGTGGCCTCGGCCGCCTTCCTGCTGGTCAACACGCTGATCGGCCTGGCGATGGGCCCTTACGTGATCGGCCGCCTGAGCGTCGCCACCGGAGACCTGCGGATCGCGCTCTCGCTGTCGCTGCTGGCGAGCGCGGTGTCGATGGTCTGTTTCCTCCTCGCCGGAAGGAGCCTCGCGGGCGACGAGGAGAGCCGCCTGGCGCGGGCGATCGCCGCCGGCGAGCCGGCCAGCCCCACGTAGGGGCGGGTCTCAAGCCCTCCCGACGACACTCAGATGACGGCTTCGGCGGCGAGGGCGGCGAGCTCGTCGTCGCTCAGGCCGAGGCGGCCGCCCAGCACCTCGCGGTTGTGGGCGCCGAGCTCCGGGCCGGGCCAGTCGGTGCCGCCGGGGGTCTCGCTCAGGCGCGGCACGAGGGCCGGCAGCTGGAGGGGCCGGCCGCCCACCTCCACCTCTTCGAACAGGCCGCGCGCCTGGTAGTGCGGGTCGCCCAGCATGTCGGCCACGGTGTAGATCGGGCCGGCGGGCACCCGGGCCGCCTCGAGACGGGCGAGCACCTCGGCGGCGGGCAGGCTGCCGATCCAGGCCGCGAGCGCCGCTTCCACCTCGGCTTGGTGCGCCACCCGGCCGGCATTGGTGGCGAGGCGCGGGTCCGCGGCGAGGTCGGCACGCTCGGCAGCGAGCATCAGCCGTTTCCACATCGGGTCGCTGTTGGCCCCCAGCACGATGCTCCGGCCGTCGGCCGTGTGGTAGAGGTTGGTGGGCACCACGCCGCTGATCGTCGTCCCCGCCGGCTCACGCACCACCCCGAGCCGGTCGTACTCCGGCACCGCGGCTTCCATCAGGTTGTAGACCGCCTCGAAGATGCCGAGGTCGATCGTCTGGCCGCGGCCATCCAAGCGGTCGCGGGCGTGGAGCGCGAGCAGCACGCCGAAGGCGGCATGCAAGCCGGCGAGCGAGTCGCCGAGGCTCAGGTTGGCGCGCACGGGAGGCTCGCCGGGGTGGCCGGTCACATGGCGCAGGCCGCCGAAGGCCTCGCAGACCGACGCGAAGCCGGGCAGCGCTGCGCGCGGGCCGGTCTGCCCGTAGCCGGAGACGCGGGCCAGGATGAGCGCCGGGTTGGCTGCCTGCAGCTCTTGCGGATCGAGGCCCCAGGCCTCGAGCGTGCCGGGGCGGAAGTTCTCGATCAGCACATCGACGCCGGCAGCGAGGCGACGGGCGAGGGCGCGGCCCTTCTCCTGGCGCAGGTCGAGCGTGACGCACTTCTTGTTGCGGCCAAGGCTGCGCCACCACAGCGAGGTGCCGTCCTCGAGCAGGCGCCAGCCACGCACCGGGTCGCCCTTGCCAGGGGGCTCCACCTTGATCACCTCGGCACCGTAGTAGGCGAGCAGGGTGCCGGCGAACGGGCCCGCCATCAACTGGCCCATCTCCAGCACGCGCAGGCCGGCGAGCGGTCGCAGGGCCGGGTTCGGAGTCATGCTGGTCTGGTTGCTGAGAGAAGAGTGGGTGGTGCGCCCGAGAGGATTCGAACCTCTGACCTACAGCTCCGGAGGCTGTCGCTCTATCCAGCTGAGCTACGGGCGCGTTGCGCGAAGAGAAGTCCTGCGAAAGAACCGCGTGTGACGTCTGACGGTGCATCCCCACGGCGGAGGGCCCGATGCTCTGGGGGGATTGGCCTGCCTGGAGGGATTCGAACCCCCGACCCGCGGCTTAGAAGGCCGCTGCTCTATCCAGCTGAGCTACAGGCAGCGGCGATGCGTTCCCGTCCTTCGGCCCGGCCATCCCGCCTCCCCGGCGGATGTCGGGGCGCCCAGATTTGAACTGGGGACCCCCTGCGCCCAAGGCAGGTGCGCTACCAGGCTGCGCTACGCCCCGTCGAAAGACGCCCGGCGAGTGTAGGAGAGGAGCTGAAGCGGTGTCAATCATGCGTCGACAAACCCCTTGGCAGACACCGCGCCTCATGCTAATGTCTCGCCCTGCATCTCTTCTCGAACAGTTTGGCAGGCTCTTGACACCCCGGTGGGGGGAGGAAGAACCAATGCGTAGGCGGTCTACGAAACTTGGCTTGGCCCTGTGCGCAGTGGCGGTTGGCCTTCTGGCCCTCAGCTCCTGGGCAGCGACGATCACCAAGACCAGCAGCCCCAACACGGCGATCCTGCCCGACAACGGCTGCACCAACGACACCACGGGCAACGGCGCCGGCGGCATCACGGACACCATCGTGGTGACCGAAGCAGGCACCCTGACGGACGTCAACCTGGTGGTCGCGATGACCCAGAGCTGGCGCGGCGACTTCCAGGTCGCCCTCTCCTACACTGGCGGCGGCGGCACCCAACAGCTAATCAACAACCACGGCACCTCGGGTGACAACTACTTCGCCACCCTGGACAGCGACTCCGCCAACGGCCTCTGCAGCGCCGCCGCCAATTGCGGCACCACGACGAACTGCGTGACGGCTCCCGGCCCCACCTGCGTGCCGGACGTGGCCCTGACGCCGTTCAACGGTCTCGCCAGCCCGGGCACCTGGACGCTCGCCGTCTGTGACCGCGCAACCGGCGACACCGGCACGCTGCAGTCCTGGTCCCTGGTGCTGACCGGCGATCCGCTGCCGGTCGAGCTGACCACCTTCACCGTCGAGTAGACACACCTCGCACGACGCGCTCAACGCCGCCGCGGTATGGGCCTCTGCCCGTCCGCGGCGTTGCTGTCTCTGACGTTGCCGCCTCCCAGCAACGCGCCTTCGGACGGAGCCTCACGCATGATCCACCGAGCCCTTCTCGCCGCCGTCCCCCTCGCCCTCCTCGCCGTGCCCGTCGCGCCATCTCTCGCCGCTGCTGCGGCCGAGTCGAGCGGGGGCGCGGAGGTCATCCTCGCCCGCTGGCGGGGTGGGGAGCTCAGCCAGGCGCGCTTCGAGGCGCGCTACGACGAACAGGGAAGGGCTCTGGCCCAGGGTGGAGAGGCTCTGCGGAGCCAGGTCTGCAAGGCGGTGTACCGCGAGATCTACGCCCAGCGTGGCCTCGCAGCCGGCCTCGACCGAGATCCCGAGGTTGCCGCCGAGCTGGCGCGCTGGCGCACGGAGGCTCTGGCTCGCCGCTACGAGCAACGGCATTTCTCCCTCTCTCTCGACGACGCCACGCTCCAGGCGCTCTACCGGCGTGACCTGGCCCGGGACTACACCTCGCCGCCGGCGGTCTCCCTGGACGTCCTCTTCGTCCGCTGCGGCCTTGCGGCGACCGAGCGGGCGAGCTGCCGTGAGCGCATGGAGGAGCTCTCGGCCCGCCTGGCGGCGAGCCCGGACGCCTTCCCGCAGCTGCTCACCGAGGAACGAGCGCGCAGCGGCAAGGCCAACGGGCACTTCGACCGCTTCTCCCTCTCGCGGCTCGCCCCGGAGCTGCGTCGAGCTGCCGCGGAGCTGCCGTTGGGCGAGGTCTCGGCGCCCATCGAGTCGCTGCTCGGCTGGTACCGGTTGCGGGTCACCGAGCGCGCACCGGCGCAGCCCCTTACCTACGAGCAGGTGGCGCCGGCGGTGCGCCGCAAGGCTGCCGAGGAAGCGATCGCGCGCTGGCACGAGAGCGAGGTGACGGCCCTGCGCGGGCGGCTCGCCGAGAAGCTCCCAACCACCGCGACGACCGACGAGGTGCTGGCTGCGGCTGCCGTGGCCGAAGGGTTCGATCGCGAGCCCGACTTTCTCGACCGGGCGGCCGACCACCGGGATTGGGTCCTCGCCGACGCGGCCTTCTTGCGCCACGCCGAGGTGCTGCCCTCGGAACCTGAGCTCGCGGCCCAGCTCGAGCAGCAGGCCGAGCGCTACCGCCGCTGGCGGCTCACGCTGGCCACCCTGCCGCTCGGCGCCGACCTCGACGCGACGCTCGCGCGGGCCGAGCGGGTGGCTGCGGCGCTGCGCGAGGCGAAGGCACCGGCCGAGGAGTTGCGGCAGCTGGCTGCAACGCTCCCCGAGCTGCATGTGGAAGAGGTCGGGCCGGTGACCGCGGCCGAGCTGCGGGAGCGCAGCGTGCGCCTCGCCGACCTCCTCCCAGGCCTGCAGCCCGGGAGCTGGCAAGGCCCGGTCCCCATCGCCTGGCGGCAGCTGCCGCCGCTCGACGCCGCCCGCTCCGAGGACAGCACCGAGGCGGCTCCGAGCCTTCTCTTCGTGTCCGTCGCCGAGGCACGGCTGCCGCCTCTCGAGACCGTGCGCACCGAGCTGTTGCAGGCCCAGCGCAGCCGGTTGGGAGCGGGGATCGAAAGCTTCCTCGCCGTCCTCGAGCCGGTCTGGGGTGTCGAGCTGCTGGTTCCCTGAGGAGCGGCCGGGCAGCACCTGTCTCCCTTCGTTCGCGGGCCGGCACTTTCCCTAGTCGGTCCCCGTGCACCGCGAGCCGCCGCCGTGCGCCTGCTGGAGAAGGAGCTTCGCGTGCCCAGATCTCCGTCTCGCCTCCGGCGCTACGGCGCCGCCTGCGCGCTGGTGCTGTGCGCGGTCGTCGTCCCCGCCGCCGCGCAGCCGGCCGCCGAGAACGGCGCCATCGTGGTGCCGCGGGTGGACCGGCCGCCGCAGTTGGACGACTATGTCGCCGGCGAGCCGGCCGATGCTGGGGTGAAGCTCAGCGATTTTCGGCAGTTCCTGCCCGGCGACGGCGATCCGGTGAGCACGCCGACCACGGCCTACCTCTCCTACGACGACCGCAACCTCTACGCGGTTTTCGTCGTCCACGACGACCCCAAGCTGGTGCGCGCCCACCTGGCGAAGCGGGAGGACGTCTTCCAGGACGACGCCGTCGAGATCCTCCTCGACACCTACGACGACAACCAGCGGGCGTACCTGTTCTACGTCAACCCGTTCGGCGTGCAGCTCGACGGCATCTTCACCGAGGGCAAGGGCTACGACTTCGACTTCGACACCCTGTGGTACTCGGCGGGGCAGCTCACCGCCAGCGGTTGGGTGGCGCAGATCACCGTGCCCTGGAAGAGCCTGCGTTTTCCCAGCGCGCCGCAGCAGCGCTGGGGCTTCGTCCTCGGGCGGATCAACCCGCGGGCGAGCGAGTACGCCTACTTTCCTCCGCTCACCCGCCGGGTGGGCACCATCGTCAGCCAGTACGGCACCCTCGAGCTGCCGAGCGCCATCTCGCCGGGCCGCAACTTTCAGGTGATCCCCTACGCCGCCGCCAGCCGGGCCCGCCTGCTCGATGCACCGCGCTCGGCGGCCGCCGGCGAGGCTCGCTACCGCGACAAGGACGACAGCCGCGTCGGCGTCGATGCCAAGCTGGTGTGGAAGGACTCGGTCACCTTCGACCTCACCGTCAAACCCGACTTCAGCCAGGTCGAGTCCGACGAGCCGCAGGTGCTGGTCAACCAGCGCTTCGAGGTCTTCTTCCCCGAGAAGCGGCCCTTCTTCCTCGAGAACGCGGCCTTCTTCTCGCTGCCGATCAACCTCTTCTTCTCCCGCCGCATCGCCGAGCCCGAGTACGGGGCGCGGGTGACGGGCAAGGCGGGCCGCTGGGTGTTCGGCGGCCTGGCGATCGACGACGTGGCGCCGGCGAACCAGCCCGGCGTCGCCAGCGCCGACGCGCGTGCTGGCATCGGCGTCCTGCGCCTGCAGCGCGAGATCGGCGCGCAATCGAACCTCGGCCTGCTGGCCAGCAGCCGCAGCTTCGGCGGCGAGACCAACTCGGTCCTTTCGCTCGACAGCCGCTTGCAGCTCGATGCCAACTGGTCCTTGACGATGCAGGCAGCAGCCAGCCGTGCCGACGAAGGTGGCGAGGAGATCTCCGGCTCGGCAGCCTCGGTGGCCCTGGCGCATCAGGGCCTGCACTGGACCTACGCCGGCTCCTACGCCGACATCGCCCGCGACTTTCGCAGCCAGCTCGGCTTCGTGCCCCGGGTCGACATCCGCCAGCTCAAGCAGAACCTGGCCTACAGCTTCCTCCCCGCGGAGTCGAAGGTCGCGATGCACGGGCCCTCGCTCGCAGCGGTGAGCACCTGGGACCAGGGAGGTGAGGCCCAGGACTGGGAGGCGACCGCCTCCTACTCTCTGCGCCTGGTCAACGCGACCACCTTTTCAGCGAGCTACTCCCTGGGCTTCGAACGCTTCTTGGGCCACGAGTTCAGCAAGCACGTGGCCTCGCTGAGCACCGCCGGCGAACCCCTCTCGTGGTTCAACTACAGCGCTTCCTACTCCCGCGGCAATGCGATCAACTTCGCGCCCGCCGCCGGCCTCGCGCCGTTCCTGGGCGACGAGGAGACCTTCCTCCTGCTCCTCGGCGTCAAGCCGACGCCGCGCTTCAGTCTCGAGGAGACCTACATCTACGTCGACCTCTCCTTGCGCGGCGCCCTGCCCCCGGTGGCCGCCAGCGGGCGCACCGTGTTCGTCAACAACCTGCTGCGCAGCAAGGCCAATTACCAGTTCAGCCGCAGCCTCTCGCTGCGCGTCATCCTCGACTACCAGCGGTTGAGCCCGAACGCCTCTCTGGTCCAGCTCGCAGACACCCGCCGCTGGGTGGGTGATGTGCTCTTCACCTACCTGCCAAACCCGGGGACGGCGATCTTCGTCGGCTATGCGGACAACCAGGAGAACCTCGCGATCGTGCCGGCGGCCGCCTCGCCCTTCGCGCGCGACCCCGGAGCTCGGCTCACCACCGGCCGGCAGGTCTTCGTCAAGGTGAGCTACCTGTTCCGCTTCTGAGGCGCGAGTCCTGCACAGCCGCCTGTGCAGGCTGAGGGGGGCGCGAGAGGCGGCCGCCGGCGCTACATGCTAGAATTCCAAGACGTTCTCGACGGGCAACACGATTCCCCAGCGTTTCGTGGAGGAGCTTCGATGCACAAGCGTGTCGCCACCCTGACCAGAGTCCTCAGCTGCGGCTTGCTGCTCACGATGGCCGCACTGCCGGCGGCTGCCGAGACCTACGCCGTCAAGCTCGCCGGCGGCAACAGCCTCGTCACCCGCTACCAGCCGCGGCAGGCCAGCTGGGACAAGAACGTCGTGCTGGTGCTCACCGATGTCGGCAACTGGATCGCCCTCGAGCGAGGGGACATCGAGTCGATCGAGATGCAGGGCGACCTGCGCGGCTTCGGCATCAAGCTCGACGCCAAGACGACGCTGCTCGGCTACTCGGCCAACGACGTGATGGAGCGCGAGGGCAACGCCTTCGGCAACAACCCCTTGGACCAGTTCATCGTGGGGCTGCAGAAGGCCTTCGGCCTGGGCACCAACGGCGCCGACCAGCCGCAGTTCGTCGAGCCCGGGGATGCCGGCGGTGGGATCCCACTCAACAGCGGCTCCTTCAACCTCTTCACCACCGGAGGCGGTGGAGGAGGTGGTGGCGGTACTGGCGGCGGGCCGGCCAACGGAGGCGTCGTGCCGCCGGACGGCAGCTCCGTCCAGTAGACTCCTGAGGGTCCCCGCCGGGGCCGCGGCCCCGGCGCTTGCAGCACCCCCGCTCACCCCGAGCGAGGTCTTTGACAACCCACGCACGCGGTGTGCCGCCTCCCGGAGCTGGGAGGCGGCCTGAAAAGGGAAGCCGGTCACCAAAGCCGGCGCGGCCCCCGCCACTGTAGCCGAGGACGAAACCAGGGCATGCCACTGCTCGGGCGCGATCCGCACGGAGCCCTCCGTGTGGGTTCCCCGGGTGGGAAGGTCTGGGAGTAGGACGATCCGGAAGCCAGGAGACCTGCCGCGCGCACGAAGCTCTACCGAAGGCCGCGGGGTGCGGACCTCGTCAGGCCCAGGTGCGCTGGTTCCGGGCCCGCCCCCTCGAGGTGGAGCCTCGAAACCTCGAAAGGAGCGCGCCATGCGCACCCATCTCCGGCGGTCCCGTCGCTCGCGAGCGACCGGCCTCGCCACCGTGGTCTGGCTCGGGGGAGCCAGCCTCGTCGTCGCCCAGCAAGAGATCCCGACCTACTCCGAGACGATGGTCGTCAGCGCGACCGCCGGTGATCAGGAGAGGTCTACCCAGCCGGCGGCGGCGACCGTCATCGAGAGCGAGGAGATCGCCCGCCGCCAGTACCCGCCGCTCGGCGAGCTCCTCGCCACGGTGGCAGGGTTGACCGTGGCGACGGCCGGCCCAACCGGCCAGCAGACCTCGCTCTTCACCCGCGGCGCCGAGTCGGACCAAACGCTGTTGCTGTGGAACGGTGTGCCGTTGAACAGCCCCTACTTCGGCGCGGTCAACTGGCAGTTCATCCCCACCGAGGGCGTCGAGCGGGTGGAGGTGGTTCGTGGGCCCTTCTCGGCCCTCTGGGGAGGCGGTGCGCTCGGCGGCGTGGTGCAGGTCTTCTCGGGCAGCCGCAACGGCGGCAGCGTGCAGCTCGAAGGCGAAGAGAACGGCCTCTTTCGCGGCGGCCTCGCCGCCGGCCAGGCCTTCGGCGCCGCGCGCTTCGACGTCACGGCCAGCAGCCGGCGCGGCGACAGCCAGTTCGCCAACGGCTGGTTCGACGGCGACGACCTCACCGCTCGCCTGGGCTGGCAGCTCACGCCGGGGTCGAGCCTCGCCGTGCTGGCCCGCGCCAACGACTCCGCAAGCGGCATCCCGTTCGGCGGCACCGGCCCCAACCTGACGGCGCACATCGACTGGCGGGAGCGGGAGCTCGCCGTGCCCTTCACGGCCGAGCTCGGCCGCTGGCGCCTCGACGCCCAGCTCTCGCACGTGCGCTCGGACTATGCCTTTCGCGACCCGGCCGACGCCTTCGGCTTCACGGCCTCGGACACCGAGGCCCAGGGCGATCGCGGCCGCCTGGTGGCCGCCTATCGCCCCAACGAGGGGCTCACCCTGGCCTTCGGCAGTGAGCTCGAGCGGGTCGAGGCGAGCGACGCCAGTGTCTTCGGCGTCAACCTGGATGGAGCTTCCCAGCGAACCTGGGCGGCCTTTGCGGAGGGCAACCTCCGCCGCGGGGCCTGGAGCTTCGATCTCGGCGTGCGGCGAGACGACAACGACGTCTATGGTGCCGAGACCAGCCTGCGCGCCGGCGCTTCCTGGGGCCTCAACGAGGCCGTGCGCCTCAAGGCGAGCTACGGCGAGGCCTTCCGCGCTCCTACGCTCGGTGAGCTCTTCTACCCCGGCAGCGGCAACCGGGAGCTCCAGCCGGAGCGCGGGCGCAGCGTCGAGGTCGGCCTCGTGGTCGAACGTGGAGGCCTGCAAGCCGAGCTCACCGCCTTCCGCCTGGAGCAGCGCGACCTGATCGACTTCGACCTCGCCCGCTTCACCTTCGCCAACGTCTCCCGAGCGCAGAGCGCAGGGCTGGAGGGATCGCTCCGCTGGCAGGGCGCGAGGGTCGCTGCGCGGCTGGCGGCGACCTACCTCGACACCGAGAACCGCGAGACCGGTGAGGCGTTGCTGCGGCGGCCGCGGCTGGCCGCCAGCGCTTCGCTGGCCTGGCGTCTCGAGCCGGTGGAGCTGACCGCCGTGGCCCGTTTCGTGGGCGAACGGCCCGACGTCGACCCGGCGACCTTCGCGCGGCGCGACACCGCGAGCTACCTCCGCGCCGACCTCGGCGCCAGGTGGCGGCTCAACGGCTGGCTGGCGCCCTTTACGCGGGTCGAGAACCTGGCGGATCGCCGCTACCAGGAGGTCCTCGGCTACCCGGCGAGCGGCCGCACCTGGGTCGGTGGCCTGGCGGTGAGCTTCCAGTGATCCTGCCGCGCCCCCGCCGTGCCGTCGGCCGACCGTGGACCCGCAGGGTCCGCGTGCTGCCGGGCTGGTGCCTGCTCGCCCTCGGTTGGTTGGGGGCGGCAGGGTGCGGGGGCCGGCCAGCGACGGAAGCCACCAGCTGCAGCCGGATCGTGGCGCTCGCTCCGAGCGCCGTCGAGATCGTCTTCGCTCTCGGCCTCGGCCCCCGCGTGGTCGGGGTCGGAGACTACGCCACCTTCCCGCCGGAGGTCGCCTCGCTGCCCCATCTCGGCGGCCTCACCGATCCCAGCCTCGAACGCCTGGTGAGCCTGCGGCCGGACCTCGCGGTGCTGCTGGTGAGCGAGGGCGAGCTCGCCGGCAAGCTCGGCCGGCTCGGCATCCCCACGGTGGTCGTGGGCAGTGATCGGTTGCAAGACCTCTTCACGGCCGTCAGTCAGGTGGCCGCGGTCTGCCACGTCGAAGCCGCCGGAACCGCGCTCGGGACGCGCCTCGAAAGCGAGCTCGCGCCCGTCGTCACCGCGGCACGCCCGCGCGTCTTCCTCGCCGTCGATCGCCGCGCCGGGAGCCTCGAGGAGGTCCTCTCGGCCGGCCCGCAGAGCTTCCTCGGTGAGCTCCTGGAGCGCGCCGGCGGCAGCAACCTGGTGGCCGACAGCCCCACGGCGTTCCCGCGGGTGAGCCTGGAAACGGTGCTCGCCCGGCAGCCGGACCTGATCCTCGAGCTGCAGTTCGCCGCAGCGGGAAGCGACACGGTCGCCCTCGGCGAGCAGCTGGCTGCGGACTGGCGGGCCTTCCCGCAGCTGCGGGCCGTCGCTGCAAACCGCATCCGCCTCATCGCCGGCCCCGAGGTGCTGGTTCCCGGCCCGCGGCTCGGCCGGGTCTACGCTGCGATGGTCGCAGCCCTCGCCGGCGCGGCCGGGCCGGAGGGCCCCCAGTGAGCCAGCCGCTGGTCAGCGCCCGCCAGATCACCTGGCATGTCGGCCCGCGGCGCATCCTCGGCCCCGTCGACCTCTGCGTCGAGGCCGGCGAGTGCCTGGCGCTGGTCGGCCACAACGGGGCGGGCAAGACGACCCTGCTGCGTCTGCTCGCCGGCCTGCTGGTGCCCAGCCGTGGTGAGGTTCGCTTTGAAGACGTGCCCTACCGCAGCTTCTCGCGGCGCGAGCTGGCCCGCCGTATCGCCTACGTGCCGCAGGTGCGGCCGGCCCGGGTGCCGTTCACGGTCGCCGAGCTGGCCCTCCAGGGCCGCTACCCCTACCTCTCACGCCTCGCCGCGCAGCCGAGTGCCGACGACGAGCGGGCGGTCCGCGCAGCGCTCGCGATGACCGGGATGACAGACCTCGCGGCCCGTCGCCTCGACGAGCTCTCGGGTGGCGAACGGCAGGCGGCGTACATCGCGGCGGCGTTGGCGCAAGAGGCCCCCCTGCTGGTTCTCGACGAGCCCACCACTCACCTCGACCCGCGCCACCAACGGGACACCGCCGGCCTGCTGCAGAGGCTGAGAAGCGAGACCGGGCGCACCGTGCTGCTCGCAACCCACGACCTCAACTTCGCCTCGCAGCTCGCCGACCGCGTGGCCCTGGTGGCGGCCGGCGAACTGGTCGCCGTCGAACCGCCCGCGGCGCTGCTCAAGCCCGAGCGGCTGGCGACGCTCTTCGGGGTGCCCTTCCTGCCCGTCCGCGAAGGTGAGCGGCCTCTCGTGCTGGTCTCCCTCGACCCCTGATGCCCGCTGCCCTGACCACCTCGCGCCGGCCGTGGCGCGCCGGCCTCGTCCTGCTCGCCCTGGCGCTCGTGTGGCTCGTGGTGCTGCTCGTCGCGCCCATCCTCGGCAGCCAGCCGTTGGCCCTCGGCGAGGCCCTCGCCGGCCGCGGTGAGGCAGGGGTGATCTTCTGGCAGCTGCGGCTGCCGCGGGTGCTCCTCGCCCTGGTGGCGGGTGGTGTGCTCGCCCTGGCCGGGCTGGGCTTCCAGACCCTGTTCCGCAACCCGATGGCCGAGCCCTACACCCTGGGGGTCGCCGGCGGCGCGGCGCTCGGGGCCGTCCTCGCCATCGCCTCGGGCAGCACGGCTTCAGGCTGGGGGCCGACGGCCGCGAGTTTCGTGGGGGCCCTCGCCGCCGGCTCGCTGGTGGTGGGCCTCGCCTGGCGACGGCCGGCGAGCGCCACCTCGACCCTGCTGCTCGCCGGGATCGCCGTCTCGCTGTCCACCTCGGCGCTGATCCTCTTCGTGCAGTTCCTCGCCGATCCCACCAAGACCTTCCGCATGGTGCGCTGGATGATGGGCGGCCTCGCCGTCGTCGGCTACCGCGACCTCGCCTGGCTGGCGCCCTGGTTGCCCGCCCTCCTGGCCCTACTCTTTGGCCTGCGCTGGGACCTCAACCTGCTGCTCACCGGCGAAGAGACGGCCGTGAGCCGGGGCGTGGACCTCGGGCGGCTACGCCTGCTCCTTCTGGCCGGCATCTCGCTGGCCATCGGTGCCTTGGTGGCGGTCACCGGCCCGATCGGCTTCGTGGGGCTGATCGTGCCCCACTTCGTCCGCCTGCTGCTCGGCCAGGACCACCGCCTGACGGTGCCCGGCGTGGCCCTCGGCGGCGGCATCTTCCTCGCCGTCGCCGACCTCGGCGCTCGGCAGCTGATGGCACCGGCCGAGCTGCCGGTCGGTGTTCTCACGGCGCTCTTGGGTGGGCCGTTCTTCCTCTGGGTTCTCCTTGCGGGCGGGCGCGATTAGACTGCGGGCGAGACCAGCGAGGAGGCAACGATGCTGCTCTACCGCTTTGGCGCCGAGGGCTATCACGCGGCGACGGACCCCGACGGCGAGGTCCGTATCCTTTACTCGGACCCTTTCGAGACCGCCCCCGGCGGCTTCCGCTACGGCCGGCGGGTCGACCCCGTGGCCGAGGGCCTGCGGCTGCCGGTCGAGCCGGGCAAGATCGTCGGTATCGGCCGCAACTACCGCGACCACGCGAGCGAGCTCGGTAACCCGATGCCGGCCGAGCCCTTGATCTTCCTCAAGGCCATCTCGTCGCTCGCCGGGCCGGGGGTGCCGATCGTGCTGCCGCCGGAGAGCGAGCGGGTGGAGTTCGAGGGTGAGATCGCGGTGGTCATCGGCCGGCGGCTGCGGCGGGCGAGCCGCGGAGAGGCGCGCGACGGCGTCCTCGGTGTCACCGCCGCCTGCGACGTCACGGCCCGCGACCTGCAGCGCAAGGACGCGACCTTCGCTCGCGCCAAGTCCTTCGACACCTTCTGCCCCATCGGACCGGCCCTGCTCCTCGCCGCCGACCTCGACGACCTTGGGGTGATCACCCGCCTCAACGGCGAGGAGCGTCAGCGCGGCCATGTGCGGGAGATGGCTTGGGGGATCGTCGACCTGCTCGTGTACGTCTCGCGGATGATGACCCTCGAGGCGGGCGATCTGCTGCTGACCGGTACGCCGGCCGGCGTCGGTCCCCTCAGCCCCGGCGATCGCGTCGAGGTCGAGGTGCCGGGAGTCGGGGTGCTCGAGAACCCGGTCGAGAGCTGGCGGGGTGAGGCCTGAGCTGAGACCGACCTAGGAGCGGTTGCGCGCCGCGAAAGTCACCAGCAGGCCGACGCCGACGAGGGCCGGGCCTGCCCACACCGGCAAGTCCACGTGCTCTTCCTTCTTGAACTCAACCTTCAGGGGGCCGAGCGACGCCTCCTTGCGCTTCTTGGTGTAGGAGAAGCCGCCGTAAGCCATCGCGAGCAGCCCGAGGACGATGAGGAGGATGCCGATCAGGCGGCCGAGCTTCATTCGCGCGCTCCTTCGTCGGTCGCGCCGCCGCCCAGCGCTCGCCAGGGGAAGGCGATGAGCGCCGCGACCAGCAGCAGATGGATGGCCCCGCCGAGGGCAAAGCCGGTCAGCAGCAAGACGAGCCAGGCCGAGACCAGGCAGCAGGCAGCGGCGAGGCGAACCAGGGGGGATGGCACGCGCGGAATCTAGCACGCCTCCATCCGCTATCCTCCCCGTCATGCGTCACTGGCTGCCCGCCCGCGTCGAAGAGGTCTTCCGGCACCGCATCCTCCGCCTCGAACGCCATCGCCTGGCCCACGGCGAGGAGACCCGCGAAGCTCTCGTGTTGCAAGCGCCCGATTGGGTCAACGTCATCGCCACCCTGCCGGACGGGCAGGTCCTGCTGGTCCGACAGTGGCGCTACGGGATCGCGGCCCCCACCCTCGAGATTCCCGGCGGCATGGTCGAGGAGGCCGATCACCAGGCCGCCGCCGAGCGCGAGCTTCTGGAGGAGACGGGTTATCGAGCCGGGCGTTGGCAGCAGTTGGGCGAGCTCCATCCCAACCCGGCCTTCATCGCCAACCGGATCGTCACCTTCCTCGCCACCGACCTCGAGAAGGTCGAGGAACCGCAAGGCGACGGCGAGGAGGAGATCACCGTCGAGAGCGCACCCCTCGCCGAGATCCCGGGGCTTATCCGCCGCGGCACGATCAGCCATTCGTTGGTGGTGGCGGCCTTCTACCTGCTGGACCATGTGCCGGCGCCGGCGGCAGCATGGCGACCGGCGCGGGGCCTGGCCCTCGCCGTCGGCCTCGGCCTCGTGCTTGGGGCCGGTGCCTGCAACCCGTGGGGCGGGCGCAAGGCAGACGAGGAAAAGCCGCTGCCGATCGAGATCCGCGAAGAGCACCCGGTGTCGACGCCGGGCATCGAGGAGCTGCTGGCGCCTGAGCGCGGGGCCGGCGGCCGTGGCGAGAGCGCCGAACCGAAGGCAGAGACGCCGGCTGTCGGGGAAACCGCTGGGGGCCCCGGAGAGGCCCCCAGCGAGGTGGGCTAGGCGCGGCGCCGCAGCCCGGCGAGGGCGGCGAGGCTGAGCAACGCGGTGAGCAGGCCGAGCCCGAGCCCGGAGAGCGTCGGGATCGAGAGGACTCCGCTGTCGAGAGTGAAGATGGTCGGCGTGTTGTCGTCGGTGGGGTCGCCGTTGCCGTTGCTGTCCGGGTCGGTGCCGTCCTGGGAGACGTCCGTCACCTCCATCCCCGCCGGACTGGTGCCGCTGCCCAGGCTCGAGCAGGTGTAGGGGCCCGGGTAGCCGCCGGTGCTCACCCGCACCTGGACGCTGATCACGCCGCTTTCACCCACCCCGAGGCCGTTGCCGGCGGCGAGGAGCAGGATGTCCGCACCGCCGTCGAAAGTCGGGTTGGGGGTGAAGTCGGGGCTGGTGACGCCCACGACCTCGAAGCCGGCAGCGTCCGCGAAGGCGGTGGCGAAGTCGGCCGTGGCGTTGACGTTCGTGAGCGGCACGTTGCCGAGGTTGAAGAGACCCACCTCGAAAGTGAGGAGGAAGACGCCGCCGCCTTCGTTGACGGTGACGGCGAGCTGCTTGGTAGCGCCGACCGACGGCTGCTCGACGCCGACCGGAGCGAGATGGTCCTCCACCTCACCGTCGACCGCCAGACCGGTGACCCCGAGGCCCGTCTGCGTGCTCAGCCGGAAACGGGCGCAGGCGGTGCCGGCGAGAGCCCCCACCGGTACGGGGAAGCCGAGGGTGACGGCCGCACCAGCGCCGACGGCGACGTCGGCGAGCACCTGTTCGCCAGTGTCGTTCCAGTCGCCGTCGTTGTTGAAGTCGATCCACGCCGAGAGGTTGCCGCCGGCGGTGCCAGTGGTGATCTGCACGCTGCCGGTGGTGCCGGGGATCAGCACCGCCGGGAAGGCCACGCCGTCTTCGTCATCCGGGCTGCCGTTGGTGTCGTCGCCGTTGTGAGAGGCCGAGGGCTGGCCGTCGGCCTCGGTGTCCACCACACTGCCAAGGGTCGGGTTGCCGGCCGGCAGCACGGCGTGGCGGGCACCGTTCGAGGCCAGCAGCACGGGGTAGGTCGGGTCCGGCGCGTCGCCGAAATCGAGCCCCTTGACGGTCACGGCGTAGTCCTCCACTTCGCCGTCGTCGCCGGGCCCGGTGGCCGCTGGCACGCTGGTGCTGCTCAGCCGGAAGCGAGCGTAGCTCGCCACCGAGCGGGCATCGCAGGGTGGCGTGAAGGTGAGTGTGTTGGCACCGGCGACGAGCGGTAGGGCCGTCGCGATGCGGTCGCGCGGAGTGCCGAAGGTGCCGTCGCCGTCGAAGTCGATCCAGGCGTCGAGGAGCGGGGTGGTGATGCCGGCAGCGTTGGTCAGCGTGATGGTCAACGAGGTGGGCTCGCAGGCGGTGACCATCGGCATGGTACCGGGGAAGGTGACGCCGTCCTCGTCGGCGCCGTCGCCGTTGGCCCCCGTGCTCGGCTGGCCGTCGAGCTCGCCGTCGATGGTGGCGCCGAGCGAGAAGCCGGTGACGATGCCGTGGTTGGCGCCGCCGGCGGCGAGCGTCGTGCCGTAGCTGTCGGGCGCGTCGCCGAAGTCGACGGCGCGGACGGCCACGGCGTAGTCCTCGACCTCGCCGTCGACCGCCGCGCCGCCGCTGCCGAGGCCGCCGGCCGAAGAGAGGCGGAAGCGGGCGTAGGTGGTCCCGGCCACGGCGCCGCAGGGGACGTTGACGCTCAGCGTGTTGGCGCCGTTGGCGAGGAGCTGGGCGGTCGCGATGCGATCGCCGGCGGTGGCGAAGCTGCCGTCGGCCGCGAAGTCGATCCACGCGTCGAGGGCGCCGCCGCCCACCGTGGTCACGGTGAGCTGGGCGATCTGGCAGGCGACGAGCGGGGTGTCGAAGCTGACACCGTCCTCGTCATCGTTGCCGTTGCAGGCGCCCACCGTCTGATCGCCGGGGGTGACGTCGTCGCCGCTGGCGTCGAGCGGGGTCGCGGCGTCGTTCTCGGTGTCGACGCAGCTGCCGAGGTAGAGGGGTGAGGCCGCTACCACGCCGTGGTTGGGGCCACCCGCGGCGAGCGTCGTGCCGTAGCCGTCGGGAGCGTCGCCGAAGTCGGCGCCGTTGCTGGTCAGCAGGTAGTCCTCCACCTCGCCGTCGGCGGCGGCACCGGTGGCGCCGAGGCCTCCAGCCGAGGAGAGCCGGAAGCGAGCGTAGGTGTCGCCCTCCGCGGCATCGCAGGGGACGTTGAAGGTGAGGGCGTTGGCTCCGGCGGCGAGCGGCCAGTCGGCGAAGATCTTCTCGCCGGCGTCCGCGAAGCTGCCGTTGCGGTTGAAGTCTAGGAAGGCGTCGAGCAGCCCGGGAGCCCCGGCGACCACCGTCAGGGTCGCCGTCTGGCAGGCGTTGACCTGCGAGGTGAAGGTGACACCGTCCTCGTCGTCGTTGCCGCTGCAGGTGCCGGCGACGGGGAAGCCCACCGCCACGTCGTCGCCGCTCGCCGCGGCGCTCGGCACGCCGTCCGCCTCGTCGTCGACGCAGCTGCCGAGAACGAGTTGGCTACCGGCCGCCAGGGCATGGCGGGGGCCGCCCGCGCCGAGCGTCGTGCCGTAGCTATCGGGGGCGTCACCCAGGTCCAGGGCGGTCACGGTGAGCGCGTAGTCCTCGATCTCGCCGTCCGCCGCTGCACCGGTCGGCAACGGGCTCGAGGCCGAGCCGTAGCGGAAGCGGGCATAGGTCAGGCCGAGGCCGGCGTCGCAGGGCACGCCGAAGGCGAGAGCGTTGGCCCCGCCGGCGACGGCCTGGGCAGCGAGGACGTGCTCGCCCGGATCGCCCCAGCTGCCGTTGCGGTTGAGATCCACCCAGGCGTCGAGCACGCCGGCGAGGTTGGCGCTCACGGTCAGGGTCGCCGTCTGGCAGGCGACCACGGCTGAGGTGAAGGTGATGCCGTCCTCGTCGTCATTGGCGCTGCAGGTGCCGACCACCGAGGTGCCATTGCCGAGGTCGTCGCCGTCCGCCGCTGCCGTGCCCTGGCCGTCGACCTCGGTGTCGACGCAGCCGCCGAGGAAGCGCGGTACCGCCGGATCCACGGCGTGGAAGGCGCCGCCGGCGGCGAGCGTCGTCGGGTAGGGTGCCGGGGCGTCGCCCCAGTCGTTGCCCTTGACCCGCACCTGGGAGTCCTCCACCTCACCGTCGGCCGCCGGGCCGTCGAAGGAGGCGACCCCCGTGCTGCTCAGGCGGAAGCGGGCGTAGGTGAGGGTCGGGCTGGCATTGCAGGGCACGCTGAAGGTGAGCAGGTTGGCGCCGGCGCTGACCGCCTGGCCGCTCGCGATCCGTTCGCCGACATCGGCGAAGCTGCCGTTGGCGTTGAAGTCGATCCAGGCGTCGAGGAGGCCGGCGGCGTTGGCCGAGACACTGACCTGCGCCGTCGTGCAGGCCACCGGTGGGGTGCCAAAGCTGATCCCCTCCTCGTCGTCAAAGCAGAGGCCGACAACGCTGGTGCCCTGGACCGCGTCGTCGCCGGTGGCAGTGCCGCTCGGTTGGCCGTCCGCCTCGGTGTCGACACAGGAGCCGAGGAAGAGGCTGGTCGCCGGGTCAACGGTGTGGCGGGCGCCGTTGGCGGCGAGCGTCGTCGCGTAGGTGTCCGGTGCGTCTCCCAGGTCGAGGCCGGTGACGGTGACCAGGTAGTCCTCCACCTCGCCGTCGATCGCCGGGCCATCGGGGCCGAGGCCACTCGCCGACGAGCAGCGGAAGCGGGCATAGGTACGCCCTGGCCGTGCGTTGGCCGGCACCGTCGGCGTCAGGTTGGCCACGCCACCGGAGGCGATCGTCAGGTCGCCGGCGATCTGTTCGCCGGGCGCATCACCGAAGACCCCGCTGCCGTTCCAGTCGATCCAGGCGTTGAGAACGCAGGCACCCGTACCACTCGCGGCCGCGACGGTGATCGTCGTCGAGCCACCGGGGATGAGCGGGTTGCTGAAGCTGACGCCGTCCTCGTCGTCGCCGGGTGCGGCGCAGTTGCCCACGGTGAGGCCGAAGGCCGCGGCGTCGTCCCGGTCGGCCGCCGGCCCCTGCAGGGTGCCGGGATCGGCGTCGACGCAGCTGCCGAGGTATGGGGCAGCGGGGCCACCGAGCTGATGGGCCGCTCCGGCATCGAGGGCGGTCGTGCGGTAGTCGCCGGCCGTCGTCCCGGTCGTCGCGTCGGGGTCGTCACCGTAGTCGAACTGCGGTGCCGCCGCCGCCAGCGCGAAGCCGAAGTCGAGGGTCGAGTTGGTGTTGTTGTCGTCACCGTCGGCGGTCGGCTCGCCCCCCGCCGAGAGAGTGATCGGTCGGTTGACCACCAGCGCGCCGGCCGAGGTGCCGTTGTCGTCACCGTTGACGTCGTCGTCCGGGTCGGGCGCCGGGTCGTTGCCGGTACTGCTCTGCTTACCGGCGAGGGGACCCGAGCCGCTGAAGTTGCCGGCGTCGACCACCACGATGTAGTTGCCGGCGGTGAGGCCGCTGAACAGGTAGCGGCCGGCGAAGCCGCTCGTCGTCTGGGTGGTGGTGGTGGTGAGGTACTCGTCGAGGGTGGGAACGCCGTCGGCGTTGGCGTCGCGGTAGAGATCGAGCCGCACGCCGTCGACGCCCATCTCACCCAGCTCGGGCTCGTAGGCGCCGTCGTTGTCGTTGTCCATCCACACCTGGTTGCCCAGCCGCAGTGAGCCCCCAGGGCGCACCAGGCCGGCATCGACCGTGGGGTTGTACTCGCCGGCGCCGAGGACGACGATCTGGCTCGTGCCGTTGCTCGGGCTGGCGTCCGAGTCCACACTGTCGTCGCCGCCGGCGTTGCGCACGGTAAAGCCGCTCGCCGAGCTCGGCAGCATGAACTGCACGAAGTAGCCGAGACCGGGGATCAGCTCCTCGAAGCGGTAGTAGCCAGGAGCGCCATAGATGTCGTTGGTGGTGACCGTCATGGCGACCGGCAGGCCGTCGGCGCCGCCCGGCTCGGCGATTCCATTGCCATTGTCGGCGAAGAGCTTGACGGTGACGCCGTTGACCCCCTGCTCCAGCGGCTCGTTCTGAATGCCGTCGCCGTTGGTGTCGAAGAACGCGTAGTTGCCGAGGGCGGCGCGGACGAGGGGCACCAGCCCGAGGTCCACGGTCTGGTTCGACTCACCGACGCCCAGGGTGACCGGGGCCGTACAGCCGGTCGCCGGGTCGACATCCGAGTCGAGACCGTCGCCGATGGCGTTCAGGGGCGAGACGGCGTAGTTCGGTGGCCGCTCGAAGCAGACGTAGTAGGTGCCGGCGGCCAGGCCGGGGAACTGGTAGTAGCCGGGGTTGCCGCCGCCGTCCGCGGCGGTCAGGGTGGTGGCGAGGAGGGCGTCGTCGAGGGTGCCGGCAATGCCATCGAGGCCCGGCGAGAAGAGCTGGGTGTAGACGCCGTTGAGGCCGGCGGTGGCGGGCTCGTCCTGGTTGCCGTTGCCGTTGGCATCGATCCACACGTAGTCGCCGAGAGCGGCCGCAGTGCAGTTGCCGAGCGTCATGCCGACCTTGAGCGGCTCCGCGGCGAGGCTGCCCAGGCCGTCGGCGCGGGCCCCGAGATAGGCGAAGGAGTTGAAGCTGGCGAGCCCACCGCCTGGCAGCGAAGCCGGCGCCGTCATCGGGAAGACGATGGTCAGCGCGTCCGCGGGGTTGACCACCCGCCCGCCGAACTCGATCTTGAACGAGCGGGCGCTGGTGATCGGCGTCGGCGGGACGGTGGTCCAGTTCGGCGCGTCGCAGCCGCTGGTGATCCCACCCACCTCGGGCCGACAGGGATTGCCAGCCGTGCTGTAGTAGAGCACCGTGCCGGGAGGCGGCGTGATCGGCGCGGTGAGCAGCGGCGTCCACTGGGAGCCGCGCGGGCTGGTGTCGAGCACCCCGGTATCGCCCACGAAGGCAAGGATGTCGATCATCACGAAGTTCTGCATCGGCACCGTGCCGGCGTTGCTCACCTGCAGGCGGTAGTTGAACGAGCCGCCGGGCAGCGAGCCGGCCGAGCCGGCGGTGAAGCCGGCGTCGCACGTCCCCTGCACCTGCTTGGTGGAGACCAGCTGGGCGATCGGCGCGATGGTGGCGTTGCCGGAAGCCGCACAGAGCGTGTCCGCGCGGCTGCCGTCACCGTCGAGGTCGTTGATGTCGGTTGCCGAGCTGCTGCAGCGCTGACTGACCCCTCCCGGAGAGAAGGTCTGCCCCATGGTGTTCTGCAAGGTGCCGAAGGTCGCGCCGAGGCGCACCCGGGTGTCGAAGCCGACGCGGAGGTCGGTTCCGGGCAGCAGGTCGCCGACGAAGCTCCAGCGCAGCAGCGTGCGCCCTGTGCCGTCGTAGTTCGGCAGCTCCTCGAAAGTGGGGCTGAGCGACAGGCAGGTGGCGTTGAGACAGGTCGCCGTGCCGCTCTGGTAGACGAGGTCGACGGGCAGCAGGTCGACGATGACGGGGTTGGTGATGTTCGAGCTGCCAGCACCGTAGTTCTCGTTGTTGGCGCTGAGCTGCCAGCTGATCAGGGCGTTGACCCCGAAGGGCCCGGCACCTGAGAGATTGGTCTTCGCCGGCGACGAGCGCGCGAACGGACCGGAGACGGCGAAGCTGTGGCAGGAGTTGCGGCTGACGTTGGTGGGCCCGGCCGCATAGACGGCGGTGAGGTCGGCGCAGTTCTGGATGGTGTCGCCGACGTTGACCGGCGCGCCGAGATTGTCCACGCCCAGTAGGTGGACGTTGAGCCGCGCTGAGCCGGAGAAGCCCGGCTGCACTGTGCCGTATTGCCAGCGGATGCGGGTCAGGTACTCGCCGGCGCCGAGGCCGGGCGGCGGCGCGGTGAGGGTGCTGTTGCTGGCCCCCGGCGAGGACCCCCAGAGGGTGAAGACACCCGGCGCGGTGTTCTTCTCGTAGCTCACGGTGACCGTCGCCGGCGGTGTCGAGTAACCGCCCGTTGTCACCGAGGAGACGCTCACCTCGACGGGCAGGGTGTCGATCATCTCGTAGCTGTCGCGGGCCACGTTGCCGTTGTTGCTGACCCCTACGCTCCAGGCGAAATCCATGTCCAGGGCCGGCGGCTGCGGCTGGCCGAAGAAGCCCTTGCTGAGGCCAGCGCTGGGATTGGGGACGAAGGTCGTCACCGGGTGGGTGATCGTCCCGGGGCCGAAGCCCTGGCCTGGCTCGCCGAGCGGTGTGGCGTCGGCGACGAAGCTGTTGGTGACGTTGGTGCCGGAGGGGAAGCTCGCGCTCGGAAAGACGACGTTGACCAGCACGTCGCATTGCCCCCCTGGGGTGATCGGCAGGGCGCAGGGACTGGTCCAGGTGAGAGTCGCCGGTGCGGTGCCGACGCAGCCGGGCTCGCAATCGGCGGCGGGGGTGGCGCCGGTGAACACTGTGCCCGGGGGAAGGGTGTCCACCACCGGCCCGACGGCCGTCAGGTTCAGGGCGCCGTTGCTCGCCGGCACGGCGATCCGCAGCCGGTAGGTCTCGGGCAGGTCGAGGTTCGCCGGCGAGGTGGTGAGCGCCTTGGTGAGGGTCACCTGTGGCGTTGCCACGGAGGTCACCGTGACCGGGGGCGTCGTGAACGTGCCAGGGCTGGTCTGCAGGTTGATCCCGTCGGCCGTGTTGATCGCCGACGTGCCGTCGGGCGTCGAGCCGTTGGGAAAGCGCACGTTGATGATCAGGTCACCCGAGTTGCCGGCAGGCAGGGGGCTGATCATGGTGAAGACGACGCGGGTGCGGCCCGAGCCCATGTAGTTGGGCGTGACCGCCACGGCGGCGACGTCGCCGGTGGGGCTCGCCGGCACCGTCGAGACCTCCTGGACCTCGGGCGGCAGCAGGTCTTCGACCGTGGCGCCGAGGCAGGGCCCGGAGGTGCTCGAGCAGTTGTAGGTCAACCGATAGCCGAAGGTGGCTCCGGCCTGCTTGGTGTTGCCGGGGTCGACCTGGACGGCCGCCTTCTGGAGCGGTTGGGCGGAGGCGACGGCGGGGAGCAGAAGAAAGACGAACCCGACCAAGCGAGCACCGAGGCCGGCAGCTAAGGTTGGACGGCGCAACGGGAGTGAGTCGGAAACCGCGAGAGTCCGCACAACGTTCTCCTCACAAGAGATCTTCATCAGGAAGAGTCGGCATTGCGCCGCGATGGGAGTAGGCGAAAGAAGTCTAGTGGGGGCGAGATTAAGCGCGGCATTACGCCGCGGAGAGAGGCTTGGCGCCTCCCCTCCCCTGTGCGGCGTGGCCCCCCGGGTCGCCTTGAACCCTTCGGACCATCCTGGTATGCTCCGCCCGCTTCGCGAGCGAGGGTCGCCAGTTGTGCGGCTCGAGTGTGTCTGGCGAGCGGCCTTCCGGTTCCTTGGGGAGGCTGGAGAGAGATCCCCACCACAGGGTCAGGCTCAAGGCTCTACCGATGTCGAGCGAGCAGAAACACAGCTGGGCTCGCCTCTACTCGATCGGCCTCGACTTCGCAGCCGTGGTGGCTGGGTTGGCTTTCCTCGGTTACTGGATCGATCGCCACTACAAGACCGGCCCCTGGGGCACCTTGATCTGCTCGGTCCTCGGTCTGGTCGGCGGCATGATCAACTTCATCCGTTCGTCGATCCAGGAAACGCGCGCGCTGGCTGCGGAGAACGACAGCCAGCGGCGAGACACAGCGAGCCCGGCGGCGCCGGAGGAGTAGTTAGGACCTCGGCGAGGGTGTGAGGCGCGCGAGCGACGGGTCTTTGCGACATTTCATCCGCTTTGCGGTTCAGATCTTGGGTGCGGGGGCGCTGCTTGCGGCTCTCGGTTGGCTACCCACACGGCATCTGGGTGGCGACGCCGCCCTGCTGGCGATGGGCGTAGCGATCGGGATCAGTACCATCGCCTCGCTCTTGGGAGCGATCCCGCTGGCCCTCGCGGAGCAGTCGGCCGAGCCGCGGCAAGCCGCGACGGCCGTGCTGACCGCCCAAGCGGTACGCATGCTGGCTGCCCTCCTGCTCACCGTGGCGGCCGTGGTCAGCAAGTGGTTTGCCCCGGTGCCCCTGCTCGCCTGGCTGCTCGCGAGCTACCTGGTGCTGATGGTGATCGACACGGTGCACGCTGCGCGACTGCGCCGCCGGCAAATGCGCGGGCAGCAGCGATAGAGACGGACGATACTGACGACGGAGTTGAAGCGCATGGCGTCCGAAAACCCCCTCTCCCACGTTCTCCAGCACCCCCTGCGCGAGGTGCCGGCGGACCTCGGCTTCTTCACTCCCAAGGGAGTGGTGACGGTCCTCTCCGACCAGATCGTGATGATGATCGTGGCCGGGGCGCTGCTCAGCCTGCTGGTCCCCTTGCTCATCCGCCGGCGCGCTGGCAACGATGCGATCGGCCGCCTGGTGCCCACCGGCTTCGCCAACTTCTTCGAGACGATCTGCGAGTTCCTGCGCCGCGAGGTGGCAGAGCCGGTGCTCGGCGAGCACACCGACAGGTTCATCAAGTACGTCTGGAGCGCCTTCTTCTTCGTCTTGACGGTGAACCTGCTCGGCCTCCTGCCGCTCCACCCGCTGTCGGCGCTCTTCGGCACTCACCTCGGTGGCACGGCCACCGGCAACATCTGGGTGACCGCCACCCTCGCCGTGCTGACGCTGGTGATGATGGTGGCGAACGGCCTGCGCTTCGGCGGCATGGCCTACATCAAGCACTTCTGCCCCGGCCCCCTCTGGCTGGCGCCGCTCCTGGTGCCGGTCGAGATCATCGGCCTGGGTGCGAAGACGTTTGCCCTCGCCGTCCGACTCTTCGCCAACATGATCGCCGGGCACATCCTGCTCGGCGTGCTGCTCGGCCTGATCTTCGCCGCCGCCAAGAGCTTGGGGCCGGCCGGCGGCCTCGGCGTCGGCGCGGTGGTGGTGCTCGGCAGCGTCGCGATCACCCTGCTCGAGGTCTTCGTCGCCTTCCTGCAGGCCTTCATCTTCACGTTCTTGACCGCGCTCTTCATCGGCATGTCGGTGAACGTCCATCACGACGAGCACCACGATGAGGCAGCGGCGCACTGACCATCCGCTGAATTCCGATCAACCCGCAAAGAAGAGGAAGTAAGCCATGAACCGCAAGAGCTACGCCAAGCTGGTCCTCCTGCTCGCCATCGTCGGCTTCACGCTGCTGTTCGTTCCCACCGCCTTCGCGGCTGAGGAGGGCGGCGCCGCTGCCTCCTCCGGCCTCGCCAAGCTGGGTGGCGCCATCGGCGCCGGCCTCGCCGTCATCGGTGGTGGCATCGGCATCGGTCGCGTCGGTGGTTCCGCCGTCGAGTCGATGGCGCGCCAGCCCGAGGCTGCCGGCCAGGTCAACACCGCGATGATCGTCACCGCGGCCATGATCGAGGGCGCCACCCTCTTCGCCGTCGTCGTCGGCCTGCTGGCGGCGCTCTGATGCAGAAACCAGCCGACGCGGCGGGGTCGTGGCCAGCCCATGACCCCTCGCCCCGGCTTCGTTCGAGGCAGACGACCATGAAAGACCTGCGACGCAGCATCGTGCTGGCGGCCCTGGGGATCCTCGCCGCGGCGCCGGTCGCCGCCTCCGAAGGTGGCTCCGGCGGTCCGTTCGAGGGCAACATCGGCAACGCCCTGTGGACGCTGATCATCTTCGGGCTGGTGGTTTTCGTGCTCGGCAAGTTCGCCTGGGGGCCCATCCTCTCGGGCCTGCAGCAGCGCGAGGACTTCATCCGCAAGTCGCTCACCGACGCCAAGCGCGATCGCGACGAGGCCGAGGTGCGGCTGCGCGAGTACCACGACAAGCTCACCTCGGCGCGCGCCGAGGCGACCGCGATCGTCGAAGAGGGCCGGCGCGACGCCGAGGCCGTCAAGGTGAAGATCGAGGAGCAGGCGCGCCTCGAGTCCGACAAGATGATCGAGCGGGCCAAGCGCGAGATCGGCCTCGCCAAGGAGACGGCGCTCAAGGAGCTCTACAGCACCGCTGGCCGCCTGGCGACCGACGCCGCCTCGCGGATCATCCGCCAGGAGATCAAGCCCGCGGACCACGAGCGCTTGATCGCCGAGGCCATCGAGCGCATCGAAAAGGGCGAAGCCGGCAACTTCGGCGTCCACTGAGGGCCCGGCCATGGCAGCGTTCAACGACAAAGAGATGGCGCTCGCCCGCGTCTACGCGCGGTCGATCCTGGCACTGGCCGAGGAAGCCGGCCGCGGTGACGAGGTGCGTGCCGAGCTGGCCGCGCTCGCCGAGCTGGCCGCCGAGAGCCCGGCGGTGGCCCGCCTGCTCGGCGATCCCCTGTTGGGGGCCGAGGAGCGCCAGCGTGCTCTCGAGCTGGCCTTCCGCAAGCGGGCGAGCGACCTGGTGGTCGACGCCCTGCAGGTGATCGCGCGCAAGAACCGGCTGGCCCTGCTGCCGGCGATCGCCGAGAGCTATCGCCTCGAGCTGCAGCATGCCCGCGGCATCATCGACGTCAAGGTGACGAGCGCCGTCGCCCTGACGCCGGCCCTGCGCGAGCGGCTGACCGCCGCGATCGCCGGCCGTACCGGCATGCGGTGCCAGCTGAAGGAAGAGATCGATCCCACCATCCTGGGCGGTCTGGTCGTGCGGGTCGGGGATCAGAAGATTGATACCAGCGTCGCGCGAGAGCTTGCCAAGCTCAGCGGGGCCTTTATGGGTCGCGCCTCCAGGGAGATCCTGAGCGGCAAAGCCTACACGGCGGAGGAAGGGGCATGAAGTTCAACGTCGATGAGATCTCCTCGGTCCTCACCGAAGAGATCCGCCAATATCGCAGTGAGGTCGACCTCGGCGAGGTCGGCCGGGTGCTCGAGGTCGGCGACGGCATCGCGCGCGTCTATGGTCTCGGCAACGCCATGGCCGGTGAGCTGCTGCAGTTCGGCGACACCGCCTTCGGCCAGGTGTTCAACTTGGAGTCGAACTCGGTGGGCGCCGTGGTGCTGGGCGACTACCTGGGGATCAAGGAAGGCGACGAGGTGCGGCGCACCGGCGAGCTGCTCTCCATCCCCTGCGGCGAGGCGATGGTCGGCCGTGTCGTCGATCCCCTCGGCCGCCCCTTGGACGGCCTCGGCGTGATCGAGACGCCGCACCGCCGTCCCCTCGAGTTTAAGGCCCCCGGCATCGCCCAGCGCCAGCCGGTGAACGAGCCGCTGCAGACCGGCATCAAGGCGATCGACTCGATGATCCCGATCGGCCGCGGCCAGCGTGAGCTGATCATCGGCGACCGCAAGACCGGCAAGACGGCGATCGCCATCGACACCATCCTCAACCAGAAGGGGACGGGCGTCATCTGCGTCTACGTCGCCGTCGGTCAGAAGGAGTCGACGATCGTCGCCCTCGTCGAGCGGCTGCGCGAGGCCGGCGCGATGGACTACACCATCGTGGTCTCCGCCTCGTCCTCCGACCCGGCGCCCCTGCAGTACATCGCCCCCTACGCCGGCGCCGCGATGGCCGAGTACTTCATGTACGCCGAGGGCCGCGCGACGCTCTGCGTCTACGACGACCTCACCAAGCAGGCCGCTGCCTATCGCCAGCTCTCCCTGCTGCTGCGCCGCCCGCCGGGCCGCGAGGCCTACCCGGGCGACGTGTTCTACCTGCACAGCCGGCTGCTGGAGCGCGCCGCCAAGCTCAGCGACGAGAAGGGCGCCGGTTCGCTGACCGCCCTGCCGGTCATCGAGACCAAGGCCGGCGACGTCTCGGCGTACATCCCCACCAACGTGATCTCGATCACCGACGGCCAGGTGTACCTGCAGGACAACCTGTTCAAGTCGGGCGTGCGTCCCGCCGTC
>WBZL01000317.1_pt1 | contig 53078 bp, 52 predicted proteins | sample 5204291 | NCBI WGS metagenome assembly WBZL01 (sample SAMN12344345, study PRJNA552823) | activated sludge metagenome | biome: Activated sludge suspended growth; feature: Nitrification reactor; material: Wastewater; isolation source: activated sludge from nitrification reactor of wastewater... | reverse complement strand
GCTTCACGCTTCTTCCGGGTATATAATAATTCGGAACCGGCGGATCTTCATGCAGCTTCTTTCCAATCCCATGTCCGACCAATGCCTTTACTACCGAATATCCGGAACCTTCAACGTAATTCTGAATCGCTGCACCAATATCATTGATATCGTTTCCGTCAATCGCCTGCCTTATGCCTCTCATCAGCGATTCCTGAGTTACCTTTAGAAGTCTTGAAGTCTTTTCAGGAATTTCGCCGACTGCAAATGTAAATGCACTGTCTCCGAAATATCCGTTCTTTTCAACACCGACATCAATTGATACAATGTCTCCATTCCTGAGTTTTCTTTCTCCGGGAATACCATGAACAACTTCTTCATTGACAGAGATGCAACTGCTTGCCGGAAAGACTCTCTTGTTTACCTTATAGCCCTTAAAAGCCGGCCTGCCGCCTTTTGAAACAATGAAGCTCTCTATCGTCCTGTCGAGTTCAAGTGTTGTAATTCCTTCTTCAACAAAAGCCTTGATATGTTTAAGAACATCAGAAACTATTTTACAGCTTTCTCTTACCAGCTCAATCTCTTTGGGAGACTTGATCAGTGCCACTAAGCCCCGTCCTTACCTTCTTGATTTTATCTTTCCGCTCTTCATGAATCCGTCATAATGTCTCATCAACAGATGCGATTCGATCTGCTGAAGTGTATCAAGCGCAACGCCAACTATGATCAACAAACTCGTGCCTCCGAAAAATGATGCAAGACCTGTTGTAACTCCGATCTTCATCAGGAATGTCGGCAATATTGCAATGATAGCAAGGAAAATAGCGCCAGGCAAAGTTATCTTTGTAAGGATGTTGTCAATATAATCAGATGTCGGTTTACCCGGCCTTACACCCGGAATAAATCCACCCTGCTTCTTCATGTTGTCAGAAACATCCTTCGGATTGAAAGCAATTGCCGTGTAGAAGTAAGTGAAGAAAACTATCAGCAATGCATATACAATCGAATAGAACCAACTTGTATAATCAAAATATTTTGCTACTCCCTGCATGAACTCACTGTTCGGGAAGAATGACAAAAACGTGCTTGGAATAAACATGATCGACTGAGCGAAAATAAGCGGCATAACACCGGCAGAGTTCACTTTCATCGGTATGTACTGAGTTACTCCTCCGAACACTTTTCTTCCGACTACCCGTTTTGCATATTGCACAGGGATCTTTCTGACTGCAACAGTAACTGCAATAACTCCCGCAATTATGAACACAAACGCTGCAATGTAAATCAACTCAATAAGCAGATTTCTTGCACCTGATGAAATCAGCTGATATTCATCAAAGATCGCATAAGGGAATCTGTCTATAATACCAATGAAAATGATAAGTGAAATACCGTTACCAATCCCCCGTTCTGTTATCTGCTCTCCAAGCCACATTAGAAATATTGTACCAGCAGTCAGGATAATTACCGTCGAAATCGTAAAGAACCATCCCGAAAATTCCGGGCTGATAATACTCTGATCTCCAACCAATCTGCTCTTTAATTGAACGCTGACACCCCATGCCTGAAGCGCTGCAACAGGAATGGTCCCAAGCCTTGTAAGCTGATTGATCTTCTTTCTTCCTTCTTCACCTTCTTTCTGAAGCTTCTGGAAATATGGAAAGACAGCTCCAAGAAGCTGGATAATGATCGATGCACTGATGTAAGGCATAATACCAAGCGCAAAAATTGCCGCATTTGAAAATGCGCCTCCGACAAAAAGATCATACAAACCAAACAGAGTATTGTCAGACTGATTCTTCTGAGCTTCAGTTAATAATGCAGCGTCAATACCGGGAAGAGTAATGTGTGCTCCGATCCTCACCACTATAAGCAGAGCAAGTGTAAAGAGAATGCGGTTTCTTAACTCCTCGATCTTAAAAATGTTTCTGAAATTCTCTACAAATCCACTCATACGGTAATGGCTTTGCCTCCGCCTTTTTCTATCTTTTCAAGAGCAGATTTGCTGAATGCATTAGCAGAAATCTCCAGCTTTGATTTCAGTTCACCGTTCCCTAAGATCTTCAATGGCTTATCTGCGCCTCTTATGACTTTGCTCTTCAAAAGTATCTCTTTGTCAACTTTGCCTTCTGAGATCTTGCCGCTGTCAACAAGCAACTGAAGTTCACTCAGATTCAGAATGTTGAATTCAACCCGGGCAAAATTCTTGAAACCGAATTTCGGAACTCTTCTCTGAAGCGGCATCTGACCGCCTTCAAACCATGCCCTGAACTTTGCTCCGGACCTTGAATGCTGTCCCTTGTGACCCCTTGTAGAAGTGCCACCGTGACCTGATCCCTGACCTCTGCCGACTCTCTTGCTCTTCTTTCTTGAACCTTCGGCGTATTTTAGATTACTTAGAATATCCATTTAGAATTTTCTTAATTTGAATTCACCGGCAAATTTGCCATAAGTGAAAATCCAAACTGCAGAAATTAACTGCAGCCGGTTTGAAAATTATTTTTCTGTGTAGTTCTCTTCTACCTTTACCAGATGTTTCACAACATTTATCATTCCCCTGATCTGAGGAGTATCCTGCTTCACGGTGGAATAATTCGGTCTTCCTAGACCAAGCGCCTCGATAGTCTGTTTCTGTTTCTTCAGTCTGCCGATGATGCTTCTTGTCTGTGTTATCTTTATCAACATTTTTCAGAAATTTATTTTTCGTACAATTCCTGCAAAGTAAGACCTCTTCTGGCTGCCACTGTTTTCGGATCCTTCAGTGTCATCAATGCCCTCATTGTCGCTTTTACTACGTTATGCGGATTAGAAGAACCGAGCAGCTTTGTCAGAATATCCTGAACTCCTGCTGACTCGAGAACCGCCCTTACTCCACCGCCTGCAATGATGCCGGTTCCGGGCGAAGCCGGTTTGAGCAATACTTTTGCAGCTCCGTATTTTCCGATGATCGCATGCGGTATCGTTCCCTTAACTATAGGGACCTCAACAACATTTTTCTTTGCATCTTCTACACTCTTTCTTATAGAGTCAGTTACTTCATTGGCTTTGCCAAGTCCAATTCCAACATGCCCTCTTCCATCTCCAACTACCGTCACGGCTGAAAAGCTGAATCTTCTTCCGCCCTTCACAACCTTCGCTACTCTTCCGATAGATACCGGCTTTTCCTTAAGCTCCAGTTCTCCGGCCTTGAATGTTTTTTTCTTTGCCATTAAAAGTGTTTTCTTTGTCAAACTTTATTGTTCTCAGGGGAGGACTCGAACCTCCACATACGGCTCCAAAGGCCGCTGTCCTGCCATTAGACGACCCGAGAATTGAGCCTCCGCAAATGCGAAAACCACAATCCGTATTTATTAGAACTTTAGGCCGCCTTCTCTGGCACCATCGGCTACTGCTTTAACTCTGCCGTGATACAAAAATCCGTTACGGTCAAATATCACACTTGATATATTCTGAGATTTCGCTTTCTCTGCTGCAAGTTTTCCAACCATTTTACTAAGCTCAATTCTTCCTTTCAGATCTTCCTTGCTGCCGGCAAGATCTTTGGACTTTGAAGATACAGAAAACAAAGTCTTTCCGCTGATATCATCTATTAACTGAGCATATATGTGATTCAGACTTCTGTAAACAACCATTCTTGGCTTTTCAGCAGACCCTTTTACTTTCTTTCTGATCTGATGTTTTATTCTGAATCTTCTCTTGCTGCTTCTGTCTACCTTGTTCATTTGAAAATTTTATTGGCTTTATTTAGCTGCCGTCTTTCCGGCTTTTCTTCTTACAAATTCATTCTCATACTTGATGCCTTTGCCTTTGTACGGTTCCGGCTTCCTGAATGACCTGATCTTAGAGGCAACCAATCCCACGAGTTGTTTGTCGATTCCCGAAATAACCACTGAGTTCGGATTAGGAACTTCGATTGTCACTTCCGGCGGAGCAACGAAAACAGTCGGATGAGAGTAACCAAGCATCATAACCAACGCCTTGCCCTTCAACTCTGCCCTGTAACCGATACCCACAAGCTCCAGCTTTTTGCTGAATCCCTCATTGACACCTGTGACCATATTCTGGATCAGCGATCTGTACAGGCCATGCAATGCCCTGTTCTTTCTGCTGTCATCTTTGCGCTTCAGATTGAGCTCTTCACCTGTGATCTCAAGCTCTACTCCGTCAACAAGTCCGAGTTTCAGCGAACCCTTCGGGCCTGTTACTTCAATAATTCCGTTACTCTGATTTACTTTTACCTTGTCAGAAATTGTGACAGGTTTTTTACCTATTCTGCTCATTTCTTTTATTGATTCTTCTGAGTTTATTACCAGACTTCAAATACAACTTCACCGCCAACCTTGCTCTTTCTTGCCTGCTTATCTGTCATCAGGCCTTTCGATGTGGATACAATTGCTATGCCCATTCCATTTCTTACTCTCGGAAGGTCTTCAAATCCTACATAACGCCTTATCCCCGGCCTGCTGATCCTTTTCAATCCAAGAATTACGCTCTCTCCTGAAGAATACTTGAGTCTTATGGACAGCTTCTTAGACTTCTTATCCGTATCGGCAATACTGTAATCCTCGATAAAAGCCGATTCTTTCAGGATGCCAGATATGGCCTCCTTGAACTTCGATGACGGCATTTCTACCGACTTCTTTCCTGCCTTGATTGCGTTTCTGACTCTCGTCAAATAATCCGCGATGGGATCTGACATTGACATTATCTGGTCTCCTGAATCTGTAAATTTATAAAATTACCAACTTGACTTTATGACACCGGGAATCTTTCCCTGTAACGCGAGTTCTCTGAACATGAGCCTGGATAAACCGAACTTCCTGTAATACCCTCTTACTCTTCCTGTCATGTTGCATCTGTTGTTCTGCCTTGTTGCACTGCTGTCTCTTGGAAGCTTCTGCAGTGCCGCATAATCTCCTTTTGCCTTCAACTCTTTCCTTTTCTCGGCATATTTTTCAACTGTCCTTTGCCTTCTTTTCTCTTTGGCGATAAGCGCTTTTCTTGCCATTATCTGTGATTAATTTTTTGATTGCTTTGACATAAAAGGCAGTCCAAAACCTTTTAACAATTCAAGTGACTCTTCGTCAGTCTTTGCTGTAGTTACAAACGTTATATCCATTCCGGATATCCTGTTCACATTATCAACATTTATCTCAGGAAAAATTATCTGCTCCTTCACACCCAGGCTATAGTTTCCCCTGCCGTCAAAACTCTTATCCGGCAAACCTCTGAAGTCCCTTATCCTCGGTATTGCAACATTCACAAATCTGTCGAGGAATTCAAACATTCTGGCGTTTCTCAAAGTCACCCTTACTCCTATGTTTACGCCTTCTCTCAACTTGAAATTTGACACTGATTTCTTTGCCTTAACAACTGCAGGCTTCTGTCCGGTTATGGCTTCAAGTTCCTTTACTGTTGTATCAATAAGCTTAGGATCCTGTGTTGCCATGCCGACTCCGACATTGATGCTTATCTTCTGAAGTCTTGGCGCCTCCATTACATTCTTGTAATTGAATTTCTTCTGGAGCTCCGGAACAACTTTTTCCCTGTAGTGAGCAAGCAATCTTATTGGTACCTTCTCTTCAACAAAATGCTCGGCAGATTTCTTTTCCTGCTTGTCAGCACCTTTAGCCGCCGGATCCTGTTCCTTTTTTCTGTCTTGTTTTGTCTTTGCCATGTCTTATTTAGCTGATGACTATTTCACCTGATTTCCTGCTAAGTCTCATTCTTGATACTTTGCCGGTCTTTTCGTCCTTTATGACCTGTGATCCGATCCTTGTCGGTACATTTGTCTTTGGGCACATAAGCATTACATTTGTCATGTTTATCGGCGCCTCTCTCTTAACGATCCCGCCCTGAGGATTCTTCTGCGAAGGCTTTGTATGCCTGTGAACAATGTTCACACCCTCTACTATCAGTCTCCCCTTTTTCCTGTCAATGAAAAGCACTTTACCAACAGTGCCGCGCGCATTGCCTGATACGACCTTTACAGTGTCGTTCTTTCTTAGCTTTGTCTTTACGAGTTTGTTTTCTTTCATCTTCTTTAAATACTATATGACTTCAGGTGCAAGTGAAATGATCTTCATGAACTGCTTGTCTCTCAATTCCCTTGCAACCGGTCCGAAAATTCTTGTGCCCTTCGGCTCATTCTGATTGTTGATTAGTACGGCAGCATTTTCATCAAACTTTATGTAGCTTCCGTCCTTTCTTCTTGTTTCCTTTGCAGTTCTTACTATGACTGCCTTTGAAACTTCTCCCTTTTTTACAGTGCCGCCGGGAATTGCACTCTTAACGGTGACCACAATTACATCACCCACACCCGCATATCTTCTGTCAGAACCTCCCAGAACTCTTATGCATCTGACGGACTTAGCGCCGGAATTGTCCGCCACCACAAGATTAGTTTCTTCCTGTATCATCTCAGTTTAACTGTTGTTAAATGGTTATTTTACTTTTTCGACAATTTCAACGAGTCTCCATCTCTTTGTCTTGCTGAGTGGCCTGGTCTCCATGATCTTTACCTTGTCGCCAATATCACACAGATTTTTTGGATCGTGAGCCGCAAACTTTGTCGTCTTCTTGAAATACTTCTTGTAGATAGGATGCATTATTTTCTTTTCTTCGCTGACAATAATGGTCTTATCCATTTTGTTGCTAAGCACCTTTCCAACTCTGGTCTTTCTCATCCCCGTGTGCGAAGTCTTCTTTTTCTCTTCTGCCGGAATGTTTGTAATTTCTTCAGTCATTTACAGATTACTTTTTTGTTGAAGATTTGCTTTTTGATATTCCAAGTTCCATTTCCTTGAGAATGGTCTTGTATCTGGCTATATCTTTTTTTGCATTTGATATGGCTTTGTAATTCTCAAGTTGTCCTGTTCCGTGCTGAAACATATAGTTCTGAAGCGCCTCATAGCTGTCTGAAAGCGATTGCTTGATGTCTTCCGGCTTCATGTCTCTTATCTGATGTGCTTTCATTGTTATTAGTCTATTCTTGAAACGAATTTTGTTTTAATAGGAAGTTTGTGTGACGCTAGTCTCAACGCTTCCTCCGCGATCTGTTTATTTACTCCATCGATCTCAAACATAACTCTTCCCGGGCGGACAACTGCTACCCAAAACTCCGGTGCTCCCTTTCCTTTACCCATTCTTGTTTCTGCCGGTTTTTTCGAGACCGGCTTATCGGGGAATATTCTTATGAAAACTCTTCCGTCCCTCTTCATATACCTTGTCATCGCAATTCTGGCAGCTTCTATCTGTCTGTCAGTTATCCATGCCGGCTCCATTGCTTTGAGTCCGAATGTGCCGAATGAAACTGTATGACCTCTGCCTGCGCTTCCTCTCAGATGCCCTCTTTGCGCTTTTCGATACTTGACCCTCTTGGGCATTAACATAGCCTAAATCTCCGATGGTTTAATTTCGTGATAGTTTTTCGCCTCTGCAAATCCAGACCTTCACACCTATTGCTCCGTAAATCGTATGCGACGTTACTGATGCATAATCAATATCCGCTCTTATGGTCTGAAGCGGGATTCTTCCTTCTTTATACTGCTCAGTTCTTGCAATTTCCGCACCGCCAAGTCTTCCTGCGCACATTATCTTGATACCTTCAGCTCCCATCCTCATCGTAGAAGTTATTGCCGATTTCATTGCTCTCCTGAAAGACACCCTGTTTGCCAACTGCGATGCAATGTTTTCCGCAACCAGATGAGCATTCAACTCAGGTTTCTTGATTTCAAGCACATTTATCTTAACTTCCTTATTGGTGATCTTCTTGATCTCACTCTCAAGCTGAGTTATTTCCTTTCCGCTTTTCCCGATCACAAAGCCCGGCCTTGAAGTATTAATTGAGAGAGTGATCTTCTTAAGGGTCCTCTCTATATTTATGCTTGCAACTCCTGCTTTCTCAAGTCTTTTCCTTAGATATGACCTTATCACAGAATCTTCAACAAGCTTCTGCGCAAAGCTCTTGTCATCATACCAATTAGAATCCCATGTATTGATAACTCCTAACCTGAAACCGACGGGGTGAGTCTTCTGTCCCAAAGAATCTCCTTAAATGTTTTTTGGATTATTAGATTTTTGTTCGAACTGCTGAACTATGACTGTTAAGTGTGCCGATCTCTTCTGTATCCTGAAAGCCCTTCCCTGAGGTGCCGGAAGTATTCTTTTCATAGATGGGCCACCGTTTACGAAAATTTCTTTGACAAATACTTCATTCTGTCCGATTCTTCCCGTATCAGCCTTGTTGACCAAATTGCTGTATGCTGAAAGTACTGTCTGCTCGACCACCTTTGCAGCGCTCTTATTAGTGTACTTCAGAATGCTGACAGCTTCATCAACTCTCTTATTTCTCACAAGGTCCACTACCAAACGCATTTTCCTGGGAGAAGAACCTATATATCTTTTCAATGCACGTGCTTCCATTATCTTCCTCCTCCTGCTTTCTCATCTTTTCTTTGACCTGAATGAGCTCTGAATGTTCTCGTATGAGAAAACTCACCAAGCTTATGCCCAACCATATTCTCAGATACAAAAACAGGTATGAACTTATTGCCATTATGTACGGCAAATGTATGCCCCACAAAATCAGGCGGTATTGTACATGCCCTTGCCCATGTCTTTATGACTTTCTTCTGCTTCTGAGCGTTGAGCTTGTCAACCTTCTCCATAAGCTTAAAATCTAAATAGGGCCCTTTTTTAAGTGATCTCGACATTATTTCCTCTTTTTGACAATAAACTTATTGGAAATGTTCTTTTTCTTTCTTGTCTTGTAACCTTTTGCCGGCAATCCCCAAGGGCTGACAGGATGTCCGCCGCCGGAAGTCTTGCCTTCTCCTCCACCCATCGGGTGGTCAACCGGATTCATTGCAACACCTCTCACGTGAGGCCTCTTTCCAAGCCATCTGTTTCTTCCGGCTTTACCGATGCTGATATTCTCATGATCAGGATTGCTTACTATTCCAATAGTTGCTTTGCATTTATTCAGAATCATTCTTACTTCGCCCGAAGGAAGTTTGACCTGTGAGTATTTGGAATCCTTTGCAACTAACTGCGCCGATGTTCCTGCGCTTCTTGCAATCTGAGCTCCCTTTCCGGGCTTAAGCTCCACATTGTGAATGAAAGTACCGACCGGTATTACTGCAAGCTCCAGTGTATTTCCTGTCTTAAGGTCAGCCTCGTTATTTGACTCGATCTTCTCTCCAACCTTAATTCCGTCCGGGGCAACTATATAATTCTTGGTCCCGTCAGCATACTGGATCAACGCTATTCTTGCAGTCCTGTTAGGATCATATTCAACGGCAATTACAGTTGCTTCTGCCTGGTTGGTTCTCTTAAAATCGATGATCCTGTATCTTCTCTTATGACCGCCGCCTCTGAACCTCGTCGTTATCCTTCCAAGATTGTTTCTTCCCCCGGATTTCTTCAGCGGGGCAAGAAGTGATTTTTCCGGAGTTGACTTGGTTATCTCCTCAAACGAAGATATGCTGTAATACCTTGTCGCAGGAGTTATCGGTTTTAGTTTCCTTAAAGCCATTAGTTTGGTTGATTATTATTCCAGATTATCAAGACAAAATTTAATATCGAACAATTTTTGGGAAAACTTCAAATTACGGAAAACGCTTTGGAAAGTCAATACTGGAAAATGACCCAAACCAAAGTTTTTTCACACAAATTTAACTTTACGCTCACATCACGGCTAAATACTGCAAAAAGCAAAACCCGGCCGGAATGTGTCAGAATCCTTCCGGCTGCATCTTTGCTTCATTTCACACAACTCTTTGCACCCTGGCACGCAATTTGTTGTCAGCCCTTCAGTAGTTCAGAGATGATCGTTGTAACTGTAACTCCGTCTGCTTCTGCATTGAAGTTTGCTATCAATCTGTGCCTCAGTACGGGAAGTGCCGCTTTATCAATATCTTCCTTCTCCGGTGTAAATCTTCCGTCAAGAATGCAATTTGTCTTGGCTGCCAGTATCAAATTCTGAGAAGCTCTCGGCCCAGCTCCCCAGCTTATATAATTCTTAACTATCGAACTCGCCTCATCGGAATTTGGCCTTGTTCTTCCAACCAATTTAACTGCGTATGAAATTATTTCATCTGATACCGGCACTTTTCTTACAAGTCCCTGATAAACCAAAATATCTTCTCGTGAAAACATTTTTTTCAGATCAGGCACATAACTGCTGGTTGTTTTTCTGATTATTTCAGTCTCCTCATCGAATGAAGGATACTCCAGCCACAAATTAAACATAAACCTGTCCAGCTGTGCCTCAGGTAAAGGATAAGTACCTTCCTGCTCAATGGGATTCTGCGTGGCCAGCACAAAGAACGGCTCATCTAATATATAGGTCTTGCCTGCAGCGGTCACTTTGTGTTCCTGCATTGCTTCTAATAATGCAGATTGTGTTTTGGGAGGTGTCCTGTTTATTTCATCAGCAAGAATGATGTTTGCAAAAACAGGACCCGGGACAAACTTAAATTTCTTGCTCGAATCAACATCGCTATCCAGAATTTCTATGCCTGTAATATCAGAAGGCATGAGGTCAGGCGTAAACTGAATCCTGTTGAAACTAAGATCCAGAACCTCAGCCATTGTCTTTACAATAAGCGTCTTGGCCAGCCCCGGAACTCCAATTAGCAAGCAATGACCCTTTGCAAGTATTGAAACGATAATTTGGCGGATTATCTCATCCTGTCCGACAATTGCCTTTGATATTTCAAGTTTCAGTTCCCTAAACTTCTTGTTCAGAGCATTGACAAGCTCCGTATCGGAGATCTTACTCAGATCGCTATGGGGCATTTTCAGAAAATTCAGTTAATTTCAACAATTTCGGGATTTCCGAATTCTGTTACTTCATCAATGACATTGTCTACATCTCCTGCAATTGAAAAGACCATTTTGTCAGGACGCAGATACTTCTCGGCAGTCACCCTAATGTCTTCTTTTGTCAAATCGTTGACAGTCCTTATGTAAGTATTGTAATAATCATTATTCAAGCCAAACAGCTTTAGGTTGATTGCCTTTGACGCTATTGAGTTTGGTGTTTCAAGTTGCAGAGGAAAATTTCCGGATACGAAATTCTTTACATTCTGAAGCTCTTCATCACCCGGTTCGGTTTCTCTAAGAATGTTTATTTCCTTCATGATCTCACGTATTGTTGCCGCAGTAATGTCAGTCTTTATTTCCGTCAGCACGGAAATATCGCCTCCGAACCTGTGTGAGCTCAGAGCTGATCTTGCTGAATATGTAAAGCCATGTACTTCTCTCAGATTCTTGTTGATCCTTGAGGTGAAATAACCTCCGAGTATTGTGTTCATAAGCGACACCTTAATAAAGTCAGGGTCATTTCTGTTTATACACACATGTCCGATCCTAAGTGAAGACTGAACTGCTCCCGACTTTCTGGTCAGCACTACTTTGGATGAATTCATTTCCGGTTTTTGCGGAGCTTTGATTTCTTCAAACGGGGCATTCCAATTTCCAAATTCAGACTCGAGCCTCAATACAGCTTCTTCAGGAGAAATATCACCAACAAAAGCAACAATAAGATTTTCCGGCGAATATGTCTTCTCGTAGAATCTTTTCAGATCAGTTGCTTCAAATGAAGCAACCGATGAACTGTTTCCGTCAACCGAATTCGAATACGGATTATTAACATAGACTGCCTGTCTGTAAGATCTTGATGCAAGATAATCCCCGTCATCAATCATTGAGAGCAGACTGTTTAGTCTTTGCTCTTTCACTCTCTGAAGTTCTTCATCTGAAAAAACGGGATTCCTTATAACATCAGCAGCTATTCCAAATATTTCATCAAAATGCTTTGTAAGTGAGTAGCAACTAACGTAGCTGGCATCATAGTCTGCACCGGTTGAAAGTGTCGCTCCAAGAAAATCTGCCTGTTCCGCAATCACGGAAGCTGATCTTTTTGAAGTACCCTTGGTTAACATCTCTGCCGTAAAAGAACTCAGCCCGGCTTTATTACTCCCGATCATTGTATCCGAATAGGCACCCTGCTTAAATACAAATCTTGCGGTTACCAGAGGAAGTTTCCTGTCTTCAATTACCAATACTGTTATGCCTGAAGGCGTTACTGTCTCAAAAAACTTTGGGAAGTTAATGTCCTTTGGCCTGCCTGGTGTTGGCGGAATCGACCTGTCCAATGGTTCTCCAATTTCCTTTATCACTGTCTTATTCATTTCTTTGGAATATAGTTTAGTACAATCCTTTTTTCTTTGTTCAGAAAACTGTTTGCTGCAACCACAATATCTTCCTTTGTAACATTCAGATAATTCATAACCTCTGCATTTATCCTTCCGCAATCATTGTGAAAAGTTTTGAGGAACGAAAACTTATCAGCGAGCCCGACAATTGACTGTCTTCCTGAACTGAAATAAGTTTCCACCCGGTTCTTAACTTTTTCAATTTCAATTTCTGAAATATTGCCATTCTTAACATCCTCAATGGCAGAATCAATTCTACGCTGCACATGATCCGAACTCTTGCCCTTAAGCACAATCGCGCTGACTGCAAATATTCCTGCTTCTTCAAGTCCGTAAACCGCCGTGTCGATCTCATTTACAAGTTCGAGATCATACTCCAGCTCTTTAACTAGTCTTGAACTGTCACCTTCAGTAAGAATTCCACTCAGCATATTCAAAGCATAATATTCTTTCGATCCGGATTCAGGTATCCTGTAGAAAAGAAACTTGCCTTCAAGATGAACATTGTCTGATACTTCCACAATTTGCTCTGAGGAAATATCATCAGGCATGACCTTATTTCTGCTGAAGTCAACTCCACGGCTTATGCTTCCGTAATATTTTTCAATCAGCCGTATTGTTTCATCATAATCAATATCCCCCACTACCGATATCACGGCATTTGAAGGCGTATAGAATTTCTTGTGAAAGATCTTCAGGTCATCTATTGTTGCAGTATCAAGCTCTTCCATGTTTCCGATTATCGGCCATGCATAAGCGCTGTTTGCAAACAGCCTCTTTGAACCTTCATCTTCAACAGTACCGTAAGGCGAGTTATCTATATACATGAGCTTCTCCTCCGCGACAACATCTTTCTGAACTCTCAGAGCTTCTTCCGTAATTCCAAATCCGGCTATCCTGTCAGAGTCAAGCCAGAAGGCAATTTCAAGATGAGAAGATGGAAGACAAATGAAGTAGCTGGTCGAGTCCCAGGTAGTATAAGCATTGCTGTCGCCCCCGTTGTTGTTAAGTATCTCATCAAATTTACCTTTTGGTACATTCGGCGAACCTTCAAACATCAGATGCTCAAACAAATGCGCCAGTCCGGTCTTTCCGGGATCTTCATCCTTAGAGCCCACATGATATGTCGTATTAACAGCAACCGAAGGAATCCTCTTGCTTCTGCTCATTACAACCGACAGACCATTGTCAAGCTGATGCTCTACATATTCGATTGAAGGAATTGCTGTCCTTATATTCTCTGCAGGTGTTTGTTTCATTAATTCTTGCTCTCTCCGTTTGCAGGAAGGTAATTGATAACAACGCAGTTTGCATTTGATACGAAATCTCTCACAGAACTTTTTATTTCATCCTTTTTAACAGATAAATATCTTTCGCTGACTTCATTTATCATCATAGGGTTGCCAAAATACAGCTGATTGAATACTGTCTCAATTGCAATGTTCTGGATCTTAAGATGCTTGGCAATTGATGCAAACTCGAGACCGTTTCTGACCTTTTCAAACTCATTATCAGTGCAACCTTCATTTGCGAAGATCTCAATTTCCGACATGATTCTGTTCCTTACCTCAGTAATATCTATTCCCGGATTTACATAAGCACGTATTATCAGTGCGCCTTTGTCTTCGATTGCATAATTCATGATCCTGATTGACTTCACAATTTTTTCATCATAAACAAATTTCTTATATAGTCTGCTGCTTTCAGAGTTTGCCATAATTTCTGAAAAGTATTCAAATGTATATTGCTCATGTGAACCCATCCCCGGAATCTGATAGCAGATATTGACAGCAGGCAGCTGAATGTTGTCATAGTGATCTTCAACAATATTCTTGTCCAACTGAGTAAAAACATTTGGTATCCTGTCAATCTCACACTTTCTTCTTAATCCTCCAAAATATTTTCTGACAAGTTTTTCGGTATTATCATATTCAATATCACCGGCAATTACCAGGACTGCATTGCATGGCGAATAGAACATTTTGTGAAATTCAATTGCGCCTTCAACAGTAAAGGATCTTATATCTTCTTCTGAGCCTATGATCGAATGTTCATAGCCCGATCCTCTGAAAAGATTCCTGAATATATCATTGAACATATTCCCGTAAGGTGCATTGTCAAAGACCTGCTTCTTTTCTTCAAGGACCACATTCTTTTGATTTTCAAGATTCTCCTCGGATATGTCCAGAAAATTCATCCTGTCAGATTCAAGCCAAAGTCCTGTTTCGAGGTTGTTCGAAGGCAGTATATCAAAATAGACAGTTACATCCTGCATTGTAAAAGCATTGCATGAACCGCCGAGACGAAGTACATGACCAAAATGTTCATTCTTCTTGACATTCTCCGAGCCCTGAAACATCATGTGCTCAAACAAATGAGCAATTCCATGAAAACCTTTTTTCTCATCCTTTGATCCGACCTTATAACCTGCTGTCACACTTACGATTGGATTACTGTTGTCTTTGTACATTATACAGTGGAGTCCGTTTTCGAGGGTAAATTCCTCAAAGCTAATAAGTCGTTTCAAAGGATTCATTAACAAGGGAGAAGTCACTGATTTCTTGAAGTTTTGCACTATGAATTTAATTAATAAGGTTTGTCGTTTGCCAACAAAGAAATTAGCCATTTATGATTACAAAGTCAGCGATTATTTCTATGCCAAATGGGTCAATCTCAATGTCCCGCTAAATCAAAGATCCGCGTTTCATCTCAAAATTGTCTGCAAAATAAATTCCGGTTTTCAGGCATAGTTGCAACATCTGCCGCAAATTCTTGATTCATTACATCTTAAAGAACTAATGCGGGCTAAATTGGTCACTCTTTTTGGATTAAACCTCAATGTCTGATTGCTTAATTTGATGAGCAACAAAATATGCTGAGAGAATAAATTCTCAGACATGAATTGAAGTAAAGATCCTTGTTCACCCCTGAAGGAACCAAAAAGCAGTTTCAATAATTCACTTGGTAAGAATTACAAAACACCTAATAAAATTCAAAATGAAAAAGACAAAAACTAACTTCATCGGCATTGAAACTGATAAAGCTGAACTCCTTGCAGGTAAGCTCAATCTGCTGCTTGCAAACTATTCAATTTTTTACCAGAATACGCGCGGCTATCACTGGAACATCAAAGGTGAGAAATTCTTCGAACTTCACGTTAAATTTGAAGAGCTCTATAACAGCCTGATAATCAAGATCGACGAGATTGCAGAAAGAATACTAACGCTTGGATATTCACCGCAGCACAAGTATTCCGTTTATAATTCAGAATCAGCGATTAAAGAAAGCAATCAGGTATCTGACGGGAACAAGGCAGTGAAGAACATTCTGGAATCTTTTTCGGTGATAATTGCTTTGCAGCGTGAATTGCTTGACCTTTCAGCCGAAGCCGGTGATGAAGGCACAAATGCACTGATGAGTGATTATCTTAAAGAACAGGAAAAGCTTGTCTGGATGTATTCAGCATATGCCGCATAGATCTATCTGAACGATAAAAATATTTAACACTCACAATCAAAGCACAACAAAGTTATGTTGTGCTTTTTTTGATTTTATTATGACTTAAGTCATACTATGTATGAATCTGCTATGACTATTTTTGTATTATGAAATTCAATCTTCTGCGCATAATAATATTTTGGCTCTCCACTTGTGGTATTGTTTATTCACAGTTCAGCATTTCAGGAAAGGTAATTGACTCTTATACAAATGAAGGCATTGACCGGGCAAAGGTCACTGTATCTTCATCTTCAAGAGAAACATATTCACTTCCGGATGGGAGCTTCAGAATCAATGTTTCAAAAGATACCTCATGTGTACTGATCATCACCAGGATTGGTTATGAAGATCTGAACATCACGATAAGTTCTCCCGGTTCATACAAGGGAATTGTCTCGGAATTTTTTATGAAGCAATCTCAGATAACTTCAGGTACTATCGATGTAAATGAAGGCCGGATAGAAACCGAGCTCAAATATGCAACGCTTCCGGTTTCACTTGTTACTGAAGAAGACATTAAGGGTTTGCCTTATATTGCAGTGCCAAACACTATTGAAATGAAGACAGGTATCAATCTTCTGCGTGACGGTGTTTGGGCAAATGACATCTCAATAAGAGGCTTGAGTCGCGACAATGTAATAACTCTTGTCAACGGAAACCGGATTGAGACTGCAAACAACCATTCGGGACGGCTGGCGCTGATCGATCTCAACACAGTAGAAAGAATAGAATTTATCAAAGGCGGAACTTCATCAATATACGGATCCGGAGCAATGGGCGGAATTGTAAATATCATAACCAAGTCGGGAATGTTAAGCAGCAGTTCATCAGTCTCAGGGTCAGTAACGGGTTCATATTCAGGCGTAAACGAACTCTCTTCATTGAACCTTTCGCTTCAGATGAACCTTCCCGGCGCATATCTCAATTCATACATTGTTACCAGAAATTCTTCAGACATGCAGACCCCATCCGGAGCCATTCCAAATTCTTCATTCAGGGATGAAGGAATTCATCTTGATGCAGGATTGAAGCTTTCAGCAAGCAGCATTCTCAAATCTACTTTTGAGAACTTTCACTCGCCTTTTGCAGGTATTCCCGGCGGATATCCGGTGTTTCCTGACAAGTCGCGCACGACATATCTGAATGCACAAAGAACTATGGCTGATCTCACCTATGAATTGAGTGATGTTTCTGACTCGTTCAACAAATTTTCAGCGAGGATATTCTATCAGGCAATAGACAGAGAAGTTGAAGTACTTCCGAATTCTATCGTAACAATGCCCGCAACTGCCACTTCTCCTGCAAGAAGGATAAACAATGTTTCAATTTATCCGTCAGGGTTTCATGATGTTGGAGGTGTGCTCATACAGTCTGAATTTCTACTTTCCGGTTCAAGCCGGCTTGTTGCAGGCATTGACGGCTGGATGAGAAAACTCAAGACCGAGAGAGAAAGGACTCAGATCATTCAAACGCTGGATTCAATGAATAATGTAACTTCCACTAATACGGTTGTAACGGGAGATGTACCGGTTCCAAATTCAGAATATCTCAGCACAGGAATCTTTGCGCAAAATCAGACATCCTTCATGAATGAAAAACTTTTCCTTGACCTCAGCGGGAGAGTTGACGCAATTTTTATTTCAAACGAGGAAACAATTTCACCGCTCTATACAATTACTAATGGAGTCAAGAACACATCGCCATCAGGACAAAAAGTGATCTGGCAGGCAACTGAAGAGAATGATGTATCATGGAGCGCAACTGCAGGTGCCAATTACAGGCTCAGCAGCAAATGGAATGTTCATGCAAACGTATCTGCTTCTTACCGCTCACCCGGACTCGAAGAAAGATTCCAGTACATCGACCTGGGAAGCATTATTCGGATCGGAAACCCTGAGCTCAAACCCGAGAGAGGATACTTTGTATCCGGCGGCTTTAAGTACTGGGGTGAAAAGATGAATTTCGGATTTGAAGGTTTCGGAAATTTTCTAAATGATCTTGTAGTTGAAGTGCCGGCTACTTACGAAGGACGATCAGCATTGAAGAAAGAAAATGTCGGCTCTTCGAGGATTGCGGGATTTGATGCTGACTTTGAATACAACTTCATTAGCGGTATGACCTTGCTCGGCGGAGCTTCATACATCAGCGGAGTGAACACTGAGGATGATACTCCTCTTCCGCAGATAGCTCCATTTAACGGCAGACTTGGGATAACCTATTACACACCTTTTGGTGTGAAGTTGTCTTTTAATTCAATTGCTTATTCGGCTCAGAACAAGGTAGCATCAGGCGAAATAACCACTCCGGGTTATGCTGTATTTCACTTGTATGCAAACTACACCTGGCTCTTCTCTGAAATTTCATCGGTCGGAATTTCAGCGGGCATAGAAAACATCTTTGACAAGAACTATCGAAGTCATCTTTCAACGGCAAGAGGCTCAGTTACATCAGAACCCGGAAGAAATGCATTCATAAATCTAAGCCTAAACCTAAGATAATGGATTGGTTCTGGATTGCTCTTGCATCAGCAGTACTATCAGCCACAGCTGCTATCATGCAGAAGAAAGTTCTGATGTCAATTGATCCGTTGAATTTTTCCTTTCTGATATCTGCACTCACTGCAATTTTCTCTTTACCTTTTGTCTATTCAATTAACTTTGCAGTGATCAGCAATATCTCCCTTGCCGTACTGTTTGGGAAATCAGTTCTGAACGCACTTGCATTCCTCTGCATCATGTCAGCGCTGAAGCATCTTGAAATAAGCAGGGCTCTTCCAGTGATGGCAATATCGCCAATGGTAATATCAGTGCTGGCATTTGTCTTTCTCGGTGAATCTCTGAAACCGCTAGAAGTTGCCGGAATAATACTTATCTCAATCGGAACATATTCACTGGAGCTAAAGAAAGGCGAAAGCGCACTATATCCGTTCAGAGTGTTAGGCAATTCAAAGTATCACAGACTCTTGCTCACTGCCCTTGCACTCATTTCGATATCTTCAGTTATTGACAAGGCACTGTTAAGCAATTTCAAACTGCCCCCGATGACCTTTCTTGTGTTCCAGAATTTCTTCTTCCTGATAATATTCTTTGCCATCATGATTGTGTATCGCAAAGGCAAAGTTAATGGCGGCTCGTTTTCATTGGAGAAAAAGTTGGTGATACTCCTTATTGCAATAGCAGTAGTGACAGTGCTTTACAGATGGGCTCAGATCGAGGCAACAAAAATCGCTCCTGTTGGCCTGGTAATTTCCGTGAAGAGACTCTCAGTATTGTTTGCGAGCATAGCCGGTGCGCGGCTTTTCAAGGAAGGTGATTATACAAGAAGAGCAGTTGCTGCATTGCTGATAGTCGGTGGTGCAATGATGATCTTCAGGGACTAACCCGTCAAACTAATCAATTGAATTAATAGGAACAGATACTGAAATAGTTGTTCCGGGATTTTTTTCATTGCCCAGCAAACCCGGACTCTTGATCTCAATTTTCCCTCCATGCTTTTCGATAGCACGTTTAACAGTAGCAAGACCAAGCCCCGTGCCTTCAACATTTGCTTTCTTTGCATTGCTTGCCCTGTAGAATTCACTGTATATATTCTTCATCTCATCAGATGGGATTCCAATTCCCGAATCCGAAACCGAAATGTGAATTACATCATCACTTTCATCCAATCTTATCTGGACACTGCCACCGTTAGGAGTATATTTCACCGCATTGCTTAATATATTTGAGATGACAAGTTCCATCAGTCTTTTGTCTGCGACTACCTGTCTGCACTTGTCGGACACCTCCTCAAACTCAAGACTGATGTTCTTAAGTTCAACTTTAGATCTCATTGATTCAATTGATGTCGCAATTATCTTTTCAAGATATACCGGTTCCTTTCTTATCTGCTCAAGAAGTTTAACTCTGGAAACATCGAGAATATCATTTGTAAGTACGATCGCATCGTCGGCTCGTGATTTTGATTTTTTCAGAATATCCTTCACTTTATCTGTAAGTTCACCAGCAATTCCGCCAAGAAGTATATTCAGGTAAGATGAAATTGCGGCTATTGGTGACTTGATCTCATGGACAACAGCCATTACATAATTCTGTTTCTCCAGTTCAGCGGTTTCAATTTTCTTTAGTGCCTCATTCAATTCCTGCTCTCTCATGAAATGCGCAGAGGCAAGGTTGTTGGAAAATTTGACACTCATAAGCAGCATCAGCCAGTATGCGGAAAGATGCACTATTGTTTTTGGAACAGACATTTTTTCTTGTGCATCTCCGGTAAGAATATCAAAATACGGAAAAACACCGGAGTTGACAAGGATCACCATTGCCGAGAACATCAGAAGAAGTATAATGAATATGCCGGTTACAATTCTTCCGGGCAGTATCATGCTGGCAATGATCGCGTGAAATACAAAGAACAAACTGAATGGGCTCTCGAGAAGTCCGGTAACATATACCAAAGCAAGGAGTGTCAGAAGATCACAGACTATCTGAACAAATGCAGTCCGCATTGCTTCTGACACATTAACATCAGATTGCTTATCCAGTTTTCTGGTGAGTACGTCGAATATCAGATTGTAACCAAGTACAATCAGAAGGCAGACAAAAATTCCGGTGTTCTGAAACTGGCTTCCCTTGTCTTCATTAAAGAACTGAAGATAAAGGAAGAATAAGGTCAGCATGATGACAGCTCCGTAACGAAGTTTGATGAACCATTTGTTACGGTCTGACACAAGATGGTACAAGTAATCGAAGTCCTTGGTATGTGCAGGAATCAGATTAAGCATCGAATCAAATTAATATTTAAGATGCACTAACTCAGGAGATGAACTTTCCTCTCTTTTGATAATGAGTATGCAGAAGCTTGTGAGACAGTTTTCCGCAAGGTCCGTCGGTAAGGAACTTTTCGTAAATGTATTTAATCCTCGGATTCTCGTGAGACTTTCTCACAGGCAATGAAGCTTCTTCTTCGTAAATTGCCTTTGCCCTGAGTTTTCTTATAAGCTCAGAAGTTGGGATAGGCTGTCCGCCTCCGCCAATGCAACCGCCGGGGCATCCCATTATTTCAATGAAATGGAAATCATTAAGTTCGCCCTTAAGAAGCATTTCCATAACGGTCTTGGCATTTGCAGTTCCGTGAGCCACCATGAACTTCAGCTCAACGCCTTCGAGGAAACTGAATTGCTCGACACAATTCTCGAGCTTAACGGAAGCTTGTTTGATACCTTCCATTCCGCGGCAGGCTTCAATGTTCAGACCTTTGAACGGAACATGTCTTCCTGTTACAAGTTCATAGACAGTTCTCAATGCAGCTTCCATTACACCTCCGGTTGCTCCGAATATCAATCCGGCACCGGAAGCTTCGCCAAACGGTTCATCGAAATTCGATTTTGGAAGTTCCGGAAGAACCAATCCTGTTTCACGGATCATCTTTGCAAGCTCACGCGTAGTCAAGCCGTAATCAACATCCTTAAATCCGGATGAATTCATCTCCGGCCTGTTGCATTCGAATTTCTTTGCTGCGCATGGCATGACTGCGACAGTTACAATGTCTTTCGGATCAATGTTCTGTTCCTTCGCATAGAAAGTTTTTATCACGGCTCCAAACATTTGCTGAGGTGACTTTGCCGAAGAGAGATAATCCAGATGCTCCGGATAGAAATGCTCTATGTATTTCACCCAACCGGGTGAGCAGGAAGTAAATTGCGGTAACATAACACTTTGGTCTTTGTCAACGATAGCTCTTTTCAGTCTGTTCAGAAGTTCAGTGCCTTCTTCCATTATTGTAAGGTCGGCAGTAAAATTAGTATCGAACACCCTGTCAAATCCCATTCTCCTTATGGCAGTGTTGAGCTGGCCGGTCATTGATGTTCCGGGAGGCAATCCAAACTCTTCGCCGATTGCCGCGCGAGGTGACGGAGCAGTTTGTATTACAACATGTTTTGCGGGATCTTCGATTGCTTTCCAGATATCGTCGGATGGATCATTTGCATGCAAAGCTCCTGTAGGACAACGATTGATGCATTGTCCGCAGTTGATGCAAATAACATCTGCAAGGGGCTTATCCATGAAAGTTCCGATCATAGTATCATAACCGCGATGTATTGCTTCAAGCACACCGACTTCCTGAAGATCTATGCAGGTTCTTACACATCTTCTGCACAATATGCACTTATCCATATCCCTCACAACTGCATGCGAGGTCTTGTCAATTTCAAATCTTGATTCACATACATGTCCGAATTCATATCCGTCAACTCCGTACTCCTTTGCCAGGGATTGAAGCTCGCAATTGTTATTTCTCACACAACTGTAACACTCTCCATAGTGCTCACTAAGCAGCAGATCAAGAATGTGCTTCCTTGCTTTCCTTACTTTATTGGAGAATGTCTTTATCTTAACAGGTGCAGTTACAGGGAAAGCACACGCTGCCTGAAGTGTTCTCATTCCTTCAACTTCAACAACACACATTCTGCAATTTCCTGCAATGCACAGGTCTTCATGATAACAAAGCGTGGGTATATGAATATTATTCTCGCGGCATATTTCAAGTATCGTTCTTCCCATAGGGACAGACAACTTTTCTCCGTTTACTTCAATGGTAACATTTGCACCTATGCCTGTTCTGTCCTTTGCCTTGGGAATGATATGAGGTCTTTGCGACACAGGGCTTCTCAATTCAGTTTGCGTAATCATGTGAGTACACCTTCAGCTTTTGATTTAAATATCTCTTCTTTAAAGTTTTCCAATGTTGAAATGAACGGATTCGGACTTGTCTGCCCGAGACCGCACTTTGAAGCAATTTGCATTGTTCTTCCAAGGTCCTTAAGCTTCTCAATATATTCAAAAGTGAATTCACCATTCTCAATCATTTCAACACCCTCAAGCAATTTTACATTTCCGATTCTGCACGGTGTACATTGACCGCAGGACTCTTCTACAAAAAATTCCATGAAGCTCTTCAGGATATGCAGCATGTTCCGGGAATCATTGAAGATCATTATCGATCCGCCGGTTGCCGCGTCCTCATATGCAAGGGACCTGTTGAAATCTTTCTTGCCGATGCAGACTCCAGAAGCTCCGCCGACCTGAACGGCTTTTGCATTTTCTGCTCCCACAATCTGTAGAAGTTCCTTTATCGTTGTACCCCAGGGCAATTCATACACGCCGGGGTTTTCACAATCACCGGAGACAGAGAACAGCTTCGAGCCGGTAGATTTGTCAGTTCCGTTCTCACAGAACCATGCACCGCCTTTGAGAATAATATGCGGAATCAACGCAAGGGTTTCCACATTGTTGACGATAGTAGGATGTCCCATGAAACCCGTGTTCACGGGAAACGGCGGTCTGTTTCTCGGCTCACCTCTGTATCCTTCAAGCGATTCTATCAAAGCGGTTTCTTCGCCGCAGACATAAGCTCCTGATCCCAGCCGAATAGTAATATCAAAGTTGAATCCTTCTTTTCCAAGTATGTTCTTTCCTAGCCGTCCGGATTGTCTCATCTTCTCAAGATACGATTCAAGAAACGAGAGCATATAAAAATATTCTCCCCGGAGATATACAATGCCTTCATCCGCGCCGATAGTATAGCCGGCAATTGCCATCCCGTCAAAAACAAGTTCGGGATATTCCGAAAGCAGCACACGGTCTTTGAACGTTCCGGGTTCGCCTTCATCGGCATTGCAGATGACATATTTCTTCTTATCATTAGCCGCTGCAACAATCATCCATTTAGTTGATGTTGGAAAACCGGCACCACCTCTGCCTTTGAGTTTTGAATCGCGAAGTTCATTCAGAATCTCATTGCGGTCCTTGCTCAATGCCTTTTCAATTCCGGAACCTTCATCATACTTTGAAAAGAGTATGGGACCGGATCTGATCTGTTTTTCAAATACTGTATTCATTTTATTTCCCTTAAAATTTTGCAAGCGGTTTCAGGATCGAGATCCGTATATACCTGATCATTTACAAGCATCGCCGGACTGTGGTCACACATCCCGATGCAGTTTGCATATTCGAGAGTTATGCGACCGTCCTTAGTAGTTTCGCCAAATTCAACTCCGAGTTCACGCTTAACTGCATCGGCGATTGCCTTTGTGCCGGCGAGGTTGCAGATTATTGTTTTGCACAATCTGACAATGTTCCTGCCTCTGGGTTTATCATACAGAAATGCATAGAATGATATAACGCCATAGACCTCTACAGGATGAATATCTAGCATCCTGGCAACTTCTTGCTGAGCGAAATCACTGATGTAATTGTATCTGTGCTGAATTTCCTGAAGTATTGGAAGGAGTGAGGATCTTTTCTTTCCGTACTTATCCGTGAGATCGCTAACAAGTTCACTAACTGCATTCTTTTCATATACAAGCATAATTCGTCAGCCTTTCTTTCCTTTGATTAATTTTCCGATCGTTTCAAGGAGTATTGCAGGTTCGACCGGCTTGTCAATAAACTCATCAACCTTGACGACATTATTCATACCATATTCATAACCGAGAGCGTTTGATACGGATGAATACATGATGATCGGCACATCCGGTCTTTTTGATTTGATCTTTGAAGCAACAAAGAACCCGTCATCGGGTTCTACCATCATTACATCCAGTATTATTAGGTCGGGAGATTCACTCAAGGCCTTTGCATAGCCTTCATCCGGACCGGATTCAGAGATGACCTCATATCCTTCGGACTCAAGAATCAGTTTCGTTGATTCAACAATATCCGGGTCATCATCAATGATTAGAATTTTCTTAGACATGGTTTCATTTGGTTTGTACAAAGATACTGACAAATTATGATACGAAACTATGATACAAGTCATAGTTTTTGCGAAAAAATGCACTAAGTCATCCTAATTATGTTGCTTTTTAATCCTCTATTGACTCAGGCAATTGATTTGATTTGAACGGTCGGTGTGAATAAATTGCATTTCGGTAACTCACATTTTCCATCTGACTTCCAATATGGCTTTATCTGCGCTATCAGTTCCCCGGGAGCCTGATGCATTGAAAAAATTAGAAATAAATTGTAAATAACAGCTGAAATCTTTAATTTGCGTGGAAATTATCAAAGGAGTCCTCACAAATTGGAAAGCGAAACCAAGCCACAAAGCACATACAAGGACATCAAAACATTTGACCAAAAGAATTGGATCAGTGAGAATTTAGGATATAAGAAAGATTCCGGAAGTTGGGCATGGATATATCACAGGATAACAGGTATTGCGCTGATTGCCTATTTGTTCCTTCATATTTATTCTTTAAGTCCTTTAACAAAAGGCGAAGCGGCTTTCAATGCAAAGATGGCTCAGTTTGCAACTCCCTTATTCATGGTAATTGAATGGCTGTTGTTTGCATTCGTGATCTTTCATTCTCTTAACGGAATAAGGATTGTCATAGTTGACTGGGCGGACGGAGCAAAATATCACAAGCAGTTGTACAAGATCTCCTGGGTTTTGGGTATAATATTATTCCTTGCAATGGGAGCACTCATGTTCTCACATGAATTGAAAAAACTGTTTTAAGACACAGAAGACAAAAATTATGTATAAGTACAGGGCTTCAAAGGAAACAGGATCAAAGAGTTGGGTCATGCAAAGGATCACGGGGCTTGCTTTGGTGGTTCTGATGATCGGACATTATATTCTGATGCATTACCATCCGGATTCCGGGCATACATATCAGGCGGTACTCGGAAGAATGCAGTATTCATGGTATAGAATCATTGATCTTACTTTCATCGTTCTTGGAATGTATCACGGCTTGAACGGGATATGGAATATTTTCCGGGATTATAAAATGAAACCCTGGCTGAAATATTCCGTTATATCTGCATTGGTGATTTTTGGAGTTGCATTTACGGCCTGGGGCTTTAACATTGTGTTTTCTATTCCGTACATTAACTGAAACATAGAACGAAATTAAGACAATGTGAGTTTGCCGGATATTGCGATAAATGTTCACCTGATAATTGAACCCTAAAAATAAATTATAAACAAAACCAAAGAAGGAGTAAGGCAATGGAAAAATTTAACGATCTAAAGTCGATCCTGGATCAGATGGGTGCTGACATCGAAAAATTTTATCAGAAGAATCAGAATGCTGCCGGCACAAGACTCAGAAAGTCATTGAATGAGTTGAGAAAGAAAGCAGCAGAGATCAGAAAAGACATTCAGGACGAAAGAACAAGAAGGAAGACTGAAGGATAGGATTTTCTTCTTCATTCATTTTGCAAGAGTGGAATCTAAAGAAGTTATTCCATTTGCGTCATAACTTTTTTTTAGAATCCACTTTTTTTATATAAAGAATTTGAGCAAACCAGACATAAGAAATTTCTGCATCATCGCTCACATCGATCACGGCAAGTCTACTCTGGCAGACAGACTTCTGGAAAAGACCCGTACGATCGAAAAGCGGAACATGATAAAGCAGGTGCTTGATGACATGGACCTTGAGCAGGAAAGAGGCATAACCATCAAGCTTCATGCTATTCAAATGATTTACACATCCCCGGAAAAGAAGGAATATATATTCAATCTGATTGACACTCCGGGTCATGTGGATTTTTCTTATGAAGTATCGCGTTCACTTGCCGCATGCGAAGGAGCCTTACTTGTTGTAGACGCCACTCAGGGAGTTGAAGCACAAACAATAAGCAATCTTTATCTTGCTATTGACAACGGTCTGGAGATTATTCCTGTAATCAATAAGATCGATCTTCAGAACGCAATGGTTGATGAAGTTACTGAGCAGATCATAGAGCTTCTCGGATGCAAGAAGGAAGACATTATTCTTGCAAGCGCAAAGGCAGATATTGGCACCGAGCTCATACTTGAGGCAATAGTAAACAGGATTCCAGCCGCTAAGACTGAAACAGACAAACCGCTCCGCGCTCTGATATTCGATTCCAAGTTTGACATATACCGCGGTGTAGTTGTTTATATACGGGTATTCGAAGGATCCATCAAAGAAGGTGATGCGATCAGGTTCTTTTTTTCCGGAAACACATTCACAGCTGAAGAAGTTGGTGTATTGAGAATGGGCCGTATCAAGAGTCACATAATTAATGCGGGAGATGTTGGATACCTCATTGCCGGCATTAAGGATGTTAACGATACGAGAGTTGGCGATACTATCTTCAAGGTCAGTCAGCCGATTACCGAACCTCTTCCGGGATACAAGGAAGTCAAATCAATGGTCTTCAGCGGGATCTATCCTTCCTCAACAGAAGACTTTGAAAACCTGCGCGAGTCTTTGGCTAAGCTCAAACTCAATGATGCTGCTTTGACCTATGAGCCGGAAACTTCTGTTGCCTTGGGATTTGGATTCAGATGCGGCTTTCTGGGGATGCTTCACATGGAAATAGTTCAGGAGAGACTTGAACGTGAATACGGTCTGACAATAATCACAACGGTTCCGAACGTTGAGTACAAAGTTTACAAGACAAACGGCGAAGTCATTCTTGTTGACAATCCTTCTCACATGCCTGAACCTGCAAAGATCGATTACATTGAAGAGCCTTATATAAGCGCAAACATCATAACGCCGAATGAGTTCATCGGAAATCTTATGAAACTGGCTAACGAGCGAAGAGGTGTTTTTCTTTCCACAAACTATGTTGATGCTAAAAGAGTTGATCTGCATTTTGAATTTCCTCTGAGTGAAATTGTGTTTGATTTTTACGACAAGCTGAAATCCTATTCAAGAGGTTATGCTTCATTTGATTATGCATTCAAGGATTTCAGGGAGTCGGATCTGGTTAAGCTTGACATATTGCTTAACGGTGAATCAGTTGATGCGCTCTCAACCATTGTTCACAGAGACAAGTCATTTGACTGGGGAAAGAGACTCTGTTCCAAGCTCAAGGAACTTATTCCGAAGCAGATGTTTGAAGTTGCCATTCAGGCCGCTATCGGATCAAAGATCGTTGCACGCGAGACGATCAGTGCAATGAGAAAAAATGTAACGGCAAAGTGCTACGGAGGAGATATCAGCAGAAAGCGAAAACTTCTTGAGAAGCAGAAGGAAGGAAAGAAGAGAATGAAACAAATAGGATCTGTTGAGATTCCGCAGGAGGCTTTCCATGCTGTTCTTTCCTTGAATTGAGCAAGGGCTCAGTAAAAGTTTGAATAAATAATTAATACCTAAAACAATATTGGCTGACAAAAGCGATTCCCTGAAATCAAAGGATAATAAGACTCTTTCAGAAACAACCGACAATCAGAAGAACCAGAAAGCAAAAAAATCCAAGACCCGCGAGTTTTTTGATGCACTGATTTACGCCGCCGTCGTTGCATTCATAATCAAGATTTTTCTTTTTGAGGCATTCCGGATTCCGACAGGTTCAATGGAAAAGACATTATGGGTCGGAGATTTCCTGCTTGTTACAAAGTTCACATACGGAGCAACAACTCCAAGGAACATACCATTCACCGATATCAGACTTCCTTACATCAAACTGCCCGGTTTCAAGGAACCGGAAAGAGGTGATATAATTGTATTCGATTTTCCCGGTGAAAGGGATGAAGTTGAGTCAAAGGAAGTGGTAAACTATATCAAGCGCTGCGTTGCCGTTGCCGGAGATACGGTAAGAGTTGCCGGAAAGAAACTGTATGTTAACGGTGAGTTGTTTCCAAATCCCACCCATGCAATGTTTGACAATATGAACAGGCCTCAGAGTTTTGCAAATCAGAGAATGTTCCCGCGCGGTGCCGGCTGGAACGAAGACTGGTACGGACCTATCAGAGTTCCAAAGAAGGGTGATAAGGTTAAGATCGATTCATCGAATTATGATGAATGGAAAACTTTTGTAATGAGAGAAGGACATACGATCAGCCAGACTGCGGACAGTAAAGTACTTGTTGATAATGCAGAGCTTCCCGGCGGAGAATATACCGTCGAACGAGACTACCTTTTTATGATGGGAGACAACCGCAACAACTCACTTGACAGCCGCTACTGGGGATTCATGCCAGTTGACAATGTCGTGGGAAAGGCATTACTCATTTACTGGTCATGGGATCCGAGCAAATCATTCCTGAACTTTTTCGAGCTCCTTGGAAGCACAAGATGGGACCGAATAGGAAATCTCATAAAATAACTTAAATGATTTTTTTCCGGATGTAATGCCGGCAAAGTGAAATATCATGTCCGGCATTTACATTCATATTCCTTTCTGCAAGAGAAGATGCAGCTATTGCGACTTCTTCTTTACCACAAACACAAAACTCACCGATGATTTCCTGAGATCTTTATCTACTGAAATCAAACTACATTCTGCTTCAGTATCTGAACTTACTTTTGATACAATTTCCTTTGGAGGAGGCACGCCTTCTCTTCTTAGCGGTGATATTATTTCAGAGCTCATTACGATTCTCAAGGATAATTTTCAGATCTCTGACAATACAGAAATCTCACTTGAGGCAAATCCTGAAGACCTTACAGGTAGCAAACTTCGGGAAATTCAAAGATCGGGTATAAACCGCCTAAGCATTGGTGTCCAGTCATTTATTGACAGCGAGCTTGAATTTCTTACACGGCATCATTCATCAAATGAGGCGCAGGACGTTGTGAAGAACGCGCTTGATTTGATTGACAATGTAAGCATTGACATTATCTATTCACTTCCCTCTCAAAGATACGAAGACATAGCTTTCTCCATTCTCAAAGCAAATGAGCTCGGCATAAAACATGTTTCTGCCTATACGCTGACATTCGAAGAAAAAACCCTTCTTACAAAGCATGAATCTGACGGCAAGTTCAGGAGAAATTCTCCCGAGCATGAAGCAATGCTGTATGAAACGGTTGCAAGAGAGTTAAATGCTCTGGACTTCATTCAATATGAAGTATCGAATTTTGCAAAGCATGGATTTGAGAGCAGGCACAACAAGAAATACTGGGAGCTGAAGAATTATCTGGGATTCGGACCCTCTTCGCATTCTTTCATTGACAATAAGAGATGGAACAATGTGAAGAACCTCGGACTGTATTCGGAAATGCTGAAGAAAAATGAATTGCCTGTCGAGAATCCTTACGAACTTACAAACGAGGAGTTGAAATCCGACTTTGTCATGTTGGCTCTGAGGGCAGGCGGAGTTTTCTTTGAAGAGTATGAGAGAAGATTCGAAGATTCATTCTTGTCTGCACACAAATCTGTGATTGATGATTTGGTTCGCAATGGATTTGCTGAAGTATCGCAGGGAAAGTTCTGTTTGACTTCAAAGGGGTATGCAATTGCTGACGAGATCATTGCAAGATACTTCTGAAGAATTTCGCTAAGTCTGAATCAGCTTTCCTTCAATATTCAAATTGTTCCTGTAGAAGAAGTTTGATACAAGAACAGTTGTGATCACAAACGGTACTGCTGCTATGAGATCTATCACATAGTGATATCTAAGATACACTGTCGAGAATATCATTAACATAGAATATGGAAGATAGAAGTAGAACGATCTCGATCTGAATTTGCGGGACAAATAAGTGATCAGCAGAATCACGATTGTATGTCCCGATGGAAAAGCATCTCTTTGTGCTACAAGAATTGCATTCGTTTCTCCTTTTGGAATTGATTCTCCCAGATTGATAACATCTCTTATTATCTGCGTGAAGAATATCCCCGGCAATTCCGTATCCGTTGCGGAAAATTCATGTACGATGAATCTCGGTCCAACTGCAGGCACAAGCAGGTATCCGATAAATGAAAGATAGAATCCGAACATTATCACAAATGTTGCATACTTGAACTCATCATATCTGTGCCAGAAGTAAAGCTCAGCAGCATAGATAACGGGCATCAGATAAAAGACTCCGTATATGATCTGAAAAAACTCAGTCAGATACGGGTTTGCAAATTGCCACAGATACCCTGTCGGATTGATTCCGAATATTGAACGGTCTATTTGCGCGAGGAATTCATCATAGAGCTTATCCCCATGGCTGATCATTATTACATATACTTCTTTGAAGCAAAATAAGATCGTAAACACCGGATACCAGAATCTGATAAATCTTGCAAGACCGGGTGCCTCGTTATCAATGTATTTCTTGCTTTCATAATTTGATACAATGAAGATTATGAGGAATATGATGAAGACATTGACAAGAATAAGCAGAATCTTTTCGAAGCCGTTATTCACAAAGATCAGAGAAACTATTGATAGAAAAATGAAAAAGACAATATTCATTACGTCATGAGTTTCCAGAAATCTGAGTCTGTCCTTAATGACTTTCACAATTATCAGACGTGGCTGAGAAGGAATGTTGAGACGGTAAGAAACACAGTGATGCCAATGACATCCTGAAATGCTGTTTCAAAAGGGCCGGAAGTTAGTGCTGGATCAAAGCCAAGCCTTTTGGAGATCATGGGAGATATTGTGCCAATTACCCCGGCAATATTTATTGAGATGAACATGGAAACAGCGACCGACAAGCCGAATCTCATTTTGTTGTCATCACTCAAAAGATACCCCATTAGTCCAACTGCAATTCCGATTGCTGTGCCAATGATAAGTGTTGTTCTGATCTGCCTGTTCAGAGGTTCCCACCATCTGTTCAGCATCATGTTTCCTGTATCAAGTCCCCGCACTACAATTGCGGCAGACTGGAGTCCTGTATTGCCTGAGATTGCCGAAATGATAGGCATGAATGCGGCCAGAAGAATCACTTTCTCAAGCATTGCATCATGAGAAGAGACAACAAACACGGCAAACATCTCAATGAAAAGGGTTATCATCAGCCAGGGTAATCGCAATTTCGCAATCTGCAACGGAGATTTTTTTTCGAGTTCTTCTGCATCTGTTCCTGCCATCCTTGCAACATCTTCGGAGTACTCTTCTTCCATTACATCCATCACGTCATCGATCGTGATCTTTCCAATCACTCTGTTTGAACTGTCCACTACTGGAAGCGAAACAAGATCATAGCTTCTGAATATCTTTGCAACCTCTTCCTGATCAGTATTGGCCTCAACATAGATGACATCCGGATTCATTATGTCTTTAGTGAGCGCATCCGGAGTCTGCATTGATACGATCAGTCTCTTCAAAGACATAATTCCCTTCAAGACATTATTATCATCAACCACCCATAAGTTGTAGAACTGATCGATCTCACCTGCCCTTAACTGAACTTCCTTCACAGCTTCAGCAATTGTCATATTCTCTCTGACGGCAATATATTCCTTTGCCATAATACCGCCGGCAGTATTCTCGTGGTAAGCAAGAAGTTCTCTAACCTCTTCAGAATCTTCAGTATCAATCTTTTCCAGATTACCGAGAACCTCTTCCTGCTTTTCAGCTTCAAGCTCAGACAGGAAGTCGGTTGCATCATCCGAATACATCTCACTGACAATGTCTGAGATCTTCTCTCCGGAAAGCTTTTCGGTAAAATGATCCTTCCTGTCATCTGAAATTTCAAGGATTACTTCGCTTGCTGTTTCATCATCCAGGAGATTGAAAAGATAAAAGGCATCATCATCTTCCTTCAGATTGTCTATTATGACAGAAATGTCAAAGTCATAAAGATCAGCCAGAATATTTCTGAGCGCAGCATCCGATCTGTCATTTATCAGCTGCGTTATGTCTTCCAGAAGTTCGTTGTCAACTTCCAGTACGGACTTATTTTTCTTTTCCGGTGACAATATGATTTGATTTAAAGCGGTTAAAAGTGTGTCAATTTACTTATTGACATATGTTAATTCAATTGAATTAACTCATTAGCATGATTGCCACTTCAAGCATTAAATTGTATATCACCTAAAACTTATTATGAATATGACATTTAACCCGAGTTATCAAATTACTTTAATTAATTGAAAACCCTTATGGGTATTGCTATATTGACGCTGCGGCTGAATTAATGAAATGAAATACAGCTGTCTTACAAAACTTACTCAGCAAACTAATAATTAACTCAATTCACGGAATGATAATAGTTCATCACACTACTAAGCTAATTACACTATTTGCTTTTATAGTTCTGACCACAATTTCTACTTTTTCTTCAGGTTGTTCATCAGGAAATGATAAAACAAATGTCAGCTCTACAAACAAGACAAGTTTGTTTGAAACTAAATGGTTGATCCGGACACTTAACGGAACCAGGGTTTTGATTCCTGAAGGCGGCAAAGAGGTTTTTATCACGTTCAAGAATGACGGAAGTTCAAGCGGCATTTCCGGGTGCAATAACTTCACCGGTAAGGCAACGATAACGGGATCGGCAATGACGTTTGGACCAGTAGCAGGAACAAGAATGATGTGCCCGAGTCAAATGGATACAGAAAGAGATTTTCTTGCCATGCTTGGCAAATCAGCCGCATACAAGATAAGCGGAAACACGCTGAGCATAATGGACGAGTCAAAGAATGTCATTGCAACATTCGAAGGATTCAAATCATCCGGCAAGATGGGCGAGTAAGAACCCGCTTCAATGTCAGAGGCTGCAAGCTTCCGGCATGAGGGGACAAATGAGTTGATAAAATATCAGCAAACGAGTAATTTGTTTCGGTTCTTTTTAATGGAAGGAAATATGATACGGGATGTAGATCAGTTGGTTAGATCGCACGTCTGGGGGGCGTGAGGCCGGCAGTTCGAGTCTGCCCATCCCGACATACCTGTCTCAATGCAACACCATCAACAAGAAAACGAATGAATATGCCATGGACACCAATGCCGTTACGATCAATGACATGCCGATCTCCGAAAGACCGCGGGAAAGGCTGATCAACAAAGGACCATCTTCACTTTCAACTTCCGAACTGCTTTCTCTTCTTCTGGGCTCCGGAACAAAAGGAGAATCAGTTATCTCATTATCTCACAGAATTCTCAAAACTTACGGTTCGCTCTTCAAGATTCAGAATGCATCTCTTGAGGATCTTAAAAAAATAAGAGGAATGGGCGATGCAAAAGCGGCAAAGCTAAAGGCATGCATTGAGATTGCCCGAAGAATGATTATTGAAGAGAGAGTTTTTGAAGAATCTGAATCGATGAAGAGAAGAAACTCTGAGACAATAACTTCACCCGACCGGCTGTATGAAATAATCAAATCAAATATCACGCAATTCTCAAAAGAGCATTTCTTCGTGATATCTCTTGATACAAGAAACAATTTAATTGGAGTTGACGAAATTTCTGTAGGCACATTAACTGCGAGCTTAGTTCATCCGCGCGAAACATTTGAGTCAGCAATAAGAAGACATGCTGCTAAAATCATAATCTCTCACAATCATCCTTCGGGTGAAACTGATCCATCGGATGATGACATGAAGATAACCCGCAGGTTGATTGAAGCAGGGAAGATCATGGGAATAGAAGTCCTGGACCATATCATCATAACCAAGACAGGCTATCTCAGCTTCAAAGAGCAGCTTCTGATCTAGTCAGCAGATCAATACAGTTCTCGGCTGATTTGTTGCGACTTATGCCTCAGAGTTCTTGTCCTGCCTGAAACTCCTCGCCCTCATCATCAAACCGGAGCATTGCCTGATAGAATCTTCCGTCAGGAGAGATGACAACGCCGCCTTCTGTTTCCCAACCCGTTTCAAACAGTTCAGTAACGCGCTTTATCAGTTCAAGGTCAGTAGCACCGGAAACAATTGTGTATTCCATGTTGGTTAGTTTTGAGTTAAAGTTAACTAAGGTAAAGTGTTTTAGGTATTTTGAAAGCAATGAAATTTAATCAATATCTTTCAGAATTAAAACTGTGAATTTATTTTTTGACATGGATGAGTTCAACTCTGTCCAAAACGTTTGAAATTCTTTAGTTGAAAAGTTTGACGAAATATGCTGCAAGAAGTTATTTCGCTTTCTTTTGAACGACCAAAAGAAAGCTTGGCAAAGAAAAGTCGCCCGCTGCATCCTAATTGCCTAAAATTGCTCGCTTTGGCTACGTGAATTTCAAAGTGCTGGAGTTCAATATTCTTCGGGCAGGTTTACGCCAAAGCTCACAATTTCTTAACGGCATTAGGATGAGGCGGGTTGTTCTTACGACTTTCGCAATAGGGTTTACTCTTGAACTGTATTGGCAATAATTTCGTAATTTCAAAAATGTTTTGGACAGCATTGGGATGAGTTTTTAATGTTCACTTACACATAACTCATTATGTTATCCTTGAATAAAGAATTCAGGTAATCTATTTTGAAACTCAATTTTTGACATGAAAGACGAAGCAACATTGACTGAAATAGACAGATTACTGAAAAGAAGTGAAGTATTCGGATGGATCTGGATAATGGGTATAGGTTCGGTAATTTCCATTTTTTCTGCCTTTAAGGCAGCAAGAATGATGAGTGATAATGGAGTTTCCGACAAAAAGAAACTCACAGGTTTGTTTGTTCTGGGATTTGCAGGACTTGCGGTTGCGGTTGCTGCATTTGCTATCATAATCATTTACAGAAAGAGTAAAAACTAACTGATGGAGTATAAAGATTATTATAAGGTCCTTGGTGTAAGCAAGAGCGCGACTAAGGATGAGATCAAAAAAGCTTACAGAAAGCTTGCCGTAAAATATCACCCCGATAAGAACAAGGGCAACAAACAGGCAGAGGAAAAGTTCAAGGAAATAAACGAAGCAAACGAAGTGCTGAGTGACGATGAGAAGAGAAAGAAGTATGATCAGTTTGGTGAGAACTGGCAATATTATGAACAGAGCGGCAATCAGGGTGGATTTGACTGGGGACGATACGCGAATCAGGGCGGACAAACAGAATATACCTTTACCGGAGGAGGTTCTGATTTTGGAGGATCTGGATTCTCGGATTTCTTTGAAACACTCTTTGGCGGAGGAGGTTTTGGCTCAACCCAAACAAGAGGCAGGAGAAGGAGCACTGGAAGGACGGGACAATTAAAAGGAGAAGATCTTAGTGGAGAGCTCAGCATCACGCTTGATGATGCATATCACGGCGCTGAAAAACTTTTTGACTTAAACGGTCAATCAATAAAGCTTAAGATAAAACCCGGAATAAGTGACGGACAGGTTTTGAAACTCACAGGCAAAGGTAATCCCGGACATGCCGGCGGAAGCGCCGGTGACCTGTTGCTTAAAATAAATGTACTCAGCGATCCGGTATTTGAAAGAAAGGGAAATGATCTTCATACTACCATGAACGTAAGTCTTTACACCGCAGTACTCGGAGGCAAATCACCGCTCAGAACATTTAAGGGAACGATAAATGTCACGATTCCGAAGGAATCTCAAAACGGGAAAGTAATGCGACTTCAGGGAATGGGGATGCCGGTTTATGGAAAGTCAAATCAGTTTGGCGACTTGTATGCAAAAGTTTCCACCGAGATACCAACGGGATTGAGCGCCAAAGAAACAGAGCTCTTCCAGGAACTGCAGAAGCTTAGGAAATAGTATTGAACTAAAATGAATTGGGTCTTTGAAAGTCACAATCTAATTCTCCTCACATAGATTATCATGCTAAATACTTCCGTTGTACTTACACTAAGAACATTCACGGAAGCCGAGCTAAATTCATTTAACGACTTCCTGTTGTCACCATTCTTCAACAAGAAGAAGACAGTGACGCGACTCTACAATCATATCAGAAAATTCTCACCTGCATTTGACTCTGACAAACTTGACCGACAAGCCGTTTGGAAATCCATTTACAAAGGCAAGGAATTCAATTACGGTGTGATGAAGAATCTTATTTATGATCTTGGCAAGCTTGTTGAAAGATATCTTCAGATAGCCCGCTTTGAAAGTTCGGAATTCATCAGAATGGAGAACCTGAGTTGGGAGTATATTGATCGCAACATACTATCACTTACTGATAAGCCTTTAAGACTGCTTGAGGAATTAGCATCAAAAGGTGGTAACGATACTGACATGTTTGAAAAGCAATTAAAGATAACGAGTTTAAAAGAATACTTAGCTTCGCAATTGCGCGATCCTCAATATTTGAAAGGCAAACACAACTCAGAGTACATATACAGACATACGCTATTCTACATTTCCGCAGTTGCAGAAAGGTTTTATAACATACTCATGAAAAAGGACTTCGTAAACAGTGAGACGGGTAATTTACAGCATTTGGAATTCATCGGCATGATGAAGAGGTATAAATATCTTGATGAAGAGGTGATAGGATTGCACATATACAATCTGATGATACTGATTGAACCGGAAGTTGAGTCACACTATTTTGAATGCAAGTCACATCTGTATTCAATAATTGACACGCTTAGCATCAGGTTCAGAAGCAAGATGCTTGTAGCTCTTATCAATTACAGCAACAGCATGGTGCTTAAAGGCAGAGCAGAGTATAACAAAGAGTTGCTTGAGCTAGTCAAGTTCACGATAGAAAAAGATGCAATGATTGAAAAACCGGACGACAGGTTAAATCACTTTCTGTATGTAATTGCTGTCAGCAGCGCTTGCAATCAAAAGGAATTTGAATGGGCTGACAACTTCATTGAAAGTTATAGAGATAAGCTGGCACCTGAATTCAGAGATCAGTATTACTTTTACGCGCTGACCACTCTCAACATGAAGAGAAAGAATTTTGACTCAGCCCTTGACAACCTTTCGAAAATAAGACCGGCCAGTATAATGGACAAAGTTACTGTCAAGAGATTTGAGTTAATGATATTTTATGAATCAGGATACAGTGATCAGTTCTACTCATTTTTGGATTCATTTAACAGTTTCAAAAACAATGACCGCCATCTTTCCGAACAGGCAAGACAACTCATTTCAAACTTCATTTACTTCATCCGCAAGATCGGGCAAATAAAATTTAACACAATTGATTTTTTAGCTGCTGAAGCCGAGATTGATTCACTAAAAAAAGAGCTGACGCAATCGGACGTTATAAACAAGTCGTGGCTGATAGAGAAACTTAGCGAGCTAGAAGGTCTTGTCAAACAGTAGTTCTATCTCTGTGTCATGCAAGAATTGAACCAATCGCCAATTACTTTTCTCACTATTACGGAGTAATTACTTCAGCATATATGGCTGCATTGTTATCTGCTATCAGAAAGTCTGTTCCGTCAACAAAATTATTTCCGGTCAGATCAGTCAACACATATCCGGAATCATAATTTGCAACACCATTGTCCACGATGCTTACATCAGTTGCATTAATGAAACCATCCTGATCAACATCTCCTCCATACAATCCAAATGCAACCGGAGATGAATCAATCAGTTTCATATTACTTCCATATGCTGATGAAGCACTTGAAGTCATATCCAGAGTCATTATGTTTGAAACAAAGATCATTCCTGCTGAGCTCCAGGTCTCTATGGAATTCCTGTGCTTTATAGAAACATAGTAACTTGTAGCATTGTCTGCTTTAAGAAACTCCAGAATTACATTACCATAAATATCAATTACACCTGCCGATGAATCTGTGACAGAATATGGTGCAAATGAATTTCTTAGAAGAACTTTGACAGTATCGATGGCCGAAGTATCCGCAGCGGAATCATAGAAACCTTGTACAAATAGTTTCATGTAAAGTTTCTTAGGTGTTGGAAGCAGTCTGTAATAATCTCTCTGATTTCCGCTGACACTGTAGAATTTGAAAACCATACTGTCGCTATAAGAACTTATCAGCATTGCACCATAGTTGTTGTTGTATCGAAGCTGACTTCCGGGTATGACAGTATTAAAGGAGTAGATACTCTTTCCGCCAAGTCCGTTTACAATGTAAAGAAGACTGTCAATCATAATTCTTTCATAAGTATGATCATGACCCGCCAATACAGTAGTTGCTCCCCATTTCTTGAATGGCCATTGCATATAAGCCTGTGAACCGTGCTGAGACGAGGAATAAGGAGGGTGATGAAAATATACTACATTCCATTTCTGAGTTGAATTTGCCAATGCATTCTTCAGCCACAGAGCTTGCACGGAGTTACTGTCAACGCCATCCGGCTCATTGGGATCACTGTCAATTGAGAAGAAATGCACGTTACCCTTTACGAAATCATAATACCTTTCATTTCCGGGAAGAGTAAAATAATTCAGATACGCTGCGGCTTGTGATGTGTACCAGTCATGATTTCCAAGGCTTGGAAAAAATCTATTTACCGTATCGCCGCTGCCATAGATACCGGTATAAGGGTAGATGAAGTCATGGTAGTAATAACCGATATTCGTGTCAATGGTGCTTTGCTCACCCAATTCATAATTATTGTCTCCAAGCGTGATTATGAATTCCGGATTCCAGCTCTTAACGAGATTAGATACGTTGAGTTCATTTGTGCCTGCTTTTCCATAGTCTCCAATTGCAGCGAATCTCACTATTGATTGGGCAAGTAAACAGTTACATATCAAAAGAAGAACAACAGTAGTGACAATCTTCATTATAGAATTTTTTTGAAAGATATGAAGGTTTGAAGGCAAATGAAAGAAGAAAGGATTTTATGCATTGAAACAACTGTTCAATTGGAATCAAATGAGGTTTGATTAATGTTCAGGAGCATCATTTCAGTTTCACAAATATTTTCATCTGAACACAACTCAGTGAATTGATGCGAGAGTTGATTCTATTCATTTGATCCAAAATGTATAATTCATAGTGACGATGCAATTTACATTTGTATTTTTACGGACGTATAAGTCCCACAAAATTTGCTACATTGTTATCAACAGTTGATGCGTCAGATGCATCAACAATCCTGTCTCCCGTAACATCTGAAGCAACATATCCTGAAACGAAGTTGAATGCATCGTTGTCTATGGAGGACGCATCCGCTGCATCAATTACTCCGTCACGGTTTACGTCACCGCTATAGACTGCAAATAAAATTGGGGAGCCCGACAATTGTGTCAGATTATTTCCAAATGATTGTGTAACTGAAGAAGTAAAATCATAATTCATTGTAGTTCCTGCAAGATATGATTCTCCACCTGATTTGCTCCAGGTGTCAATCGAGTTTCTGTGACTCACAGAAATATAATAAGTTCCGCTCATTGCATTTGCAAAACTGAATGAAGCCAAAAAAGTTGCTGAGTCCAACATTGATCGCGCTGAATCAACCCGAGCAAAGGGTGCAGAACTATTGTGCAGATACGCAAACACGGTATCCCTCATGTTCAGTGTACCTGTTACATTGTTGTAGAATCCTTCCGGTATCATCCTGACATTCATAAGTGATTGCGAGTACTTTATCAGTGCCAGTTTATTATACGCCGGACTGCCGGCTTCCCTGCTGATCGCCGCCACAAAAATATTTCCTGATGCATCTCCTGTAATCAATGACTTCTGATCATTCAGGTTTGAAGGTCCGTCATATTTTACATTCCACAATGAGTCACCGTCATTTGAATATTTCATCGTCCATATATCCCAGCTGCCCCCTGTCACATAAATATTTCCATTGATGTCCGTAAGAATGTCATTCACTCCAAATCCATTTATGGCTGCATTAAATGTCTTCTCCCAAAACAGATTTCCTTCAGGGCTGTATTTCAGAGTAGAGAAATGATATACGCTGACATTGTTTGAAGTGCCGCCGAGAATGATATTCCCAAAGCTGTCGAAGGCAAGCGCATTAACATCATCGTGATTCGTCATGCTGCCTCCAAGGCCGTTGTAAGTCCTTGTCCAGAGAGTATCACCGTTAGTCGCAAATTTCATAAGCGTAAAATCATCAAAAGTTGAGGTCCACTTAGTTGCGCCAAGATAAATGTTACCGGCTGAATCTGTCAGAAGCGTTCTGTTGCTTTCAGAAGCATTGAATCCTTGAATCGTCTTTGACCATTGCAGATTTCCGGAAGGATTATACTTACTCAGCGTTACACCTCTTCTGTAAATGAACACATTTCCATTGAGGTCTGCAGTAACGTCTATGGGGATTGTTGTTCCACCGGTCACAATCCTGCCAACCCAAAGTGTGTCGCCTGCAGGAGAATATTTTATTGCAAGACTCGTAAGAGGAGTAGTTCCGGAAGAGAATCCGCCAACAATAAGATTGTCTTGATTGTCAACAAAGATCGCAACCGGCTGATCCATTGTTGTAGCTGTAGGTCCATTGTAAGTTTTCACCCAAAGAGAATCACCGCTGGAGTCATACTTGATCGTCACAATGTCATAAGTGCCGGTAAGGTTCTCAGTCAATCCGGTAACACAAATGTTACCTTCACTGTCAAGCGCCATGTCAATTGCACGGTCTTCGATCTGTCTGGCAAATGTTCTTGCCCATGCCAATGTTCCATCGCCTTTGTACTTCAGAGTAACAATGTCCGTCAGTGTTGAAGAAGAAACAGTTCCGGAAACGTACACATTTCCCGAATCATCTGTTTCCACTCCCGTAATATTCTGGATCTGATTTGAAGCAGAACCGTATTGTTGCACCCATTGCCGCACAGGCTGTGAGGAGATGCTTGATTGTAATGCGAACACTATTGCCGTTATGAGAAACAGTCTTTTTGCCATGTAAATGTTTTGTTCAAAAATAGAATCAATTTATTCTAACAGTAAGTCTAAGTTTTGCAGAAGTGTAGGATTCAGATTTTCAATTACTGACAGCAGTGGATTTCATAGTTTGAAAAGGATGCGACATAAAATTACTCTAAGCGGCTGATGTAAAATGAAAAGCCCGCTCTCATTACGCGGGCTTAACAAACAGGTTTTGACAAATTCTTCCTTGTGCAGTTGGAGTTCAAATAACTAGGTGCAACAATAGGTTCATTGCAATGTTCTGCTAAGGTCTCAAAACACCTACAAAATTCGCCGCATTATTGTCAGCAAGGGCTAGATCCGTCGCATCAACAGCGCCGTCTCCTGTCAGGTCTGTGGCAAGATATCCTGAAGAGTAATTTGCAGCATCATTATCAATTGCACCTGCATCCGTTGCATCTACAACTCCATCTTGGTTAATGTCACCACCGTAAATGCAATATCGTGAGCCAATCAGAAGCATGTTGTTGCCGTATGCCTGAGACTGTGCGGTTGTGAAATCATAAGTGAAGGATGAACCAAGAGTGTAAACTTCTCCTCCTGCATTGCTCCATGTTTCAATTGAGTTTCTGTGCTTCACAACAACATAGTAAACTCCGCTGACAGCATTCAGAAAAGTAACCGTGCTGCTGAAAGTGTTCGAATCAAGCAACGCGAAAGCAGAGTCAACTAATGCATAAGGAGCGGTTGAATTCCTGAGATACACTCTGACTGTATCCCTCAATCTTAGCCTGTCATTCGGCTGATCATACAATCCCTGAGGTATAAATTTGATCGTAGATGCAACTGCCGAAGGAAGCTGAGTTGTTGAAGCAGTCTTAAGCACAATGTCATTGCCGGGATCAAACACAAGCGATGTCGGCTGGCGGTTGAAGTTGAATGCAAATGACTGATTGTTAACATCATTCATCACTCTGAATGTAGAATCACTTCCGGTTGTAAATGAGACTCTGAGATTCAGCGGCATTTTATGGAATGGAGAGTTTGACTGAGTCTGATTTGTTGTAAATCTCAATCTCCAGTTACCGCCGCCAAGTGAATTGATGTTGTAATTATTCTGATAGACCGGATGATTAGGTTCCTTTATCCACTGATTAATGAACCAGCTCATGTCTTCACCGACTACTGCGCTGAGTTTTGCAGTTACATCATCTGTTGTGGCTGAGCTGTGCTTGAATCCCCCTAGGCTGTCCATGGCATAAGACTTTGTGAAGCTGAAGAAGACTGAATCACCAAGAGTATATCTGAGCATGTGAAGTACGCAAGCTCCCTTGTAATATGTAATGGCAGTATTGAACAGAGTATTTGTCGGAGGTGTTGTGATCGCCCATTGTGGATTGTATATTGGCCAACCGGGATTATTGTTCAGATAATAATTGGCATCAGCATTGATGTCATTCTTATATGAAGTATATCCGCCCGTGTATTCAAACCAGATTGCTTCAGTGTAAGTAGCAAATCCTTCATTGAGCCAGATATCAGCCCAGGTAGCCGGAGATACAAGATCACCGTACCATTGATGTCCCATTTCATGTGATATGATATTTTCATTCCAGCAATTCGTACATAAGCTGGTGAGAGTTTGATTCTCCATTCCTCCCCACACAAACTGACTTCCGAGTGTTGCAAAGCCGTTCTTCTCAAACGGATACTCTCCGAATTTCTCCGACATGTGAGTCATCATATTATAAACCCGGGTCTTGGTTGCAGTAATATTCTCTCCCGAATTGTAATAGAATCTGATAGGAACGAGAATCGAAGGATTCGAAGGTCTCGGCCAGTAAGTAATGTTCAGATTATAATTTGCCTTGGCACTCATAACCATCAAGTAAGTTGCAATAGGATCACTGCTGATCCAATGATAGTAGATTGTGTCACCTGTTACAGTTGAATCATTCAACCTGCCGTTTGATCCGAGGCGTGCATTTCCCGGCACCCTGGCTGTCAGGTCAAGCGTTGCCTTGTCGCTAGGCTTGTCCCAGCACGGAAACCATTTTCTAGCGCCTTCCGGCTCACAGTCGGTAAACACGAATCCTCCCGAAGCATAGAATGCATTGTCCGAGACATTCTGGTGAGTGTAATTGATCTTCACTTCTGTAATCTCGCCGGGGTTATATGTGCGGTCAAGATTTATTGTCAGAATGTTTCCGGAATGTGTAAAGCTTGTGCCGGAAAGGCTTACAGAGCTCACAACAATTGAAGTGTTTACAGCATTAAGCTGGATAGAATTCAAAGTGCTGTCAACTCTGAATTTCACAGTCACATTTCCGTTGAAGTTTTTAGGATAAGGACTGATGAAGCAACTTCTTATATCAACATATATTTTGTAATCCAGCACATCAAATTTGTGCAGTGGACTATTTGGGGAATCAGAATCAAACTGAACCGACAGATTTGGGCTGTTCAGTTTCTTAAGTGAGCAAAAGTGTTCTCCCTTATGAAGATTGTTCTGAGCAAATACAGTTGAATATAAAAAGGAAACTGTGATGAAGCACAGTATCATCTTTTTCATATTCTTTCTGTTTTGATTTGTATTGTAAAATAGAAATACTTTTCATTACAATTCCATGACTTGTGTCATAGTTTTTTGATAATTCTTTCATGGGCAGTCAAGAACATCCATGATGGATGCAAGAAGAAGAGAGGAGCTTACTGAGCAAGCTCCTCCCAAATCATAACCTGCGTAGATAAGAACTACATTACGGTTCTGATACGATAAAATTGATCGCTGCAATGTTCTCAGCTATTGCAAGATCAGTTGCATCTACTGTCCCGTCCCTGTTTACATCAGTATCAAGATAGCCGGAACCAAAACTCAGCACATCACTTTCCACAATTCTTACGTCTTCAGCATCAACATATCCATCTCTGTTGACATCCGCTCCGAATGTGTTTTCATTGTATCTTTCCGAGCCTTCTCTGCTTTCATCTCCGGCAAGTGATGCTGAAGTGCCAAGAGTTGTGGTAGCAGTTTTAAGTACAATGTCATTACCCGGATCAAACACCAGCGCGGTCGGCTGCCTGGTGAAGGAGAAATCAAACGATTGGTTATTCACATCGTTCATAACCCTTATCAAAGAATCGCTTCCTGATGTAAACGACACCTTCACAGTCAAGGGCATCTTATGGAATGGTGAATTTGTCTGAGTCTGCTTTGCTGTGAATCTCAGAGTCCAGTTGCCGCCTCCTGCAGAAGTAATGCTGTATGTATTCTGATATACGGGATGGTTCGGCTGCTTCACCCACTGGTCTATGAACCATGTCATATCTTCACCAACATAAGAGCTTAGCTTGGCGGTTACGTCATCGGTTGTGGCAGTATTATGCCTGAATCCACCGAGGCTATCTTCTGAATAAGATTTCATGAAGCCGAAGAAAACCGTTTCGCCGAGTGTATATCTCAGCATGTGGAGAACGCAAGCTCCTTTATAATATGTGATGGCTGTATTGAATAGTGTGCTGGTAGATGGTGTTGTAACAGCCCATGAAGGATTGTACATCGCCCAGCCGGGATTATTGCTTAGATAATAACTAGCGTTATTATTTATGTCATTCTTATATGAAGTATAGCCGCCTGTATATTCAAACCAGACCGCTTCAGAGTATGTTGCAAATCCTTCATTTAGCCAGATGTCTGCCCACGTAGCCGGCGAGATCATATCGCCATACCACTGATGTCCCAGTTCATGCGATATGATATTTTCATTCCAGCAATTTTTGCACAGACTTGTGAGAGTTTGATTTTCCATTCCTCCCCATGTAAACTGGCTGCTCAATGTTGCGAAACCGTTTTTCTCAAACGGATATTCTCCGTATCTGTTTGAGAAATGTGTCATCATGTTATAGACTTTGGTCTTTATAGAAGTGATACTCTCACCTGAATTATAATAAAATCTTATAGGTACAAGTATTGACGGATTCGAAGGTCTTGGCCAGTTAGTTACATTGAGACCGTAATTTACTTTTGCAGAAATGACCATAAGATAAGTGGCAATCGGATCTCTGCTGATCCAATGATAATAAGCCGTGTCACCTCTTACCGTAGAATCTGCGAGCCTTCCGTTAGAGCCAAGCTTAACGGTGCCTTTTACTCTTGCAGTGAGATCAAGTGTGGCCTTGTCGCTGGGCTTATCATAGCAAGGGAACCACTTGCGTGCTCCTTCCGGCTCACAGTCTGTAAAAACATGGCCTCCGCTGGCATAGAATGCTTTGTCTGAAACATTCTTGTGAGAGTAATTGATTTTAACTTCAACAACTTCACCCGGATTGTATGTGCGGTTGAGGTTGATGGTAAGGATGTTGCTTGAATGAGTAAAGCTAACACCTGCAATGCTGACTGAACTTACCGAAATAGAAGTATTGACAGCATTGAGCTTGATTGAACTCAGAGCACTGTCCACTCTGAACTTAACTGTAACATTCCCGTTGAAGCTTTTCGGGTAGGGGCTGATGAAGCAGCTTCTTATATCAACATATATTTTGTAATCCAGTACATCAAAACTGTGCACGGGACTATTTGGGGAATCAGAATCTATCTGCATGGACAGATTGGGGCTGTTCATTTTCTTGTGAGAGCAAAAGTGCTCTCCCTTTTGCAGATTGTTCTGAGCAAATACAGCTGAATATAAAAAGCTAACTGCTACTGAAAGCAGAATTAACTTTTTCATATTCTATACTGATTTAGTTTGGACTACAAAATAGGATTTTTATGAACAATAAAAGTATGACAAAAGTCATACTTTTCTGATAAAAGTGAATTATGAGAAGAGATGTGTGAATTGAGAGTTGTTATTCAATTAAAAATTGAAAATTGAAAGTTAAATAATAAAAGTTGCCTGATCGTCGCAGACGGGTAAACCATTAGTTAGAAGAGTGGCAAGGCTGTCCCGCTTGAGAAAATTTAGAAGTGCTTATTTTCCTCCAAGAGATAGATTTGCCACAATTCTCAATTTTCAATCTTCAATTTTCAATTCTCAATTTTCAATTTTCAATTCTCAATTTTCAATTTTCAATCTCACAGCTCACTTCGGAAGCACCACAGCATCAACAACATGTATGATCCCGTTTGATGCGGGCACTGAGGCAACTATCTTCGCATCGTCAATATATATTGCGCCGTCTTTGTTTGATATCTTAGCATTAGCACCATCAACCATTCCAAGCACCCGTCCGTCTGTAAGCATTTCTGTGCTGAACACTGCAAGAGCTACATGGTGCTGAAGTATCTTTGCAAGTTTCGATTTATTCTCAGGTTTGAGGAGATCATCGACTGTTCCCGCGGGCAGTTTGTCAAATGCAGCATTCACGGGAGCAAACACTGTAAACGGTCCGGCATTGGACAATACATTCACCAGATCCGCGGCTTGAAGAGCAGTTACCAGAGTAGTGTGATCATTGGAACCAACTGCAATCTTTACTATATCTTTTTGTGAAACATCATCTTTCACATTCGATTGTCCTGTTGCTACTTTCTCCTTTGTATCTGTCATTCCTGTAGATTCCTTTTTTGCATCGTCCTGATTGCAGCCCATAATGATCAGGAATGAGAGGGCTAACACAGTTAAGATTGTCTTCATATTTTGTTCACTTAAAATTGATTGATTAAAAACTGGTACACACAAAATTAAGTTTTATCAATATGAAGCGGTTTGACTTAAGTCAAGTTAGTTAAAAGTTAAAAGTTGCCCCAAAGGGGTCCCTTCGGGAAAAGTTGCAGCGAAGCCGCCCAACATAGTCCTGACTGTAATAGATCTCAAACAGTCTCATTCTTTTCTCTACTTCGGTCAATTCGGAAGGCAGTTGTGAAATGATTATCTCTCGTACAGACTTGTACATGCACAATATCTTTTTAAATTTCTCTTCAAGCGAAAGTTGCGAGTACAGTTCCCCAAGCTTCAATTGTATTTCCGGGTTCGTATCATTCATCTTAAACAGATACCATTTTGTACATATCGTCTAAATGCAATTCTAAAATCTTCATATCAGTCCGAAATATTTGTAATTCGTTAGGTGAGATATTCAATAAGATATTATGCAAGAAGTTATTCTGCTTTCTCTTGAACCCTTCGGCAAGCTCAGGGCGGGTTTGCTAAGGGCAGGCTTACTCAGCGTGACAATAGTTATGCTCCGGAAAGCTTGGCAATATTGAACAAATTTAGAATTTTCCAATTAAACTCATATGAGGAAAGTCTGACCTTATCTATGGAGTAACCTTTCCTACAAAGCTATAAGCATTATTATCAACAATTGACGCATCACTTGCATCAACATTATTATCACCCGTAATATCAGTATTCACATATCCGCTTATGAAGTTGAATGCATCATTATCTATTGCTCCCGCATCAGATGCATCAACCGTACCGTCTTGATTCACATCACCGCTGTAAACCGCAAATCTGAACGGCGAATTATCCACCTGAGTTTGATTATTTCCAAATGCCTGTGATGCTGATGCAGTGAAGTCATAGCCGACGATACCACCCCGAGCGAAACTTATAGGAGCTGCACTCCATGTTTCAACAGAATTTCTGTGACTCACATGCAAATAATATTGTCCCGACTGTGCATTTGTGAAATGAAATTTACCAATGAATTTTTCTGATTCAACAACAGCGATCGCTGAATCAACTATCAGATAAGGTGAAGATGGATTATGCAAGTATGCCATAACAGTGTCACTCATACGCATGCTTTCAGAAGGCAGATCATAGAATCCTTCTATGATGAGTGAGACATTAATTGTCCCGTTTGATTGGCCAAACGGAATCTTTGTCAGGAATGAATTAATGTAACCTGTTCCAACTGCTGATATGGTATCGAACATGGCAGTTGAAGCGAAGTTACCTGACAGAAGAATGTTACCTGCGTTATCGGTTCTCACGTCATCGCTTCTGTCACTTGATGCACCACCAAATTTTCTTCCGTGAATAATGTTACCATTCTGATCATACTTCAGAAGCAGAATGTCATTTGAACCGGTTGTAGAAGTTACAATTCCGCTGCCCCAGTCTACGGTGCTTCTGAGAGTTCCCGCAAGATAAATGTTATTGTTATGATCGATCGCAACTCCGTTAACATTTGCCTTGCGCGCATCACCTGTCGGTGAGCCGGATACGTTTGGCACTTCTCTTACCCACAGAAAATTTCCGGAAGGATCAATCTTTGTAAGAAAGAAATCATAGACCCATTGAGGACCCTGCGTTTGTATGTTTCCAAACAGAACATTGTCAAACAAATCTCCCGATGCTACAATGTTTCCGTAACTGTCGCATTCAACATCAACCTCCTGAAACGTCACGTCTTCTACAAATCTTACCCACAAAGAATTTCCGGTGCTGTTATATTTTACAAAATAAATATTATAGATGAACGGAGCCGTGTGAGGAATTCCTCCGAAACTAATGCTTCCCATCCCGCAAGCTCCTCCCGCAACTATGTTTCCCGAAGGATCAATATCTATGCTGCTTATGTTCCTGACAGGTGTCTGCAGAATGCTGAGATGTTCATTCCCGTTCAGATCAAATTTCTTTATGTAACTCGTGTCAAAATTGCAGATGCCAAGATAAATGCTGTTGCCTCTTATCCTTATACTTTCTGCTCTGAAGTATGCACCGTAAATTGAGTTGATATTCTTTTTCCAGATGAAGCTTCCGCTTGCTGACAATTTAAGAACAAAATAATTGACATCAAATCCGGAGCCCGTATTGTAAATGTTATTCACTGAATCAATTCTTAGCGTGTCCATGAATGAACCTGCAATGTAAACATTCCCGGTTTGATCAGTTTCAACTGCGTCTATGACCACTTTGCCCAGCATGATCTTGTTGTACACAAGCATACCCGACTGATCAAACTTCCTCAAAGACACATCGCCGTAATACACCGTTCCGTATGACAGTTTGAAGTTATGAATTGCAGCAAGATAGGAATTTCCGGAAAGGTCTGTTTCTGTCAGAGAAGAAGTCAGCTCCGGATTGAACTGTATGTTCTTAGTGTAATGATTTACCCATACTGCATTCTGAGATGATAACTCTGAACTCAACAAGAGCAGAACTGAAGTCAAAGCGAGCGCTTTTGTGATTAATGACATGGCATTTGGAATTAGTTTAACTTATTAAAAATATCCTAATCAGTACTAAGAACTAAACCAGATTCTCTCCATTTGTAGGATTCCAATTTAAACTAAAAAGCCTCCGTACCATCACGGAGGCTTTAATATTGAATCGTTTGAAATAACTCTTACGGAGTTAACTTCTGAACGAAAGCAAAAGCATTGTTATCAACAAACAACGCATCACTTCCGTCAACAAATCCGTCACCGTTAACATCCGAAGCATTATATCCGCTCAATCCTGTGAATGCATCGTTGCCCACGATGCTTGCATCACTTGCATCTACAAGTCCGTCCTGATTTACGTCTCCGCTGTAACCGAAGAATTCAGAGCCGACTTGTGAGAGATTATTGCCGTATGCCTGAGATGATGCCGTTGTGAAATCATAAGACTTAGGAACACCAAACGTAAACGATTCCCCGCCTGACTTGCTCCAGGTTTCAATGCTGTTCCTGTGATTCACGGAAATGTAGTAGTTACCTGTTGGAGTATCTTCAAAACTGAATACTCCAAGATAACTTACAGAATCAATAATACTTCTTGCAGATTCAATCACATTGAACGGAGACACAGAAGAACGGAGACTAACCGTGAATGTATCCCGCATGTTTAGTCTTCCGCTGTTATTGCGTAATGCTTCAGGAGCACATTTCAGAGTAAGCGGAGTGGTGACAGCGTTTTGAAGGAGATTGAATGAAGTTAGTTTTATATTGTCAACATACCAGCCGTCAGCAACAACTCCTGCGTCTGCAAAGAGTCTGAATCTGATCTTCATTTGCGTTGATGAATTTGCCAAAGAAGTAATATCAAAACTCTGATATGTCCAGGCTGACAATACACCGTTATAAATCTTCACCGATTTCCATGTTGTTCCGTTATCCGGAGAAACTTCCACGTGACAATAATCATAACCGACCTCAGTATTGTATTTGTGCCAGAAACTCAGATATACTACCGGCGCAGAACTAATGTTAATCGGTGCAGAAAGTGTCATCGAGTTGTTTGCATTGTTCACGTAGTTTCCGGAAGGACTGTCAGTGAATGATCTCGTTGCTGAATAATATTGAGTTGTAGTTGTAGCCCAGGTCTGATTGGTTGTCCACCTTGTAAAACCGTTTTCAGCGCTGTCTGCAAGTGTAAGATTACCATTCCCGACCGTTACATACTTCTTTTCACTCAATATTGTATCTCCGTCCTGAGTTATTTTAAGACCTGCAGGCAATGCAGAATTTTGCGGCACTGCAGGAGAAACAATGAATCCGAAAGTTGCGCTGTCCTTTTGAAAGGAGCTCATCGAAGCATAACCAAAATTGTCAACCGGAACGGACAAGTAATATGATTCCGGTTTAAGTGACACATTCACATTTGAAGCAGTTAGCACTCCTTTATTAAGGAAGACTGATTTGAAAGTTCCCGACTCTCCTGCAGCATAAGTTTGCTTGTTGAATGATGAAGAAACAGGGGCAACATAAGCTCCGCCTATGAGAGCCATGTATTGATTTGAGAAAAGCATTCCTTCGGCAAGCGGAATGATCTCTGCCTGTGTTGGCCAGAAGCCGGTAGTTCCTGTTTCCGGAGTCATTGCCATTATCCGATGTCCCGCGTGAGTTGAGTCATTATAGTACCAGTCATCTGCTCCGCCTCTTACGGCATATCCGACTGTCTGCGTGGGAGTTCCTGTTGTATATCCGTTTGATGCAGACATGTCTGCCAGATACTGATTGAATTTATAATCATCCGGTGTTGGAGTCGGATCCTGCCAAGCCCATGGCTTTATGATATAGTTTCCGTATGTATGCGAACCCATTATAGCATTGATGTTTCTTCCGTTGACGAAGATCATGGCAGCCATTGTTTCCGGCTCGGAGAATGGTGATGGTCCTCTGTATGTATCGCTCGACGGTGAAGTGCTTGAACCTCCGTTAGGTGAATTCCAATATTGATAGATCCCGTAGTTCCTGTTTAGATCAATACCATAACTTCCGCCGTTGTTTCTTCTGTTCTTTCTCCACATGCCGCCGCCGTTTGGGTTTGTGGATTGATTGTAAACATATCCGTCCGGGTTCAGAACCGGAGTAAAGTAAAGTTCTCTGTTTTCCAGGATGTATGTTGCAAGAGGATCGGTCCCGTAATTTTCGAACAGCCAGTACATGTAAAAGATCATGTGCTGCATGCTTTCCGGTTCACGGCAGTGGATCATTGCATGATACCAGACTTCCGGTCTGTCTGAAGGCTCGTCAGGATTCTTTGTTACTCTTACAGTCCAAATAGGCCTTGATTCAATTGTACTTCCAATGGAGAATTTTGTAGAAATGAGTTGAGGATACTCGGCTCTCATAGAATCAAGTTTGGCAATCACTTCAGTCCACTTCAGAAATCCTCCCATTGTACCGTAAATTGAATGGCTGATGTTCAAAGCGTCTGTTGTATATTGTATGGACTTTTGTATCTCGGCATTGCTCATTTTCGGAAGGCTGCTGTAATATGCATCCCAGTCTGGAATTAAGACCTGATATTGGATGCCTGCCCTTCTCAGAGCGTCAACTTCTGTCTGAGATAACCATGTCTCAAGATATGAATCCTTTCGGATGGCATGGTCAATATGAACATCAGCGAGCTTCAAGGCATTTGACAAAACCTCGGGCGAGCCGGTCAGTCTTATCTGCATATATTTTTCATTGGCTGATACTCCATTTGCTGAAAACATATAGATCAGCACAAAGAGTATCGTCAACATCTTTGCTGTGATTTTCATTGCTGTTGGATTTTGGTTTGGGGAAACTTACCTCAACACATTGTAAGATAACAGCCAAATTGAGATTCCTAATGCCTCTACGAGTTGGAAAAATTTGAAAGAGAATTCCTCGATAATGCAAAAGCAGGAGGACCAAGAGTTTGATTTGCTTAATTGTCTTCATTGCCGGTTACATTCTCCGTGAACTCTGTGACCAAAACAATTTCTTGTCAAGTGCTATGAAACGAAGAGCTAACCGCAGAGGACGCAAAGTTGTCGCAAAGGTCGCAGAGTTTTTGTTGTAGCATCAACTTATTCGGTATTTTTAGTCTCTGCGCACTTTGCGGTTTACAAATACTCTTGTTTCCATTCAATGAGAAGAAGGGCTAACCGCAGAGAACGCAAAGCTGTCGCAGAGGTCACAGAGTTTTTGTTGTAGCTTCAACTTATTTGGAATTTTTAGTCTCTGCGCACTTTGCGCCTTCTCTGTGCACTTTGCGGTTTACAAATACTCTTGTTTCTATTCAATGAGAAGAAGGGCTAACCGCAGAGAACGCAAAGTTGCCGCAGAGGTCACAGAGTTTTTGTTGTAGCTTCAACTTATTTGGAATTTTTAGTCTCTGCGCACTTTGCGCCTTCTCTGTGCACTTTGCGGTTTACAAATACTCTTGTTTCTATTCAATGAGAAGAAGGGCTAACCGCAGAGAACGCAAAGTTGTCGCAAAGGTCGCGGAGTTTGAGTTGCTGAGTTGTTTTCATTGCCGGTTACATCTTCAGTGATCTCCGTGCCCACTCCGTGAACTCTGTGTCAAAGTAATTTCCTTATCCTTTTCTATGGGACATAGGGCTAACCGCAGAGAACGCAAAGTTGCCGCAGAGGTCGCAGAGTTTTTGTTGTAGATTCAACTTATTTGGTATTTTTAGTCTCTGCGTACTTTGCGCCTTCTCTGTGCACTTTGCGGTTTACAGATACTCTTGTTTCTATTCAATGAGAAGAAGGGCTAACCGCAGAGAACGCAAAGTTGTCGCAGAGGTCGCAGAGTTTTTGTTGTAGCATCAACTTATTCGGTATTTTTAGTCTCTGCGCACTTTGCGGTTTACAAATACTCTTGTTTCCATTCAATGAGAAG